>Ga0153921_1000126_pt1 | contig 60405 bp, 56 predicted proteins | sample TSNJ005MetaG_FD_104691 | JGI IMG/M metagenome (GOLD analysis project Ga0153921, IMG submission 104691) | Attine ant fungus gardens microbial communities from New Jersey, USA - TSNJ005 MetaG | ecosystem: Host-associated > Fungi > Mycelium > Unclassified | place: USA: New Jersey, Brendon T. Byrne... | reverse complement strand
GACCAGTTGCTGGCCCAGGCAACACGGACGCCCACCGCGCACGACCGGCAGTGGTTCAGTCAACTCACTCATGATCCGCAGTCGGCTGAAGATGCCAACAAGAATGGAGTACCGGTATGAACCCCCCTGATGATCCACTGGCCAGCCTGGCCCAATCCCTCACTGAGGATTTTAATCAGCACACTGGCGATCAGTTGCAGGCGGCCATCCAGGAACGCGAGGAGTGGTTGGCCGAGGTTCCCGCAGTCACCGAACTGGCCTACCCACGCAAGGTGCGCCGCACCCTGTTGCTCTTTTCAGTGTTCGCTTTCGTGATGGCGGGCGGGAGTGCATGGGATGGCAAAAACGCGTTCATGGGAGGCATTTTTGCAATCGTGGCGCTGGTCTTGCTCAGCGGGGTGTGGCTGCACCGTCGGGCCGGCGAAGAAATCCTGATGCGCCTGACCCATAGCCACTTGTGGTTTCGCAACCTTGATGCAGAAATCGATCTGCTGGATATCGGTGATATCCACATCAAAGAGGGCCGCATCAAGCTATGGATCACGCTGACATTGCGCGAGGGTGCGCCATTGCCCGCCTGCAAAAACGCTGCGGGCCCCCTGATGCCCCACGTCAAGATCAAGCGCTCCCGGGAGCCTCAGATATGCCTGACGCTGTTCGGCCTGCAACTGAACGGTAACGTCCTCACCGGCGAACAAGTGCTGGAAATGCTGGACACCTACTGCAACGCGGCGCGTGTAGAGGGTGAGTTGCGGGCGTTGAAGGCTTCCTGAAGGGGTAGGGGGCTACACCCGTTTGTGGCGAGGGCGCTCGCGCCTCGCCACACACATTGATGTATTCGACAGTTTCAGCGACTTGCCTCGGTACGCCACAGCACAGGCCAATGAACCTGCTCCAGCCCCATGCAGGTGTTCATTTCAGCCGCATGGGTCAGCGTGAAACCGTTACCGTCGTAGCGCCAGCGCAGCGCAGTGCCACAACCCCCCATGCCCATCGCCATTGCCTGGCTGCTCAGCTCACCCGTGGCCGGATCAAAATCGACCAGGCCGTTGGGCTCTCTTTCCGGCAGATTTGGCACTTCGGCGACCCGTGCTGGGCGCGCCTGCTCAGGGTGGTCCAGGGGCGCCTGGTAGATATTGTAGAAACAGTTGTATGCCCCACAGCCGGTTTCGATGATCACCAGCGCTTGATCTGCACTCAAGGCATAGGCGTTAGCCTTTGGCGCAACGCCTTCATTCAGATCCGCTTGCCACTCCTTGCGCGTGGCCGCCACCACGGCATCCGCGACTTCTTTTGCCCTGTCCGGGGTTAGCGCAACGGGTGCCTGCCAACTCGGTGCCGGCGGTGCGGCCGGTGCTTGCGGCACGCTGCTGGCGGGCGCCTGCCCCTTGGAAATCAGTGCGTCCTGTGTACCAACGCGCCCCTGGACCGAGTCGATCAGCAAAAGCGCCGCGCTCATCCCGTTTAGCGAGGCGACGGAGGTACCGCCCTCAATGGGTAAAATCAACTCCCGCCCGTTGCGCAACTCTGCAATCAAGGCGTCGGCATTCGTTCCGGTCAGAGCAAACACCTCAGATACCTCACCTTTTTTGAGTTCGCCAGGCTCGAATCGATTTTTCAGCGGCTTGCCATCGAGTGTTGGCTGACCATGGGGGGCGGTGTAGCTGAACACGCCTACCCGCAAGTCTCCATGTGGTCCGGCTTCACGGGTTACCCGCAGGCTGAACGTCGAGATACCGATATCGTCACGCTCCGGGACGGCACCGATAGCCGTGCAGGCACGCGTGTTATCACAGCCGACAATCCAGTCCTTGATAGAACGCTCCAAAGGGACATTGTCGGCGGCGTTCGCACTGGTAACTGCAGCAGCCATCAGGAATATGAGGGGGAGTCGGGTCATCAAACAGGTGCCTGTAGACTGGAAAAACGCTATTAGGGCAGGGTTCTTTGCCAATACCTATTGCATGGCCGTCAGGCACAACAGAAACCCCGGCTGGAACAATCGGTACGGTGTTCCAGCCAGCGCCTGAACGTGGGATGTCGCCAGTCCAGCGCGCTGCAAATCAGGGTGACTTTGCGCCGTTGCGCCCCTCAATGCTGCGCACCAACGCCCCAAAAAGCTCACCCCGCGGCATCTTGCTCAAGGGAATATTCGCCTTCTCGAACCACTCCCGATCCGCCTCAGGGTGCGGGCCGCTCAGCACCACTACCCCGTTTTCATAGGTGTAACGCGCTGCCGCCACATCACCATTCCGGTAGGTCGCAATGGTTGAAGAAGGCGAGGTCGCGTCAGGCCTGGGGAAGTAAGGCCCATCCTGATAAAAGACGCTATCGGCTTTCCCATACCACACAACCTGCACTGCCGCGTCTGCAATGCCCTCGACCTCAAACCCAGGCCTGCCCGCCTCTGAATCAAGGTCGTAGGGTATCAGGCCAAAGTTGCTGTCGTCGGCCAGATAAGCGCCCATACACAGCCCCAGGTAGCGCCCACCCTGGGCGACAAAGTCACGAATGGCCTGCACCCGCGCATCCCCCAAACTATCAAGCGCCGCAGGGATGTCCTGACCGCCGCCGGGTTGAACGTAGAGGTCATAACGAGCGAGGCTTTGCGGCGTGATGTCGATCGATTCATCGGCACCTACAAAGTCAATCTGCGCAGTCGGGCGGACGCGCAGCAGGGCTGTTTTGACATTCTCTGAACATCCCTCGCAGCCCGCCGGGCCTCGGTAGATAGCGACATGGGCGATGGGGGTTGCGGCGTGTACCGAGTAAGGAAGCAGCGTGAAAAACGCAAAAAGCGTCGCGGCGATGGCGTGCAGATTCATGGTTGTAGAGTCGTCTTAAAGCTGATTGGGTCCGATCGGACTTTGTGATTCGAAGCCTAAAGCCAATAGCCACTTGAAGGAGTTAACATTTGTAAAACGGCTAGGAAAAATCGGGGTTGATGATCGCAACGACGGTTTTTCCATTGAAATTTATGGGTTTTCCTTTAGTGCATAAATATCGAAGAGAGCGTTTCTTCCATTTTCAGTCCCCGGAATTTTTCAGGCCGTTTGAGTCAGCTCTCGGCCATGCGCGAATGCTATCGGCCAATAGCACACACTCAAGTATCGACTATGCTTGGAGCGATTCAGCCCTGTACCTGAAGGATCTAAACAATGGGGTACCTTGTCGTTGCTCACGCGATGAATGTGAAGCCGGAGTTAGAACCACTTTCTACGTTGCCGGTGAGCATTGGTTGGTCATTGCACCAGGATGAAAACGCCACGTCGTTCTACTTAGACACGTTCAAGGCTGGCGAAGAACGGAAATGGCCCTTTACGTCTATGCCACCCATCAAGGATGTACCGCTTGAGCTCCCTCAAGAATTGGCAGCGCTATCGCGGATATACAAAGTGCTTAGGGATGCTCAGCTAGCCGACTACTTCAAGAGAGCTTTCCTGAATGTGAATTTAGCGCTGAGTAAAAGCCTTCAATTACACGTTTGCAGCTTTTGCACGGATGACGACGGGCTGGATTTTGTGTGTGTATCGTCGAATGGTGAACTGCAAAGGCTGCGTTGCGTTTGCGGTGATCTGGATATCACCTACGAGCTTGGCACGGTCATGATCCAGCCGCTTCTGATAGATGGGGTTGAAGGCGCCGACGTAAGTGGTCTGCATGACCCAGAGAGCGGCATTCACGTCTTGAGTCGGAATATAATGCCCTCGTCGTTACTGCATGCGGTGGCTTCAGCAGAAACCACTCGCTTTCTACAAACAGAAAGCCCCCCTCTGGGTCTAGGTAGCTTCGATGGTCTGGACGTCGCACCGGTAAAGATTGCTGGCTCTAAGATCGCCTCGCTGAAGCCTGAGGTGGTTGCTCAGAAAGCGTGGTGGAGGCGGTGGTAGTTGTATCGACGACTTCGACCCAAGCCAGGAGGTTTTCCGGGGAAAAGTAGCCAATTATCAGCATCGAAAAATTGGGGCCGATAATGGGGGCCAATTCTCAAAAAGCTAACCGTCACGATGGGCTGCAATCGGCCAAAAGTAGCCAGTCGAAGGCGTCCTTGGAAATTAGGGGTGATTCAGTTTGTTGCTTACAAAACGCCGGGCTTGAATGCCCGTATTTTCCGGCCTGAAGCGGTCTGCAAAGATCTTAGAAGGGGTACGAATCTCTATCCCAGAAGCGTTATTGTGTTGTTTGCGAGAGTTTTTAAGGGGTTACTGGAATCGAGATCATGAGTTCTTTCCATATGTAACCGTATCTGTATCGTAACCAAGCAACTTTTAACCGGTCTAAGCTACGTCGTAGCCAACTGCTTTCTCGCGCTTTAAGTTCTTTGGCTATTTCATCTAGCAGCCATTCATCCTGAAAACCGGTCCAAACGGGAGGAACGGGGGGTTCAAGGTTGCTGAAACACACGGGCGCGACCTCTGAGTACAGGATGTCTTCAACGACCGTTATGTCATAGCCTCGGATTCGCTCTGCGATGGAGGCGTAGTCGACAACGCTGTCTACAAACGTCTCTGCCAGTGCAATCTGGATCTTCGCTCGTTCCGCAGGAGTTAAAATATGTACCAATGGGCCAGCTCCTCTAGCTCTGCGTCGAATGTATCAGCCGCCACCCCGCCAGCAATGCCGCCGGCAATGCTTCCAATGAAAACTGTTGCTGCTGCGCTCGAGGCAAGCGCACTGCCGCAGGTGCAGGTGTCGCCTTTGGTCGCGGGTGCAAGTCCGTCGAAAAACACATCAGGAGAACCGGAGGCGATGGCTTTGGGGCCGTGCCAGGCATGGGACAACTGGTCGGGTCGGTGATACGAGCGGCTGGCTTTGCCATGCTTGACTCCCTGTCAACGAGTTTAATGGAGCGACTGTATCAGACTTGCTCTAAAAAATTGCTCGCGAAACTGTCCGCAGAGCCATAGCTGGAGCATGCGGCAGGAGATGTTGAACCAGGGTTACACGACCAAGCTTTGAATCGCTCCTGGCTTGACACTACGTACTTAAACATTCTCCAACCCAAGATAGGGTAGCTACTGAGCTTTCGAATGCGTGAAGCGGCGGTAGCTCACTAGACCCAGTTCGTATTTCCTAAGTGTCTGCTTAGGGTCGTTTGCCGCCTTTCGCGAAGGGTAGCTTAGGTTAGGTTTCTGCTTGTCACCGACTGTCAGGAATCGGCAAGCCGATTCTCGCTTGCGATGGCGGGTTTAAATTAGCCAATGGCTGAAGTTCGATCCAAAGCTGCGTCAGGACAAGAGAAGAAGCTGGGCACTAAATAAGCGGTTTTGGGAAATTCAGGGTTGTACGAAAAAATCAGGTTATCGTCATATGATTCTCGGGGAACAAAACTCTGCACAAACCTTCTAGCCTCTGTCGGCCGTTTGTAGATTACTGGCTGCTGACCACCACCGTATTCAAGCCATGAGTAAATGGATCGATCTTGCCCTCGACCGGGAAACCGGCATTGAAACCCTGCATGCGCATTTCGCGGGGCACAAGCATGCCTATGATCCGCACTGGCATGATACCTACCTGATCGGCTTCACCGAGCAAGGCGTTCAGCGTTTCAACAGCCGCCAGATTAGGCACGACAGTACACCAGGTAAGGTCTTCATGCTTGAACCGGGCGACATCCACGATGGCGACGCGCCAAGCCCCGACGGATTCACCTACCGCATGCTATATCTGCAACCTGCGTGGCTCGAACAAGCCCTTGATGACCTGCAATTGCGGGGTCGCGAGGCTGGGTTACCGAGTGTTGGCACTGTACTCAACGACGACCCCGGGTTGGCTAGGGCCACTTTATTCGCGTTTAATGCGCTGCATAAACAGGACGTACGCATGGTTCGTGAAGTGGCACTGGATATGTTGCTGGAGCGGCTGGCAGCTCACTTGTATCGTCGGCCGCAACCCACCATCGTATCCCGCGCCCCAATGATTGCGCGGCAGGCGCGCGATTACCTGATGGCTTACTACGAACAGGATATCAGCCTTCACACCCTGGCCGAAGCCTGCGGCACCGACCGTTTCCGCCTGACCCGCGCGTTCAAAGCAGCCTATGGACTCGCGCCCCACGCCTGGTTAATCCAGTTGCGCCTCAGCCGAGGTCGCCAGATGCTCGCCGCGGGGATGCAGCCTGTGCAAGTCGCCAGCCGGCTTGGTTTTTCCGACCAAAGTCATTTGGGTCGCTGGTTCGTACGTGCCTATGGCATGACGCCGGGCGCGTATCAGCAGCGGACGGTTGGCGCGGATCGGCGCTGAACAAACGTACAAGACCGCCACCCCCATACCCGACACAGTAAGCCTTTGATTTTATAAAGGGGCCTACCATGCTTGCGTTTATTCTCTTTGCCTTCGTCGCGTCAATAACCCCGGGGCCGACCAATCTAATCGTACTCAGCACCAGTGCTCGGCGCGGCTGGCGGCCATGCCTGCCGATCATCCTCGGCGCTGGGGTGGGTGCTGCTTCATTAGTGTGGGTTGCCGGCACGGGCGCCAGCACGCTGATGCTGCCTGGCGTACGCCCGGTGATCAGTGTCCTTGGCTTGTGCTGGATGCTGTGGCTGGCGTGGCAAATTTTCAATGCCCCTGTGACCGCCATCGACCCGCAGACGGGAGAGACAACGCCTGAACTGGGCTTGCTCGGAGCAGCCTTGTTGCAATGGGTGAACCCCAAGTCGTGGTTCATGGCGATTGCCGTGATCAGCGTGTTTACCGCACAAGGGCAGGGCCTGAATGCGTTGTGCTTGGCGTTCTTTCTGGTGTCGTTGCCATCCCTAGCGATCTGGGCGCTGTTGGGTCGCAGCGCGGCGCGCTGGCTCAGCAATCCGACGCAGTTGCAATGGCTGAACCGGATTCTGGCGGTGCTGTTAGTGATTTCATCGGCGACTACGCTGTTGCATGGATGACATGGTTATTCCTCCTATGTGTTGGACGTGACCGTTGCGTCTTTCCTAAAGTTTCGGCATAGCGCAGGAACTGGGTATGGCTGAACGTATCCGATCGGAAGAAGCAGTTAACGGCCAGAAGCGGTCATCGAGTATCTTCCGAATGTCGGCCGCTCAGGCTGCCAGAGGGGTGTAATGGCTAAAGCGAAATCTGCGTTCCCCGCCACTTCTCCTTGTTAACAGGCCGGAATCTTAAGGATGGGCATCTGCCACAGAAGAGACATCGCTTGGCTTGTCGATAATCGACCCGGCTGCGTACATGCTCAAAGCCAATCCGATGTGCGATGACTTGATGGAAGAGGCAAGCCGCTATGCGTTATCCGGCCCACGCTCAAAATGAACACGGCACGTCCAAATAAAGGAGCAGAAAGGGCCCGATTCATTTGATTGAAACCCGATCTGCCCGTAGCGACGCTCACGCCTGGACAATCCATCCGCGTCAGAAGCAGCGCTTGAATCAAGCACCGGCCCATGCTCCCAATCACTGATGAAACCGGCGCCCCAGCGCATCCAGCCGTACCGCAATCGGCGGTAACCGCTCACTGCTCCTGGCCAGCGTCTCCACATCCTGCGCCGTATTCTGCGCAATGCTCTGCACCGACTGCAGCCGCCCCACAATCTCCACATTCGCCGTGGATTGCTCCCGAGTGGTCGACACAATCCGCCCATTCAGCTGATCGATCTGCGAAATATCATTGCCCACCGCCTGCAGCATCTCCACCGCCAACTGACTGTCCTCCACGCAGCGCTCCACGCCCTGGCGACTGTCGTGCATGGCCTCTACCGCTTGCCGGCTGCCGTGTTGCAACCCTTCAATAATCGTCTTGATCTCCTGCGTCGACACCGCCGTGCGCTGCGCCAGGCTGCGGACCTCATCGGCGACCACGGCAAACCCGCGCCCTTGCTCACCCGCGCGGGCGGCTTCGATGGCGGCGTTGAGGGCCAGCAGGTTGGTCTGGTTGGCGATGCTGTTGATCACCTCCAGCACCGAGCCGATCTGTTCGGCTTGCACGGCCAGCCCTTCGACCGTCTCGTTAGTGTCGTGGAGGCGGGTGGCGAGTTGAGTGATTTCCAGCTGGGCGCGGCCGACGCTTTCCTGGCCACGGATGATCTGCTGGCTGGCTTGCCCCGCGTGCTCGACGGCATGCTCCACGTGCACGGCGATATGGCCCATGGCATCTTCCATGCGCTGCATGGAACCGGTCATCTGGGCGATTTCCGCCAGTTGGTGGCGCGCGCCTTTTTCCAGGGTGCCGCTGGCGTGAGCCAGCTCCTGGCCGAGTTGGCCGAGGCCGTGGGAGTCGCGGGCGACGCCGTCGATCAGGCCGGTGATCTGGGTCAGAAAGTGATCGAAACGGGTGGCAAGGGAGACATGCACTTTTTCCGGACTGCCCTTGACGGCCTCACCGCTGAACTGCGTGGTGACGGCGAGCATCTTTTCGAGCATTTCCTGGCTTTCTACCGCTTCGGTCTGGCTGTGCACCGCGAGGTAGAGCAGGGCGACCGTCTCCATCACCACGTAGAACGCGTGGACGAAAATCATGCTCCAGCCGCCGTGATGCTCCATCACAAACACCGGGAAACCCTGATGCTGCAACGCATGAAACACCACGTGGTGCACCGCGATGGTGACGGCGGCCACCAGGATAGGCAGCCAGTCGCGGTAGAACGTCAGCACCGCCAGCAGCGCGAAGATACCGAAGTGCGATTCGATGACACCCTGGGCCTGGTTGATGTGCAACGCCGCCATCACCATCAGCCCAACGCCAAGGGCGCAACGCATCAGGCGGGTGCCGCCGATGACGCGATAGGCCAGGGTCAGCACCACGCTGGTGCCGCCGCCTATGAAGAGCGCTTGAAGCAGCGTGTCGTGCCAGAACGCCAGGCCGAGGGAGAAGAGGGTCATCAGCCAGATCAGGGCGAGCATGATGCGGTCGGCTTTGCGGTAGTGCTCGATGAAACGGGCTTGGGCAGGCATTCACTCGTACTCCATGTGGACTGGCCGGGGTGAGGCAAGCATGCGACGTGCCATACGGGCATGCGGGGAGCGAATCGGGTGTGGGGGAGCGGGGGTTGATTGATGGTAGGAGGTTATCGGCGTTTTTGGGTGGGGCTTTAGGCGGGAATCAACCAGAAGTGGGCACTCATTGGCAAGTTGCCGGCGAACGCGACTTCTGTGCTACAGCGTCAGGAGCGATCCGCTGCAAGTTTTTAAGCGCACGGGACCTCCCTTACTCGCGTAATCGCAACATTTGGAAAATTGGCAACAGAAATTGAATTATTCACGGCATAATGGCCTTTTGAAATCATTGATGATTGATTCACAATTCAAGGATCCAGCATGCCGAAGCTGAGCAAATACGAGCAACACGCACTCAAAGAGATTCACAGCTGGAAGGAGCCTGACGTTGGCTGGTTCGGCCAGGCACTGAAGGTGATAAATCAGCCACTGGACAAAGCAGGTGAACTCTTGTTCAAGGCGCCCGGTGTAGGCCCTGCTATCCAAGGCGCAATTGAGGGCTTGACCAGCGTTTGCCACGACGCTGCCCAGTGGAGCGTAAGACCAGAAGCTATTTTTGAAGAGTTTCGTGGCGACGGACACAGCACGGTTAAAGCTCATAAAGATATTCACGATCTGGATCTGGAGCAAATCGATAAGGTCGTTGGTTTCCTCGGCGCTAAATACAAGGGCATCGCTCTGGTAGAAGGCGCAGGGGCAGGAGTCGTGGGCTTACCTGGTCTGGCAGTCGATATCCCGGCGTTGATCACACTTAATCTTCGGGCGATCGGTGAGTACGCTGCCTATTACGGTTTTGATACCTCACGTCAGGAGGAGCGGCTGTTCGCGTTCAACGTGCTTGGGCTTGCGTCCTCTCCCACCGACAGTTCGAAAGCGCTTGCCATGGCTCAACTGATCAAGATTTCTCAGGATGTCGCAAAAAAAGCGACATGGCAGGAGCTGGAAAAAAGCGTTTTCGTGAAGATCATCCAAGAAATAGCCAAAGCCCTGGGCATACGTCTTACAAAAGCGAAGCTCGCACAAGCCATTCCCGCTGTGGGCGCGGCTGTGGGAGGAGGTTTCAACGCCTACTTCACTATGAAAGTCTGCGATGCAGCCTTCTACCTTTATCGGGAACGCTTCCTCGCGCACAAGTATGGCGCAGAGGTGATTGAGGTGACCGTAAAACCCGCCAACGACTATGACCCACACTACACGGAAGCTTCACAAACTGTGTGAGAGCTCTAGCAAGGGGGGCTGACCCCATTTTCCACTGGCCTAAAATCGGGGCAGAGGGTTTAGAAAGGCGTGGAGCCCGCGTCTGTGAACAAGGAATGATCAATGGTAAGTACAGTAACGATCTATAAGAATGCGGGGATCATCAAGATCGACGGAGTTTCGTTCTGCCCTAAAAGTTTTTCGGATGTAAAAATTGAGGGCGGACATCCTGATGGACCTGTGTTCAGTTGTGGCGCAGCACGAGCCGTTATAAGCGTCACTGACGCAAACCTACTGGTGGCATCAGGTGTAACCGACAATAGGTAGGAACATCGCGCAGCTGCGGCTCAAGTCTTGGCCTCAGAAACCGGGGCGAGACCACACTCCAAAATAAGGTGGTCTGGCCCAAATTTCCAGCAAACGGGGCAGGCAAAACTAGGATTGGCACATGGTTAGAAGTAAATGGACCTCAAAAGTCTAGGACGCTCCGAATTCCCGCTCAGCGCTCGATTCGATTCCCTAAATCTGCAAACCCCCATTGGTATGGAGGCTGCGACAAACGGAAAATTGGGGGCAGGACCTGTGGGATCCTGGCCGCCGTAGCCAGCGTCGAGGTAATTGTGCGCGAACGGCTGAAAAAAATGGGGAAGGAGGGCGAGTTTTACCCCGCAGAGGAGGCTGATACTCATCAATAAGAAGAGGAGTATCGGCCATTTATGGGGAGTTGATCCAAGGCCTGTTGTCGCTTGGAAGCGTATCTTCCGATGATGATCCAGGAACGCTTAGGATGACTCACTCAATTCAGTAACACCACGGAGCAGCCAACAGGTTATGGATATCGAATTTCGCGGTAATCGCATGCGTGATAACCCGTCTGTAGGTACATGAATCGCCCCTGATTTCATAGGCGCGTTATGGATTCAACCGGTTTGTGTAGCCATCCAGGTCAAAAAATCATGGAGCTGAGTCGTAAATTTCTTTGGCTTGGCATCCGGGTTTCTTGCCTGGGACAAGAAAAAAGAGATCTGCATTCTCGTACTCGGGTAATGCTGAACAAACTGCTCGACAAGCTCTTCCAGTGTTTGCGGCCACATCAGGTCCTGTTCAGAGCGAAGCACTTGAGTTGACCGGATGAGTTTGCGCGAAGCTTCTCGCTGCAAGCGCAGCGATTGCGTCGGTGTGGTCGCCTGGTCGATAAGGTCGGCATACCGGGTCAGTACGGATTCAAAGTCACCATTCACGGCAATGGCGATATCGCGCGACGGCTTGAACCGGTCGAAGCGTTGGGTCAGATCATTGCCCCATAAGCAACGACAGTGATGCTTGAGCCAATACCCCCAGCTCATTCGATTGTCAGGTGCTAATACTTCAGCACGACTACCGATATCGAAATCGATCTTGGTGACTTCGGCATGCCGACTTTCCAGCGTGCGCCTTTTCGACTCCAGCATTTCCAGATCCTGCGACGTAGGTGGGCTGTGCAGAATAAGGGTTAGGTCAAGGTCAGAAACCCCCGGCACGGCGTCGCCTCTAGCGACACTGCCATAAAGATAAATCCCGTCCAGCAAAGGTTCCGGCCGCGCGAGCGTCATGCAAACGTCCGTCAGCAAAGCCTGAAACTGTGGCTGCGTCTCGACGTTGGACACGGTGAGGATATAACCGTCCGCATCAATGCCACGAGGTTGGAGTCGCTCCATGAAGCCGTCCTTGAGTTGCGTTCAGTATAAATCGGGGTCAAACCCCATCAAGACGTGCGCCGGCCTTCCAGGCTGGAAAACACATGCATACCCGCCAGCATCGCCACTACGAAGATGAGAATTTGCCAGCACCCGGTAAACAGAAGGGCGATCGCAGGCCCAGGGCAGATACCCGAGAACAAACACGCTGACGGACAGCCCGATCAGTTCCTGCACAGGAGAGTAGGTGAGGGCTGTTGCTCAGCGAACCACCATAACCATCCGGGCGGGTCGGGGTCTGCGCAAGTCAGATTTTGCTGCCGCCCCCCATGGAATGGGTGAAGCCCTGCTCCCAGTACTAAAGGAGGTGTCAATGCCCGCTAAAGGACCATTTCGGTCTGACGCCATAGGTTTAGGCTCAGCTTTGTGATCGTCAACGATGACAACAAGGCGCGCCGCATCACCTGCGAGATGAGTAGAAAACCTCACTGACTCCCGTGTCTCCATAATAAAAAGAGGATTTATCATGAGTAGCACCTTCTTCATTCCTTCCGTGAACATGATGGGCATTGGCAGCCTCGACGAGGCGATGCTCGCAATCCGCAAGTACGGGTTCCGCAAAGCCTTGATCGTCACCGATGCTGGCCTGGCCAAAGCCGGCGTGGCGGCCAAGGTCGCCGGCCTGTTGGCCCAGCAAGACATCGACTCCACCCTGTTTGATGGCGCCAAACCGAATCCGACCGTCAGCAACGTGGAAAAGGGCCTTGAGCTGCTGGCCCGCAGCGACTGTGATTTCATTATTTCCCTGGGCGGCGGTTCCCCCCATGACTGCGCCAAAGGCATTGCCCTGTGCGCCGCCAACGGTGGGCACATCAGCGACTACGAAGGCGTCGACCAATCCGCCAAGCCACAAATGCCACTGATCGCCATCAACACCACCGCCGGCACGGCGAGTGAAATGACGCGTTTCTGCATCATCACCGACGAAGTCCGCCACGTGAAAATGGCCATCGTCGACCGCAACGTCACCCCCCTGTTATCCGTCAACGACCCCTCGCTGATGGCCGCCATGCCCAAGGGCCTGACCGCCGCCACCGGCATGGACGCACTGACCCACGCCGTCGAAGCCTACGTGTCGACGGCGGCCACGCCGATCACCGATGCCTGTGCACTCAAAGCCATCGAATTGATCTCGGCCAACCTGCGCACCGCCGTTGCCCAGGGTGACAACATGACCGCCCGGGAAAACATGGCCTACGCGCAATTCCTTGCCGGCATGGCCTTCAACAATGCTTCGCTGGGTTATGTACATGCCATGGCGCACCAACTGGGCGGGTTCTACGACCTGCCTCACGGCGTGTGCAACGCGATCCTGCTGCCTCACGTGTCGAGCTTCAACGCCAGCGTATGCCCGGCCCGGTTTAAGGATATCGCCCATGCGATGGGGGTTGAGACTCAGCAGTTGGATGCGGAGAAGGGCGCTGCGGCGGCTATCACGGCGATCCGTAAATTGTCTGCGGATGTGGGGATTCCGAGCGGCCTCGTCGAACTGGGTGTGAAGGCTGACGATATTCCGACCCTGGCAGCCAATGCTATGAAAGATGCCTGCGGTTTTACCAATCCGCGTCCTGCCAATCAGGATGAGATTGAGCAGATTTTTCATACGGCGATGTGATTGATGTGAAGTGATGCTGGAGAGAACACCCCGCCTTTGGTTGAAGTGCGGGGTGTTTTGGTTTTGTTAACCGATAGGGTTGGAGTAGCTCACTGGCTGGCCGGCGGTCTGTCACGAGGGGCAACTGTCGGCCAAAAGCAGGCGTTCATGAAGCATTTCTGGTACATAGCGGACTGTTACAGCGTCTAAATGTAAAACTCCTTGCGCATTGAGCAATTGAGCTTGTTACCTTAGCTAGGCTTGGTGCGCATGGCACCGCATCATCCCTACGCTGGACAAGGTAGGGATCGAAGGATAGCGTTACGGGACGGATGGCTATGTGCCACTCGATCGCACTCCTTTAACTTTGTAGCAATTTTGGCAGGCTGTATCTGGATGTTAGAGGCTCAATGAAATTCAAGATTTTGATTATATTAATTGTTTTTGAGAGGTAATATGGCTGCGCATATTGATTACTTTAAGCATGAAGATGCTTATGTATTTGTTTCAACTTTGCGGAATCTGAAGGTAGATGCGCCTGACGGCATTTACAGCCTTATGCCTGGCATTGATTTGATTGTAGGTAAGGAGTTAAAAGGGAAGTACTTAACACCTGAGCTGCGGGACATTTCTGGAAGAATTGAGTTTGAGCATTTACTTGGTGCGTGTCATTTGATAGTTGGCGATGTACCTGGCTCATTTTTTGATATACTCCCATTGACGGGAGTAATAACCATGTGGCTTGGTTGGGTTGATTGGCTTATGCAAGACTCATGGCTAGTCAAAGACAATTCAATAATATGTGAGATTGCTTACTGCAAGATTACGAAGGATGGCGGCGTGCAGTGGGCTAATAACGGTCTTTATTCTAAAATGTTCACAGCACGTGGATTGGGGGATATTGAGGTCGTATTTAATGCTGAAGAAATCCAGCAATGGAATACAATATGTGACAACAACCGCTCATTGATTTTTTCTAATAAATCTGTGATGACAGGCCGTGTAAGTGATAAAAGCTATTCTAGATATGCTAGATTTTATCATTTTCTAGATACATCCCGCCGCACTCCTTATGAAGCTATAAAAATAGCACACTGTTGTTCGGCCTTGGAAAGTTTATTTTCAACGGATACGGTAGAGCTTAGTCATAGGCTGTCTGAGCGAGTTGCTTTTTTATTTGCCAAGAATGGATATGATGCTGAAACAGTTTATCAATTTATTAAAGATTGCTATGCGGTTAGATCATCTGTTACACATGGATCGCCTGTACCTTCAAAGTTTTCTAAAGGCCTCGAGACTCAGTCGGAAAAACTGCAGGAGCACATGAGGGCGTTAGTTTTCATGATTAATAAAGATAAGAACTTGCTTGACGTGTTAAATGGCAGCAACGAAGGAATCGAGTTATATTTTCGGAAACTGATTTTTCCTCCCGTCAAAGCAGTCTAGATACGGGTGGTTTGCGCCGTACTTTGCACTAATGCTACAGCTTAGTTTTAGCATTTTTTGAGTTGGGTTATAGAAGCTAATTGATTAGCTCAATAGCTAAAAATATGTGTTAGTAAGTTTAGCCAACTTTTATCCAGAATCAGATTTTTCGTATGTCCGCATTTCGCTGGAAAAAGCCCGTATCAAGCGTCCGCTTCTGGCCGATAGCTGCCGGTAGCCAAATTGTCGGGCCAGCCCAACGTATCTTACCTTTATCCCTTCCCGAACCGGCCGATGTCCTCTAGGATCCGCTCCGCCAAATTAACCCAGAGATCCCTTCGACGCGTTGCGGATTTTTGGTATATCCTACCAACATATTCCGGCAGGTGAAGAAGTCGGTATCATTGACTTCCTCGCGCCGCACTGGTCCAATGCCGCGTTTAAGTAAATAACCTCCAGCTTCATTTTATTCATTGTTCTGACCCAGGTTTCGAAATTCAACAGGTCGCCATAGCGGACTAAGTGACAAGCGGGACTCCTCTTTTGCATGCTCTACTGCCCACGTAAGGTCACCGTTGGAGCGAACACCATTGACTTGGGCAATGTCCGAAAGGCGGTAATAACCGGCTGCCAAATGTTCTGCTCTAGCTTGTATGATCGATTCCAATCCAAAAAAATTCCAGAATCTGTCCCTTCGGACCGCGAGATTTATACCCGCTAGCTGCAATCGACTGGGGTACATGATCGCGTCAATATCGGGAATTTTATTAAAAATTTCTTGAGATACTAACGAACTCAAACGATAGTCCTCGCCTTGCGAGGTAACCAATTCGTACAAAAAAGCATTCGTTATCGCTAACGACCTTCCTTGGTCCAACGGAAGTCTATTCACCATATCGCCTAGTCTCTTCGCCGCCTCATCCTTGATCACAGTTCCGAAGCCTCTCCTGAGAATCAACATCAGCTCGCCGATGGGAAGTACCCTCATTGATTCGCCGGGGATAACATCAAACCTAGCCAAAGCGATGTGACCGTCGTTGATCCTCGTTTCGCTCAGGGCCGTTTCCCGTGCTGACGCTAGATAGATAACCGGATGACCATCCACACTTATTCGCCCAGGAGTGGCCGGCCTGTTTTCTGGCCATACCACTTCAGAGACTGAATTTAAATAAGTGGTCGAGTGCAGCGCTCGCACGCGGTTAAATACTCCGCCAGGCCAGTTGATACTCATGATCGGGTGTATGGAGATCAACTCTTTCACGAATGCTGCCTGCTCTGCATGTGGCATAACAGCGAAACTCTTAATTCGGTCGCTCAGTAAGTCGATGTCCATCGGTGGATGTACTTCAGCAAGCGTTCGCATTAAAACTCCTGGGGATTACGAGATAACGCACGGAAAATGTCTTGGGAAAATGATAGCAGCGATTTTAGCAATTCGTTATAGGCGACAGTAGGGTTGTCATCGCATCGCAACGGCCCTTGCAGCTTATCTCCACTCACCGGTCGCCCCACGATAGCGGCTATTGCAGAACGATGTGCGGAATGGTGCCGGCATATTTCTCGCGAGAAGACGCTTTTTCGGGTGCCTGGGAAATTGCTAAAGTGGGGCTTTTGACCGGCCACTTCTGGCCGAAAGCCGACATTCAGCATAGCCGGAGAAAAGCAGTGCCTTGGCACGTGTGCCGTCGCTGAGCCGCTGTAGATGCCTACAACGCCCCAGCGGCTAATCGATTGCGTGCACTGAACGGTAAGTGCTATTGGACTACGTCTGATTTCAGCTACACGGCACCTCCCGATCCATCAGCTTCCCCATCAACAGCACCCCCAACTCACTGAGCTGGTGAATCGCCAACGTCACATCACGGTCTTTCCCGCTCAGATCTTCCGACAGATCAAGCAGCAACGCGCTGACCGAGGCAAAGGTTTCATAGCTATTGGTGATCAAACTTTCACTGCTGGCATCAGCAGCCACACTGAACAACGCACCCGACGGCGGGGCGGTTTTGGCGGAGGAGGGATTGAGATAGTGATCCAAGGCACGGTGCGCGGCTTGGTTGAGTTTCAAATCGGGAGATCCCGGAGGATTCGGCGTTACCTTGAACATCGTTAAGTTCCTTGCTCGGGCTTCCACCCCGTTGCTACTAAACGAGGGGGTGGCGGCTGTACGCAGGTTAGTAGACCGGGGGAACCTAACAAAAACCGGCGCGCCCGAGGGCGCCCTACGCACAGCCACCATCAAGCACAGACAAGGACGTCCGACAGATGAAGCTCATGCACACGTTAGGTTGAACCTCGGGCTACTAAACCCGATCACTGAGTTTTCAGCGACCGAGCAACCTTAGAGACGCCCACCCAGGTGCACAAGCCGGCGGATTCTGACGCAACTGTAGGCAATGGAGCAAGGCGCCGTGCTCACTGCCCCAAGCCACGGGACTGAAATCCATCAGTCCCGTTTTCTTTCTCAGGCCGGCTGGGCCGCCAGGCTATTACTCACCTTGCGCCCCAACACCAGCACCGTCACAAACCCGGCACCCACCAACGCGGTCGCCAAACTCAACAGCACCGACGTCCCCATCTTGTCGACAATTTGCCCGCCAAAGAACGAGCCGACGGCAATGATCACCTGGAACAACGCGACGAACAGCGGCATGCCACGTTCAACATCCTTGGGCGCAACCACGAACATCCAGATACTCGCGCACGCCGGGAAGGCACCGAAAGCAAAGCCCCACAGGGCAATCAGCATCACGGCGCCGCTCATGCCGGTGGCGAAGTAGGGGAACAGGGCGGTGCTGGTGCCGATCATCAGCGCCACCAGCAGCAAGGTGTGGCGCACGCTGCGGTTGGCGGCAAAGCCGGCGAAGACGTTGCCCATTACGCCGGCCACGCCGTAGAGCAGCAGCAGGGAGCCAATGGTCGGGCCGTCGAAGCCGGAGCTGTTTTTGAAGAACGGCGCGACGTAGGTGTACGCGGCAAAGTGCGCGAGGCCGATCAGCAGCACGGCGATCAAGCCAACCCGGGCTTGTGGGTTGATGAACAGGGCCGGCAGGTCGGCGATGCGAATGGCTTTTTCCGGTTCGAGGCGCGGCAGCAGGAACATCTGTGCCAGCAGTACCGGTATGCCCACCAGTGCGGTGACGAGGAAGGTCATGCGCCAGCCCATCAGGCCGCTCAGCCAGGTGCCGACGGGCACGCCGAGGACGGTGGCCAGGGTCACGCCCATCATGATGATCGAGGTGGCTTTCGCGACGCCCACGCCCTTGGGCGCCAGGCGGCCGCTGAGGGCGATGGCGGTGGCCCAGAAGCCGCCGATGCTGATGCCCAGCAGTACGCGGCCGAACAGCAGCAGGCTGAAGTCGCTGGCGTAGGCCACCACCATGTTGGCGATGATCATGATCAGGGTCAGGCCGATCAGCAGGTAGCGACGGTCCATGGCGCCAATGCCCACCGACAGCAACGGGGCGGCGAGGGCGGCCATGATGCCGGGCAGGGTGACCATCAGCCCGGCGTGGCCGGCGCTGATGCCGAGGTCGGCGGCGACGTCGTTGAGTACGCCTACCGGCAGGAACTCGCTGGTGACCAGGGCGAAGGCGCCCACGGCAACGGAAAGAATCGCCAGCCACTGCTGCAGGACGGTTTGTTGATTATGTTCGGGGAGGCCGCTAGGGGCCCGGCTTGCGCTTGGCATGGTGTTGGGTTCCGGGAGGAGATTTCGCCTGCGGGCAGACGGGAGGGAGAAAGTGGAGGCGATTATAGGAATCGGTTTTGGTAAGCCAATAGGCGACCGGTTCGATAGTAATCATCAGTCTCGTTGATAAGACTGCCTGCGTAGAGCGTTCTCTTCCGTGTAGACCCTCTCGATTGCCCATGGCCCGACTCCGCGCGTAATCCGGCCCGATCCCGCGCGCCAGAAAAAATCCCCCGCTGCATCCTGAGCCTCGGCATGTCGGTTTTTACTGATGTGCCGAAGCGTTTCAAGGCCGATCAAACAATAATAAAGAGGTGCTTATGCCCGTGCTTCATCGCCCTTCATCCCCGGTTGAACGCAGCGCGCTTCATGTGTTGGTGTGTGCGTCGACACTTGCGCTGTCGTTAACCGCCTGCGCGGCCACCCCGGATCCCGCGAAGCCTTATCCCCATGTACAGGAACCGATTGGCGACGTGCAGGCCATCTATGACGGCAGGCTCAGCGAGGACTTGGCGGTCACTACCTTCCGTAATACCGACCGGTTGTTCCCGACGCGCACGATCAAGGCGGGCGGCCATCCGTTCCCGTTACCCCGCAGCAGCCAGCCACTTGGGCCGGTTGCCTTTGACTACAAAGGCAAGCATTACAGCCTCGATGACTACGTGGCGATCAACCGGGTAACCGGGCTGTTGGTGCTCAAGGACGGCAAGATCGTCGATGAGCGTTATGAAAAAGGCAACACCGCCGACACCCGGTGGATGTCGATGTCGGTGGCCAAGTCCATCACCTCGACCCTCGTAGGCGCGGCGCTGCAGGACGGCTCCATCAAGAGCCTGGATGACAAGGTCACCCGTTATTTACCCGCGTTGGCCGGTAGCGGTTACGACCAGGTCACCGTGCGGCAGATCCTGTCGATGCGCTCCGGGATCAAGTGGAACGAGCAATACACGGACCCTACCTCGGACGAGCGCCACTTGATCAAACTGCGCAGCGAACAAGTGCCCGGGTCGCTCCTCAAGTTCATGGCCAGCCTGCCCACCGCCGCGCCGCCTGGCACTCGCACCAACTACAGCACCGGTGAAACTCAAGTGTTGGGGCAACTGGTGAGCGCTGCGGTGGGCAAGCCACTGACGCAATACCTGAGCGAGAAGATCTGGGCGCCTTACGGCATGCAAACCGATGCCAAGTGGTGGCTCGACGGCCTCAATGGCAATGAAGTGGGCGGCAGCGGTATCAGCGCGACGCTTGAGGATTACGGGCGTTTTGGGCAGTTCGTGCTTAGCGGTGGCAAGGCCGGTGGGCAGCAAGTGTTGCCTGAAGGCTGGTTGAGTTTTGCCAGCGCGACTACGGGTTCAGATGCGGCGTACGGTGACTTTGCGTCCATGTGGTGGCCAGGTTGGACCGACGCTTCCAAAGCGGATAAAGCCTTTACGGCGGCCGGTACGTTTGGTCAGTACCTCTACATCAATCCGACCAGGAATGTGGTGATTGTGGTGTGGCAGGCGCAGACCAAACCCACGGGTGGCAAGGTGATCGACGATATGTTTGCCTTTGATGCGGTTGCCAAAGCGCTTCAATAACCGCGAAGTACCTGTGGCGAGGGAGCTTGCTCCCGCTGGGTCGCGCAGCGGCCCCAAAAAAATGGGCCTGCTGCACAGTCCAGCGGGAGCAAGCTCCCTCGCCACAGGTTATGGGCTACTCAGGTAGTGTGTACCTCACATCGCCGCCCGCAACGAGCGCGGTGAAAGCCCGTAATGCGACTTAAACCTCACCGCAAACCGCGACGCCGACGCATACCCGCACGCACTGGAAATCTCCCCGATGGAATCCCTGGAGGTTTGCAGCTGTTGCAACGCCGCCCCCAGCCGAACATTTTCCAGGATGGCCCTGAAGCTCGCATCCTCATTGGCCAGTTGCCGACGCAACGTCGATTCCCCCAGATTCAACTGCTGCGCGACCGTGGCAACGGTCCAGTCCCTGGACAGGTTGCTGCCGATCAACCGCTGCACGCGTTCACTCAAGGGGTCGTTGCGATCCATCAGCAACGGTCCCGCCTGGCCGGCCAGGCACAGGCAGAGCAACACGGCCTCGCCATAGTGGGTGCACAGGGCCGACGGGGCGCCGGTGCTCAGTGCGGTCAGCAATTGGTCCCAGGCTTGTCGGGTCTGTTTGTCCAGGCGTACGCACAGGTCGGCATGCATGCTGCCCTTGAACTGCGCGCCATACCGGGCAACGAAGTTACGCAACACCGGCACCGGAAACGACACCACGTCGGCGATGTAGTCACCCTGGGCACCGGGAAAATTGGTCACCCCAAGCTCGCGGCCCGCCGGCAGTAGAATCAGGTGCTGGGGGCCGGCGCGCATTTCGCGCTCATCCCACTGCATCAGTTTTTGCCCCTGGCGCACACGGCACAGGGCGCTCATGAAGACCGGCACGCGTTGCAGGGTGTGATGTTGCCGGGCCCTGATCACGCAGCTTTCGATGATGCTTTCCCGGTGCCGCAGACCTTCGTGAACATCCATCGTGACTAGCGTCCGTAAGGGGCCGTGATTGTGGCCTTGGCCAGGCTGTTGGCATTGAGCATGTAGCCGACCAGGGCGCCGCTGGATTGATTGTCGATCGGCAGGGTGGCGACTTTCAACGCCCACACGGTGAATTGATAGCGATGCGGTTTATCACCCACGGGCGGGCAGGCGCCGCCGAAGCCGGGTTGGCCGTAGTCCGTGCGGCCTTGCACCGCCCCGGCCGGCAGGTGGGTGCCCACATTGCTCGGCAGGCTGGAGACGGTGACGGGCAGGTTCACCACCGTCCAGTGCCACCAGCCGCTGCCGGTCGGGGCGTCGGGATCGTAGACGGTGATGGCGAAGCTTTTGGTACCCGCCGGGGCGTTGGCCCAGGACAGGGCAGGGGAGGTGTTGCCGCCGCTGCAGCCGAAGCCGTTGAATTCCTGCAGGTGCGTCAGCGGGCGTTGGTCGGCAATGTCCGGGCTGCTGAGTGAGAAGCTGGCGGCGTGTCCGCTGGCGGCCATGATCAGGGTGATCGCGGGGGCAAGTGCTTTGAGTTTCATTGCGGTGATGTCCAGGCGTGGTTTGAGCCTTGATCCTAAACAGCGCGTAGGCACGGCACTGCGCCGAAGCGCTCGATGATTGTGCCGAAACGCTCTGCCCACTAAGGCTGAGCCCTCAGCGTCCGGATGATGAACGCATGCAGGCTATTGACCGCCTTGGACCCGCGGGACGCCCGGCTACGCAGAATCGAAACCTCCATGGGCTCAATGCTGCCCAAACCGTGCTCGTCACCGAGTACCTGAAGCGAATCCTGCACGGTGCATTGGGTGATCGCGGCAATCGCGAGCCCGCCCTCGACGGCGGCCACCTGGCCGGCAAGGCTGGAGCTGTTGTACACCACCTTGAACTCGCGGCCTTGCTGGGTGAGTGCGTTCACCGCATACCGCCGGGCGAGGCTTGCGCTTTCGTAGACGGCGATGGGGATCGGGTCGCGCCGCCACAGTTCGAACTGCGGTGAACCTACCCATACCATGGGCTCCTTGAACAGGAATGTGCCGCTTTGGGGCGAGTCCCGAGACACCAGCGCTAGGTCAAGATCGCCGCTGCGCAACTGCGGGATCAGCGTGGTCGACTGTTCACAGGTCAGTTCGATTTCCACACCGGCGTAGCGCGGCGAATAGCGCTTGAGCAGCGGCGTGAGGTACCGGGCCGCGTAGTCTTCGGCAACGCCAAGGCGGATGCGCCCGGTCAGCTCTTCACCGTGAAACGCCGCCTGGGTTTCAGCGTGCAGGGCGAGCATGCGCCGGGCGTAGCTCAGCAGCGTCTGGCCATTGGCAGTCAGTTGCAGGTGCCTCGGGCCGCGACTCAAGAGCTGTCGTCCAAGGGCGGCTTCGAGTTTCTTCATCTGCATGCTGACGGCGGACTGCGAGCGGTTGACCTCGTGGGCGGCGCCAGACAACGAGCCGGCATCCACCACGGCCACAAAGCATTTGAGCCAATCGAGTTGCAAATCGCTGGCGGGCATCGCGCTGACCTCTATTCGTTAATCGAATGGCTAAAGCCTGAATTATGCGCTTTTCATGGACGCTTGTTCACCCGCAACATTCTGCCTTGAACCAACACCTTCTGGATCGGATCCATGCCCTTTGATACCTGGTTGCTTTACCTGGTTACCTGCTTCGGCATCTCGGTGGTGCCAGGGCCCAATGCGTTATTGGCGCTGACCCACGGTGCGCTTCACGGCAGCCGCAAAACGCTGTTCACCATCAGCGGCGGCGTGCTCGGTTTTGCGATTGTGCTGGCGCTGTGTGCGTTGGGGTTGGGTGCGCTGATCCAGGCATCGGCCAGTTTGTTCACGGCCTTGAAGGTGGCGGGCGGGCTGTACCTGATCTGGCTGGGCTTCGGGCTGTGGCGGGCGGCACCGGTCAGCCTTGAGGCGAGCGGCACTACCAGCTCGCGGAGCTGGCCGCTGTTCCGCCAGGGGCTGGTATCGGCGATCTCAAACCCCAAGGCCTTGCTGCTGTTCACCGCGTTTATTCCACCGTTCCTGGACCCGCACCGGAGCATCATCGCGCAGACGCTCACCATCGCCCTGACCTACGCCGTGGTGGAGTTCATCGTTGAGTACCTGGTGGCCAGCGCCGCGCACCGGGTACGGCCCTGGCTGGCGCGAACCGGGCGCCGATTCAATAAAGTCTGCGGCGGGTTTTTTGTGCTGTTCGGGTTGGCCCTGCCTATCCATGCCTGAGGGCACATCCCCGCACCTTAGGTATGTTCGATCACCATCACCGCCGTGGTATCCGCCTCAAGTGCTTCGAACACATGGGGCGCATTCGCCAGGTAGCTGATGTAGTCGCCGGCGTGCAGCAGCACAGGCGCACCGGCCGGGCCGATATTCGCGCTGCCGCTGCACAGCAGCACGTGCTCGACGGTGCCGGCAGGGTGGGGCTGAGACAGGCGCGCTTCGCCCGGCTGTACCTTGAGCCGGTAGATATCGCGACGCACGCCCGCCGGGCAATCCGCAAGCAGTGTGGCCGCGTAGTGGCCGGTTTCGGTGTAGGTGGTCAGGCCCTCGTTGGCGCGAATTACCCGCAGGTGTTGCTGGGGTTGTTCGAAGAACCGGGTCACCTGCAAGCCCATCGCCGTGGCCAACGACCACAGGGTCTCGATGCTGGGGTTGCCGATGCCGGACTCCAGCTGGGACAAGGTCGACTTCGCCACGCCTGCGCGTTTTGCCAGTTCAGTTAATGAAAGCCCCGCAGCCTGGCGTTCGCGCTTGATCGACAGGGCCAGCAGGTCGATTCGGCTTGGATTGAGATTGTTCGTTATGTCGGTCATTTGTTCTTCAAATCATCCATAGATGGGTTGACGCTTTGTTGCCGGGTGTTCAGCATAGCAATCATTCGTTCATTATAAAAACCGAGTGTCGAATGATCTGGTGCGTGTTCCACCTCTGCGACTATTGGCCGTGGCTGCTCTGGCGGGCGCTCTCCTACGACCTTGAAGGGTGGCGCAGCCTGCTGGTGGCGACGCAGTTGGCGCAGCAACATTGCCGGGGGCTATTCTGCGGGCCGCTATGATTCCTTTTCGCCATCCTTCGGGATCGGGCTATGATCGCCCAATCCGAACCAGACGCTCCCCAGACCTATGCCCGTTGACCTGCAAGCCCTCTATCCCAAACTGATCCACTTGATGCTGGATACGGTGTTCGTGGTCGACAGTGAAAATCAGATCGTGTTTGTGAGTGATGCCTGCGAAGCGCTGCTGGGGTACCGCGCCGAGGAACTGACCGGCACCCTGATCACCCACTACATGCACCCTGAAGACCTGGCCCGCACCCGGGCGTCGATTGTGCGGGTCATGAATGGCAAGCCCCACGTCGACTTCCGCAACCGCTATATCCGCAAGGATGGCAGTGTGGTGCACATTCTGTGGGCGGCCTTCTGGTCCGAGGAAGTGGGGGCGCGGATCGGTGTTGCGCGGGACGTAACCGCCCTGACGCAGGCGGAGGAAGAGCTGCGTTTCCTCGCCCATCACGACCCGTTGACGGCCCTCACCAATCGCTCGCTGTTCAATGACCGGTTGGACGAGGCCCTGCAAGCCGCTCACCACCACAAAAGTCCTCTGGCCTTGCTGTTTCTGGACGTGAATGACTTCAAGGCCATCAATGATGTGCACGGGCATGCCGTGGGCGACCGCGTGCTTTGTGTGATTGCACGACGGTTGGAAGGGTGTGTGCGTGAGAGCGACCTGGTGGCCCGGATGGGCGGGGATGAATTCACCGTGCTGCTGACGGATATTCAATCACCGGAAGCCGTGTCGGCCAAAGTGCAGCAGATAGTTGCGGTGATGACCCAGCCCCTGAGCGCTGAGTTTGGCGCGGTCAAGATGCCGTCCTGCAGTATCGGCGTAGCGTTTTACCCGGCGGATGGAGCAGATGCCGACAGCCTGCTCAGCCACGCGGATGGTGAGATGTACCGGGTTAAAAGGCAGCGGTTTGCAACCGATTAACGCTGCTGGAAAGCAATCTTCAGCCCCAATCCCATGAACAACGTCCCAATGATCTTCCCCTCCCAACGGCGCAGCCTTGAAAGGCCGACCATCCATTGGCTCAACGGACGAATCGCCAGCGAAATCAGCGTGGTGTACACCGCACTGAGCCCCGAGAAGATCAACCCCAACACCGCGAACTGCGCCAGGGAAGAACCCGATTCCGGGTGAATAAACTGCGGCAGGAAGGCCAGGAAGAAAATCGCGGTTTTCGGGTTCAGCACTTCGGCACCCACCGCCTGGAAATACGCCTGGGTCGAGGTCACCGTGGGCAGGTCTTTTCGCGTGGTGGCGCCAGGCTTGGCCATAAACGCACGTATGCCCAGGTATATCAGGTAACAGGCGCCGACGATTTTGACCACGTTAAACGCCACGGCCGAGGTCATCAGGATGGCGGACAGGCCCAGCGCCGCGCACAGCGTATGGATCAGGTCGCCCGAGGCCACCCCCAGCCCGGTGGCAATCCCGACCTTGCGCCCACCCTGGAGGGTGCGGGTGATCACCAGCAGCACGGCTGGGCCGGGAATCAGGAAAAGGCCGATGACCACGGCGACATACGTCAGGATGGGGGCGAGTTCGAACATGCTGTGTTATCTCAATGCCGGATGCGTCCTACAGTAATCCTCATCCCGGGGATTAACGCAATACAGATGAACACCCGCCGGAACCGCCTGGCCTTTTACTTCGCGAACGCGTATGCGCCACCCTGTTCCAGCGCCTTGCGATACGCCGGCCGTTCCTGAAAGCGTTGCACCCACGCCGCCACATTCGGGTAGGCCTGCAGCTTGCCCTGAGCCCGGGCGATTTCGCCGATGAAGCTCATCTGGATATCCGCGCCGGTCAATTCGTCACCCACCAGGTACGGCGTGAGCCCCAGTGCGTTGTCCAGATAACCCAGGTAGTTCGCCACCTCGGATTCGATACGTGGGTGCAATGGCGCACCCGCGTCACCCAGGCGCCCGACGTACAGGTTGAGCATCAGTGGCAGCATGGCCGAACCTTCGGCGAAGTGCAGCCATTGCACGTATTCGTCATAGGTGGCAGTGGCCGGATCCGGTTGAAGGCGGCCGTTGCCATGGCGGCGAATCAGGTAGTCGATGATGGCGCCGGACTCGATCACCACGTGGGGACCGTCTTGAATCACCGGTGATTTGCCCAGGGCATTGATCGCCTTGAGTTCAGGGGGCGCGAGGTTGGTTTTCGGGTCGCGCTGGTAGCGCTTGAGCTCGTAGGGCAGGCCGAGTTCTTCGAGCAGCCACAGGATACGTTGCGAACGGGAGTTGTTGAGGTGGTGGACGATGATCATGGTGGCTCCGCTGGGCGAGAATAGAGGCGTATAGGGACAGACCGCGGTGGCGCTGTGGAGTGCCGTGAATTAAATCTGCTTCGATAAAGGCATGAAAGATGGATAATCACGCCGGCAAGCACTGATTACACACCGGATAGAAAACATGAATCGTCAAAAAAAACTACAGCAGCTGTTCAAGGCCAAGGCCAAAAAGGCCAGCGCCAAATTGGCACCGGCCAAAAAGGATAAATACATCAGCAAAGCAGACCGATTGAAGCTGGCTGCCGAGTCCGGTGATGAGCCTGTTGTTACCTCTGAGAGCTGATCCAGAAGGCCTAAGCATTACCTGATAGGGAATCGACGGAAAAACCATGAACACTGCTCAACTCGCGATTCAGCACTACATACTCGCCAAGGACGGCAACCGCCCGCATTTGCTCAGCCGGGCGTTTGTTCCCGAGGCAATCCTGGACATGGTGGTGCGCACCGGTTCCATCTCGTTCCCGCCCCACGTTGAAGGGGTTACCGGCATCGGCGACGTGCTGGTACGGCGATTCGGGCAGACCTTTGAAAACGTCTATACGTTTTGCCTGGGGCAGCCACCGCAGGCGGGGGCCAAAACCTATCAGTGCAAATGGCTGGTGGGTATGTCCGACAAGAACTCCGGCGAAGCCCGGGTAGGGTGTGGTGTGTATGAATGGCAGTTCAATGCCGAAGCGGGGCTGGTCGAAAGGCTGACGATCACCATCGAGCATATGAAGACACTGCCGGCGTCAGACCTGGGGAACGTGATGAGCTGGGTGTCCGGCCTGAGTTACCCATGGTGCAGCCCGCAAGCCGCCGTGAGCGAGGCTCCTGATATTGACGGGATTGGAGAGGTGCTCCAGTACCTTGCGGCCTTATGACTCGGTGTTGCACCGTAGATCGAAATCCGCCCGTGCCTGTTCAATCTCCTCCAGGTTATTTGCCGCCCAGACCCACACGCCACAAAAGGCGGCACCCAGCGTAAAGCCGAGGGTTGTCAGGCTGTATTCGACCTTCGGCGGTACGACGGGGTAGACCTTGCGCACCACCAAGCCGTCCCTCTCCATCCCCCGCAAAGTCTGCGTCAGCATCTTCTGGCTGATGCCGCCGACTCGCTCACTCAGGCGCGTGAAGCGCAGCGGCGTCGTCTCGATCAAGGCTTCAAGAATCAGCATGGTCCATTTGTCTGCAACGCGACCTATCAGGTCGGTCACCAGAGGCGCGATCCGTGGGTCCAGATCCTTCGGGGGTGTTTGCCGGGCATAAAACTGGGCGGCGGCAATCTGCTCGTCGGTAAAGCCAGGGTGTTTGTTCATTCGTTGGACACTCTCTTTCAGGTGCGTATAAATCTTTTGGGTGCCTACTTACTTAAGGCCAGTGTATCCCTCAAGCTCCTTGCGTGTGACCCACCATTGGAGAGTATCGATGAAGATGACCGGACGAACAGTGCTAGTGACGGGAGGTTCGAGTGGTATCGGGCTTGAGCTTGCACGCCAGCTTGTGGCACGAGGCAATACCGTGATCGTGACGGGCCGCGATCAGCACAGGCTGGACGAGGCGCGGCAACTGCTGCCGAGCCTGCACACGTTTCAAAGCGACGTGCGCGACCCCGCCAGCATCCAAACGCTGTTTGCGGCAGTCACCGGTCAGTTCCCTGGGCTCGATACGCTGGTGAATAACGCGGGCGTGATGCGCAATATCAAGCTGGCCGGGGAGCGGGCGCTGGAGGACGTGACTGAAGAGATCGAGATCAACCTGAACGGCCCGATCCGGATGATCCAGCAATTTCTTCCCTGGCTGCTCAAGCACCCGCGCGGTTTGATTGTTAACGTCTCGTCCGGGCTGGCGTTTGTGCCGTTTCCGGCGGCGCCCGTCTACAGTGCGTCCAAGTCCGCATTGCACGCTTACACCCAGTGCCTGCGGGCACAGCTTCAGCACAGCGCCGTCACCGTGGTGGAGCTTGCCCCACCCGGCACCGAAACACCGCTGCTCAGGGCCGAGTTCGCGGAAGAAATGAAGAACGAAAAAGGCATGGACCCGGTGCTGATGGTGCAGCACTGCATCCGGCAAATCGAAGCCGGCCAACTGGACATATGCCCGGGGTTGAGCAAGGTGCTGAAGGTAGCCAGCCGGGTTGCGCCTGGCCTGATATTCAAACAGATGACCAAGCTCAGCCGGCTGGCGCCGGTGCGGCCTTCAACATGATCGGACGATTCAATGCGCATCCGCAGTCGGCTGCTTCGGCGGCTGCACCTTGCGCATCAACGGCACCAGCAACACGGCGACGATGAAGCACACCATGATCATCAGGAATGCGTCCGCATAGGTCAGCGTTTGCGCCTCGCGCCAGGTCAGCGCCCACAGCTGACTCAGCGCGAACTGGCTCGAATCCAGGCTGTTTTGCCCGAGCAACTGGGCATTCCCCGAAAGCTGGTCAAGCCAGACGTTCATCGATTCGTTCCGGATGTTCAGGTGTTCAGCCAGGCGCAGGAAGTGCAGGTTGGTGCGGTCATTGAGCACCGTGGCGCAGGCGGCGATGCCGATGGCGCCGCCGAGGTTGCGCATCAGGTTGAACAGGCCCGAGGCGAGCTTCAGGCGGTCGGGGGCCAGTGCGCCGAGGGTCAGGGTGACCACCGGCGGCACTGCCATTTGTTGAGCAAACCCGCGTATGGCTTGGGGCAGCAGCAGCTCCTTGGCGCCCCAGTCGTGGGTGATGGGGGAGAAGTCCCACATCGACAGGGCGAATAACGACAACCCGAACATCAAAATCCAGCGCAGGTCGAAACGATTGGCCAGCAAGGCGTACACCGGGATCGCCAGCAACTGGAACACCCCCGTGGAAAACACCGCCAGGCCGATATCCAGCGAGCCGTACCCGCGCACCCGCCCGAGAAACAGCGGCGTGAGGTAGATGGTGGCGAAAATGCCGATGCCGGTGATAAATGAAAACAGGCAGCCCAGGGCGAAGTTCCTGTCCCGAAGCGCGCGCAGGTCGACGATCGGCTCCTTGATCTCCAGGCAACGCCAGATAAACAGCCCGCCGCTGATGGCGGCTATCCAGGCAGTGGTCGAGATGGTGCTGTCGCTGAACCAGTTCCAGCGCGGGCCTTCTTCGAGGGTGTATTCCAGGCAGCCGAGAAACACCGCCATCAACGCCATGCCGATATAGTCGGCGCCCTTGAGCAATGACGGGTTGGGGCGGTCGACCTTGACCAGCATCGGCACCGCAAAGGTCACGAAGAGGCCGGGCAGCAGGTTGATGTAGAACAGCCAGTGCCAGGAGGAGATGTCGGTGATCCAACCGCCCACGGCCGGGCCCAATGTGGGTGCCAGGGACGCGATGGCGCCGATGGTGGAGGCGGCGATCACCCGCTGCTTGCCGTTGAAATACATGAACGCGGTGGTGAACACCAACGGAATCATCGAGCCCCCCAGGAACCCCTGCAAGGCGCGAAACGCGATCATGCTCTGGATGTTCCAGGCCATCGCGCACAGCAGGCTGGTCAAGGTGAACCCGGCCGCCGACGCCGCGAATAGCCAGCGCGTGCTCATCACCCGGGAGAGCCAGCCTGACATGGGGATCACGATGATTTCCGCGATCAGGTAGGCGGTCTGCACCCACGCCGTATCGTCCGCGCCGGCAGACAACCCGCCGCCGATGTCCTTGAGGGAGGCGGAGACGATCTGGATGTCGATCAAGGCGATGAACATGCCCACGCACATGGTGGCGAAGGCCGCGACTTTTTGTGCGGTGCTGAGGGCGGGCAACGGGCTGTTCATAGCTGGGCCTTGAGGGCGCTGGCCTGGTCCTCGAACGCCTCATCGGTGTTGACCTTCGCCATCACCGACAGGCCCGGACGCAGGGCGCCGAAGTCGGCATCGTTGCTGTCGAGGCGCACGCGCACCGGCACGCGTTGCACGATCTTGGTGAAGTTGCCGGTGGCGTTTTCCGGCGGCAGCACACTGAATTGCGCCCCGGTGGCAGGGGCCAGGCTCTCGATGTGCCCGTGGAATTCACGGCCGGGGAGGATGTCGGCGCGGATGCTCACGCTTTGCCCGACCTGGAGGCGCCCCAATTGGTCTTCCTTGAAGTTGGCATCCACCCACAATCCTTTCGCGGGCACCACCGAGATCAGTTGGCTGCCGGCCGCGGCGTAGGCACCGACCCGGGCGCGGCGGTTGCCCACGTAACCATCCACCGGCGCCCGCAGTTCGGTATAGCTGATGTTCAATTGCGCCTGGTCGCGTTCGGCCTGCGCCTGTTGCAACGCGGCACGCGCCTGGCCGCGCTGGGTTTCAATCACGTCGATTTGCCGGCGCGCCGCCATCAACCCGGCCTGTGCCCGGGAGTGGTCGGCGCGGGCGGTCTTCCATACGGCGCTGACCCGTTGTGCGCTTTCGACCGATACGGCCTGGCTGCGAACCAGGTTCTGGTAACGCGTTTGATCGTCGCCGGCCCGTTGTGCTTCGGCATCGGTGGCGTCGATCTGCGCCTTGGCCTGGTTGATCACGGCCAGTTGCAGTTGTTCGGTGGCGTCGAGGTTGGCGAGCGAGGCCTGTTGCGCGGCCACGGCGCCGTCGGCCTTGGCCAGGGCCGTGCGGTAGTCGCGCACATCGATGCGCGCCAGCACGTCGCCGGCCCGTACGAACTGGTTGTCCTGCACCGTCACTTCGCTGATATAGCCCGGCACTTTGGCGCTGATCACCGTCACATCCGCCCCGACATAGGCGTCGTCGGTGTCTTCGATAAACCGGCTGACCAGCCACCAGTGGCTGGCGTACCACACGCCGCCCGCCACGGCCAGGGTCAGCAGCCCCAGGCGTAAAACCTGTTTGCGCCGGGATGGTTGGGTGGGTTCGGGCACAGCGCTGACTGGAGCGTCCATGACGAAATGACCTCGTTGAATATTAGTGGGGGAAGGGGCTGACCAGCTGGTCTTTTTCGGCGTAGGCCCGGCCGGTTCGTGCGCGCCACAGGGTCAGCGGTTCGGCATCGGCGCTGACATGTACGCGGTGGCCCGCACGGGTGATGGGGTTGCCGGTGTTGGCATCCATCAACGCCAGCACCACCGGGCGCCCGGTGGACTCATCGGCGAGAAACACCTTGGTCGAGCCCTCGGCATGCCGCGCGCCCCAGGCCATCAGCGTGAGGATGACCTGGCGCAAGTCCCGGCCCGCTTCGGTGAGGTGGTACTCATGGCGCGGCGGGTTGTCCTGGTACGGGCGCCGTTCCAGCAAGCCGCCGGCCACCAACGCATTCAGGCGGCGGGTCAGGGTGTTCGAGGCGATCCCGAGGCTCTGCAGGAACTCGTCGAAACGGCGCAGCCCGTAGAACGCATCACGCAGGATCAACAGGCTCCAACCATCACCGATGTGCTCCAGGGCACGGGCGACCGGGCAGGACATGGGTTGGAAGCTGGCTTTCTTCATGAGGGACTCCGGGAACTGTTGCTAAATATTACGCAAGTAATATTGCACAGTGGATTTCATAATGAAAGTCACTAGTTGAAATTTTTTGCAGCGATGGATGGCGGCCAGGCAGACGCAAAAAAGCCCCGGGATTCGGGGCTTTTCAGAGGGGAGGGTGTAGGGGGGCCGTTTGAGCGCGGCTGTCCTTATGCCTGCGCCGGTGCCTGGCAGATACGTGAACCTGTGCGCCGCGAACGCCAGCCGAGGCCTAGCACCATCAGCAAACCCAGGGCCGCCATGATCGCGCCAGCCAGCGAAATGGCCGGGTAGCCCAGCCCTGCGTTGATCACTGCTCCCCCCAGCGCCGCGCCAATGGCGTTACCGAAGTTGAACGCACCGATGTTCATCGCCGAGGCCAGGTTGGGCGCATCCTTGGCGGCTTCCATCACGCGCATCTGCAGGGGAGGTACCAGCGCAAAGCTGGCGGCGCCCCACAGCAGGATCGACAAGGCGGCGGGCAGCGGCCATTGCATGAGCACAGAGAAGGCCAGCAGCACGGCAATCAGGACCACGAGCGACGTTATCAGGGTGCGGTCCACCGAACGGTCCGCAGACCTGCCGCCCCAGACGTTGCCGAGGGTCAGGCCGATCCCGAACAGCACGAGCATTGCGGTGACGAAGTTGGTCGAGGCGTGGGTGACATCCCGCAGAATCGGCGCGATATAGGTAAACACCGTGAACATGGCGCTGGACCCCACCACGGTCAACGCCAGCGCTGCCAGCACCGGCCCGCGGCCCAGTACGCGGATTTCGGCCATCAGGCTTCCCCCTTTTGGAGCGGGCGTATTCGGTAGCGCCCACCACAGGGCCACCATCACGAACGCCCCCAGCCCGCTGATGCCCCAGAACGCCGTACGCCAGCCGAAGTTCTCGCCGAACCAGGTTGCCAGGGGCACGCCACCGATGGTCGCCAGGGTCAGCCCGAGGAACATCGCGGCGACGGCCCCCGCGCGTTTGTCGGGCGCCACCACACTCGCTGCCACGATGGAGCCGATGCCGAAGAATGCCCCGTGATTCAGCGATGTCACCAACCGGGCGACCATCAGGGTCTGGTAGTCGGTGGCCAGGGCGGACAGCAGATTACCCAGGGTGAAAATGGCCATCAGGCCCACCAGCAGATACCGGCGCGCCACCCTGGCTGTCGCGAGGGTCATGATCGGGGCGCCGATCAGCACGCCCATGGCATAGGCGCTGACCAGCAGCCCGGCGGCGGGAATGGAAACACCGAGGTCGGCGGCGATCCCGGGCAACATGCCCATGGGGGCAAACTCGGTGACCCCGATGCCGAAGGCGCCGATGGACAGTGCTACAAGGGGTGGGTTGATACGCATAAGGTGACTCCTCATCTTTGTATCAAATGCTACAATCACGACTTTTCAGGCGGTATCCCTCGGCAGGGCACTACAGCTTTGCGTGGAGATCACAAGTGGACATAGGCGGTCGGTCGGGGGAGATGGCGGTGTTCGCCATGGTCGCGGAGCAGGGCAGTCTCTCGGGGGCGGCTCGGGTGCTGGGCCTCACGCCGTCATCCATCAGCCGCATCATCACCCGCATCGAGGGGCGCATAGGCACCCGCCTGCTGCTGCGCACCACCCGGGCGATCACGCTCACCGCCGAAGGCGAAGCGTATTTGCGCGGCGCCCGGCGGATCCTGGCGGACATGGCCGAAGTCGAGGATGCGATCACCGACCAGGGCGCGCCACGGGGGCGGCTGAGGGTCAGCGCGGCGCTCGCACACGGGCGGTTGTCGATCGTGCCGCTGGTTGCCGCGTTCAGCGCGCGCTACCCGGCCATCGTGGTTGAGTTGCGGCTGGAGGATGAGGTGGTGGATATCCTGGGCGGGCAAGCGGACGTTGCAATCCGCTTCGGTCAATTGGCCGACAGCCCCTTGACCGCTCGCCTTATCGGCTCCATCGGCGAGGTGATCGTGGCTTCCCCGGACTACCTGGCGCGTCACGGCACGCCGCGGCTGCCGCAGGATTTGCTCAACCACAACTGCCTGCGTTTCAACTTCCGCCGGGCAGCGCCCGACTGGCCGTTTCGCGTGGACGGGCGCGATTTTTCGCTGCAGGTGTCGGGTACGATCGAGGGTAACAGCGGGGAGGTATTGTCCCAGCTGGCCAAGCTGGGTGCCGGCATCGCACGCATTGGCGCATTCAGCGTGGCAGATGACCTGGCCAGCGGTGATCTGGTGCCGTTGCTTGAAGCGTACAATCCCGGAGACCAGGAGCCGATTCACGCGGTGTTCGTCGGCGGCGCGGCGATGCCTGCGCGGGTCAGGGCATTTGTCGACTTTCTGGTGGAACACCACCCGGCGTGACCGCCACTGACACCACAGGCCGCTCCTCCTGACGCAATCCTCTTGAATACTTGCCTAATCCTGCGATCTTGCCCACCCCTGCATAGCGCCTTGATGAACCAGGGTCTAAAGTCATTCCCATCGCCCGCTAGACTAGTCAAACCACGCGCGCGCGAACCAGACGGGCCATCGATGCCCAGCGGCGAGGCCCCGTCTTGCCGTCTAAAAATACTAAAAAATGCAACACCAACCGATGATCAGCGGGTGAGCCATGGAATTACGAATTAACCAGCAGACCCACCAAGTCGACGCCGAACCCGACACGCCCCTGCTCTGGGTCATCCGCGACAACCTGGACATGACCGGCACCAAATACGGCTGCGGCCTGGCGCAATGCGGTGCGTGTTCGGTGCTTGTGGACGGCAATGTCGTGCGTTCCTGCGTCACGCCCGTTTCCGGCGTGGTCGGCCGAGAAATCACCACCATCGAAGCCATCGAGTCCGATGACGTCGGCAAGCGGGTCGTCGCCACCTGGGTCGAATACCAGGTCGCCCAATGTGGCTACTGCCAATCCGGCCAGGTAATGGCGGCCACCGCGCTGCTCAAGCACACGCCCAAGCCCAGTGATGCGCAGATCGAGGCCGCCATGGTCAACCTCTGTCGCTGTGGCACCTATAACGCCATTCATGCCGCCGTGCATGACCTTGCGCAGAAGGGAGAGGCCTGATGAACATTCGCATTGATCCCACTGCGCTGCCCTTGGTCGCGGCGCTGACTGACCCGGTGAACCTGTCCCGCCGTCGCTTCCTGGCCAGTACGGCCGTGGGCGCGCTGGTGATCGGTTTTGGCCTGCCGCTGGGGTCTGGCCGAGTGCAGGCGGCCACCGCCGCGGCCACGGCCGAACGCGGTACGCAGGTGCCGGCCTTCCTGGAGATTCGCCCGGACAACACGATTCGTTTGCTCAGCCCGTTTATCGAAGGCGGCCAGGGCACGTTCACCGCGATGGCGCAGATTGTCGGCGAGGAGTTGGACGCCGACCCGGCCACGTTCCTGGTTGAGTGTGCCCCGCCCGGTGAAGCCTTTGTGGTGATGGAGAACGGCATGCGCATCACCGGCGGCAGTATGTCGGTGCGGATGAGTTACCCCACGATGCGCCGGCTGGGTGCGCTGGCCCGGGCCATGTTGCTGGAGGCCGGGGCGCAGGCGCTGAAGGTACCGGTGAGCGAGCTGTCGACCGAGCCGGGCAAGGTGGTACACGCGGCGTCCGGGCGTTCCCTTGCGTATGGCGAGTTGGCCGGGCGGGCGATGGACCTGCCGGTACCGGATGTGTCCAGTGTGAAGCTGCGCGACCCAAGCCAGTTCCGTTGGATCGGCAAGCCGGTGAAGCGTCTCGATGCGTATGACAAGTCCACCGGCAAGGCACTGTACAGCATTGATATGAAGGTCGACGGCATGCTCCATGCCGCCGTGCAGCATGCGCCCCGGCTCGGCATGACCGTGGGCAGCCTGCGCAACGAAGACCAGGTCAAGGCCATGCCGGGCGTGCATTCGGTGCATCGCCTGCCCGGTGCGGTGGCGGTGGTGGCCGAGCGTTGGTGGCATGCCAAGCGTGCGGTGGAGTCGATTCAGGTCGACTGGCTGGAGCCGACGGCTGATTCCAAGGTGCGCGGGATGCCGAAGGACTTTTCCAGCGACGAGCATTTCAAGCGCCTGGCCGCAGAAACCGGCCCGGCCCGTGATGATGAGAACGAGGGCGACGTGGCCGGAACGCTGGCCAATGCCAAGACCAGGGTCGAGGCCACTTACCACAACCAGTACCTGCACCATGCCCAGTTGGAGCCGCCTTCGGCGCTGGCGCGCTTCAACCCTGACGGTTCGCTGGAGATCTGGCTGCCGAATCAGGCGCAGGACATGTTCCTGGCCGATATCGCCAAGCGCACCGGCCTGGCCCCGGAGCGGATTACCCTGCATTCGCCGTTGTTGGGTGGTTTTTTCGGGCGGCACTTCCTGTATGACTCGGCCAGTCCTTACCCGCAGGCCATCGAGTTGGCCAAGACGGTGGGGCGCCCGGTGAAGTTGATCTGGAGCCGCGAAGAAGAATTCCTGCGGGATGTGCTGCGCCCGGTCGCAGCGGTGAATTTCCGTGGGGCGCTGGACAGCGACGGCTGGCCGGTGGCGATTGAAGCGGTGAGTGCCACGGAGGGGCCAACCGAGGCCCTGGCGGGCAAGCAGGGCGAGAAGCTCGACCCGACGGCCCTTGAGGGACTGTCCGGCAAGTCCTATGCGATTCCCAACAAGCGTATCGCGCAGATCTATGTGAAGGGCCCGGTGATGCTGGGCTACTGGCGTTCGGTGGGCAATTCGCTGAATGACTTTTTCTACGAATCTTTCCTGGATGAACTGGCCGACAAGGGTGGCAAGGACCCGTTCGAGTTGCGCCTGCATCTGTTGCGGGATAACCAGCGGCTGACCACCCTGCTGAAGGCGGTGGGCGAGTTGTCGGGTGGCTGGAAACGTGGGCCGTTTGTTGCCGAGGACGGCAGCAAGCGCGCACGCGGGGTGGCGATGGCGTCACCGTTCGGCACCCAGACGGCGGTGATTGCCGAGGTGTCGATCGAGAACGGCCAGGTCAAGGTGCATGACATCTGGCAGGCAGTCGACCCGGGCAGCATCGTCAACCCGGCGATTGTCGAGGCGCAGGTGAATGGGGCGGTGTCGCTGGGCTTGTCCCAGGTGCTGTTGGAGGAAGCGGTGTATGTGGACGGCTTGCCTCGGGCGCGTAACTACGATTTGTACCCGGTGCTGCCGCCTTCGCGGATGGCCCGGGTGCACGTGCGCGTGATCGAGAGCGGGGAAAAAATGGGCGGTATTGGCGAACCGCCGCTGCCCGCCGTGGCGCCTGCCGTGGCCAACGCCGTCGCGGCGTTGACCGGGCAGCGTGTTCGCAGCATGCCGTTAAGCCGCCACTCCTTCACCTGACCGGGGCCTGAGCACTTATGAACAACCGTCGATTCGCAAGAACCGTTGGCTGGCTGGCGCTGCCGTGTCTGGTCGCCGCAGGCCTGCTGGCCTGGTATGTCACCCGCGAGCCTGTCTCGCCGCTGGGGGCAGAGCCCGTCGCCACGGACCCGGCGCTGGTCGCCCGAGGCGAGTATGTCGCCCGGCTCAGCGACTGTGTGGCGTGCCACAGCGTGCCCAACGGCAAGCCCTTTGCCGGTGGCCTGGAAATGGCCACGCCGCTGGGGGCGATCCACGCCACCAACGTCACGCCAGACCCGGAAACCGGTATTGGCAGCTACAGCCTCGCCGACTTCGACCGCGCGGTGCGCCAGGGTGTCGCGCCGGGTGGGCGCCGCCTGTATCCGGCGATGCCGTACCCGTCCTATGCCAAGCTCAGCGACGATGATGTGCGCGCCCTGTACGCGTTCTTCATGAAGGGCGTGGCGCCGGTGCAGCAGGCCAATATCAAGAGTTCGATCCCGTGGCCATTGAATATGCGGTGGCCGATCGCGCTGTGGAATGGCGTGTTTACCGACAGCAAGCCGTATGTCGCGAAGGCCGGGAAGGATGAACTGTGGAACCGGGGGGCCTACATCGTGCAGGGCCCGGGGCATTGCGGCAGTTGCCACACGCCACGGGGCCTGGCCTTCAACGAAAAGGCTCTGGATGAAAGTGGCAAGCCGTACCTGGCCGGTGGCTTGCTCGACGGCTGGTACGCACCGAGCCTGCGGGATGATCCCAACACCGGCCTGGGGCGCTGGAGCGAGCCGGAAGTGGTGCAGTTCCTCAAGACCGGTCGCAACAAACATGCGGTGGTTTTTGGCTCGATGACCGAGGCGTTCAACAACTCCACGCAGTTCATGAGCGACGATGACCTGGCGGCGATTGCGCGCTATCTGCGGTCATTGCCGGGCGACGAGCAGCGCGACGGTGCGGCCTGGCAGTATCAGGCGGTGTCGGCTGCGCAACGCCTGGATGCGCCGGGTGCGCATACCTATGTGACCCGCTGCGCCTCGTGCCACGGGCTGGAAGGCAAAGGGCAACCGGACTGGATGCCGCCGCTGGCGGGCGCCACCTCCGCACTGGCCAAGGAGGACGCCTCGGCGATCAACATCACCCTCAATGGCTCGCAGCGCGTAGTGGCGGCCAATGTGGCGGACGCTTATCGCATGCCGGCGTTCCGTGAGCAGTTGTCGGACCAGGAGATTGCTGAAGTGCTGACGTTTGTGCGCGGCACCTGGGGCAATCAGGGTGGGGCGGTGGATGCCAAGGCGGTGGGCAAGTTGCGTGAGCACACGGGCCCGGCGAGCAGCAGCCCGATCATTCTGCAAATGCGCTGAGGGAAATGCGCCTTGTGAGGGAGGCGCTTTGTGTAGGAACTGCTTTATGTGGGAGCGGGCTTGCTCGCGAAGGCGGTGTGTCAGTGAAGAACTTGCTGACTGACACACCGCTTTCGCGGGCAAGCCCGCTCCCACATTTTCAACCGCGTTTCGGCAGTTTCCAGTTGGGTCGGATGAAGTGGCAGGTATAGCCATTCGGAATCCGCTCCAGGTAATCCTGATGCTCCGGCTCCGCCTCCCAGAACGGCCCCGCCGGTTCTATCTCGGTGACGACACGGCCCGGCCACAGCTTTGAGGCGTCGACGTCGGCGGCGGTGTCTTCAGCGATGTCGCGTTGCTGTTCGCTGAGGTAGTAAATCGCCGAACGATAGCTGGGGCCAAGGTCATTGCCCTGACGGTTGGGCGTGCTGGGGTCGTGGATCTGAAAAAAGAACTCGAGGATCTGCCGGTAAGTGATCACCGTCGGGTCGAAGACGATCTCGATGGCTTCGGCATGGTTGCCGTGGTTGCGATACGTGGCATTCGGCACATCGCCGCCGGTGTAGCCGACCCGCGTGTGCAGCACGCCGGGGTAGCGGCGCAGCAGGTCTTGCATGCCCCAGAAGCAGCCGCCGGCGAGCAGGGCGGTTTCGGTCGGGTTGGTCATGGTCTGTGCTTCCCCTTGTTGGATACCTCGCTAGTTATGGGGGCAGGTTGGACGATTCCAAGGTCGAGGGGCGCGCCTTCGATCGGCTTTGTCCGCGTTGCCCGCAGCGCCATCAACAGCGCCAACACGGGTGCCAGGGTAAACAGCGCGAACAGCCAGCGCGCGGCATGGGCGATGCCGCCATTGCCCGCCACTTCATTGATGCCCGCCATGTTCGAGATCACCCCCGCCAGCGCCGCGCCCATGGCCATGGCGAACAGTTGCAGGGTGGTGATCGACGAAGCGGCCGTGTCCTTGTCCTGTTCCGAAGCCACTTGCAGGATGCGCGTCAGCAGGTGCGGCCAACCCAGGCCGATGCCGAACCCCACCAGGAACAGCCCCAGGCAGATAGGGGCCAGCAATGTCCATTCGCCCTGGCTGGCGATGGGCGTAGTGATCGCCAGCATCATCAAGCCCGCCACGATAAACAGCGGCCCCGCGATGATGGCGCGATGTGGACCGCGGCCGGTCCAGCCGGAGCTGATGATTTCCGAGACCGTCCAGCCGGCCGCCATCAGCGCGGCCATGTAACCGGCGATCAGCGGCGACTGGCCATGCAAGTGCTGCAGAAAGTACGGCATGAAGATCTCGCTGCTCATGCCGATCACCAACAGGCAGGTGGTCGCATAAAGCGCGCAGAGCGGGGTGCTGAACTTCAATGCATCCCGGGGCAAAAGACGCACGGTGGCGCTGGACTCCTTGCGGATCAACAGCACCACCAGCACGACGCAGGTGGCGATACCCAACAGGTTCCAGCTCGGCAGCGCCGAGACGCTGCCGGCACACACCGCCAGCACCGCGCCCGCCAGCAGCACCAGTTGCGGCACCGGCAAGCGGGTGGTAGCGGCCGCCGTGGTGTCGCGTGGGGGCAGGGCGCGGCTGGTGAGTACCATGTACGCCAGGCTCACCGGCACCATCGAGCCGAAGGCCAGGCGCCACGCGTCCATCTCGGCAAACACACCACCCACCGCCGGCCCGACGAGCGTCGCCACGCCCCACATCCCCGACACCAGTGCCATTGCGCGCGGCCACAGGCGCTCTTCGAACACCAGTTGGATCATCGAGTAACACAGGGCCAGCAAGACCCCGCCGCCCAACCCCTGGATGGAGCGCCCCGCGAGCATCACCGGCATGTTCGGCGCCAGGGCACAGATCAGCACGCCTACCATGAACACCAGTGTGGCCAGCGCATACGCCAGCCGTGGACCGGTGCGTTGCAACAGCTTGGAGGTGAGGGCGGAACCGAGGATCGAGGCCACCACGTACAGTGTGGTGCTCCACGCATAAAGCGCCAGGCCGCCGATTTCGGCCACCACCGACGGCAGGATGGTGGTGGCGATGTAGGTGTTGGTGGCATACAGCGCGATGCCGCCTGAAAGGGCAATGGAGCGCGTGGCGTTCTTGCCGCTAAGCAACTCGCCCCAACTGCTGTCTTGGGTTTGCATCAACGATTCCTTGTAATGCGTTCGCGGTATGGAAGCCGGCGAAGGGCATAAGCGTCAGGCTTGAGGTAATTAACCAAGCAATTGCTTTTAATATTGCGTTGAGGCGAATTATTTTGCAAGGAATGACTTGTCAGGTGGCTGAGTTCCTATGGCAGCCGAGGGGAGAGCGTGAGGCGCGCGGTTTCCCACGGCCGGCAGCACTTCACACCATCAGTTTTCGGCTGAACTTGGTTTCCATCACGATATGCGAAGCGGTGTGCGCCACCCCTTTGATCATGTTGATCCTGATGAGCTCGGCATTGAGTTCACTCAGGGTGGCGGTGGCCAGGTGAATGATGAAATCGGACTCCCCCGAGACCGCGTAAACGGCCTGCACCGCTTCCATCCTGCGCAGCGAGGTCATCACATCGGTGTAGCTCTTGTTGGTGCAGGAGGTCATGGTAAAGCAGGTCACCGTCTGCTGAAGCCGGTCCTGGTCGATGCGCACGCTGTAGCCGGTGATGACGCCGGCCTTTTCCAGGCGGGTAATCCGCTCCTGCACCGCAGAGCGCGAGACCCCGAGCTTGCGGGCCAATGACGCGGTGGGTTCGCGTGCGTTGGCTTGCAGCAGGCCAAGCAATTGCCTGTCCTTGTCGGTGAGGTTAAACAGTGGACCGGGATTCTGCGTATCCATGGACACGTCCTTGACCCTCGCTGGGGTTCAGTTTTTATGAGTCGCCCTGTGTTGCGAGCGCTTTTCCTGAAACATATCCATCATTTTCAGGCCGGCGTAAACCGTTTGTGCGGCCGCCGGGCCCAGGGGGCCGCCATTCCATTCCAGGCCGTAGGCATCGAACAGGCGGTAGCGATCGGTTTCGCCGCAGATCGCCTCGGCGATGACGCGTGCGCCGATCGGCGCGGTGTTCATACCATGGCCACCAAATGATGTACACGCCCACAATCCCTGCCCCAGAGGGCCAATGTGCGGCATCTTGTGCCGCGCATAACCCATCAACCCGGACCAGGCCTTGTCGATCCTGATGCCGCGCAGTTGCGGATAAACGTCGAGGATATCCTGCGTCAGCAATTGCCCCAGGCGTTTCTCATCCTGCAGGTTGTGCGTGGTAATGCGGCCGCCCCAGAGCAGGCGGTCGCCCTCGACGATGCGGTAATAGTCCGAGGCCCGACGGTTATCGCCCACGGCATCGGAGGTACAGACCGCCTCGGCCAGGCGATCGCCCAGGTGCTCGGTCAGCACTGCATAGGTCGCGATCGGCAGGAAGGCGCGGCGTAATTTGCCGAACTCAGGCCCCCCATAGCCGCCGCAGCAGTACACCACGTGGGCACAATCGACAGTGCCCTGATCGGTGATGACCCGGTGTCGCCCGTTGCGGCTTTCGACGGCGGTCATGGGCGAGCGTTCATGGATTTTGCCACCGCTGTGCTCGATCAGTCGGGCCAGGCCGAGGCAATAGTTCAAGGGGTGGAAGTGAAAGCCATGGTTGTCGCGCAGCGCCTGGAAATACCGCTCGGTCTTGAGCTTTTCGCGCACCGCCTGGCGATCCAGGTAGTCGAGGTGAAAGTCGAAATCCGCGGCTATTTTGTCCCGCACGCGCTGCAGGTTGTCGCCATCTTCGTAGCGCACCACACTCAGTTTCCCCGGGGTTGGCGTGCAGCCGGGCAACTGATGACCGGCGATCATGCCGCGAACAATTTCGACGCCCTCAAGCGACAGTTTGAACAGCGCGGCGGCCGTCGGTTTGCCGCAGCGTCGCTCGATGGCGGCCAACCCTTCGGACCAGCCCTGGAGCACGAAGCCACCGTTGCGCCCCGACGCTCCCCAGGCCACGCGACCGGCATCCAGCAGCACCACCGACTGCCCGCGGGAGACCAGCTCCCACGCCGTGCTCAGCCCCGCCAGCCCGGCGCCGATCACGCACACATCGGCCCGGGCGTTGCCACACAACGCCTGGCGTTCAGTCGTGTCGCGCATCGTGGCGGTGTAGTAATTGTTGTTATAGGTGTACATGAAGTCGGCCGTCCTTTTTTTGCGGCGCAGGCATACAGCGCGCCGCGTCGAGGACGGGGCGCCTGTACGGCCTGTGGGGGTTTTTACTGCACCTGGGTGAGGTCGGCGCCGTACCATTTCTCTGACAATTGCTTGAGCGTGCCGTCGGCTTTCATGTCGGCGACGATCTTGGTCAGCGCGCTGTTGAACGCCTCATCGCCCTTGTCCACGGCGATGGCCAGGGGTTCGTAGTAGGCGGGTTTGCCTTCCACCCTGACGATGGGGTAGCCATTCTTGACGGCGGCGACGATGGTGGGCAGGGCGGACAGGGTTGCGTTCAGCCGCACCCCGTCTCCCATGCGCAGGTCATCCAGCGGGCCCATGCTGTCGCCGTACGTGCGAACCTCGCCGGGGGTGACTTCGTAAGTGAACGGCGGCACATCGGCGGCGTCGATCTTCAGGCGGCGGTTGATATAGTCCTCCGAAGTCGTACCGGCTTCGACGCCGATGATCTTGCCGTTCAGGTCCGCCACTTTGGTCTCGGCCGCGTCCTTGTGCACCGCGAATACATACGGCGTGTAGTAGTAGATCGCGGGGAAGTCGAGCACCCGGGTGCGCTCGGTGGTAGGCGTCATGGAGCCGACCGACAGGTCCCAGCGGCTCGACCAGCGCCCGGCGGTGATGATCCCGTATTCGGGCGTCACGAAGTCGACTTTGCTGCCCAGGCGTTTGCCGATTTCGCTGGCGACGTCGATATCGAAGCCTTGCAGCTTATTGTCCGGGCCCAGGAACGATTGCGGTGGCCAGTTGGCCGAGGTGGCCACCTTGATCACCTTGGTTTCATGGATGCGGTCGAGGGTCGAGCCCGCCCAGGCCGCGCCTGTGAGGCTGGTGAGGGCGGTGGCGACAGCGGCTGCGGTGAAGAAGCGAGTGAACGAGATCATGGGTAAGCCTCCAGTATCTTGAGTGCGGTGTCTGTTGTTTTTATCGGTGACTTCGCAAGGTTCGACGGTGCTGCTCAGTGGCTGAGAATCTGCGACAGGAATTCCCGGGCACGCTCGTGCTGCGGGTTGTCAAAAAACTCGGTGGGTTTGGCTTGCTCGATGATGCAGCCCTGGTCCATGAAGATGATCCGGTCGGCCACCCGCCGGGCGAATCCCATCTCGTGGGTGACGCAGACCATGGTGATGCCGTCCTGGGCCAGTTCGCCCATCACGTCCAGCACTTCCTTGACCATCTCGGGGTCAAGGGCCGACGTGGGCTCGTCGAACAGCATGATGCGCGGGCGCATGCACAAGGCCCGGGCAATGGCGACGCGCTGCTGCTGGCCGCCCGAGAGCTGGCTGGGGTATTTGTCGGCCTGGTTCCCGATGCGCACCCGATCCAGGTATTCATAGGCCAGTTCGCGGGCCTGGGGCTCGCTGAGCTTGCTCACCAGACGCGGTCCCACCATGAGGTTCTCCAGCACCGTCATATGCGGGAACAGGTTGAACTGCTGGAACACCATGCCGACCTGGCGCCTTATGCCCGCCACGCAGGCGGCATCACGGGTCAACTCGGTGCCCTCGATGAACACGTGGCCTTTCTGGAAGTCTTCCAGCAGGTTCAGGCAGCGAATCAACGTGGACTTGCCGGAGCCCGACGGCCCGCAGACCACCACGATTTCACCGCTGGCAATGTGCAGGTCGATGCCCTTGAGCACATAAAAATCGCCATACCATTTGTGCATGTCCTGGATCGATATCGCAGGGTATGGAGCAGGGACTATTGAGGGCTGATTCATCGTCATGCTCCTGGTTCAGCGATGGGCGCGGTTGAAGTGCTTTTCCAGGCGGGCCTGGACGGTTTCCAGCACGATCGACAGCAGCCAATACAGCACGGCGGCGGTGATCAGCATTTCCAGGTGCCGGAACTCGGCGCGTCCCTGGGTTCGTGCCAGGAACATCAGCTCCCAGACGCCGATCACCGACACCAGCGAACTGTCCTTGAGCATCGAGATGAACTGGTTGCCCGTTGGCGGAATGATCAAGCGCATGGACTGCGGGAGAATCACCCGGGTCATCGTCTGGAACGGGTTCAGGCCAATCGCCCGCGAGGCTTCCCACTGGCCCCGCGAGATGCTGCTGATACCGGCGCGGAAGATCTCCGTCATGTAGGCGCCATAACACAGCGAGAGCGCCAGGATCCCGGCTGGAACCGCTCCGACGACATAGCCCAGTTGAGGGATGCCCAGGTAAATCAGATAGATCTGGATCAGCAGCGGAACGCCGCGGAAAAACGAGGTGTAGAAGCTCGCAATCGCAATCGCGAAGCCGTTGGAAGACAAGCGCGCGGTGGCGCCCAGCAGCGCCAGGACGAACGCAATCGCAATCGAAATCGCCGACACGTAGACGGTGGTGAACACCCCCTGGGTGATCATGAAGCCGATTTTGGTCGCGATGAAACTGTAGGAAAGGTTGAAGGTGTCGAAGAACAACAGGACAGCACCAGCAACTCGCACCAGACCGTGATGATCTGCGCGCGCAAGGGAAAGCGGCCAAGGATGAACAGGTTCAGCACCACCGTCAGAGTGAACGTGCCGCCCACTGCAATATCTCGTGCCAGTGGTGCCTTCAGGTCGAGAACGATGGGGCCCATCAAGTGGGAGAGGCGGCCTTCACCGACGCCGCAGGCGAGCGTGATGATGAAAATCACCACGGCCACCGCGCCCATGAATACCGCGCTGTCCGTCATGCGGGTCTTGACGATATGGTCTCTGTACATGGCTTACGCGCCCCGGGGTGAGCCCCTTTATTGTTGTAAGCCCATTATGGGTTGACGAAATGCCGGGCGGCACCCTGCGCAATGTTGGGATTTGCGGTTTTTATGAGCGTATGAGGGGAGGGGAGCCGTACATATGCCGGACGGAGTCATCAGGCTTTCGCCAGCAATCATTTCGCGCCAGACTCATGGGCATTCATCGCCCCAAGGTAGCCACCATGATTTCCCATGTGTTTTTAGGTACAGGTGATTTTGATCGGGCTTTTGCTTTCTATTCGAAGGTGATGGCTGAGTTGGGCCTCAGGTTGAAATTTTGCGATGCGGATAAACCGTGGGCCGGTTGGGTGGCTGAAACCGAACCTCGCCCGATCTTCGTCATTGGGGCGCCATTTGATGGCAAACCGAGTGCACCTGGGAATGGGCAGATGGTGGGGCTACTTGCGCCCAGTCGGGAAGCGGTTAGAAGAAGTTATACAGCGGCGTTGGCGCTCGGCGGGATATGTGAAGGAGAGCCTGGATTAAGGCCTCACTACCACCCCGATTATTACGGCGCGTATTTTCGAGATACTGATGGCAACAAGCTGTGCGTGTGCTGCCATGATCCACAAGCAAATTACCCTCGGTGAGGGTGAGTTGAACGAGCAAAAGCTGAGGCTGGGATTTCGCATAGGCCAGGACGCTACGCAGCAGTTTGTTTCCGATGCCTTTCTGGAACGTACATTCCGAAGAGCGTCGACCCGAAGCACCCTCTCAACACGTTTTGTGAGGACCCGTCGCCAACGTCTGCCATGTGAGTCCGAGCTGCATCAATTTCCCCACAGCAAAAGGTTCACCAGGTTCGGCAAACCCAGAAAGTAAATCCCGCTCTCCGCCGAAATTCCGCGCGCGCCGTCCATTGGCACTCCTGATTCAGCAAGCACTCACCCTGTGGCGAGGGAGCAAGCTCCCTCGCCACAGGTTGTCGGCTGCCCTCACGCTTGCGGTATTGGTCAGACGGTTACCGTTCTGCCACCTGCGCTGAGTGCTTTCGCCCCATTTTCGCGCACGGCACAGCGTGTTTTGCACGACGTCCCGCCTATCCAGCGGGCCCGACAACAGCGGTCCGTTTCTTGCTAGAGCCAGCTTAATCAATGACATGGCATTTTGCCGTCAATCATTTCAAAGCTTGATTCGCTGTAGAGGCGAGTGGTTCTAGGAGTAGTCGGACATGCAAAGTGTGTTGTCGCCAGGTATCCGCCTGCTCGGACGTTTTGGATTCGCGCGCAAGTTCCAGATCCTGTTTTTCCTGTTCATGCTGCCCCTGGCGGGCAGCCTGTGGATGATCGCGCAGGAGTACCGCACCAAGCTGACGGTGATTTCCAATGAGCAATCCGGGGTGCGCGAACTGCTGGCGCTGGATGCCCTGGACGCCCAACTGACCGCCCAGCGCAACCTGGCGGCGCGCTGGAAAGCTGCCGACATCCTCCACGACCAGACACCCGCGGCCAAGGCGGCCATGACTGCGGTCGATACCAATTTCCCGCTGATCCTGCAAAGCGTGCAGGCCCTGGGCGAGGCCCTCAAAGCCCAGAACGCCCGCCCGGATACCCTTGCACGTTTTGAGGCATTGCAAGCCTCGGTCACGGGCATGGATTCCCAATCCCTGCGCACCGTGGGCTGGTGGCCGGATGGTTATGACCGCTTCACGTCTGCGCTGAGCGCGATGCAAACCCTGCGCGAACAGATCACCATGGACACCGGGTTGATCCTCGATCCGTGGCTTGAAACCTATTTGCTGATGCAGATTTCCACCCAGCAAACCCCCGACCTGATCGAGCGTATCGGGCGTATGGCGAGCGTCGGGCAGTCATCCATCGCATCGGGGCAGTTCACCCTGCAAAGCCGTTTGCAGATGCGTGATTTGCGCGGTCGCATCGGCGACGCAAGGGACCAGTTGGTCAAGGCCGCCGCATCCCTCAAGGCCAAGCAATACCCGGGGCTGCAAACCTGGATCGCGCAATACGACGACAGCTTGCAACTGCTGGACAACGAGCTGAAGACCCTGGACGAAGGCGTGTTCGGCGGCACCATCAAGCTCGATACCACCGGCTTCGAACGCAGTGTGGATGGCATGCTTGGTACCCTCGGCGCGTTGCGTAAACAGTCGCTGACCTCGCTGGACGCGCGCCTGGGTTACTACCGCGACAGCTCGCTCAAGCAATTCATCCCGGTGGCGGTCACGTTCAGCGTGCTGGCCCTGGCAGCCCTGTACCTGTTCGTGTGCTTGCAGGCATCGATTCGCCGCAGTGCCAGCGGCATCACCACCCTGGCCGAATCCCTGCGTGACGGTAATCTGTGCGTTGAAGTGGCGGTGGAAGGGCGCGATGAACTGGCGGCCATCAGCACGGCGCTCAACGTGGCGGTGGTGCAGTTGCGCACCAGCCTGCTGGGGGTCAATCACGAGACGCAGCAGTTGGGCTCTGCGGTGCTGACACTCAATTCGCAATCGGGCAGCACGCTGACCGAAGTGGAAGACCAGCAACAGCAGATCAGCCAGATTGCAGCGGCCGCCACACAGTTGGCCGCGACCTCCATGGGCGTCGCCAAGAGCTGCGAGCAGGCCTCCGGCAGCGCGCAGAAAACCCGGCAGATTGCCGAGGACAGCAGCCGCGACAGCCAGCGCACCACCGCGAGTATCCAGCAACTCAACCAGCGCTTGACCGACACCTCCGATGCATTGGAGCGCGTCAGCCAGCAGGGCCAGCAGATCCAGTCGGTGGTTGACACCATTCGGGGTATCGCCGAGCAGACCAACCTGCTGGCGCTGAACGCTGCCATCGAGGCTGCGCGGGCCGGTGAACAGGGGCGGGGATTTGCGGTGGTAGCCGATGAAGTGCGCAGCCTGTCGCAACGGACCCAGGCCTCCACGGCGCAGATCGCCGGCACGGTCGACAGTTTGCGCGCGACGGTGAGCCAGGCGGTCACCCTGATGGGCGTGGCCTGTGAGCAGGCGGTGACCGATGCCGAGTCCGTCACGGGCCTGGGCCATCGCCTGGGGGAGATCGCCAGCGCGGTGCAGAGCGTCACTGACACCCTGGCGCAGATCGCCACGGCGGTTGAGGAGCAGGCAGCGACGGCGGATGAAGTGAGCGGCAATATCCAGCAGGTTGACCAGGCCGCCGGGCGCTTGCTCGACGGCGCGCGGGCGGTGAACCAGGCGGCGGATAGGTTGAGCAAGGGCAGCCGGGCGTTGAGCGACAACACGGCGCGGTTCCAGCTGGGTTGAGGGGCGGCCTACAGCGCAATGGATAGATGTTCTATCATGAGCATCTATTCATAAACGGTGAAGCAATGCCATGAGAGACCTGCCACCCACCTCGACATTGCGCGCCTTTGAGGTTGCCACACGCCACGCAACCTTCACCTCGGCGTCAGAAGAGTTGCATGTCACCCAGAGTGCCGTCAGCCATCAGCTCAAACACCTTGAAGAACTCTGGGGGTTGCAGTTGTTCCAGCGGGGCAAGTCACTCAGCCTGACGCCTGCCGGAGCAGCCCTTGCGCCGATCGTGCGCGAGTTTTTCATGAACCTTGAGGCGACACTCGCGGACCTGCGCGAGCAAAAGGGCAGGGTCCGGCTCAAGGTCAGTACCACCTATTCCTTCGCGCTGAAATGGCTGCTGCCCCGATTGCCGAGCCTGGCCCAACGGCACCCTGAAATATTGGTCACCCTGGACTCCAGCGACAAGATCATCAACTTTTCAAGCGCGGAGGCTGATGTTGCGATCCGCCTGGGCAACGGGAATTACCCGGCGCTGTACTCGGAGTTCCTGTTCCGCGAGCAGATTTTTCCGGTGGCCAGTCCCGATCTGTTGAAACGCTTTGGCCGGCCACACACACCCGCCGAATTGCTGCGCTATCCCTTGCTGATGCGCGACGGCGCCGACCTGGTGCCGAAGTGGGAAGTCTGGTTCCAGCACGTCGGGCTGGCGATTGCGCCGCTCAAGGAAAGTGTCAGGTTTGCGGACACCAACATGACGATCGAGGCGGCTTTGCTCGGCCAGGGCATTGCATTGGCGCGCAGTGGGCATGTGGAGTCAGAGCTGAGCGATGGCAGCCTGGTGAGGCTGTTCGATGTGCCGTTCCCGTCACCGGTCGCTTATTACTTTGTCTGCCCCAAGGGCATCGAGTCCCAGCCGCATATCGTCAGTTTTCGTGATTGGCTGATGCAGGAAGCCGTAAACGCCGGGCTGGCTTACGAATAAAGCATGAGGATTTGCTCATTCTTCAATGAGCAGACTTCGCTTCAGTTAAGGCGCCGGTTTGCTTAGGATGGGCGCATGCCTTATCCCATTATTCTCCTGGTCCTCTTCGCTGCCTTACTGCACGCCAGTTGGAATGCGCTGCTGCGTGGCGGCGCCGACCGGCTCTGGTCGATGACGGTCATGTGCCTGGCGGTCGCTATCGCCAGTGGCGGCGTTGCGGTGTTCCTGGACCCTCCGGCGCCAGCCAGCTGGTTTTATGTGGTGCTGTCAGCGGTGCTGCACGTGGGCTACAACCTGTTCCTGGTGCGTAGCTACAAAGTCGGAGACCTGGGGCAGACCTATCCGATTTCACGCGGCTCCTCGCCGGTGCTGATCACCCTGGGTGCCGCGGTGTTTGCCGGGGAGAGTGTCTCGGCCAGCTCGCTTCTGGGCATTGCCCTGGTGTCGGGCGGCATCATTTCCCTGGCGTTCAGGGGGCGCCGGCTCGCCGTTCCCAGCCTGCCATACGCCCTGGGCACCGGCTGTTTCATTGCCGCCTACAGCGTGACAGACGGCATCGGCGCGCGCCTGTCGGATGCGCCGATGGCCTACACGGTGTGGATGTGCGCCTTGTGGGGCGTGTTGATGCCGGCGGTGTATATCGGCCTGCGGGGCCCGAAAAGTCTGTTCAGCCTGCGGCCCGGGTTTTTCACGGCCTTCGCCGGTGGGCTGGTGTCGCTCCTGGCCTACGGAATCATTATCTATGCCATGGCCGGTGCGCCCATGGGCGCGGTCTCGGCCTTGCGCGAGACCAGCGTGCTGTTTGCGGCACTGATCGGCTATTTCTTCCTGGGCGAGACACTGACGGTGCGCAAGGTATTGGCTTGCGTGGTGATCGCCACCGGCACCATCCTCATTGGCTGAGGACAGGTAAAGCATTTCCCACCACCACATGAAGGTTCGCGCAATGGATACCGTCCCGCAGGCACCGCTGATTCTGATAACAGGTGGAAGTCGTGGCGTTGGCGCCGCCACCGCGCGGCTGGCCGCCGCACAAGGTTATGACGTGGCGATCAGCTTCGTTTCCGATGAGTCTGCCGCCCTCGCGGTGGTGGCGGATGTAGAAGCGGCAGGGCGCCGGGCGTTGGCCGTACGCGCGGACAGCGCAGACCCGGAGCAGGTCGTCCAGTTATTTGCGGCGATAGATCGGGCGTTCGGGCGCATCGATGTGCTGGTTAACAACGCCGGGATCAACGCGTTGCAGTCCCGGGTCGAAGACTTGCCGTTCGAGCGGATGCAGCGGATTTTCGCGGTCAACGCGATCGGGCCGATGCTGTGTGCCCAGCAAGCGGTGAAGCGCATGTCGTTTCGTCACCAGGGGCGGGGTGGTGCCGTGATCAATATCTCGTCGGCATCCGCCCGGCTGGGCAGCCCCAACGAATATGTCGACTACGCCGCATCAAAGGGGGCTCTCGAGACCTTCACCATCGGGTTTGCCAAGGAAGTGGCCAGGGAGGGAATACGCGTCAACTGCATCCGCCCGGGGCATATCTACACCGACATTCACGCCAGTGGCGGGGAGCCAGGGCGGGTTGATCGCGTAAAGGATTCGATCCCCATGGGCCGCGGCGGTCAGCCTGAAGAAGTGGCTCGGGCGATCCTGTGGCTGGCAGGCGCCGAGGCGTCCTTCATCACCGGTACGTTCCTGGATGTCACCGGCGGGAAATGAGCAGCAGGGCATGGCACCGAGGTTTCCCTCGATAGGCCACGCCCGGCATGCATGCACTGGCTCAGCTGTTGAGCCTGACTTGCTCCTTCGCCAGCTTCACCACATTGTCCAGGGTAAAGCCGAACTTGGCCTGCAACTTGGACAGCGGTGCCGAGGCGCCAAAGCTGTTCATCACCACTTTGGCCCCGGTTTGCCCCACGTAGCGATCCCAACCCAACGGGCCGGCCTGTTCCACCACCAGGCGTGCCTTCACTGCGGGTGGCAGCACGCTGTCGCGGTAGGCCTGGTCCTGTTCTTCGAACAGTTCCCAGCTGGGCATCGACACCACTTGCGCCGCCACGCCTTCAGTCTTCAGTTGCTCATAGGCTTCCACGGCCAGGCTGACTTCACTGCCGGTGGCCATCAGGATCACCTGGGGCTTATCGGCGCCGGCCAGCACATAAGCACCACGGGATGTACCCGTCGCCGCTGCGTATTTCGTGCGGTCCAGGGTCGGCAGGTTCTGCCGCGACAGCACCACGCAGGTTGGCCGATGGGTCTGGGCCAGGGCGATCTTCCAGGCTTCCAGGGTTTCATTCGCGTCGCCCGGGCGCAGGGTCAGCAATCCCGGCGTCGCCCGCAACTGGGTCAGGTGTTCGATGGGCTGGTGAGTGGGGCCGTCTTCGCCGACACCAATCGAGTCATGGGTAAACACGAACACCACCGGCAGTTCCATGATCGCCGCGAGACGAATCGGCGGTTTCATGTAGTCGCTGAACACCAGGAAGGTCGAGGTGTAGGGCCGCAGGTACGACAGCGCCATGCCGTTGGCAATCGCGCCCATGGCATGTTCACGAATGCCGAAGTGCAGGTTGCGCCCGCCGTAGTTCTCGGCGCTGAAGCGCCCGGCGTCGTCGAATGTCAGGTTGGTCTTGGTGGACGGCGACAAGTCGGCCGAGCCCCCCAGCAGCCACGGGATCTGCTTGGCAAACGCATTCAACACCTCGCCCCCGGCGGCACGGCTGGCGACGCCCTTGGCATCCGCGGCGAAGCTCGGCAGTTGCTCCTGCCAATGCTCGGGCATCTCGCCGGCACGCATGCGGCGCAGTTCATCGGCCAGTTCCGGTTCGTACTGTTCGAGGTGGGACAGGGTCTCAGTCCATTGCTCATACAGCGGCTTGCTGCGCTTGAGCAGCGCATCCCGAAGGACCGTGCGCGCTTCATCCGGCACCAGGAAGCTTGAGTCTTCGGGCCAGCCGTACGCGGCTTTGGTCAGGCGGATTTCTTCTTCGCCCAAAGGCTCGCCATGGGCCGATGCGGTGTTGTGCTTGTGGGGCGAGCCATAGCCGATCACGCTGTCGACCACGATCAGCGTCGGTGCCCCAGTGTTTTTCTGGAAGGTGCTAAGCGCGTCGCTCAAAGCCAGCAGGTTGTTCGCATCGGTGACGTGCAAGGTGTGCCAGCCATAAGCCTGGAAACGCTTGATCACGTCTTCGCTGAAGGCCAGTTCAGTGTGGCCTTCGATGCTGATGGTGTTGTTGTCGTAGATCCAGCACAGGTTCTCCAGCTTCAAGTGCCCGGCGATGGACGCGGCTTCGCTGCTGATGCCTTCCATCATGTCGCCGTCGCCGCACAGGGTGTAGACGTTGTAGTCGAACAGCACCTGGTCGTCACGGTTGAAACGCTTGGCCAGCCAACGCTCGGCCATGGCCATGCCGACGCTGTTGGCGCACCCCTGGCCGAGGGGGCCGGTGGTGGTTTCCACGCCGGTGGTCATGCGGTATTCGGGGTGGCCGGGGGTTTTTGAGCTCATCTGCCGGAACTGCTTGATGTCGTCCAGGCTGATGGCCGGTTGGCCGGAGCGCTTGCCGTGGGCGTCAATCTCCACCACGCCCGCCAGGTGCAACAGCGAATACAACAGCATCGAGGCATGGCCCACCGACAATACGAAACGGTCACGGTTGGGCCAGTCGGGGTGCTCGGGGTGATAACGCAGGAAGCGGCTCCACAAGGTGTAACCGACGGGCGCCAGGCCCATGGGCGTGCCGGGGTGGCCGGAGTTGGCCTTTTGCACAGCGTCCATGGCGAGGGTACGAATGGTGTTGATGCACTGGGTGTCGACAGCGTTGGCAGCGTGATTCATGGAACCTGTTCTCCATCGGGTGACGATCTACAGTGGAGGGCAGCGTGCGCCAAAGGTTTTATGAAATCGTCTGCCCCGCGACGAACGGGGACGCAAACGCGACAGGTTGATCTCAAACATGACAAGAGCCCGCCGGATGGGCTAGCTTCAAGGGGCATTCAGTCAATGATCAACTTGCGGAGGTACTCCATGCCAGTGAAACACGACCTGTATCAGGACCTGGGTTTGAGCAAGGAAGCTATTCATGAACGCAGGGCGAGCGATAACCGATTGGATTCGCTGCTCCACCAATACGACAGCGCCGACAAGGAGGTGCTGGAGCTTGAGTCCTCAAGCGGCGGTGACGAGGAGCTGGAGAAGCTGAAGAAGAAACGCCTGTTGATCAAAGACAAGATCGTCGAGCAACTGGAGAAAGCGACGGCCAAGTAGAAGATTTGTTCAGAATTGCCCGAAAGACAGCAGCACCGCCGCTGCCTATCATGCCAACCGTTCGCCCGGCACTGGGGCTCTTAGACGGCGCATGGAATGCGCTGTGGCCGGGCGAACTCTCTCTTTCAAGCCAGCAGCGCGCGCTTGCATTCGTCAATCGAGCGCTGCTGGGTTTCACCGTACAACTTCAACTCGTCGATAGTCTGGCGACCCAAGGCCTTTTCAAACTCGGCCTGGTTGGAGTTGGCCGCGTAGTGACTCTGCGCCGCATCCCCCAGGTTCGACTGGAAAATCCCCGCCGCACTCACCGGCAGAAAATCTTCGTACACCAACGGCTCCACGTCCACGTGGCCGGCGGCGATCAGTTCGTCCAGGGTTTTAAACTTGTCCTGGGCGGCCAAGCCTTTCTCGGTTACGAAATAGCGGAAGTACGCCAGCTCCTGTTCGCGCATCTCGCGGTGATTGTCGGGGAACGCCTGGAAGTGTTGCTCCATCAATTCGGTGTAGCGCCCGGCATTGGCCTCATTCGGAAACGCGCCCAATTCATCCCGTGCGGCATTCAGCAATTGGTCGTACAGCGCGCGGCCCTTGGGGGTCAGCGCCACGCCGCGTTGTTCGATTTCACCAAAGCGCGCGCTGTGGCTGCCCTTGGCATCGGTAAAGGCAATGGCTTCATCCAGGGCCTTGAAGCTGGTCTGGCGCAGCAGTATCGGGCACTGGCGGCGGGGCGGGCCTTCGATCACCGCCTTGGGGGTGATGCCTTTGCCGGGCATTGCCGCCTGCACCTGGTCAATGTCCAGGGTGCGCGGTGTCAGGTGGTTGATGTGCGGGCCCTTGAAGGCGACCACGTCGGCGATCAGCCGGTGCTGGTCGCTCAGTTGCTGGTATTGCGCGGCCGTGACGGTGGCGGTGTGGTGCCAGCGGAAGGTTTCCAGGGCTTGCTGGATAAACTCTTCGGCATGGGCGGCATCGAGGCCGCCGTCGGCTTCGGCTTGCTGGATCAACTCAAGGGCGCGTGGGGTGAAGATCGAACGCTTGGCCAGGGCTGACTGGGCGAAGGCCCGCAGTTCCGGGTTTTCGATCAGCTCCAGGCGCAGCAGCGAAGTGAACACCCGGAACGGGCTGGTTTGCAGGGCGCTTTCATGCACGGCGCGAAAGGCGGTGGAGTGCACCGGTACCCCGGCCGGCGTGAGGTCGTAATAGCCCACCGGCTGCATGCCCATCACCGCAAACAGGCGGCTGATGGTCGCCAGTTCTTCAGCGGTGCCCAGGCGGATGGCGCCGTGGCGCTCCCTGTCCAGGCGCTGGATTTCCCCGGTGCGTTGCAGTTGATGAGCCAGCCCTGCGTCGGTGTCGAGCACGTGGGCATTGGTCTCGGCCACCAGTTCCATCAACGCTCCGTACAGCGGCACTTCATCGCGGTACATGTCGGACATGGCTTTGGAGAAGCCTTTGCGAATCTCGTCAGGGCTGACGGTGGGCATAGAAAAATTCCTGGCGGCTATAGAGAGGAAAAGCACGGATGCCTGATTTTGTTGGGCCTGCCGGCGCCTTGCAAACGAAGATTCCTCTGGACTTCATTCTGCAAATGAATGAGCTGGATGACGTCAGCTTCACGTGCATCTCACCGTCGAAGGGCTCTACACTGGCCGTCACCTCTGAACGCGACGGAAGACTCGATGACGGCACAGCCTGCGACGAACATTCTGGAAACGATTGAAGGCCAGCGCCTGGCCAAACCTGACGGCGAACGCTGGCGTGACTGGGGCCCCTACCTGAGCGAACGGCAATGGGGCACGGTGCGCGAAGACTACAGCGCCGACGGCGATGCCTGGCGCTACTTCCCCCACGAACATGCCCGCAGCCGCGCCTACCGCTGGGGCGAGGATGGCCTGGCGGGCTTCAGCGACAAGGCCCAGCGCTGGTGCCTGGGCCTGGCGCTGTGGAACGAGCGCGACGCGATCATCAAGGAGCGCCTGTTCGGCCTGAACAACGCCGAGGGCAACCACGGCGAAGACGTCAAGGAACTGTACTTTTTCGTCGATGGCGTGCCGAGCCATGCCTACATGCGCATGCTCTACAAATACCCTCACGCGGCCTTTCCCTACGATGACCTGATCACCGAGAACGCCCGCCGTGGCCTTGGAGATGCCGAATACGAGATCCTCGATACCGGGGTTTTCGAAGACAACCGCTATTGCGATGTCACCGTCGAATACGCCAAGCACCAGCCCGATGATGTGTTCATGCGCATTACCGTGCACAACCGTTCAGACCAACCCACACGCCTGCAGGTGTTGCCGCACCTGTGGGCGCGCAACGACTGGAGTTGGACCCACGATGCGCCCAGGCCCGAGTTGCGCCTGGAGGGCGAACAGGTGGTGGCGCGGCACCATGAGCTGTTCGATCGCCACCTCAGTGCCTGGGGCCAGGACGGGGTGGAATGGCTGTTCTGCGAGAACGAAACCAACTACCCCAGGCTGGACGGGCAACCGGCGCCGGGGCCGTTCAAGGACGGGATCAACGACTATGTGACTACGGGCCTGGAATCGGCGATTCGCCGGGATTCGGGCACGAAAGTGGCCGCGCGTTTCATCCTGGAACTGGCGGGCCAGGAAAGCAAAACCCTGTACCTGCGCTTCGCCCCGGCGGAGGCGCCGTGGATCAATGCGCGCAAGCTGTTCGAAGAACGCCGTCAGGAGACTGATGATTTCTATGCGGCGCTGCAGCAGGGCATCGCCGATGAAGACGCACGCAACGTGCAGCGCCAGGCTCTGGCGGGGTTGTTGTGGTCCAAGCAGCTGTATTACTTCGACGTGAATCAATGGCTCGACGGCGACCCGGCCCAGCCCGCGCCGCCGCCCGAGCGTTTGCATATCCGTAATACCCATTGGCGGCACTTGTCGAATTTCGACATTCTCTCGATGCCCGACACCTGGGAATATCCGTGGTATGCCTCCTGGGACCAGGGGTTCCAGGCGGTGGCCGTTGCCCTGATCGACCCCGGTTACGCCAAGCAGCAACTGTTGCTGTTGGTGAAAGACCGCTTCATGCACCCCAACGGTCAGTTGCCGGCCTACGAGTGGCGTTTCGACGACGCCAACCCGCCGGTGCATGCCTGGGCCAGTTGGCGGGTGTATCAGCAGGACAAGGCGCTGAATGGCGTGGGCGACATGGATTTCCTCGAGCGGATCTTCCACAAGCTGCTGCTGAATTTTTCCTGGTGGGTCAACCGCAAGGACGCCGAGGGCCGCAACCTGTTCCAGGGTGGGTTTCTCGGGCTGGACAACATTGCGCTGTTTGATCGCTCGGCTGATTTGCCGCCGGGTTATCAGTTGGACCAGGCGGACGGCACAGCGTGGGTTGCGGCGTACGCGCTGGACCTGATGCGTATCGGCCTGGAATTGGCCAAGCGCAATGTCGTGTATGTGGATATCGCGGTGAAGTTCTTTGAGCACTTCCTGTACATCGCCGGGGCGATCAACCGCGTCGACAATGGCGCCGAAGGCTTGTGGGATGAGCAGGACCAGTTTTTCTATGACGTGCTGCATCGGCCTGGCGGTGAAAGCGAACCGGTGCGCCTGCGCTCCATCGTCGGCCTGATGCCGCTGTTTGCGGTGCTGGTGCTGGAGCAGCGCGAGCACGAAGGGTTGGAGGGTTTGCGCGAGCGGTTGCTGGGGTTTATGAAGCATCGGCCGGACCTGGCCAAGTTGGTGTCGCGCTGGAACGAGCCGGGGCAGGGTAATCGCCTGCTGCTGGCGCTGTTGCGGGGGGAGCGGACCAAGGATTTGCTGCGGCGGATGCTGGATGAGTCGGAGTTTCTCTCCACCTTTGGGGTGCGGTCGCTGTCGAAAGCGTTCGCCGAGGAACCGCTGGCGCTGAAGATGAATGGCAATACCCTGTGTGCCCGCTATGAGCCGGCGGAGTCCGATTCGCGGCTGTACGGCGGTAACTCCAACTGGCGCGGGCCGTTGTGGATGCCGGTCAACTACATGCTGATTGAGTCGCTGCGGGAGTTTCACCGCTACTACGCGGATAATTTCTCGGTGGAGTATCCGGCGAGGAGTGGGTATCTGGCGTCGCTGGAGGAGGTTGCGCAGGGGCTGAGCCAGCGGTTGACGAGCCTGTTTCTGAGGGATGAGAACGGTTCAAGGCCGTCGATGGTGGGGTATACACAGTTGGAGGCGGACCCGGCGAGCCGCGACCTGGTGTTGTTCCATGAGTATTTTCATGGCGAGACCGGGCGGGGGTTGGGGGCTTCGCATCAGACAGGGTGGAGTGCGTTGGTGGCGCTGTTGTTGCAGCCAAAAACCTGAAAACAGCACAATCAAAATGTGGGAGCGGGCTTGCTCGCGAAAGCGGTGGGTCAGCCAACAAATCCTGCGCTGATACACCGCTTTCGCGAGCAAGCCCGCTCCCACACGGGTCTTGCCAGGGTTGCCCTGATCAGGCCGGGAACAGCTCGCTCAATTTCATGGCCAGCATCATGTCGCCTTCAGTGCGCAGTTTGCCGCCCATGAATGCCTGCATGCCGTCGGTTTCGCCGCTGACGATGCCTTTCATGGTGTCGCCGTCCATCACCAGGGTGACTTGGGCGTCCGGGTTTTCACCTTCCAGCAGTTCGCAGGTGTTGTTTTTCACGACCAGCGAGAAGTTCTGGGTGTCGTCGATACGGAAACCGAACACCAGGTCCAGGCCGTCGGCAGCGGCTGGGTTGAATTTGGCTTTCATTGCTTCTACGGCTTTAGCTACGTCAGTCATGGTTTCGATCCTTTTATGGTGAGTCCAGTGACCTTGGGGTCACGGTTGGCCGCAATTCATCGGAAAGTGATGAGCTGCGGCGCCTTCAACAGTTGCAAGTGGGTATGGCTGTTGAAGGAAGCCAGTGCCACCTCGCGACCACGGAATTTCAGCTGGTTGAGCGAGGTGTTAACAATTTGCCAGTTCAGTTCGAAGGCCTGTGCGGCAGGCATTCGGGTAATCAGGTGGAGCAGGGCCGTGATGGTGCCGCCGGAGGTGAACACGGCGATCTTGTCACGGTTGTCGGCGGCTTCGAGGAGGCGTTGCAGGCCACCCTGAACACGTTCGACAAATCCCAGCCAGCTTTCCAGGCCCGGCGGGTCGTAGGTGCCGGCCAGCCAGCGTTCGATGATCAGGGAAAAGATGCGCTGGAATTCGCCACGGTTTTGCGCGGCGTTGCGCAGGATATGCAGGGCTTCGGGTTCGCTGTGCAGCAGGTCCGGGAGCAGGGCGCGGATGATCGCCTCGGCGTCGAACTCGTTGAACGCGCTGTCGATTTCCAGCGTGGGTACCGGCAGGCCGAGGGCGCTGTATTGTTCGAAGGCGGCGGTAGCAGTGTGCTGCTGGCGGCGCAGGTCGCCCGACACGCAGCGGTCGAAGCTCAGGCCCAGTTCCGCCAGGTGGCGGCCCAGCACTTGCGCCTGTTGCACACCGATGGGCGACAGCACGTCGTAGTCGTCTGCACCGAAGGAGGCCTGGCCATGTCGAATCAGGTAGATGCTGCCCACGTCCGTTTTCCCGGTACGTTGAAAGTCTGGCGAGGTTATGAGGATGCCGGGAAGCTGTCAATGAAAAAACATACGCTTGTTTTAAAAGGTCGTTAGAGGCCCGCTGCTGGCGGTTTGATCACTGGCCCCGTGGCGGTGGCGTCGGTATGCTTGGACAATCCGCGCCTGGCGCACTGCACTTGTAAGGAGTCACATGGATTTTCTGGCCGAGTACGCTACTTTCCTGGCTAAAACCGTCACCCTGGTCGTCGCCATCCTGGTGGTGCTGATCAGTTTCGCCGCACTGCGCAGCAAAGGCCGCCGCAAAGCTGCCGGCCAGTTGCAGGTCAGCAAGCTCAATGACTTCTACAAGGGTTTGCGTGAGCGCCTGGAGCAGACCCTGCTCGACAAGGACCAGCTCAAGGCCCTGCGCAAGTCTGAAGGCAAGGCCGAAAAGAAGAAGGGCAAGAAGAAGCCAGAAGCCAAGCCACGGGTGTTCGTGCTGGATTTCGACGGCGACATCAAGGCCTCGGCCACTGAAAGCCTGCGCCATGAAATCACGGCACTGCTGAGCCTGGCCACACCCAAGGACGAAGTGGTGCTGCGCCTTGAAAGCGGCGGCGGCATGGTTCACAGCTACGGCCTGGCGTCGTCGCAACTGGCGCGTATCCGCGAGGCGGGCGTGCCGTTGACCGTGTGCATCGACAAGGTCGCGGCCAGCGGCGGCTACATGATGGCGTGCATCGGCGAGATGATCATCAGCGCACCGTTTGCCATCCTTGGCTCGATTGGCGTGGTGGCGCAGTTGCCCAACGTCAACCGCCTGCTGAAGAAGCACGACATCGACTTCGAAGTGCTGACCGCCGGTGAATACAAACGCACCCTGACCGTGTTTGGCGAAAACACCGAGAAGGGCCGCGAGAAGTTCCAGGAAGACCTGGACATCACCCAT
>Ga0153921_1000124_pt1 | contig 60654 bp, 62 predicted proteins | sample TSNJ005MetaG_FD_104691 | JGI IMG/M metagenome (GOLD analysis project Ga0153921, IMG submission 104691) | Attine ant fungus gardens microbial communities from New Jersey, USA - TSNJ005 MetaG | ecosystem: Host-associated > Fungi > Mycelium > Unclassified | place: USA: New Jersey, Brendon T. Byrne... | reverse complement strand
GAAGAAGCACCGATCTTCCAGGTGGCTGATTACGGCCTGGTGGCGGACTTGTTCGAAGCCGTACCCGAGTTGGAGAAGCTGGTCTAATCCAGCCGCTTCACTTATAAAGAGCCCGGTCTTTTGACCGGGCTTTTTTTTGCCCGGTAATTTTTCAACTGGAGAACCCTGCCATGGAATTGCGTCCCTGGACTGTACTGCTGGCCCTGTCACTGCTGCCGGCGGTGTCGCTGGCGGCGGGCAAATGTGATCGCCTGGTGATCACCGGCAGCCCGGACGCACCGCCTTATCTGTGGCGTGATCCCCAGGACCCCACGCACTTGATCGGCGCCACCGCCGACATGCTGCAGCAAGTGGCCAAGGACCTCGGGGTGAAAATCGACCTGCTGTACGGCGGCAAACGTTCCCTGGCGCTGGAAGAAGTGCGCAGCGGGCGCATGGACATCCTCGCCGACGCGCCATTGACCCTCGACGCCCTGGACTCCCTCGACTACATCCACCCGGCATTGGTGCAAACCGATTATCTGGTCTGGACCCGCAAGGATTCCTCCCTGGCCTACAGCCAGGCCAGCGACCTGCAGGGCCACAAGGGCGCGGTGTCGGAAAGGGCGCGCCTGAGCCGCGACTTTGAAACCTTCGCCGGTGAGCAACTGACCCTGCAGCGCCTGCCCAGCCTGACCCCGGCGTTCCAGAAACTGCTGTTGGGAGAAGTGGACTACGTGCTCGCCGGACGTTATTCCGGCATGGCCATGGCCCAGACGTTGGGCATGAGCAACGACCTGGTGGCGCGGGAAATCCCCATCGACCAGCCGGGCCTGTACCTGGCCATTTCCCACAACTCCGCCTGCAACGATCCGTGGTTGCGCGGACAGCTCGCCAAAAAGATGACAGAATTGCCCGCGTCCGGTCTGGCGGAAACCGCGCTGCAGAGCAATCTTGAGCGCTGGAAAGCGCAGTTGCAGCAACCCGTCGTCACCCCAACAAAGTAGGGATTTTCAGTGACTATTCGACCTCTTTTCGCGGCCCTCGCCGTTGTAGCTCTGGCGGGATGTGCAGCCGATCCTGCGCCGAATGAACAAATGCGCCTGACCCAGCAAGCCCTGGAACAAGCCAGCGCCGTGGGCGCCGTCGCCAGCGATTCGCCCGAGCTGAAGCTGGCGGAAGACAAGTTCACCCAGGCCCGTGCCGACATGGCCGATGAATCCTACAAGGACGCCCGCATGCAGGCTGAAGAAGCCGAGCTGGACGCCCGCCTGGCGGAAGCGCGGGTGCTGACCCGCAAAAGCCAGGAGCAACTGAACGTGCTCAACACCCGTATCACCCGCCTGCGCAAGCAGTTGCAGTTGGGAGACGCCCAATGAGCCCGTTGATGCGTGGGTTGAGCTGTGTGGTGTTGCTGGGCAGTGCGCTGGGTGGTTGTGCGACCCATCCCGACAGTAACCTCGCCTTGCAACAGGCCAGCACTGACTTCCAGAAGGTCAAGGAAGATTCGAATGTGCTGCGTATCGCACCCAAGGACGTGATTCGCGCCGGTGAGTCCCTGGCCCGTGCCGACCGTTTCTCCAGCTTCTGGGGCAGCGGCGCCGATGTGGCGCATTACGCCTACCTGAGCCAGCGCTACAGCGCGATTGCCCGGGAACACACCGAGCAGGCACTCAACCAGGAGCGTGGGGTCAAGCTGGAGCTGGAACGCCAGCGCCTGCAACTGGCCCTGCGTGAAGCCAAGCTCTCCAGCGTTCAGCAACAGGGCAAATGGATTGAGGCGCAGATATCCAGCCTGACCACCGTCCAGCCTGATCGCGGGCTGGTGATGACCCTGGGTGACGTGCTGTTCGATACGGGTGATGCAGAGCTGCAAAACTCGGCCAACCGCACCGTGCTCAAAGTGGTGCAGTTCCTGCAGCTGAACCCCAAGCGCGTGGTGCGCATCGAGGGTTACACCGACAATACCGGCGGCGAACAGGAAAATATCAAACTGTCCCGGGACCGCGCTCAAGCGGTTGCGGATGTACTGAGCGACCTGGGGATCGACGAAAAACGCATTCAGGTCGAAGGCTACGGCGATCAGTATCCGGTCGAAGCCAACGCGTCTGAGCGGGGCAGGGCGCAGAACCGTCGGGTAGAAATTGTGTTCTCCGACGAGAAAGGCCAGCTGGGCGCTGCTCGCTGAACCTGTTGTTCAAGATGGAGGGGTGATTCCTGTAGGAGCTGTCGAGCCCCAGCGAGGCTGCGACAGGATCGCCTCGGTGCACCTGCGAGACCGCAGCGCCTGCATCGCAGCCTCGCTGAAGCTCGACAGCTCCCACATAAGCCCGATCAATGATCGGGTTTTTTATGCCCGCGATTCAGTTCGCAACCCTTACAGTTTTTTCTATCACTGCCGCCCGCGCTCGACTATTGTGGCAACTGTCCCCGTACACTTCTAAACTGTGCCGGTATGTTTCACACAAAAATAAAATACCCGTGAAATCGAGTGCTGCGTCATGACCAATCTGTTGCTCTACCAACGTATCGCCCAGCAGCTGGCTGAGGATATCCGCCGCGGTGTCTATCAACCGGGCGAGCGCGTGCCTTCGGTACGCAAAATGAGCTCCCAGCTCAACGTCAGCCACGCCACCGTGTTGCAGGCCTACGCGAACCTGGAAGACCAGGGTTTGATTCGCGCGCGGCCGCAGTCCGGGTATTACGTGCACCAGACGCCGGCGCTCACTGCGCCCACGCCGGACATCGCCCGGGTCGAGCGTCCAGGGTTGGTCACCCGCAGCAGCATCATTCAACAGGTGTTGGTGGAATCCCGTCGCGAAGGCGTGTTCCCGCTCGGCGCCGCCGTGCCGAGTGTCGACTACCTGCCTGTGCGCGCGCTGCATCAGCAACTGGCCAAGGTCACGCGTTTCCAGAGCCCGCGGGCGTTCAGCTACATGTTCAGCCCGGGTTTCGAGCCGCTGCGGCGCCAGGTGGCGATCCGTATGCGCGATGCCGGGGTGGTGGTCGACCCCTCCGAAGTGGTGATCACCCATGGGTGTGTCGATGCATTGCAGATGTCGCTGCGGGTGCTGACCCGCCCCGGCGACCTGATCGCCGCCGAATCGCCGACCTATTACGGCTTGCTGCAACTGGCCGATCTGCTGGGCCTGAAGGTCATCGAAATCCCCAGCGACCCGGCCACCGGCATGAGCCTGGAAGCCCTGCAACTGGCAGCCAACCAATGGTCGATCAAGGCCCTGGTGCTGACCACGCGCCTGAGCAATCCCCTGGGCGGCACCATGCCCGAAGAGCGGCAGAAACAGTTGCTGCGCCTGGCCTCGGATTTCGATATCCAGGTGGTCGAGGACGATATCTATGGCGAACTGATGTTCGAACTGGGCCGCACCAAGGCCCTGAAAGCCTACGACCGTCTGGACCGGGTCATCTATTGCTCGAGTTTCTCGAAGACCCTGTCACCGGGCATTCGCATTGGCTGGATGATTGCCGGCAAGTACCAGCAGGAAATCCAGCGCCTGCAAATGTTCAGCACCCATTCGGCCTGCAGCGTGACCCAGATGGGCACGGCGGCGTACCTGGAGAATGGCGGTTACGACCGCCACCTGCGCTATATCCGCCAGGAGTACCGCAAGAACCTCAGCGCGTTCCAGCTGGCCGTGCAGCAGTATTTTCCCGAAGGCACCCAGATGACCCGCCCGACCGGCGGTTTTATCCTGTGGGTCAGTTTGCCTGGACGGGTCAATACCCAGGAACTGCACGTGCGCGCGTTGCAGCAGGGCATCAGCATTGCACCGGGGCTGATCTTCAGTAATACGGAACAGTTCAACCACTGTATTCGCCTGAACTGCGGCACCCCGTGGAACCGCGAGGCGGAGCGCGCCTTGATGACCCTCGGGATGCTGGCAAGCCAGTTATGCCAGGAGACTGCGGCGGGTTTTTGAGGCATGGAAAGGGGACACGACGGGTAGCTGGCTAATTACCATGCTTGTCATACCGTCCTCAACAAGCGAGCATATGGCCTTCTGCCGTTAATGCTGCTGGCGATATGACTTATACCTTTCCTGCTGCCCTGCTGATCTGCGTGTTAAGCCTGTGTAACGCTGGCGCTGTCCTGGCGGCTCCCGCCGGTGAAGCGGCACCTGCTGCCAGCTCCCAGCAAACGGTGCCGGCGAAAAAAGCCGCTGCGGCCAAGAAGGCACCGGTCGCGAAGAAAGCCCCCGCAAAGAAAGCAACGCCGGTTAAAAAACGTGCGCCTATCGCCAGCAAGTCAAAGTCGGCCCACGAAGTCGCCAAGACGCCGCTGCCGCCCGCGGAGCTGGATTTGAGCCTGCCGTCGAACATGGTTCGCCACCTGCAACCCCTCGGCACCATGCCGCAGCCGAAGAACGTGCCGCTGCTGCCGCCGATGTTTGCCGAAAAGCCCACTGACAACAGTGCCTTCCAGATCAACGGGCGCCTGCTCAGCAATGAAATGCAGCTGCAACTGCGCAACGAAGAACGCCGCGAAGTTGAAGGTGCGGCGCTGGATTTCCAGTTCAAGCAATAAACCCGACGAGTAAACGTGACGCGCACCCCTGACCTTCTGTCGCAGACTGGTCAGTCACTTTTGTTTTCGGTGAAAAACCCCTGTTAAGCCAATTTAAAACGTCTGTTTAAGGGCGTAGTCTTACGTGGCCATCAACACTTGAGTTGTCGAGGATCTGTTCGTCATGAAATGCCGTGAAGGCTGTGGCGCTTGCTGCATTGCCCCATCCATCAGTTCTCCGTTGCCGGGAATGCCTGCCGGCAAACCGGCGGGCGAACGCTGCCTGCATCTTTCGGTCGAACAACTGTGCCAGTTGTTTGGCCAGCCTGAGCGGCCGGCAGTGTGTAGTTCGTTCCAGGCGGATATCGAGGTCTGCGGCAGTAGCCAGGCAGATGCGATCAGGTTGATCGGCTGGTGGGAACAGATGACGGCGGCTTAGTGGGCTGTTCAAAGTACTGAACTTCAACAATAAGGAATAAGACCATGGGTTCACTGAAACGAATTGCTGTGTTGTGCGGTTTTACCGCGTTGTTCGCTGCCGCAGCGCATGCTGAAGACTGGCAGACGGCCAAGGATGAAGACGGCATCAAAGTGTCCTTGAGTGAAATTGCCGGTTCCAAGTACAAGGCTTATCGCGGTGTGACGACCATCAAGGCGCCGCTGGCCAAGATCCAGGCGCTGCAGGAAGACGTGGCGGGGGCCTGTTCCTGGATCCACGAATGCAAGTCGCAGAAACTGCTCAAGCAGGAAGGCGACAAGAGCTGGACCTACACCCAGTTCAAGGCACCGTTCCCGGTGACCGATCGTGACTCGATCCTGGAAATCACCACCACCAAGGCTGCCGACGGCACCGTCACCCGCAAGCTGTTGGAAGTGCCGACCTACCAGCCAGAAGTCAAAGGCTATGTGCGCGTAGCCCAGGTCGATGGTTACTGGAAGCTGGTGCCTAAAGGCGACAACCTGACCGAAGTGACCTACCAGGTGCACACCGAGCCAGGTGGCAGCGTGCCGTCTTGGTTGGCCAACAAGTTCGTGGTGGACGCACCGTTCAACACCTTGAAAGCCCTGAAAGAACACGCTGAAAAATAACTGCAGTTGATCAGGTGCCTCCTGCCTTGAGTGGAACGATTTCCAGGCCCTCAAGGTCCAGATAGATGTAAGCCCACCCATGGGTTTTATCGAGGAGGCTCTGATGCCAAAGTGGAACGTTTCCTTCACCAATGATCATGGTGAGTCGGTAGTCGAGCAATTCGAGTGCGAGCAAAAACCCACGCTTGAAGAAGCTGCGCGCCTGGTTCGCGCCCGCGTATCACCGGTGCTGGAGGAACTGGATCTCAACGATCTGGAGGGGCGTATCGCCGAACCCACGGTCAAGATTCTGAAAGATCAAAACAGCATCAAAGACCTCAACGTCGAACCCGCCGCCTGAATATTCCCTGTACGCCTTTAAACAGACTCTGGTGGAGGTGATAGCTTCGCGCTACTCTGCAATGGAGATCAGCGAATGAATCGCTAAGGTCTGGTCTTGTCAGCTACATGCTTGTCTCCCAGCGGCGACGTCACTGCCGTAACACCCGCGCCCTTGCAGCGCGGGCGTTGGGAAGCACGGAAAGTCTATCCATCGGTTTGAGGAGGACGTTTCATGAGCACAGCCTACCAAGAAGACATCAGCACCAACGTGTTGCGCCGCATGAAAGAGGGCGGCTTTGACTTCTCGCGTTTCCATCCCATCGAGTTCTACGCCATTTTCCCGGATGAGGAACGTGCGCGGCGGGCTGCGGGTCGGTTTCGTGGGGAATCCCTGAATGCCCAGGTCAGCGCGCGGGATGACGGCGCCTGGTACCTGGAATTGAGCAAAATCATGTTCGCCACCTACGACGGCATAGGAGACTTCGAGCAGGACTTTGAGGCGGTGGTCGAGCCCTTGGGCGGAATCATCGAGGGATGGGGCGTGAAACAGGAGGTGCGTGGGTTACCCATGTAGCGACATGAGCAACAACACAGCGTATCGGCTGACCTTTGGGTCGGCCGTTTTTGTTTCTGGCGCGGGAAAAATCCTGCGCAAAAAAAAGCCACCCGAGCAGGGTGGCCAAAGGGAAGATCGCAAAGGAGGAGAGCGATTCGGTACAAGCGGTAATGCGCAATGGATGGAGCTGTAGGACGCGTCCTGTTCAGCTGATGGAGGTGATTATCCGCGGGGTTTGCCGGGCAGTGAAATCAACTCTGACTATGCTGGTGATAGTCATGGCCTGCATTGCAATGAGGCGCCGCCCATGACAGCGGGCATTTGCTGCACCGGGACGGTGCGATGAGACCTGCGTCTATATCCAACTGATTGATACTTAAGTGTTTATGCCGCTGGCACGGGCCTTGCGATGGTTCTGGCGTCCGGGTGACAAGGAGTACGGCATGATCCGCACTTATTATGATGAGATGTACGACGGGGCAGGGCAGGTGCGCCCCCATTACCGCGAATTTGCCCGCTGGTTGGCCGACACGCCGGCCGAACTGCTGGCCCAGCGCCGGCGCGAAGCCGATTTGCTGTTTCACCGGGCCGGTATCACCTTCACCCTGTATGGCGACGAGCAAGGCACCGAGCGCCTGATCCCCTTCGACACGATCCCCCGCAGCATCCCGGCCAGTGAATGGCGGATCGTCGAGCGCGGCTGCATCCAGCGGGTCAAGGCGCTGAACATGTTCCTCGCCGACCTCTACCACGAACAACGCATTATCAAGGCCGGGATCATCCCCGCCGAGCAAGTACTGGCCAACGAGCAGTACCAGTTGGCGATGCAGGGCCTGGACCTGCACCGGGATATCTATTCCCACATCTCAGGTGTCGACCTCGTACGCGATGGCGACGGTACTTACTACGTCCTCGAAGACAATCTGCGCACCCCCAGCGGCGTGAGCTACATGCTCGAAGACCGCAAGATGATGATGCGCCTGTTCCCCGAACTGTTCGCGGCCCAGCGTATCGCGCCCATCGACCACTATCCCAACCTGTTGCTCGACACCCTGAAAAGCTCCAGCCCGCTGGATAATCCCAGCGTGGTGGTGCTGACGCCTGGGCGTTTCAACAGTGCGTTCTTCGAGCATGCATTCCTGGCCCGGGAAATGGGCGTGGAGCTGGTGGAAGGCGCCGACCTGTTCGTGCGTGATGACCGCGTGTTCATGCGCACCACCGATGGTCCCAAGGCGGTGGATGTGATCTACCGTCGCCTCGACGACGCGTTCCTCGACCCGCTGGCCTTCAACCCGGACTCCATGCTCGGCGTGCCGGGCCTGCTGGCGGCGTACCGCTCGGGCAACGTGGTGTTGGCCAATGCCATCGGCACCGGGGTGGCGGATGACAAGTCGGTGTACCCCTTCGTCACCGAGATGATCCGTTTTTACCTGGATGAAGAACCGATCCTGAAGAATGTTCCGACGTTCCAGTGCCGTAATCCCAGCGAACTGTCCCACGTGCTCGCCAACCTTCCGGACTTGGTGGTGAAGGAAACCCAGGGCTCCGGTGGCTACGGCATGTTAGTCGGCCCGGCCGCCTCGGCGGCGGAAATCGAAGCCTTCCGTGCACGCATCAAGGCCAAGCCCCACGCCTACATCGCGCAGCCAACGCTGTGCCTGTCGACGTGCCCGACCTTCGTCGAAAACGGCATCGCCCCACGGCATATCGACCTGCGCCCGTTTGTGCTGCAAGGCAAGGAAACCCGTGTGGTCCCCGGCGGCCTGACTCGTGTGGCGCTGCGGGAAGGCTCGCTGGTGGTCAACTCGTCCCAGGGCGGCGGCACCAAAGACACCTGGGTGGTCGAGGATTGAAATATGTTGAGTAGAACTGCCTCGGATTTGTATTGGATGTCACGCTACCTGGAGCGCGCGGAAAACCTCGCGCGGATGCTCGATGTCAGTTATTCGCTGTCGCTGATGCCCCAGGACGGGCGCGGCGATGGCCTGCATGAACTGGCGATGCCGCTGCTGATCACCGGCACCCTCGACGATTACCGCGAGCGCCACGGTGAACTGCACGCCGAACGCCTGCTGCACTTCTTCGCCCTGGATGCTGCCAACCCGGCCAGCATCTACAGCTGCCTCGGCGCTGCACGCGCCAGTGCCCATGCCGTGCGTGGGCGAATCACCGCCGACATGTGGGAAAACATCAACGCCACCTGGCTGGAAATTCGCGACATCGCCCAGCAAGGCCTGAGCCGCTACGGCATGAGCCGGTTCTGCGAGTGGGTCAAGGAACGTTCCCACCTGTTCCGCGGTGCCACCTACGGCACCATCATGCGTAACGACGCCTTTCGTTTTATTCGCCTGGGCACCTTTATCGAGCGCGCCGACAACACCCTGCGCTTGCTCGACGCCCGCTATGAAATGGCCGGCGACCAGGCCGAAGCGGTCACCGATGGTACCGCCCATGCCTACTATCAATGGAGTGCGTTGTTGCGGGCGTTGTCGTCGTTCGAGGCCTACACCGAAATCTACCGTGATGCCCCCGGCGCCCGACAAGTCGCCGAGCTGTTGCTGCTGCGCGCCGACGTGCCGCGGTCGCTGCGGGCCTGCAGTGAAGAGATCGACCAGATCCTTGGCAGCCTGCCCGGCATCAACGGTCGCCCGGCCCAACGCCTGGCAGCGGAAATGGACGCACGCCTGCGCTATACCGCCATCGACGAAATTCTCGAGGAAGGCCTGCACGCTTGGCTGACCGACTTCATCCCGCTCGTGCGCGAGCTGGGCGATGCTATTTACAGTTCCTACCTGGAGGCGGCATGAGACTTTCCATCAGCCACGAAACCACCTACCACTACGAAGACCAGGTGCGTGCCAGCATCCAGTACCTGCGGCTCACGCCCCACGACAGCGAGCGCCAGCATGTCCTCAGTTGGCAGTTGGACTTGCCCCGGCCGGTACGGGCGCAACTGGACCCGTTCGGCAACATCCTGCACGTGTTGACCCTGGACGAGCCCCATGAAGCCATCATCATTGGCGCCCGTGGCCAAGTGGATATCGACGAATTGCGCGAGGCCGAACATGAAAGCCAGTCGGCCTTCCCGTTCCTGCGCTGCACCCGGTTGACCGAGCCGGACGAGGCCCTGCGCAGCTTTGCCGAAAAGCATTGCCATCAACGCCGCGACCGCAGCGCATTGATCGACCTGATGCACGCGCTGAACCAGTACATGACCTATTCGCCGGGTTCTACCGAAGTCGACACCTGTGCGGCCAAGGCGTTTGCTGGGCGTGCCGGGGTGTGCCAGGACCACACCCACGCCTTCCTCGCCTGTGCCCGCAGCCTGGGGATTCCGGCGCGTTATGTGTCGGGGTATTTGTATAGCGAAGACTGCGAGCACCTCGCCAGCCATGCCTGGGCTGAAGCGTGGCTGGATGACGCCTGGTACAGTTTTGACGTGACCAATCAACTGGCGCGGCCGGAGCGGCATTTGAAGCTGGCGGTGGGTCTGGATTACCTGGACGCCTGCCCGGTACGAGGCATGCGTCGTGGGGGAGGGCATGAGCAGATGCATGCCAAGGTATTTGTAGCGCCGACACCGGTGATTTCGGTGCAGCAGCAGTAGGATCCAGGGAGAGAGGGAGCTCTGTGTAGCAGGAAAGCTCTCCGTGCCAGGAAAACTTTTTGTGGCGAGGGAGCTTGCTCCCGCTGGGCCGCGAAGCGGCCCCAAAGCATGCCCCCGAGTTCTGTCTGGAGAAATGTGATTGCCTGATTGGGGCTGCTGCGCAGCCCAGCGGGAGCAAGCTCCCTCGCCACAGGTTTACCCGAGCCTTAAGGCTGCTTTCTGCCCGCCATATGCTTCAAATACCCCACCAGCAGATCCAGGTCCGCATCCGGCAACACGCTGGTGGCAAACGCCGGCATCTTCGCCTGTGGCCAGTGCCGCATGCTTTGCGGATCGCGGATGTAGCGCTTGAGGAAATCCCCGGCAAAATATTCAGTGGGGTTGTAAGGAATATTCAGGTCCGGCCCCACCTGCGCATCGCCGGCCCCGTTCAGGCGATGACATGCCAGGCAGTTCTTCTGGAACAGTGCGAACCCCTGATTCACCGGGTCATTCGCCGCCAGTTTCGGATCCGGCAACAACGCCGGGAAGCGCTCCGCCACCGTCTTCAACTGCTTGATCCCGGAAATCTGAAACGGCCATTGCTCAGGGCTGATATGCCCGGCTTGTGGATCGGTCCACACCAGATAAAACGGCCCGGCACTGGGCTTGCCGTCTGCCAGTGGCGGCCACGGATGCGCCGGATCTTCCACCGCCAGCCAGGCCCGCGCGCCGCTTTTTGATAGCAGCGGTGCCGCCGTCAGTTCCGCGGCAAAGCCGTCGAGGGCCACTGCCTGCAGATGATTTTCCGGCGTGATGCCCGGCAACAGTGCTGCCAGCGGCACTGCGCGATACGTCATATTGCGCTTGTAGGAAACGTCATCAACGATCTGCACCGTCTGCACATCCGGACGCTTGAGCAGTTCGGTGGTTTCCCAGGTTTTGCTGGCGTGATCCAGCTCGACGGTCAATTTCGCGGCGTGCGCCGGCAAGGCCAGCAGCAGGATCAGGAGGACGATGATCTGTTTCAAGGAAGGGCCACATATCGGAAAAGGCGGTGGAACTCACGATACCGCAAAATCACAAAATCTCGGCGCGCAAAACGGCAGCCCCTGACGGGATCGCTATACGCAATATCCCGAAAGGCGCTGCCAAAGGCTGCGATCCTGGCGCTGTGTCTGCGCAGAATGTGGGGTGTGAGAGGTCACCCAATGACCTTGGTGAGGTTGGGCAAGATCAGAATCAGGGTGGTGGCGAACAGAATAAGTCCCGCCTGACGTACTTTCGAATGCTTGAACATGGCTGACTGCCTTTTGTTGTTATTCCTGAGCGTCAAATGCGTGCCGGTCGATTCAACTATGACGGTGCTACATGACTCTTTTCTTACAGTTCCTACAGGTGCTCCAGCAAAACCCGGCAGCAACCTTTAACTTCTCTTACAGATTCAACCTTAGAGCCCTCGTTCTACATGGCTTAGATCCATTTCGTCTCATCACCTGAAGAAAAATTATTAAAAAGGCATGAGGCCAATTGCCAGCCAGACGCCAGCCCTACGGCTAGACAGCTAAAACGATTAATCAGCCGATTCCCGTAGCCTCCTACCGTTCGTCTGAGCGTGAGCGTCAAGGTCAATGAGCGGTTCGGTCATTGAATCCGGCGCCCCGGCGCCTAAGGTAAGGGCACGATTCGTTGCATAGTGATTCGAGGACGTCATGACCCAAGCTTTGATCTTTGATGCGATACGCACGCCCCGGGGCAAAGGCAAGGCGGATGGCGCCCTGCACAGCGTCAAGCCGGTGAACCTGGTGGCCGGTTTGCTGACGGCACTGCAACAGCGCACCGACCTCGACACCCGGCAAGTGGATGACATCGTCCTGGGCTGTGTCACACCGATTGGCGACCAGGGCGCCGACATCGCCAAGACCGCCGCGTTGGTGGCGGACTGGGATATCAGCGTCGCCGGTGTGCAGATCAACCGGTTTTGCGCCTCGGGCCTGGAAGCCGTGAACCTCGGCGCGATGAAAGTGCGCTCCGGCTTTGAAGACCTCGTGGTGGTGGGCGGCGTCGAGTCCATGTCCCGAGTGCCCATGGGCAGTGACGGCGGCGCCTGGGTGCTCGACCCGCAAACCAATATGCACAGCCACTTCACCCCGCAAGGCATCGGTGCCGACCTGATCGCCACCCTGGAAGGCTTCACCCGCCAGGACGTCGACGCCTTTGCCCTGCACTCACAGCAGAAAGCGGCGCGGGCCAGATCAGACGGTTCCTTCAACAAGTCGCTGATCGCCGTGCAGGACCAAAATGGCATTGTGCTGCTGGATCATGACGAATTCATCCGTGCCGACTCCACCCTCGAAGGCCTGGGCAAACTCAAGCCCAGCTTCGAAATGATGGGCCAGATGGGCTTCGACGCCACGGCGTTGCGGGTCTACAGCCACGTCGAACGCATCAATCACGTGCACACACCGGGCAACAGTTCCGGGATCGTCGATGGCGCGGCGCTGATGCTGATCGGTTCTGAAGCCAAAGGTCGCGAACTCGGCCTGCAACCCCGGGCGCGGATCGTCGCCACCGCTGTCACCAGTACCGACCCCACCATCATGTTGACCGGCCCGGCACCGGCAACCCGCAAGGCACTGGCCAAGGCGGGTTTGCGGGTTGAAGACATCGACCTGTTCGAGGTCAACGAAGCGTTTGCTTCGGTGGTGCTCAAGTTCATCAAGGACATGGGCATCGACGCCGCCCGGGTCAACGTCAACGGCGGCTCCATCGCCATGGGCCATCCGCTGGGCGCCACGGGCTGCGCGATTCTCGGCACCTTGCTCGATGAGCTGGAGGTGCGCCAGCAGCGTTATGGCCTGGCCACCCTGTGTGTCGGCGGCGGCATGGGTATCGCCACTATCATCGAACGCCTCTGAGCCTAAGGAATCAGTCATGACCGATGCCATTCGTTACGAAAAGGGCCAGGACCAGATTGTGGTGCTGACCATCGACATGCCCGGCCAGAGCGCCAACACCATGAACGGGGTGTACCGCGAGGCCATGGCGGCCACCGTCGCCCGCCTGGACGCCGAGAAGGATTCGATTGCGGGCGTGATCATCACCTCGGCGAAGAAGACCTTCTTTGCCGGCGGCGACCTTAATGAACTGATCAAGGTCGACAAGCCCCACGCAAAGGATTTCTACGACAGCGTGCTGGTGCTGAAGGCGCAACTGCGCACCCTGGAAACCCTCGGCAAACCGGTAGTGGCCGCGATCAACGGCGCAGCGCTGGGCGGTGGCTGGGAGATCTGCCTGGCGTGCCAGCACCGTGTGGCGCTGGACCACAAGTCGGTACAGATTGGCCTGCCGGAAGTCACCCTCGGGCTTTTGCCGGGTGGCGGCGGTGTGGTGCGCATGGTGCGGATGCTGGGCCTGGAAAAAGCCTTGCCCTACTTGCTGGAAGGCAAAAAGATTACGCCGCAGCAGGCGCTGCAAGCCGGGTTGATTGATGAGCTGGCGGCAGACCGTGACGAGCTGCTGGCCAAGTCCCGGGCGTGGATTCTGGCCAACCCCGAGGCGAAACAGCGTTGGGACATCAAGGGCTACCAGATCCCGGGTGGTACGCCGTCCAACCCGAAAGTCGCGCAAATGCTCGCCATTGCGCCATCGATCCTGCGCGCCAAAACCAACGGCTGCTTCCCGGCCCCGGAAAAAATCCTCTGCGCCGCCGTGGAAGGTGCCCAGGTGGATTTCGACACCGCGCACTTGATCGAGACCCGCTACTTCACCGAGCTGGTCACCGGGCAAGTGGCGAAAAACATGATTGGCACCTTCTGGTTCCAGCTCAATGAAATCAATGCCGGCAGTTCGCGGCCCAAGGGCTTTGCGCCGTATGTGACACGCAAGGTCGGCGTGCTCGGCGCCGGGATGATGGGCGCGGGCATTGCCTACGTCAGCGCTTCGGCGGGCATTGAGGTGGTGCTTAAGGACGTCAGCCAGGCGGCGGCAGAGAAGGGCAAGGCCCACTCGGCCACGTTGCTGGACAAGAAGGTCGGGCGTGGGCAATTGACCGCCGAACAGCGGGAAACCATCCTCGCGCGGATTGTTCCTACCGAATCCGACGCCGATCTTGCCGGCTGCGACCTGATCATCGAAGCCGTCTTCGAAGATCGGGAACTCAAGGCCAAGGTCTCGGCGGCCGCGCAAAGCGTGGTGGGTGCCGAAGCGGTGATCGCCTCCAACACCTCCACCTTGCCCATCAGCGGGTTAGCCACCGCCGTTCCAGACCAGGGCAAGTTTATCGGCCTGCATTTCTTCAGCCCGGTGGACAAAATGCCCCTGGTGGAAATCATCAAGGGCGCCCGCACCAGCGACGAAACCCTGGCGCGGGGGTTCGACTTCGTACTGCAAATCAAGAAAACCCCGATTGTGGTCAACGACAGTCGCGGCTTCTTCACCTCGCGGGTGTTCGGCACCTTCACCAACGAAGGCATCGCCATGCTCGGCGAAGGCGTGGCGGCGCCGATGATCGAGACCGAGGCACGCAAGGCCGGCATGCCTGTGGGACCGCTGGCGGTCTCTGACGAAGTTTCTCTCAGCCTGATGAGCCATATCCGCCAGCAAACGGCCAAGGACCTACAGGCCGAGGGCAAGCCGTTGCCGCAGCACCCGGCGTTTGCCGTGATCGACCTGTTGCTCAATGAATACAAGCGCCCGGGCAAGGCGGCGGGTGGCGGTTTCTACGAGTACCCGGCGGGCGGGCAGAAACACCTGTGGCCGGAGCTGAAAAGCCGCTTCGAAAAGCCCGGCCAACAGATCTCGCCGCAAGACGTGCGCGACCGCTTGCTGTTCATCCAGGCCATCGAAACCGTGCGCTGTGTGGAGGAGGGCGTGCTGATGTCGACGGCGGATGCCAACGTCGGCTCGATCTTCGGTATCGGCTTCGCCGCCTGGAGCGGCGGGGCGCTGCAATTCATCAACCAGTACGGCCTGAACGACTTCATCGCCCGCGCCCGTTACCTGGCCGAGCAATACGGTGAGCGCTTCACACCACCGGCGCTGCTGTTGGAGAAAGCCGCACAGGGTGAAGCGTTTCGGTGATCCAAATGTGGGAGCGGCGGTGCGACGATTCGACTTGCTCGCGAAAGCGGTGGATCAGCTAACGAGTGTGTTGACTGACACACCGCATTCGCGAGTAAGTCGAATCGCCGCTCCCACATTGAGCATGGCGATGGGGCTTGCCTTGGAAGGGTATTTCAAGGCAGGCTCTGGGGGTGTTCATTATTCCCATCGCCGTGTCAGGTATTTTTTATGTCGTTACGCGTGTGCATCCTGGAAACCGATATCCTGCGTCCTGGGCTGATCGATCAGTACCAAGGGTACGGGCAGATGTTCAAGCGCCTGTTCTCCAAACAGCCGATTGCCGCCGAGTTCGTCATCTATAACGTGGTGCAGGGTGAATACCCGGCGGATGAAGAAGTGTTCGACGCGTACCTGGTGACGGGCAGCAAGGCCGACTCCTTTGGCACCGATCCGTGGATCCAGACCCTCAAGACCTACCTGCTGGACCGCCATGCCCGCGGCGACAAGCTGATCGGCATCTGCTTCGGCCACCAGTTGCTGGCGCTGCTGTTGGGTGGCAAGACCGAGCGGGCGACCAAGGGCTGGGGCATGGGCATCCATGACTACAAACTGAACGCCAAGGCACCGTGGATGAGCCCGGTGGTGGAAGAACTGACGCTGTTGATCAGCCACCAGGACCAGGTCACCACCTTGCCGGAAAACGCCACCGTGATCGCCTCCAGCGAGTTCTGCCCGTTTGCGGCGTACCACATTGAAGACCAGGTGCTGTGTTTCCAGGGCCACCCGGAATTTATCCACGACTATTCCCGCGAGTTGCTGGAGATTCTTCAGACAACGCTGGGGGAGAAGGTCTACACCAACGGTGTGGCCAGCCTGGAGCGAGACCATCACGGCGTTACCGTGGCGGAATGGATGATGCGGTTTGTGGCGCACAAACCAAAAGCGGACGTGGCCTAACTATTCGGGTTGATTGACGAGCTTTTTGTGGCGAGGGAGCTTGCTCCCGTTCGGCTGCGCAGCAGTCGCAAGCCTTGGGGGCGCTTCGCACCCCAGCGGGAGCAAGCTCCCTCGCCACAACAGCAGTTTTCCTACAGCCAGCCTGAACGCTTGAAGCTGGCCCACAAACTTGTACACCCCACCGCAATAAACCCCAGCACCGCAAAATAGCCGTAGTGCCACTGCAGCTCCGGCATGTTCTGGAAGTTCATCCCGTAAATCCCGGCCACCGCCGTTGGGAACGCCAGAATCGCTGCCCACGCGGCAAACTTGCGTTGCACCACGCTTTGGCGCGAGGCTTCCAGCAACACCCCAATCTCGATGGTCTGGCTGGCGATATCCCGCAAGGTGGTCAGGTCTTCCATCTGCCGGGTGACGTGAATCTGCACATCGCGAAAGTACGGACGCATGTTCTTGTCGATAAACGGGAAGCTCAGTTTCTGCAATTCCTGACTGATCTCCACCATCGGTGCCACATAGCGCTTCAGTCGCAGCACATCGCGGCGCAGGCCGTGGAGCTTCTGGATATCCGCTTCACTCAGGGAGTTGCACAACACGTTGCGCTCCAGTTCATCGACCTCGGCATGAATCGCCTCGCTCACCGGCTGATAGTTCTCGGTAACAAAATCCAGCAGCGCATAGAGTACGAAATCTTCCCCATGCTCCAGCAACAGCGGTCGCGCCTCACAGCGCTGGCGCACATAGCCGTAGGATGCCGAGTGGCCGTTGCGGGCGGTGATGATGTAGCCGTTGCCGGCAAAGATATGGGTTTCGATAAACTCCAGCTTGCCGTTATCGCGCACCGGTGAGTAGGTCACGATAAACAGCGCATCGCCGAAGGTTTCAAGCTTGGGGCGGCTGTGTTTTTCCAGGGCGTCTTCGATGGCCAGTTCGTGCAGGTTGAACTGGCGCTGCAGGTTGGCCAGTTCCAGTGCGCTGGGCTCTTCCAGGCCGATCCACACAAAGTGGTCAGGCTTGGCGGCCCACGCGGCGCCTTCGTCGAGGGTGATATCAGTGACTTTCTTTCCGGCGCTATAGACGGCGGCCGCAACAACTCTACCCATAGTGCTGATCGCTTCTTCTTGAATGGCAGATGACAACTGTCAGGCAGCTTAGCTGCCCTGCCCAATCAGAGTCAGCAAATTCGGCGGGGTTCAGCCGTGATTGCAGGCGTGGTTTGCAGCTCGCGGTCCATCGCCTCGATGCAGTCGCGCATTTGCTCGCGACAGGTCTGCATTAACAGCGGCATGTCATCCATCGTCAGCCCCTTCGTAGGAATCGGCGGCAACGAGCGAATCAGAATATCGCCACTGTTCCAGCGATTGAGCTTCATCTGCTTCACATAGGTGCTGACACACACCTGCACAATCGGCACGCCTGCGGCGATCGCCATCTGGAACGCGCCTTTCTTGAACGGCAGCAGGGTTTCACCGAAGTTGCGCGTGCCTTCCGGGAACACCCAGATCGAGGTGTCGGCATGCTGCAAGGTGTGGGTGGTGGTCAGCATCGAACGCCGCGCCTTGTGCGCATTGCCCCGGTCGATCAACACATTGCCCGCCAGCCAGAACAACTGTCCGAACAACGGCACCCACTTCAGGCTCTTCTTGCCGATACAAACCGTGCGGTACGGCACCACGGTGCCGAACACAAACAGGTCGTAGTTGGATTGATGGTTGGCGATGATCACGCAACTGCTGGGCTTGTGACGCAGCGAGTCGACATCGGCCTTCACTCGCAGGCGCAATAGCCACATCGCCGGCACCGCATACAGGCGCGCGCAGTAACGGCTGTTGTCCGGATTGAACGGCCGACAGATCCCCAGCAGCACGCCCAGTACGCCCGCAATCATAAAATGCAGGCCCATCAACAACATGCGTAACAAAAAAAGCATCGACACAGCCCATCGGGACAAAAGGTGGCGCAGTGTACGGATGTGCACTGTATTCGGCAATTGCCCCTATAGAGTCAGAAGATAGGCGATGTTTAAGCGCATGTTTCAACATGCTGTGACAGACACTGTCTAGAGCGGTTGTAGGCAAACCGGAATTCTTTGTAAGAAAAAGCCCGACTCAAGGTCGGGCTTCGATTCAGCAGGCGTAGGTTTGATTAACCCAAGTGCCCCTGATCCTGAATGATCGCGTCATCCAGGGCTTCCAGCAGCGCCTTACGCACCTTCAGCTTGGTGTGCTTGTGGGCGTTCATATTGATCTTCTTCAACTGGCGAGCCGCTTCCAGTGCGGCTGCCTGCAACTCTTCCGGCGCCACCACCTTGTCCAGGAACCCGGCGCCCAATGCGTCCTGCGGGTTAAACATCTCGGCATTGATCACCGAACGGTGGAACGCCGACTTGCGCAGACGATCCCGCGCCAGCTCGATCCCGGCGTGGTGCATGGTCATGCCGATCATCACTTCATTCAGACCAATGCTGAACGGTCCGTCTACACCGATCCGGTAATCCGCCGACAACAGCAGGAATGCCCCCTTGGCCACCGCGTGCCCGGGGCACGCCACGATCACCGGGAACGGGTGCGACAACAGGCGGCGGGCGAGGGTGGAGCCCGACGTCACCAGGCTCACGGCTTCTTTAGGGCCGGCGGTCATCACCTTCAAATCATAGCCACCGGACAAAATCCCTGGCGTGCCCGTGATGATCACCACCGCCCGATCCTTCTCGGCCTGATCCAGCGCTTGATTAAACGCACTGACCACTGCCGGCGAAATGGCATTCACCTTGCCGTTGCTCAGGGTCAGGGTCGCGATACCGTCTTCGAGGTGGTAGGCAATCAACTCACTCATGGCGCGATTCCTTGTAATGCTTGTAATAGAAGGACAGACGGCAGACGTTACCCACCGCGCCCGCCCTGGTAAAGCGCCGTGACTGACTACCCAGTCAGACTTTTCCCCCATGCCCACCCGCAGGCGGCCTTCGGTAAGGCGCAGCAGCTACTATAGACAAGCGCCGCGAGTGCCCGAGAATGGCAGAATCGCCGTGGTGTGCAGGGTGCCGCAGAGGGCTGGAACGGCATAACCGCCTAAGCGCATGAAAATTCTGAAAAAAACCTTTGCCATCGGAAAAGCTTTCGACTACATTAGCGCGCCTCGACAGACTGAATCAGTTTGACGAGATACGGTGAAGTGTCCGAGTGGCTTAAGGAGCACGCCTGGAAAGTGTGTATACAAGAAATTGTATCGAGAGTTCGAATCTCTCCTTCACCGCCAAATTCGATGTAAACAAAACCCCTGATTTCGAGAGAAATCAGGGGTTTTGTGGTTTCTGGGGTTTGAATACAGGGTTGTGCTAGAGAAAAATTTTCTCTAGCATCTGTCCCCATGGCTACCCTTCACAGTGAACGAAACTGGAAAATAAAAATCTATCCCGACGACCACGCGCCGCCGCACTTTCACGTGCAAACGCCGGACGGAGAGTCGTTGGTTCAGATAGAAGGGCTGGTGGTTCTCGGCAAAGGTGCCGAAACCAAGGCCTTGAAAGCTGCCCTGCTTTGGGCAAAAGTCCATACCACTGATCTTTGGCGCGTATGGAATGAACAAAACCGGAGGAACTGACTTATGACCAGCAAGCTTCGCATCTCTGCTGTGCAACCAGTTGCCGGCAAGCATGCCATCGAAATTGAGTGGAATAACGGTAAGCGGCACACCGTTGATCTCACTGATCACATAAATACCTTCCCGATTCTAAAACCCCTTCAGGACTTGGCTCTATTTGGTCGGGTTGAAGTCGGTGAGTGGGGCTTTGACGTGACTTGGGGCAATGACCTGGAGTTGTCCTCCGTCACCTTGCATCGTTTGGCGCTGGAACAGTCCGGCGAGGTCATGCTGACGCAGGACTTCAGAAAGTGGATGCTCAGCAACAATCTGTCGCTCTCCGCTGCGGCTGTGGAACTAGGCTTCACTCGTAGGACCATTACTTCCTACAGCAGCGGGGCCGCTCTGATTCCCAAGCATGTAGGGTTGGCGTGTAAGGGGTGGGAGTACGAGCATAAGGCTCGTGGCACACGTTGCGTTTAGGTTGGGTAATGTTCGCAAAAAGGGATGACTGAGAGGTCGTCCCTTTTTCGTTTTTGCGGGGTCAAGCCAATGGGTTCAGGAATACTGCGCTGCCATCCTCCGACCTATGACATCCAGCAGATCGCATCCATCGCGTAACGGAATTGCGCAGAGCAAGGAAAAGTCGCCCAGCACGACCGTATCACTACTGATTTCTGCACGCAGCGCCAGGTTTTCTAGAACTTGGGTTACGGCGCGAATCCGATAGTTTGCAGCATCAAGCAGGACATCCAGCGGTGCTGTTGTGTCTACGAAAAGGGCGGGTGTGGTGCAGTCGTTGCTGGTGAGTGCCATATATTGATTCATACGGGAGTCCATCTGAGACAAATAGAAAAATAGCTAACCTTTTTTCAAGTTAGACCTTCATAAAACAGCCGCCGCCTGAAAAACTGGTTCGCAGAGTTTTAGTTTTCAGATTTGTCTTCGAGTCGCCAAACTCGGTCGCCATGACGGCGACCGAGGAACTATAGACCTAGCATTACGAAGCGGGCAGGGCATGCCTTCCGATTGATCTGTAGGAAATCACTCCGACTGACCAACTGCACGCCCTCAAGCCTGCACATACACCCAAGCCGTCAACCCCGAAGCCAACCCCACCGAAACCCGCTTATAGTCCGACACTTCATACGCATCCGCCGCCGCCAGTTCCTGCTCGGTAATCTGAAACACCATCCCTTCAACACTGTCCTCATTCCGCCCGCTCGGCGAAACAATCGGATGATGGGTCTTGCCACTGGCCGCCAACACCTCAGGATCGGTAATCTCCACCCAGCTTGTCGAATACCCCAGCATCGCATCCTGCTGACCCACCAACTCCCGCCCAAAGTTGGCCAGCTGCACTGCCTTGTCCTGCAACGTGCCGTAGGAAAACAACAGCACGGGAAATTTGGTCGAGCGTTCCATCTTTATTCCTTGAAAAAGTTAAGCCAGCAAATCTTCGTAAAACGCACCATAAGCCCCGCTCGGGTGCGCGATCTGTATCTCCAGAATCCACAGCCCTTCATTCGGATACTGGTCAAAATCCCCAAGATCACCGCCACGGTAAATCGCATGGGGAAAGTCGCTGACACGGTGCCCTTTGATGTCCAGGTTCAGCACCCAACCCATTTCCTTCGCTTGCTCTTCGGCAAAACGATACAGCTCCAGGCCGACGACTTTATCGTTCCTCCAGCGCTGTTCCACCCGGTCAAACAACTCTTTCGCTGCGCGCGCACACGCGGCCATCTCCGGGTTGTTGCCAGTGCTGAAGGTCGCCCCCGCATCACCTTCATGGCCTTGCCAAACGGCGCCCATGTCGATGAAGTAGATGTCGTTTTCCCCCAGCACCGGGTCGCCGTCGGAGCGTTCCTTGAAGGTCCTGAGGGTGTTGGCGCCAAAGCGCACCAGCAGCGGGTGCCAGATGCGCTGCATGTCGAGGTCGGCGAGGACTTTTTTGCCGAGCTCGCGGGCTTCGGATTCGAGCATGCCGGGGCGGATGAGTTTGGACAGTGCTTCGATGGCGCGCCAAGTCATGGCCTGGGCGTAGCGCATTGAGTCGATGCTGTAGGCGACGCCCACAGCTTCCTTGGATGATTGTGCGGTCACCGGCTTTTCCTCGGCTTTATAGTGTCAGGCGTTATGCGTTTTACTATATAGCGATGGCAGGATGGAACCTAAATATGCAACCACGCCATCCCACCCAACACCACACTCACACCACCGGCGGTATACGCCATGCGCTTCAACCATTCCTTCCTTGTCAGCAATGTGATCGCAGCCAATGAAATCGCGATCTGAATCGCGGTCATCGCCTGTGCCCAGCGGTGATGTTGATGCAATGCCTGCTCTGACTTTTCATCCCATTCCTTCGAGGTGGCCTCGAGCTTTTCGGCCTGTTTGCGCACGTCTTCCTTCTGGGTTTTATAACGCTCGATCTCGTCGGTGTAGTGCTTGGCATCAACCCCCGGAATATGCGTCGCCAGCTCCGCAAGGTTCTGCCGGCTGGATTTGGCCTGGTAGTAGTTCCACTGGTTGGCGGCTTCGGTCTTGAAGATGGCGGCGTTGTTTTTGTCCATCGCCGCTTCGCTTTCGGTGGAGCCGGCCTGGTAGCTGAGCATGGCGCCGACGGTGGCCATGATGGCGGTCATCACGGCGATGCGGCTGGCGAAATTGTCCCCGCTGCGGTGGGCATGTTCGGTGGCGTGTTCGACGTGTTTTTCGTGGGGGCTGGGGACTTCGAAGGCTTCGGACATGGGGGCGTCTATGAATGGTTTGAGGGACTCTGATTCTTCACCAGCGAAGCTGTCTCAATCCTGTACGTAATGCTGCAAACCGGCCACCAGGGCGTCAAAGGTGACGCGGCAGCGCGGGCTGTTGCGCAGGTCTTCGTGCATGGTGACCCAGGTGTCCAGTTGCAGGGCAAATGCGTCCGGCAGCACTCGGCTCAGGCGGGCGTCTTGCCGGGCCAGTTTGACCTGGCAGCCACCGATGCCGGCGCCGGCGCGGATCAGGGCCAATTGTGCGAGGTCGCTGTCGCTGCTAAGGGAAAAGGCGCTGCGCTCGAAGCCTTTGACGGCCAGGCTGCGGATGAAGGCGCTTTCCTGGTCGTAGCCGATGACTGAATGAGCTGAGAGATCATTCAGGCTCTGGGGTGTGCCATGTTGTTGCAGGTAGTCGTTGCGCGCATGCAGGCCGACTTCGATAACGCCGATCCTTTTCGCCAGAAGTTGTTCCTGGCTGGGTCGGACCATTCGCACGGCGATGTCGGCCTCCAGTTGCAGCAGGTCCAGCAGGCGATTGCTCAGCACCAGTTCGACCTTGAGGTGCGGGTGCTGCTGGCGCAGTCGGGTGATGATCGGCGGCAGGACTTCCACGCCGATCACTTCGCTGGCAGACACTCGTACCACGCCGCGCACTTCGGGGCCTTGGGGCGACGCGGCGCGCTCAAGTGCGGCGGCGGTGGTTTCCATGGTTTCGGCATGGGTGCGCAGGGTGAGGGCGACCGCCGTGGGCAATAGGCCGCTGGCGGAGCGGGTGAACAGCACTACGTTGAGGGATTTTTCCAGCGCAGCGATGTGCCGCCCGACCGTGGGCTGCGTGATGCCGAGCTGCCGTGCGGCCCCCGACAACGATCCTTCCTTGAGTACCCCGAGGAACGACCGGTAAAGCTCCCAACCAATATTTGATGCCATGCATAAATGTATAGCGTCTGGATGATCTTCGGCAATTCCTCTATAGCTCGCCGGCAAACAGAATCGCCCCATCACACAACCCTCAGGGGAAAAAGCATGAACAAGGTTCTGGTATTGGGCGCGACAGGCGGGATTGGTGGCGAGGTGGCGCGGCAGTTGTTCGCTGCCGGCTGGCAGGTATGTGCCCTGACTAGAGATGTGGATAAGGCCCACAAACAGAACGCCGATTTCACCTGGATAAAAGGTGATGCGCTGAACCGTGGGGAAGTCGTCGCAGCGGCCCGGGGTTGTTCGGTGATCGTGCATGCGGTGAATCCGCCCGGTTACCAGCGCTGGGCGGAGCTGGTGCTGCCGATGATCGACAACAGCATCGCGGCGGCAGTCGCGGAAGGGGCGACGATTGTCTTGCCAGGCACGGTGTACAACTTCGGGCCTGATGCCTTTGCGCGGTTGGAGGAAGATTCGCCGCAGCATCCACTTACCCGCAAGGGCGCGATCCGGGTGGAGATGGAGCAGCGTTTGCTTGAGGCGACCCAACAGGGCGCACGGGCGCTGATCGTGCGGGCAGGCGATTTTTTCGGCGCCAAGGCCGGCAGCAGCTGGTTTTCCCAAGGCCTGGTCAAGCCCGCAAAACCGGTGGCCAGCGTGAGTTATCCGGGAGCACCAGGCGTGGGGCATCAGTGGGCTTACTTGCCTGATGTGGCGAGGACCATGGTCGAGTTGATTGCACGCCGCGACAGCCTTGATGCCTTCGCCCGCTTTCATATGGCGGGGCACATAGATGCGGACGGTCGGCAGATGAGCCAGGCGATTCAGCGGGTGGTGTCACGCAGGACCGGCCAACAGCCTTCTGTACGTGCTTTCCCGTGGTGGCTGCTGAAACTGGCCGCGCCCTTTGTCACCACCTTCCGCGAGATGCAGGAAATGCGTTACCTGTGGCAAACCGAGGTGCGGATGGACAACCGCCGCCTCGTACAGATATTGGGCAGTGAACCGCATACGCCTTTGGACGAGGCGGTTGAGGCGACATTGGTGGGTATCGGCTGCTTGCCTAAGCGCGCCTGATCAGCCGCACATACACCGCGATATTGATCAACAGCACCAGCGCGCCCAGCCCCAGCTGGATCTGCGGCGTCAGCCCGGCCGGATAGATCAGGGTCAGGATGTAATGCTCGATAAAGCCGCCGCCATATCCGTCCTGCCCGGCCAAATGACGAAACAGATTTTCCCAGCGGGTCAGCGGGCAGGGCAGATGGAACACTTCCACCGCAACGCCCCAGGCAGCAGCGGGCAAGTGCAGCCACATCACGGGCCGCCATCTCAGGGCGAGCAAACCGCCAAACAGCACGAACAGAATGAACGACAAATGAAACAGCACCAGGCCGTCGGCGGCGAAGCGGTAGAGCATGATGGGGTTCGCTTTTTGAATGGATCAGGTCCCGAATTCTTCCTTCAGGAACTCGATAAACACCCGCAATTTCTTCGGCGTGTTCGTACGGTTGAAGTAATACAAATACAGCGCGCTGTGGGCAATCCAGTCGTCCAGCACCTCCACCAACTCACCGCGTTGCAGGTACTGCTCGACGCTGGAGCGCGCCACGTAGGCAAAGCCAAACCCGTCCAGCGCAACGCGCACCATCAATTCAACATCGTTGGTCGCCAGCCGGCCTTTTACCGTAACCCGCATCTGCTTGCCGGCTTTTTCAAAGTCCCAGCGGTGCAGCGAGCCGGTCTGCGCACTGCGGTAGTTGACGCACTCATGCTCGAGCAAGTCGTGGGGATGAGTGGGCAGTTTGCGCCCCTGCAAATACTGCGGCGTGGCGACGATGACGAATCGCAACTGCGTCGCCACCGGCACCACCACCATGTCTTCGGCCAGCACATGGTCGTAGCGGATGCCCGCGTCAAAACCCTGGGCGACGATGTCCACCAGGCTGTTGTCCACCGCCACTTCCAGGTTGATGCCCGGGTATTTGCGCAGGAAGCGCTGGAGCAACGGTTGCAGGACCATTCGGCTGGCGGTGGAGGGAATGTTCAGGCGCAAGGTGCCGGCGGCGTCGACCGTCGCCGCTGCTACGCTGTGCAGGCTGGTTTGCAGTTCTTCCAGCAGCGGCGTGATCTTCTGGATCAACTGCTCGCCGGCCTCGGTCACGCTGACGCTGCGGGTGGTGCGGTTGAGCAGTTGCACACCCAACTGTTTCTCGAGGGCGCGCACGCGATGGCTGACGGTCGACACCGACAGGCTGCTGGCGTCGGCCGCCTGGGTGAAGCTTTTCGAGCGGGCGACCTGCAGGAACAGTCGCAACTGCTGAAAATCGGGCGTGTCCATTGTGTGGTATTTCCGAAAGGGCCTTGTGGATTATGCATCTTTTTAGCAAGAACAGCGGCGCGCATACTTTTCCTACACACACGAGGATTGGCCCTTTATGACGACTTCCACCGCAAAACCCGTCTGGTTCATCACTGGCTGCTCCACCGGTTTCGGCCGCCAGCTGGCGTTGCACACCCTGAGCCTCGGCTACCCGACCGTGGTCACCGCGCGTAATCCGCAGCAGGTGCAAGACATCGTTGCCGGTCACGAAGAAAACGCCCTGGTCCTGACGCTGGACGTTACCGACCAGGCCCAGGTCGAGGCGGCTGTCAAAGCGGCTGAAGAACGTTTCGGCCATATCGACGTACTGGTCAACAACGCCGGTGTCGGCTACTTCGGCTCCTTCGAAGAAAGCGACCTGGATGACGTGCGCAACATGTTCGAAATCAACGTGTGGGGCTTGAGCGCCATGACCCGCGCGGCCTTGCCCGGCATGCGCGCCCGGCGCTCTGGCAGCATCGTGAACATTTCCTCGGTGGGCGGTGTGGCGGCGTTCCCGTCGCTGAGTTTCTACAATGCGACCAAGTTTGCGGTGGAGGGCCTTTCCGAGGCGCTGTCCCAGGAAGTCGCGCCGTTGGGGATCAAGGTGTTGCTGGTCGAGCCGGGCCCGTTCCGCACCGACTGGGCCGGGCGTTCGGCCAACGAGGCGGCTCACGGGATTGCCGACTACAAGGAAACGGCGGTGGCACGGGCCAATATGGTTCGCAACTACAGCGGCAAGCAGCCGGGTGATCCGGTGCGCGCGGCGATTGCCATCGTCAAGGCGGTGGAGGCTGAGCAACCGCCATTGCGCCTGTTGCTGGGCAAGGCTGCGTTGACCTTTGCGCGGACCAAGGTGAAGGCGCTGAGTGCGGATTTTGATGCGTGGGCTGAGGTAACTGAGGGGGCGGATTTTCCCGAGTGAAGCACTGACTGGATTCGGCACAAGGCCGTAACGGTTGCTTGCAGGTAACGCTGGCCGTTATTGTGCTGAATCCTTTTAGTCCTTTTGCCCACGGATCTGTAGTGATGAATGCACCGCGTACCGCTGTCCCGATCAAGGCTGTCATTTTCGATATGGACGGGTTGTTGCTGGACACAGAAGGCATCTACACCGAAGTCACACAGATCATCGCCGAACGCTATGGCCGTACCTATGACTGGGGGATCAAGCAGCACATCATTGGTCGCGGCGCCCAGGACCTGGCGGATTACGTGGTCAAGGCGCTGGACCTGCCGATTACCCCCGCAGAATTCCTGGTGATCCGCGAGCCGCTGATGAGCGAGCGTTTCCCCAAGGCCTTGGGCATGCCGGGTGCTGAGGCGCTGGTGCGGCACTTGAAGGCGCATAACATTCCGATTGCCGTGGGCACCAGTTCGTCGCGCAACTCGTTTGGCCACAAGACCACGTTGCACCGTGAGTGGTTTGGGCTGTTCGACACTATCGTCACGGCGGATGACCCGGAGGTCGGGGCGGCCAAGCCGGCGCCGGATATCTTCCTGACGGCGGCGCGCCGCTTGGGTGTGGCACCAGAGGATTGCCTGGTGTTTGAGGATTCGCCGTTTGGCGTGACAGCGGCGAAGGCTGCGCACATGACCGCGATTGCGGTGCCGGATGAGGCGATGGCGGACAGCAAGTATCACCATGCCGACCAGATTATTCGCAAGTTGGCTGACTTTGATTTGGCGGCGTATGGCTTGCCGCCGATGCGTTGATCCCTCTGAAGCGACTGGATTAAAAATGTGGGAGCGGGCTTGCTCGCGAATACGGTGTGTCAGCCGATACATGTGCTGACTGATCCACCGTATTCGCGAGCAAGCCCGCTCCCACATTTAGTCCTGCGGTGCCTTGGCCAATGTCTTCTGCCGCAAAATATAAACCGTCACCAACACCGCACTGGTCAGCATGAACCCTCGCGCCCAGATCAGCGGCACCAGGTAGCAGGAAAACCCGATACTCACCCACATCAACCCAATGGCATACACCTTGCCCTTGAGCGGAATCCCGTTGCCATCCAGATAGTCACGGATCCACGGCCCCAGGCGCGGGTGTTCCACCAGCCAGTGGTAGAAGCGCGGGGAGCTACGGGCAAAGCAGGCGGCAGCCAGCAGAAGGAAGGGGGTAGTGGGCAGCACCGGCAGGAAGATGCCGATTACCCCGAGCGCCACGCTCAACCAGCCGATGGCTAGCAGAACGTAACGCAGGATCGCGGAACGGTTGCCCATGGGCGCCACGGGCAACGGTCTTAGTGGTGGCGAGGCTTGAGGATCGCCGGCTTTTCGTCAGGTGCGTTGCACAGCAGGTACAGGGCGGTCAGCGCTTCCGGGATCTGAACGATCATGTCGTCCATCAGGTTGGCGTCGGCGGCGATGTCGGAGAATTCAGGCTGTTCGTCGAACAGGCCGGAACCGACCATGATCGGCAGCAGCATTTCGCTGACTTCTTCTTCAGCCGTTTCGAACCAGGCCTCTTCACGCAGGAACACGCCTTCCATGAAACCGATGCACCAGCCGCGCAGTTCGGAGTCGTCCGGGTCTTCGCCCAGGTCCAGGTCGCAAGGCAGTTCGAACTCTTCATCGGAAGCCAGTTGGCGGCCAATGTGAGCCTTGAGGGCCAGCAGGGTCGATTCGATTTCTTCGCGCTGGGCGGCATCACTGTAGTGAGGCTCTTCGGAGAACAGGGCGTCGATCCATTCACGGTCGGGAACGACATCGGAGCAGATCGACAGCGCGGTCAGATAGCCGTGGGCGGCCACGTAGTCCAGCGCCTCGTCGTGCAGCTCATCGGCATCGAGGAAGGCTTGCAGGCGGGTTAGTTGCTCAGCGAAGGACATTGACGGACTACCTTGGGAATAAACGATGGGCAATTCTAGGCTTTCTTGAGCTGCCAGGCCAGCCGCAGCACAGATTTGAGAGGTATTTGAGCCCGGCGGCAATTCACCAACGGCACCCTTTGCCGGGTAACGCTCGGGTATACTGCCGCGTTTTGTGATGCCCCTGCAGGCCAAGCGCCAGTCGCGGGAAAAGTTCGCTTACGGATTATTTCCCGCTCAAGCGTGCTTTTTCGACCAGCCTGTACAGAGGGATTTCGGCGATATTTGGAGTTTTTCATGCTCGAGCAGGCTCAACGCGTCCTCAAGGACATCTTCGGCTACGACAGTTTTCGTGGCCGCCAGGGTGCGATCATTGAGCGCGTGGCCAACGGCGGCGATGCCCTGGTGCTGATGCCTACCGGCGGCGGCAAGTCGCTGTGCTTCCAGGTACCGGCACTCCTGCGGGAAGGGCTTGCGGTGGTGGTGTCGCCGTTGATCGCCCTGATGGACGACCAGGTGGCCACCCTTGAAGAGCTCGGCGTGGCGGCCGCTTCGCTGAACTCCACCCTCAGCGCCGAACAGCAGCGTGACCTCGCCGCCCGGATCAAGCGCGGCGAAGTGAAGATGCTTTACCTCGCCCCCGAGCGCCTGGTGCAGCCACGGATGCTGGCGTTCCTGCAGAGCCTGGAAATCGCCCTGTTCGCTATCGACGAAGCCCACTGTGTGTCCCAATGGGGCCACGATTTCCGTCGTGAATACCTGCAACTGGGCCAACTGGCGGAACTGTTCCCCAACGTCCCGCGCATCGCCCTGACCGCCACCGCCGACAAGCGGACCCGCGAAGAAATCGTCGAGCGCCTGCACCTGCAGAACGCCGAGCGCTTCCTCTCGAGCTTCGACCGGCCGAATATCTTTTACCGCATTGTGCCCAAGGAACAGCCGCGCAAGCAGTTGCTGGCGTTCCTCTCCGATCGGCGCAGCGACGCCGGCATTGTCTATTGCCTGTCGCGCAAGAAGGTCGATGAGGTCGCCGCATTCCTCAGTGAACAAGGCTACCCGGCACTGCCGTATCACGCGGGTTTGCCCAACGAACTGCGGGCCTACCACCAGAAGCGCTTCCTCAACGAGGAAGGCCTGATCATGGTCGCCACCATCGCATTCGGCATGGGCATCGACAAATCCAACGTGCGCTTCGTGGCCCACATGGATTTGCCCAAATCCCTTGAGGCGTACTACCAGGAAACCGGGCGTGCCGGCCGTGACGGCCTGCCGGCGGATGCCTGGATGGTCTACGGCCTGCAAGACGTGGTGATGCTCAAGCAGATGCTGCAGAACTCCGAAGGCGACGAGCGCCACAAGCGCCTGGAACAGCACAAGCTCGACGCGATGCTGTCGCTGTGTGAAGAAACACGCTGCCGTCGCCAGACCTTGCTCGCCTACTTCGACGAAGACATGCCCAAGCCCTGCGGCCACTGCGACAACTGCGTGGACGGCGTGCAGACCTGGGACGCCACCGAGCCGGCGCGCCAGGCGTTGTCGGCGATCTACCGCACCGGTCAGCGCTATGGCGTCGGCCACCTGGTGGACGTGTTGCTGGGCAAGGACAATGAAAAGATTCGCAGCTTCGGCCACGAAAAACTCTCGGTCTACGGTGTGGGCAAGGCCCGCGCCGAAGGCGAGTGGCGCTCGCTGTTCCGGCAGATGGTCGCCCGTGGCCTGGTGGACATCGACCTGGAAGGCTACGGCGGCCTGCGCCTGAACGACAGTTGCCGGCCGCTGCTCAAGGGCGAAGTCAGCCTGGAGCTGCGCCGCGACCTCAAGCCGCAAACCACCGCCAAGAGCAGCACCAGCCAGGCCAGCCAACTGGTGCGTTTCGAAGAGCGCGAACAGTGGGAAGCCCTGCGCGCGCTGCGTAAGAAGTTGGCGCAGGAACACAGCGTGCCGCCTTACGTCATCTTCCCGGACTCCACCTTGCTGGAAATGCTCCGCGACCATCCCACTACCCTCGGCGAGATGGCCAGGGTCAGCGGCGTCGGTGCGCGCAAGCTGGAGCGTTATGGCCAGGCCTTCCTCGAAGTGCTCGGCGGCCAGGTCGAGGCGCCGAAAGAGGTCGCCGACATCCGCCACGAGTTGATCAGCCTCGCCCGTGCCGGCATGACCCCGATCCAGATTGCCGGGCAGCTGCAGTGCTCGGAAAAGAACGTCTACACCTTGCTCGCCGAGTCCATTGGCAAGCAGCAGTTGTCGTTGGAGCAGGCCCTTGATCTGCCGGAAGATTTGCTCGGTGAAATCCAGGATGCATTCCTGGATGGAGAAGGCGAATTGCCACCCGTTTCCGAGATTGCGCCGCTGTTTACCGGCCGCGTTCCCGAGGGCGTTTTGTACTGCGTAAGGGCCGCTTTGCAGTCGGAATTCGAGATTTGATGTGCCAATTACGACAATGTAACGAATCAGTACATACCGGGTCTTGCCTACTGGCATGGGTCATGCTTAGCTGACTAATAATTAGCCACACTTTATTTTCAGTCTAATCCATGAGTTTTTTATGCCGTTAACCGATCAACACCGTTTTGGCATGCAGTTGGCGCATATGTCCCGAGGATGGCGTGCCGAGCTGGATCGCCGCTTGGCAGGTTTGGGACTGTCCCAGGCACGCTGGCTGGTGCTGCTGCACCTGGCCCGTTTTACCGAGCCGCCTACCCAGCGTGAGCTGGCGCAGAGTGTCGGGGTAGAGGGGCCCACCTTGGCCCGTTTGCTCGACAGCCTGGAAAGCCAGGGCCTGGTGCAACGCCAGGCCGTGGTGGAAGACCGCCGCGCCAAGCGCATTGTGCTGTGCGACACCGCGAAGCCGCTGATCGAGCAGATCGAGACCATCGCCACGGCCTTGCGCCATGAGCTGTTTGTGGGTGTCGATGAAGAGGATCTGCGGGTGTGCATGCGGGTGCATGAACACATCCTCGGAAATCTCGAGAAGTCCTGATCCCAAGTACACAGAAGATCAAAAATGTGGGAGCGGGCTTGCTCGCGAAGGCGGAGTGTCAGTGAATATATGTGCTGACTGACACACCGCCTTCGCGAGCAAGCCCGCTCCCACATGGGTTTTGTGGCGTAGATTAGAACGTCTGCCCCAGGTTCAGGTACACCGCCTGCTGACTGTCATCGTTAAACCCATAACTGAAATTCAACGGCCCCAGCGGCGTATCAAACCCCAGGAAAATACTGGCGGCGTTGATGTACCCGCTGTCGTATTCATTGTCGTTGTTCCAAGCCCGCCCTCGCTCCAGTGACGCGCCCAGGTACAACGGGAAATCCAGCGGCAAATAAGACCGCGGCGTCAGCCGGCGATAGTAGACCGCGCGCATCAGGCTGATGTTCTGCCCGGCAATCGCATCCTCCCGGAAGCCCGACAGCTGCCGCGCGCCCCCCAGCAGGAAGCTGGAAATCACCACGTCCGACTTATCCAGGGTGCGCCCATACCGCCCGCCGAGGATCAGTGTGTCCGGCCCGCTGCTCATGGCTTTGTCCAGCTTGAACTCCCACTGGCGATAGCGCTGGTCCGAACCCAGCCCCGGTTCGAACTCCCGGAAGGCCAGGCCAATGTCTTCGCCGGTATGGGGGAAGTACACGTTGTCGAACGAGTCGAAGGAGTACTTCAGCTCATAGAAACCCTCGCTGAAGTTGATGCTCGGTGAATTCCGGTCGCCAATGCGCACATCCGCCTTGCCCCAGGCCTCGCCGACGCCGAAACGAATCTCGCCGCTGTTGCCGATCTGCCGGCCCACGTTCAGGCCGAAGCCGTAGCGTTCCAGGCGGTATTCGGAGATCGGGTTATTGTCTTCAATCAGTTCGACGTTCTGTGCCTGGGCACTGATATAGGGCGCGACGAAGTAGCGTGAACCGGTGTCCATCGGCTGATAGAACTCGCTGTACAGCTCCTGCTTGTCCCCGATCTGCACCCGCGTCAGCCATTCGGCGCCGAGGCGGTTGATGCCGTTCATGCGGTAGCTGGCGCCGAGGTTGAAGGCGCTGTCGCCGCGCATGTCATCCGACAGGTTCAGGCCCAGGCGCAGGTAGTCGGTGCCGCTGCGTTTGCCCCGGGCACTGATGACCAGGGTGTTGTCCTTGCCCTTTTTCACCACGCGGTATTGCACCTGTTCGAAGTAATCCAGGCCGTACAGAGTGCCCATGTCGGTTTGCAGGCGGGCCAGGTCCAGGGGCTCGCCGAGGTTCTGGCGGATGTAGTAGCGGATCACCTCGTCGCCCACCTTGGAGTCGTTCTCCACCTTGATCGCGGTGATCACCGGGTTGCGCTCGCCGGGCGTTCGCGCGGCCACCAGCGACGGGTCCACCGGTTCGGCCGGGCGCAGGTGCGCCAGGCGCACGTCGAGTGCGCGGGTGGCGCGGTAGCCCGCGTCGATCATGTCCTTGGCGCGCCCGAAATCCGTCACCCCGTAGGCGGCCAGGGACGGCTGGATCAGCACGTCGCGGGGCGCCAGGGCCTTGAGTTGTTCTTCGGAATTGCGCCGGGTCATCAGGGTGATGGACTGGTTGAGCACGTCCACCACGGTGTTGAGTTGCTTGCGTGAGCGCAGCGGGGTGCCGATGTCGACGACGATGGCGATGTCGACCCCCATTTCCCGCGCCACATCCAGCGGGATGTTATCGGTCATGCCGCCGTCCACCAGCAGCCGGCCATCCAGCTCCACCGGGGCAAACACCGCCGGGATCGACATGCTGGCGCGGATCACCTGGGGCAGGTGGCCTTTGCGGAACACCACTTTTTCACCACTGGTGATGTCGGTGGCCACGGCGCGGAAGGGGATCGGCAGCTTGTCGAAATCCCGCACGTTACTGGTGTGGGCAAACATGCTTTCCAGCAGCAAGGCCAGGTTCTGGCCCTGGATCACCCCCAGTGGCAGGCCCAGGCTGCCGTCGTCGCGGAAGCTGAGTTTCTGTTTGACCAGGAAATCCCGGTCATCCTGCTTGCGCCGGAATGGCACGTCTTCCCGCGGTGGCGCGTCAGACAGGGCAAGCTTCCAGTCGATGTTCAGCGCGAGTTTTTCCAGCTCGTCGATCTTGTAGCCCGAGGCGTACAGCCCGCCGATCACCGCACCCATGCTGGTGCCGGCAATCGCATCGATGTGGATGCCCTGTTCTTCCAGGGCCTTGAGCACGCCAATGTGCGCCAGGCCACGGGCGGCACCGCCGGAGAGCACCAGGCCGATCTTCGGGCGCGGGTTTTCGACGGCTTGGACGAGGACAGGGAACAGGCACAGCAACAGGCAGGACAACAGGCGGCGCATCATCAATCTCAAGGCAGGACGATAAAGGCCGGTATTATAGCCACTCGATCCTTTCAACCCGCCAAGCAGGAGCCAGTCAATTCATGTCAGCGGCCAAGCCCGAGATTGTCATCACCTATTGCACCCAGTGTCAGTGGCTGCTGCGCGCCGCCTGGCTGGCCCAGGAACTGCTGAGCACGTTCGCCGATGACCTCGGCAAAGTGGCCCTGGAGCCGGCCACCGGCGGTGCGTTTCGGATTACCTGCGACGGTGTGCAGATCTGGGAACGCAAGGCCGACGGCGGCTTCCCGGAAGCCAAGGTGCTCAAGCAACGGGTACGTGACCAGATCGACCCGCAACGGGACCTGGGGCATAACGACCGTACTCAGTGAACCTCGGCCGTGGTGGCCGGCTGCTTGGCCGGTTTGGCGCCGCCCATCAGCCCGGACACCACGATGGCCACGATGATCAGCGCGCCGCCCATCAGCATGCGCAGGGTTGGTGTTTCAGCAAACAGTAGCCAGGCCGCGGTGATGCCGTACACCGGCTCCATGGCGAACACCACCGCCGCCGTGCGCGCCTTGAGCACCGCGAGGCTGGCGACAAACAGGCTATGGGCCAAGCCGGTGCAGAACACCCCGAGCAGACCGATCCACAGCCAGTCCAGTGGTCGCACTTCGGCCAGCCCGGGCGCGGCGACGGGCAACAGGCACAGCGCTACCACCACGTTCTGGCACAAGGCGGCCTGCACCGGCGGGATGCGCCCACTGGCGCGGTTGTTCAACGACAGCAGCGAGAACAACAACCCGGAGCCGACCGCCCACAGCAAGCCGCTGGTGGCCTGGCTGGCGAGATTGAAATCCGGCGTGACCAGCACCAGGCCGATGCTCACCAGCACCACCAGCAGGATCTCGTTGGCGCGAATCCGCTCGCGGAAAATCAGGCCTTCGAGAATCACCGTGAACGCCGGGAAGGTGGCGAAGCCCAGGGTGGCGATGGCCACACCGGCGACCTTTACCGCAATAAAGAAACTCACCCAATGCCCGGCCAGCAGCAGGCCGCTGACCAGCAGGCGGCGCCAGTCGCGGGCTTGCAGCTTCTGCCAGGGCGTGTTGCTGGCAAAGCGCGCAAAGATCGCCAGGGCAATGACCGCGAACGCGGCGCGGCCGAACACGATAATCGCCGGCGAAGCGGCCGCCAGTTTGCCGAACACACCAGTGAGGCCAAACATCAATGCGCCGATATGCAGGGCGCCGAGGGCTGTGCGGGGAGTCATTGCGATCCTTAAACGACGGGTTTACAGGATCGCAGTCTAGAGGGTTGCAGGCATTCGCGTCTGTCGTTGGGCTCGCGGCTTTTGTCGCAGGACTCTTGCTTGGTGAAGATCCCTGTGGGAGCTGGCTTGCCTGCGATGCAGACAACTCGGTCGTTCAGATAGCGCGCGGTGATGCTATCGCAGGCAAGCCAGCTCCTGCACCGGGCGGTGCTCGTCTGAAGGCTCGGGGCGAGAGGCCAAACTCGCGCAGCATCGCCGCAGCAAATGCACTTTGCGAACCATAGCCCACCCGCGCGGCAATCTCGCCGATCGGCAGCTGGCTGTCGCGCAACAGGCCGCGGGCCATCTGCAAGCGCCGGGTGCGTATGTAGTCCATCGGCGTCTGCCCGCTTTCCGCGATAAACCGTGCATGCAGGCGGGCGACGGACAGGTCGGCGAGCTTCGCCAGGTCCGCCACTTGCAGTGGGTGCGCGGCGTGCCGCTGGATATGCGCATCGAACGCGGCATAGGGCAGGCGCTTGCCCACCGGCGGCTGCGCAAGGTTGAGGCTGGCCAGCAGCAATACGGCGCCTTGCTGGGCGATCAGCGGATCGTCCACCGGGCTGCTTGCCAGCCATTGCACCAGTTGGCTTTGGCGATTGTCGAGGGTCAGGTGTGCGCACCGGTCGAGCAAGCGGCGGCTGGCGTCGGCATGCTCGCCCAGGGACTGCGCCAGCCATTGCTCATCGGGCACGTCCAGCACCAGGCAGCGGCTGCCATCGCGACTGCGGCATGCGTGATGGGCGGAGTAGGGCAGCACCATCACACTGCTGTGCTGAACCTGGCCGCCCCGGCCATCCACCTCGAAGTCCAGGTGCCCGGACAGGCCAAACACCAGCTGTGCATGGTCGTGGCTATGGGCGATAGGCGCATCGGGGTAGTGGCGTAGCGTGAGGTTGGGTCTCATCGCAGTCTCCTGGGCAGGCCCGCAGTTTACATCGCTTCGCCGCCTGTGGGCGCTGTCATCAGACTGACGCAACACTGTCATGGGCTATTAATCCCATGGGCGCAAGCTCGCGAAAACACCGTGAGGCATGCCCATGACCAGCGCCGAACTCGCCAAACCCAGTCGCAAGCAACGCGTGCGTACCCTGTGGATTTCCGACGTGCATTTGGGCACCCGGGATTGCCAGGCCGAACACCTCTCGCATTTCCTCAAGGGCTACCACGCCGACAAGGTCTACCTGGTGGGCGACATCATCGACGGCTGGAAGCTGCGCAGCGGCATGTATTGGCCCCAGGCCCACACCAACGTGATCCGCCGCCTGCTGACCATGAGCAAGCGCGGCACCGAGGTGATCTACGTCACCGGCAACCACGATGAATTCCTGCGGCGTTATTCGAAGCTGATCCTTGGCAATATCCAGTTGGTGGACGAAGCGGTGCACGTGACTGCCGATGGCCGGCATTTGCTGGTGATCCATGGCGACCAGTTCGACGTGATCACCCGGTATCACCGCTGGCTGGCGTTCCTTGGCGATTCGGCCTACGAATTCACCCTCACGCTCAACCGCTGGCTGAACCACTGGCGGGCGCGCTATGGCTACGGCTATTGGTCGTTGTCGGCGTACCTCAAGCACAAGGTCAAGACGGCGGTGAGCTTTATCAGTGATTTTGAAGAAGCGATTGCCCATGAAGTGACCAAGCGCGAATTGCATGGTGTGGTGTGCGGGCACATCCACCATGCGGAGATTCGCAAGGTGGGCGAGGTGGACTACCTCAATTGCGGGGATTGGGTGGAGTCGTGCACGGCGCTGATCGAGCACTGGGACGGGCATATCGAGCTGTATCGATTGGCGGATGCCCAGGCGAAAGAGGCACAGCTAAAGGCCGAAATGGTCGCGGGCTAAGCCTCAAACCCACAGACTCACTCGGTCTAAATGTGGGAGCGGGCTTGCTCGCGAATGCGGTGGGTCAGTCACCAGATAATTCGACTGACCCACCGCATTCGCGAGCAAGCCCGCTCCCACATTTGGAGCCGGTTTCTTCAGTCAGGTGTGGGAAACATCCGCGATGGCTTCGGCCAACAGCGTCAACCGCGTCGCATCAATCCCCGCCACGTTCGCACGCCCGGAATTGACCATATACACGCTGTGCTTGTCCCGCAGTTGCTTCACCTGGTCCGCACTCAACCCGGTATAGGAAAACATCCCGCGTTGCGCCGCGATGTGCGCAAACCGCTCCGACAACCCATGGGGCGCCAACGCCTCCACCAGCCCGGAGCGCAACTGCGCAATCCGCGCCCGCATCGCTTCCACTTCCTCGGCCCACTGCTTTTTCAGCCCGGCGTCACCGAGAATCGTCGCCACCACAGCAGCACCATGGTCCGGCGGCGTCGACCACAAGTTACGCGCAATAAACGCCAGCTGGCTGCGCACATCCGTCAGTTTCTCGGCGTCCGCCGCGCACACAATCAACGCGCCGACACGGTCGCTGTACAGGCCGAAGTTCTTCGAGCAGGAACTGGTGATCAGCACTTCGGGCAGCTCAGCCGCGAACAGCCGCACCGCCCATGCATCCTGTTCCAGGCCATCGCCAAACCCCTGATACGCAAAGTCGATCAGCGGCAGCAACTGACGTTCCTGGACGATCTTCAGCACCTGGCGCCAGTCATCGTGGGACAGGTCGAAACCGGTCGGGTTGTGGCAGCAGGCGTGCAGCAGCACCACATCGCCCTCAGGCACCGTCGACAGGGTGGCCAGCATTGCCGCTACGTCCAGACGATTGTCGCTGCCCACGTACGGGTAATGGCTGACCTTGAGCCCGGCCTTGGCGAAGATGGTTTCGTGAATCGGCCAGGTCGGGTTGCTCAGCCATACGCCACGGCCGGGCAGGCTGTGGGCGATAAAGTCGGCGCTCAGGCGCAGTGCGCCGGTGCCGCCAGGCGTCTGGGTGGCGCCGGCGCGACGTTCGCCCAGCAGTGGCGAACCGGCGCCCAGCACCAGCTCGCTGATCAGCGAGCCGAACGCGGCGTTGCCATGGCCGCCGATGTAGGTCTTGGTGGTTTGTTGCTCCACCAGGCGCTGCTCGGCCAGTTTCACCGAATGCGGGATCGGCGTCAGGCCCTGGTCGTCCTTGTACACGCCCACGCCGAGGTCGAACTTGAGCGGGTTCGGGTCCTGGGCATACAGCTCCATCAGCCCGAGGATCGGGTCTCCGGGCACCCGGCCAATTGCGTCGAAATGCATTACTTGCGGCCCTCGGCATCCTTGGCCACTTCGTCGGTGTGCGCGGCCATGATGAAGTCGTTGCGGTGCAGGCCCTTGATGGAGTGGCTCCACCAGGTCACGGTGACTTTGCCCCATTCGGTGAGCAGGCCCGGGTGATGGCCTTCAGCTTCGGAGATCGCGCCCACGGCGTTGGTGAAGGCCAGGGCGAATTTGAAATTCTTGAACAGGAAGACCTTTTCCAGCTGCATCACGCCATCGCGTACTTCGATGTTCCAGTCGGGGATCTGCTTGATCAGCACCGGCAACTCTTCGTCGCTGACTTGCGGGGCGTCGGCGCGGCAGGCTTCGCAGTGGGCTTGGTTCAACGTGGTCATGTGGGTATTCCTGAAATCGAGTATTTGGAAACGGTCGTCAGTAGCGTCACCCTAAAGCAACGCGGGGCCAGGGAACAGACTCACCTGGCCCTAAAAGCCGCAGTTCAAGCAGCTTTTGGCTTGGGCGGGAACTTCGGTGCGTGCAGCCCCAGCTGCATCCCGCGTTCGACCATACCCATGATGTCTTCCTGCGCCACTTCGAACAGGCGCTTGAGGTTGGGCAGGGCGAAGTACACGGGTTGCAGAATGTCGATGCGATACGGCGTGCGCATCGCTTCGAGCGGGTCGAAGGCTTGATGCTCGGGCACGTCCGAGAGGCAGTACACGGTCTCCTTGGGCGAAGACAGGATGCCGCCACCGTAGATGCGCCGGCCTTCGGGCGTGTCCACCAGGCCGAACTCGATGGTCATCCAGTACAGGCGCGCCAGGTACACGCGCTGTTCCTTGGTGGCGGCCAGGCCGAGCTTGCCGTAGGTGTGGGTGAATTCCGCGAACCAGGGGTTGGTCAGCAGTGGGCAATGGCCGAAGATCTCGTGAAAAATGTCCGGTTCCTGCAGGTAATCCAGCTCTTCACGGGTACGAATAAACGTCGCCACCGGAAACTGCTTGTTGGCGAGCAATTCGAAAAAAGTCTGGAAGGGGATCAGCGCCGGCACCCGGGCGACTTGCCAGCCCGTGGTCTCGGCCAGCACTTTGTTGACTTCCGCCAGCTGTGGAATGCGGTCGTGGGGCAGGCCGAGCTTGTCGATGCCGTCCAGGTATTCCTGGCAGGCGCGGCCCTCGATCACTTTCAGTTGGCGCGTGATCAGGGTGTTCCACACCGCGTGTTCTTCGGGCGGGTAGTCGATAAAACCGTTCGCGTCGGGCTCGCGGGCCACGTACTGCGTCTGCTTCATACTGCTCTCCTGCTAGGCATTCGTTCTTGTTATGTCCTGGGATGAGCCTATTGATACGCCGCCTGGGCCAGGAAGCCATCCTCCTGTGCCACGCTTTTGTAGGAAAAGTTACTGAGATTCGTAAAGTTTTCGTTACGGATGAAGCGATTCGTTCTCCCTGTGGCGTATTTTGGGTGTGAATCGCCATGCAGCTGTCACATAATCTTGACGATTATCTGCGGCCGGCGGCAAAAAGACGCAGCGACTCCACCTCTTCGGGCCTTCTCATGCGTATCAAAGTGCATTGCCAGAACCGCATCGGCATCCTGCGGGACATCCTCAACCTGCTGGTGGAGTACGGCGTGAACGTTGCCAAGGGCGAGGTCGGTGGCGAGCACGGCAACGCCATTTACCTCTATTGCCCGAACCTGGTGAACCTGCAGTTCCAGGCATTGCGCCCGCAGTTCGAGGCGATTGCCGGGGTATTTGGCGTCAAGCGGGTAGGGCTGATGCCCAGCGAGCGTCGGCATATGGAGCTCAACGCGCTGCTGGGGGCGCTGGAGTTTCCGGTGCTGTCCATCGACATGGGCGGCTCCATCGTCGCGGCCAACCGCGCGGCGGCGCAGTTGCTCGGAGTACGGGTGGATGAGGTGCCGGGCATTCCGTTGTCGCGCTACGCCGAAGATTTCGATTTGCCGGAACTGGTACGGGCCAGCAAATCGCGAATCAACGGCCTGCGGGTCAAGGTCAAGGGCGATGTATTCCTGGCCGATATTGCGCCGCTGCAATCCTCCGAGCATGACGACAGCGAAGCCATGGCCGGCGCCGTACTGACCCTGCACCGCGCCGACCGGGTGGGTGAGCGTATCTACAATGTGCGCAAGCAGGAACTGCGCGGCTTCGACAGCATTTTCCAAAGCTCCAGGGTCATGGCCGCCGTGGTGCGTGAGGCTCGGCGCATGGCGCCGTTGGATGCGCCTCTATTAATAGAAGGCGAAACCGGCACCGGCAAAGAGTTGCTGGCCCGCGCTTGTCACCTGGCCAGCCCACGCGGCCAGTCGCCGTTGATGGCGCTCAACTGCGCCGGTTTGCCCGAGTCCATGGCCGAGACCGAGTTGTTCGGCTATGGTCCCGGCGCCTTTGAAGGGGCGAGGGCGGAGGGCAAGTTGGGACTGCTGGAGCTGACGGCGGGCGGTACGTTGTTTCTCGACGGCGTCGGCGAAATGAGCGCGCGGTTGCAGGTGAAGTTGCTGCGCTTTCTGCAGGACGGCTGCTTTCGCCGTGTAGGCAGTGATGAAGAGGTGTACCTGGATGTGCGGGTGATCTGCGCGACCCAGGTGGACCTTTCCGAACTGTGCGCCCGGGGCGAATTCCGCCAGGACCTTTACCATCGTCTCAATGTGCTCTCGCTGCATATCCCGCCGCTACGCGAGTGCCTCGACGGTTTGCCGCCGCTGGTGGAGCACTTCCTGGATCAGGCCAGCCGGCAGATCGGCTGCCCGCTGCCCAAGCTCGCACCGGCGGCGATGGAACGCCTCAGCCATTACCACTGGCCGGGGAATGTGCGGCAGTTGGAGAACGTGCTGTTCCAGGCGGTTTCGCTGTGTGAGGGCGGCACCGTCAAGGCCGAGCACATTCGCCTGCCGGACTATGGCGTGCGCCGGCCGCTGGGGGATTTTTCCCTGGAAGGCGGGTTGGAGGAGATCGTCGGGCGCTTTGAAAAGGCCGTGCTGGCGCAGTTGTATGCCGAGCATCCCAGCAGCCGTCTGTTGGGCAAGCGGCTGGGCGTGTCCCACACCACCATCGCCAACAAATTGCGTGACTACGAAGTCGTCAAAGCCGAACGCGGTTAAACCTGTGGGAGCGGGCTTGCTCGCGAATGCGGTGGGTCAGTCGAGTTATCCGGTGACTGACACTCCGCATTCGCGAGCAAGCCCGCTCCCACATGGGTTCTTTGTCGGTCTTGATACCTGTACTTGCCGTTAGCGGCATAAGTCCGCCGTTTTTTCGACTCTCTTCCTGCTGCCCTCAGCTGCTACCTGCCGGCAAACCCCCGCCCCGCCTGGACTTTCCCTCATTTCAAAAAGTTGGTTCGCAAATTGCTTAAGCCTCATCAGTACAGCGGTGGGCGGCAAGCGTCCGTCAGAAAGAGGAAAGAGCGTGGATAAGTACCTTTACGTGGCAATGACCGGCGCCAGCCAGAATGCACTGGCGCAGAAGGCCCACGCCAACAACTTGGCGAACGTTTCCACCAATGGTTTCCAGCGTGACCTGGAACAGGCGCGCTCGATGCCGGTGTTCGGTGACAGCTTTCCGGCGCGGGCCTTTGCCTTGACCGAGCGCCCAGGCACGGACTTTTCCCCTGGCGCGATGATTGAAACCGGCCGTGACCTCGATGTGGCCGTCAGCGGTGACGGCTGGATGGCCGTGCAAAACCCGGATGGCGGCGAATCCTACGTGCGCAGCGCCAGCATGAACGTCGATGCGCTGGGCGTGCTGCGGGCCGGCAACGGTATGCCGATCATGGGCAACGGCGGCCCGATTGCCGTGCCGCCCCAGCAGCAGATCGAAGTCGGCCAGGACGGCACCATCAGCATCCGCGCCATGGGCGAAGGCCCGCGGGTGATGGCTGAAGTGGACCGGATCAAGCTGGTGCAGCCCGACCTCAAGAACATGACCAAGGGCCTCGACGGCACCATCCACACCAAGGATGGCCAGCCGGCCCAGGCCGATGCCAACGTCAAGCTGACGTCGGGCTTCCTGCAGGCGAGCAACGTGAACGCCGTCGAAGAAATGACGGCAGTCCTGGCCCTGTCCAAGCAGTTCGAATTGCACATCAAGATGATGAACAGCGCCAAAGAAGACGACCAGGCCATGACCCGCGTCCTGGCGATGAGCTGATAGCAGCCACACACTAATTTTTGTAGCGCGGCGCCATAAAACAGGCGCACGAAGGAGAAGAACATGCTTCCGGCTCTATACGTTGCCAAGACAGGCCTGTCCGCCCAGGACACCAACCTGACCACCATTTCCAACAACCTGGCCAACGTGTCGACCACGGGTTTCAAACGTGACCGCGCCGAGTTCCAGGACTTGCTCTATCAGATCAAGAAGCAGCCTGGCGCCCAGTCGACCCAGGACAGCGAATTGCCGTCGGGCCTGCAACTGGGTACCGGTGTGGCAATCGTTGGCACCCAGAAGAACTTCAGCGCCGGTAACCTGCAGCAGACCGGCCAGCCGCTGGACCTGGCAGTCAACGGCAAGGGTTTCTTCCAGATCCTGCAGCCGGACGGCACCACCACCTACACCCGTGACGGTACGTTCCACCTGGACTCCAACGGCCAGGTCGTGACCGCCAATGGCTTCGCGCTGGAGCCGGCGATTGTCGTGCCGAACAACGCCCAGACTTTCACCGTCGGCAACGACGGCACCGTGTCGATCACCGTGGCCGGCAACCCGGCGTCCCAGGTGATCGGCAACCTGCAAACCGCCGACTTCATCAACCCGGCCGGCCTGCAGGCGATCGGTAACAACCTGTTCCTGGAAACCGCGTCCAGCGGCGCGCCGCAAATCGGCACCCCGGGCCTCAACGGTTTTGGTACCACCCTGCAAAGCACCCTGGAAACGTCCAACGTCAGCACCGTTGAAGAGATGGTCAACATGATCACCACTCAGCGCGCCTACGAGATGAACTCCAAGGTGATTTCCACCGCCGACCAGATGCTTTCGTTCGTAACGCAGAATCTGTAATCAAGTCTATGGGGCGCCCTTGAAGGCGCCTGCAACACCGTGAGGTATGGGTCATGAATCGCTATGTTTCTGTTCTGGCATTGAGTGGGATTGCTGTGCTCGCGGGCTGTGTCGCCCCGACGCCTAACCCCAATGACCCGTACTATGCGCCGGTGTTGCCGCGCACGCCGTTGCCGGCGGCCGCCAACAATGGCTCGATCTACCAGGCCGGGTTCGAACAGAACCTGTACAGCGACCGCAAGGCCTTCCGGGTCGGTGACATCATCACCATCACGCTGAACGAGAAGACCCAGGCGAGCAAGAACGCCAACTCGCAGATCGGCAAGACCAGCAAGACCAGTATCGGCCTGACTTCATTGTTTGGCGGTGTACCGAACACCAACAACCCGCTGGGCAGCGGTGACCTGAGCCTGGACGCCGGCTACAGCGGCGACCGCGCCACCAACGGCAAGAGTGCGGCAGGGCAGGGCAACAGCCTGACCGGTTCGATCACCGTGACCGTGGCCGACGTGCTGCCCAACGGCATCATTGCCGTACGCGGCGAGAAGTGGATGACCCTCAACACCGGTGACGAACTGGTGCGCATTGCGGGCATGGTTCGCGCCGACGATATCTCCACCGACAACACCGTGCCGTCGACACGGATTGCCGATGCACGCATCACCTACTCGGGTACGGGTTCGTTTGCTGACGCCAGTCAGCCGGGCTGGTTTGACCGTTTCTTCCTTAGCCCGCTGTTCCCTTTCTAGGTGATCACTTTGAACTTCAAACAGCTGATGGCTGCGATGTTGCTGCTGGCCCTGAGCGCAGGCGCCCAGGCCGAGCGCTTGAAAGACATCGCGAGCATTTCCGGCGTGCGGTCCAACCAGCTGATCGGCTACGGCCTGGTGGTGGGGCTTAACGGCACCGGTGACCAGACCACCCAGACCCCGTTCACCCTGCAGACCTTCAACAACATGCTCTCGCAGTTCGGCATCAAGGTACCGCCGGGCTCGGGCAACGTGCAGTTGAAGAACGTCGCGGCGGTGTCCATCAGCGCTGACTTGCCGCCGTTCGCCAAGCCGGGGCAGGTGGTCGATATCACCGTCTCGTCCATGGGTAACTCGAAAAGCCTGCGCGGCGGCACCTTGCTGATGACGCCGCTAAAAGGTATCGACGGCAACGTCTACGCCATTGCCCAGGGCAACCTGGTGGTGGGTGGCTTTGATGCCGAAGGCCGCGACGGTTCGAAGATCACCGTCAACGTGCCGTCGGCCGGGCGGATTCCCGGTGGTGCCTCGGTGGAGCGCACCGTGCCCAGCGGCTTCAACCAGGGCAACAGCCTGACCCTGAACCTCAACCGCTCTGACTTCACCACCGCCAAGCGCGTGGTCGACAAGATCAATGAGCTGCTCGGCCCGGGCGTGGCCCAGGCCATCGATGGCGGCTCGGTTCGTGTGACGGCACCGCTGGACCCAAGCCAGCGTGTGGACTACCTGTCTCTGCTGGAAAACCTTGAGGTTGACCCGGGCCAGGCGGTGGCGAAAGTCATCATCAACTCGCGGACCGGCACCATCGTGATCGGCCAGAACGTCAAGGTTTCGCCAGCGGCCGTGACCCACGGCAGCCTGACCGTGACCATCACCGAAGACCCGATCGTCAGCCAGCCTGGCCCGTTGTCCAACGGCCAGACTGCCGTGGTACCCCGTTCGCGGGTAAATGCCCAGCAAGAAGCCAAGCCGATGTTCAAGTTCGGCCCCGGCACCACCCTGGACGAGATTGTCCGTGCGGTGAACCAGGTGGGCGCAGCGCCCGGCGACTTGATGGCGATCCTCGAAGCATTGAAACAGGCCGGCGCCTTGCAAGCCGACCTGATAGTGATCTGACGCCATGGCCATGGACATGCGCAAGAGCGGCCTGACCAGCACGGCGGATTCGGGTTCCTATTCCGACCTCAACCGGCTTAACCAGTTGAAGGTCGGCGACAAGAACAGCGACGGCAACATGCGCAAGGTTGCGCAGGAATTCGAGTCGCTGTTTCTCGGCGAGATGCTCAAGTCCATGCGTTCGGCTACCGAAGCCCTGGGCAAGGACAACCCGCTGAATACCCCGGCGGCCAAGCAGTACCAGGAAATGTACGACCAGCAGTTGGCGGTTTCCCTGTCCCGCGAGGGCGGCGGTATCGGCCTGGCGGACGTGCTGCTGCGCCAGATGCAGAAGAACAAACCGGTGGACGCCCAGGCGGCCACCCTGCAAGGCCCGGCTGCGCCCGCGAAGAAGGTGGATGTGCCGACTGAAATTGCCGCCGGTACCAAGGCCGATGGCCCGCTGGGCCGCAGCAATGGTCAGCGGCCATTGTGGGCATACCGCGTGGCGGTGCCTGAAGGCACCAACTCCCACGCCAACGACATGGCGCTGATGAACCAGCGACGCATCTCGTTGCCGAGCAAGCTGACGGATCGCCTGCTGGCCGGCATCGTGCCGGGTGCCGAGGCTTCCACTGCCGCCAAGGCCGCGCCGCTGCGCAACAGCGCTGCCGATGATGGCGTGGTCAACAGCACCGCCCGCAGCCTTGCCGCCATACCGCCTCGCGGGCAGATGCAGGTTTACGGCCGCGCCGTCGCCCAGCCACCGCTGGCGCCGGCGAAGAAAGCCTTCAGCTCGCAGGATGAATTTGTCGCCACCATGTTGCCGATGGCCAAGCAGGCCGCCGCGAGGATTGGCGTCGACCCACGCTACCTGGTGGCCCAGGCCGCCCTGGAAACCGGTTGGGGTAAATCGGTGATGCGTGCCGAGGATGGCACCAGCAGCCACAACCTGTTCGGTATCAAGGCCGGCCAGAGTTGGCAGGGCGAACAGGCCCGGGCGATCACCAGCGAGTTTCGCGATGGCGCGATGGTCAAGGAGACGGCGCAGTTCCGTTCCTACAATTCCTACCAGGACAGCTTCCATGACCTGGTCACGTTGCTGCAAAGCAATGATCGCTATAAAGAAGTTGTGAAATCAGCCGACAACCCGGAACAGTTTGTGCGCGAGTTGCAAAAAGCCGGTTATGCAACCGACCCGGATTACGCCAGCAAGATTTCGCAGATCGCAAAAACGATGAACAGCTACCAGAACTACGCTGCCGCGGGCGCTTCCACTCATTTATAAGGTCTGAATCATGAGTTTGCTCAATATCGGGATGTCGGGGCTCAATGCCGCCCAGGGATCGTTGTCGGTCTTAAGTAACAACATCGCCAACGTCAACACCCCGGGATACTCGCGTCAACAGAGCGCTCAGACCGCGAATGCGTCGAACGCCTACGGCGGCGTATTTATCGGCACCGGTACGACCCTGGCGGACGTGCGTCGGGTGTACAACCAGTTCCTCACCACGGCTTACCAGAACAGCACGGCACTCGACAGCGACGCCAACGCCTACCTGGACCAGGCCAGTGCCATCGACAAGACCTTGTCGGATTCCAACACCGGCATGTCTTCGGTGCTCAGTGCCTTTTTCGCGGCGGCGCAGACGGCTTCTGCCACCCCGGGCGACGTGTCCGCGCGCCAATTGCTGCTGACCAGCGCCCAGACCCTGAGCAACCGCTTCAACTCCATTTCCGGCCAGTTGAACCAGCAGAAACAAACGATCAACAGTCAGTTGAGCACCATGACGGATCAGGTCAACAAGCTGACGTCCTCGATCGCCTCGCTCAACAAGCAGATTGCCCAGGCCCAGGGGACTTCCAGCAGTGCGCCGGCCAACCTGCTGGACTCGCGTGACGAAGCGGTGCGCTCGCTCAACGAGCTGATCGGCGTTACGGCCACGGAAAAAAACGGACAGTTCAGTATTACGACCGGTACGGGGCAGTCGCTGGTGGAAGGCGGGATATCCAATAATATCTCTGCGGTACCGAGTAGCACCGACAATAGCCAGTACACCATCCAGCTCTCGATGGGCGACTCGTCCATTGACCTTGGCAATGTGGTCACTGGCGGCAGTATCGGTGGCTTGCTGCGCTATCGCAGTGACGTGCTGATGCCGGCCATCAATGATCTGGGGCGCATCGCGATTGCCACGGCAGACACGATCAACAACCAGTTGGGCCAGGGCCTGGACCTCAACGGCGAATTCGGTTCGTCGCTGTTCACCGATATCAACAGCGCGGCGGCGATTTCCCAGCGCAGCCAAGGGGCCGCCGGCAACAGCGCGGGGTCTGGCAACCTGAATGTCACGATCAAGGACAGCAGCCAGCTGACGACCTACGACTACAAAGTCACGTTTACCAGCGGTAACCAGTACAACGTCGTCCGCTCCGACGGCAAGGCCATGGGTTCGTTCGACACCACCACCACGCCGCCGCCGGTGATTGATGGCTTTACCCTGGCACTGGACGGCAAAGGGCCCATGGCTGCCGGTGACAGCTTCAAGGTCAGCCCCACGGCCAACGGGGCCACGGGCATCGGTGTCGATCTGAAGGACGTCAACAAGCTCGCCTTCGCGGGCCCCTTGGCGGGGAACGCAAGCAAGACCAACACCGGCACCGGTACGTTCACACCGCCTCAGCTGACTGTGCCGCTGGATATTCATGGCGGCGCTGATACCGCCCAGTTGCGCGCCGGCATCGAAAACTCCATGCCGGTAAAAATGCTCTTTGGCAAGCCGGCCGCCGACGGCACCCAGTCGTATACGGTGAGCGACGCGCAAGGCAATCCGATCGGCAGTGGCACCATCATCCCGGGCCAGGGCAACAAGATCAGCATCAACGTACCGATGCGCGATGCCTCCGGTGCGTTGATCCCGGGCAAAAGCTTCAACTTCGACACCACGGTCGGCGGCTCGCCTGCCAATGGTGACAGCACGACTTTCTCGTTCAACGCTTCGGGCACCTCCGACAACCGCAACGCCCAGCAATTGCTGGACTTGCAGACCAAGGCCACCGTGGGCGCCAGCGACGGCAGCCCGGGTGTGAGCCTGGTCAGCGCCAACGCCCGACTCGTGTCGCAGGTGGGCTCCAAAGCCAGCCAGGCCGCTACCGACTCCACCGCGACGGGTGCGCTGTTGGCAGCGAACAAGGCGGCCAGCAACTCGGTGTCCCAGGTCAACCTGGATGAAGAGGCGGGTGACATGATCAAGTTCCAGCAGTACTACACCGCGTCGTCGCAGATCATCAAGGCTGCGCAAGAAACTTTCAGCACACTGATTAATGCCCTTTAAAGGAGTCTGGGACGATGCGTATTTCTACACAGCAGTATTTCGACACCAGCGCCAGCAAGTACCAGACGAACTATTCCGGTGTGGTGAAAGCCCAGGACCAGGCGAGCAGCGGTATCCGGGTGCAGACCGCCTCCGATGACCCGGTCGCCGCCGCGCGCTTGCTGCAATTGCAGCAACAGAAAGACATGCTTGGCCAGTTCAACGGCAACATCAACACCCTGCAGAACTCGCTGACCAACGAAGAATCGGTGTTAAAGAGCATCAACACCGCCTTGCAGCGCGGTAATGAACTGGCGCTGCGTGCGGCCAACCAGTCCCTGAGCGATGACGATCGTAAATCCATCGCCAGCGAAGTGGGCGCGCTTGAGGACCAGGTGCTGGGCTTGCTCAACTCCAAGGATGCCAACGGCAACTACATGTTTTCCGGGTCGAAAACCGACACGCCGCCTTACATCCGCAATAACGACGGCACCTACACGTATCAGGGTGACGAGACGCCGCTGAGCTTGCAGATCTCGGACAATCTGTCGATGGCGGGGGGCGACACCGGTAAGTCGATGATGGAAAGTTCGACCAACACCGGTCGCACCCAGGCTACGTTGTTGCCGCCTGCGGTCAATGACGGCAAGGTCGCGGTATCGGCGGGCACGGTGACCTCCGGTGTCACCTACACCAAGAGTTTTACCGACGGCCAGCCCTACAAGCTGACCTTCAGCAGCAGCACGCAGTATTCCGTGACCGACAAGGACGGTAACGATGTTACCTCGGAGATTCCCGGCAACGGCACTTTCGACGCGACCAAAGAGGGCGCATCCAGCGTCAACCTGCGCGGCGTCAAGTTCGATATCAGCCTGACGCTCGGCGCGGACGTTGCGCCCGGCGCTGACTCCGACGCACTGGTGGCGGGCAAGGCGTTCACCCTGCAATCCAAGCCGGACACCTTCAGTGCTTCGCGTTCGCCAGGCAACGCGTCGACTGCACAAGTGACCGGTGGCCAGGTGACGGATCAGGCGGCCTACGCCAGCACCTTCCCTGATACCGGTGCGGTGATCAAATTCACCAGCGGCACCACGTATGAGGTGTATGCGCAGCCCTACAGTCCGAACAGCAAGACCATCGCGACCGGCACCATGGCTGCCGGTGCCACCTCGATCAACGCGGCCGGCGTGACGTTCGACATCAGTGGTGCGCCAGGGGCGGGCGACCAGTTTGCGGTCAGCGCCGTCAGCAACAAGAACGAAAACGCCCTGGACACATTGAGCCAATTGCGCAAAGCCCTGGAAACGCCGGCTGACGGCAACCTGGTCGCGCAGAACAACCTCAAGGATGTGGTGGCCAAAACCATCGGCAACCTGAACAACGCCAGTTCACAGATTGACCAGGTGCGCGGCTCCATCGGTGCTCGCCAGAATGCCCTGGATCTTCAAACGGATGAAAACACCAGCCTGGGGACTGCCAATACCAACACCATGAGTTCCTTGGGCAACGTCGACATGGGTCAGGCGGCGATCAACCTGCAGCTTCAGCAAACCATGCTGCAGGCCTCTCAGTTGGCCTTTGTGAAAATCTCTCAGTTGAGCCTGTTCAACAAAATGTGATGTCCGCAGCTGCAAACCGGCGGCTCACCCTGGAAACGGGGTGGGCCGTTGTGGTTTTTGGCGTTTGTATGTCCCCGTGTTTCGCACAAAGCGCAGAAAATTGAGTGACCTGTGAGTCATAAAGCGCATCTTCACTGTATCGTGTGAAAAGGATAGGTCGTCGCCAGGTCTCTGCGAGGGCCTGCCGCCAGGGTAAAAAGGCGGTTTTCGGCGAGTTTTTTGCGGGGTCATCCCCATTATTGTCAGCACCCGGCGACGTGTCTCGCGGGGTGTTCTCCAGCTATTTAGTATTGGGAAGCCACAATGATTGGCATAAAAAGCATCGCCAGTTACGTGCCGGCAGACGGGATTGATAACTACGCCCAGGGTGCCAAATTCGCCAAGGATGAAGAATTCATCATTGGCAAGATCGGTTCGGCGTTCCTGCCGCGCAAGGATGCCGCGCAGGAAACCTCCGATCTGTGCGTCGAGGCGGTCAACGCCTTGTTTGCCAACAACCCCGATTTGAAGCGCGAGTCCATCGATGCGCTGATCGTCGTTACCCAGAACGGCGACGAAGAGGGCTTGCCTCACACCGCCGCCATCGTCCAGGACAAGCTGGGCCTGCCGACGCACGTGGCGGCCTTCGATATTTCCCTGGGCTGCTCGGGCTACGTCTACGGCATCTATGCGATGAAGGGCTTCATGGAAGCTACCGGCCTTAAGAACGGCCTGCTGGTGACCGCCGATCCGTACTCGAAGATCGTCGACCCGGAAGACCGCAACACCACCATGCTGTTCGGCGATGCCGCTACCGCCACCTGGATGGGTGAAGACGCGCCGTGGCAGTTGGGCAAGTCCAAGTTCGGCACTGACGGCTCCGGTGCGCCGCACTTGAAGGTCAGCGATGGCGTGTTCTTCATGAACGGCCGCCAGGTGTTCAACTTCGCCTTGCTCAAGGTGCCGGCGCATTTGCACGAGCTGCTCAACGAATCGGACCTCAAGGCTGACGAGATCGATGCGTTCTGCATCCACCAGGGCAGTGCGGCGATTGTCGACGCCGTGGCCCGACGTTTCGAAGACGCGCCGGTGGACAAGTTCATCAAGGACATGGTCGAGACCGGCAACACCGTGTCCTCGAGCATTCCGCTGCTGCTGGAAAAGCACATGCTCGACTCCACCTGGAAGCGCGTCGCCATCAGTGGTTTTGGTGTGGGGCTGTCCTGGGGCTCGGCGATTTTGCACCGCCCTTGACGACTTAAAGGCGCTGCACAAAAAAACGCCCATGATCGAAAGATCATGGGCGTTTTTTATTTGGCGCCAGAAAGCCAACAATTGCTGGGGTTTGGGCTATCGTAAATGCTTGAATTAAAAGGGGTGGCACGGCGCCAGTAAAAAAAATCAAAAAAGTCCTCAAGCAACCTGCTTTCACGACGATAACTATTACGAAGGTTCTCTAGGCCACACCCGGCGGTTGCCAGGGCCGGAAGCCGCAGTACACCACCCACGAGGATTTCGTCATGGCATTAACAGTAAACACCAACCTTGCTTCGTTGACCGTTCAGAACAACCTGAACAAGGCTTCCAGCGCCCTGCAAACTTCCATGCAGCGCCTGTCCTCCGGCCTGCGTATCAACAGCGCCAAAGACGATGCGGCCGGCCTGCAAATCGCTGGTCGTCTGACCAGCCAAATCAACGGCCTGGGCGTTGCCATCAAGAACGCCGGTGACGGTAACTCCATCGCGCAAACTGCTGAAGGCGCGATGCAGCAATCCACCAACATCCTGCAGACCATGCGTTCCCTGGCTCTGTCGTCCGCTAACGGCTCCCTCAGCGCTGACGACCGTAAGTCGAACCAGGCTCAGTACGCGGCTCTGACTTCTGAATTGACCCGTATCGCTTCTACCACCACTTTCGGTGGTCGTAACCTGCTGGACGGTTCTTTCGGTACTACCGCTTTCCAAGTGGGCGCCAACGCCAACCAGACCATCAACATGAGCCTGGGCAACGTAGCGGCTAACAACATTGGTTCGCAGCAGCTGCTGTCTTCTGCCCAAACACCTACGGCTACCGGTATTGCAGCCGGTACCATCAGTGTGACCGGTGGCGGCCAGACCTCTGCTTCGCTGGCCATCGCAGATGGTGCTTCGGCCAAGGATATCGCTGCCCAACTGAACGGCGCAGTCGGCGGCCTGCAGGCCTCCGCCAGCACTGAACTTAAGTTCACTGTACCTGCCAGCTTCCCGGCTGCTACTCCAAACGGTAAGTTCGACCTGACAGTCGGTAGCGGTCCTAGCGCCACTACTGTTTCGTTCACCGGTATCACCAGCGCTGCTGACCTGGCCGACCAACTGAACTCCAACGCTGCCAAGCTGGGCATCAGCGTTAACTTCGACCAGTCGACCGGCTCTCTGTCGATCAAATCCGACTCGGGTGAGAACTTCACCTTTAATAACGCTGACGCTGGCGGTCAGCTGATGAGCATCGCTACCAAAGGCGGCGACGGCAAGTTTAACGCCACCGCAACCCCTCTGGTCGCAGGTCCGCTGATTGCTACCGGCGCTATCTCGTTGAACTCCAGCTCCAGCTACTCGCTGACTGGTACCGGTGGTGGTGTTGCTGGCTTGTTCGGTGCAACTGGCGTCAACGCTGTCAACTCGGCGAAAGTTGTTGTCAGCAACACCGACGTGACCACCGCTGCCAACGCACAGAGCGCTGTTGACGTGCTGACCCAGGCACTGTCCACCATCGACTCCCAGCGTGCTGACCTCGGTGCTGTACAAAACCGTTTCGACAACACCATCGCCAACCTGCAGAGCATCTCGGACAACTCCACTTCTGCCCGTGGCGTGATCCAGGACGTTGACTTCGCTGCTGAAACCGCTCAGCTGACCAAGCAACAAACCCTGCAACAGGCTTCGACTGCGATCCTGTCCCAGGCGAACCAACTGCCATCCGCTGTACTGAAGCTGCTTCAGTAATAACGGCGCTTGGTAACTGACGGAAGGGCGCGTTTACGTGCCCTTTTGTCTTTTGTCTAATGAGGTGATTGGTCATGGACATGAGCGTCAAACTGAACCTGTCTTACCCTGCGGCAGCGCCACAGAATGCACCTGCTCCTGTCAGTGCCGATCCGCAGAAGCCCAAGGTGGACGCCGTTGCTGGCGCGAAAGATGCCCAGCAGCCATCGAGCCACACCGACTTGAAAAAAGCGGTCAACGACATAAACGAATTCATCCAGGCTGCCCAGCGCAAACTGGATTTTTCCATTGATGACTCCACCCACCAGGTTGTGGTCAAGGTCATTGCGACCGAAAGCGGTGAGGTCATTCGCCAGATTCCTTCGGAATTGGCCCTGAAACTCGCCCAGAGCCTTCATGACGCCAGCAGCTTGCTGTTTGACGCCAAGGTCTAAACTGGCATGAACTTTGTTGCGAAAACTGCCTAGAGCGTGATTCGTCAATAAAGCATCAGCCCCGGATTAGGAGAAAGACGATGACAGTCGTAGCAGGTCTAACGGTCAACGGCCCGGGTACGGGCATCGACGTTCAAGGTCTTGTTAAGTCGTTGGTGGGGTCGCAAACCGCACCCAAGCAAGCGCAGATCGACAGCCAGACCAAAACATCCACTGCGCAACTGACTTCGATCGGCAAGATCCAGGCGGCTCTGGACGCGTTCCGGGGCGCGTTGGACACCATGACCAAGACTGTTAACTTCAGCGGCTTGAGTTCGACGCTGTCGAACGACAAGCTCGCGACGGTCACGTTGGGCCCAGGTGCCGCCGCCGGCAACTTTACGCTGGGTGTCACCCAATTGGCCACGGCGTCAAAGGTCTCCACGGCAGTAATTCCTGGCGGGCCGACGGCCGTTGTCAATTCCGGGGTCTCGGCGACGGTGTTTACGGTCTCCCAGTCCGGCAAGAATTACAGCGTCAGTGTGCCACCGGGCGGAACCCTGCAGCAGGTGCGCGATTCGCTCAACTCGCAGTACGGCAACGCGGGCTTGAGTGCCAACATCCTGACTGACTCCAACGGTTCGCGGTTGGTGGTCACATCGTCGACGACCGGTGTCGGTAGCGACATCACCTTCAAGGGTTCCTCGGGCCTGGATACGGGTGCGACGGTTGTGGGCTCGGCGCCGCAGAACGCCATATATAACCTTGATGGCAGCCCTCAAGAGTCCAAGAGTAATACCCTGCCCGACGCAATCAGTGGTGTGAGCATTACCTTGACGGGGGTTTCGGGGACCGATGCCCCTTCGACGATCAAAGTGTCTGCGAACAGCGCAACCCTGAAGTCGGCAGTCAAGGGCTTCACAGATACCTACAGTGCGTTGGTCAAGGCTGTGAATGCCGAGACTCAGGTCACCACCAATGCCGACGGTTCCGTCACGCCAGGCCCGTTGACCGGGGACAGTTCGGTGCGCAGCATGATGGCGTCGATCCGCAACGTGATGAACTCGGTGACCGGTAGCGGCTCGTTTTCATCCCTGGCGCAGTTTGGCGTGACCACGGACCAGACAGCGGGCACCCTGAGCGTCAGTGATGTGGCGTTTGACAAGGCGGTCCTCACTAATGGCTCCGACATCAACAGCATCTTCACCGGGCCCAGCGGACTGTTGGCAAGCCTGACGAATGCCACCGCCAACTTTGCGCTGAGCAAGACCGGGGTGTTCGCCGAAAAGTCCTCGACGCTGCAGGATAACCTCAGGGATTTGACCAACCAGCAGACCGCCCTGAACACGCGTTCTGATGCCCTGACGGCCTCCCTGACCCTGAAATACAACGCCATGGACTCCCTGGTTGCGCAGCTCAAGGCCCAAGGCGACAGCGTCATGACCACGCTCAACTCGCTGAACAATCCGAAGTCCACCTGATTGGCGGATGGATAAAGCCCGCCGAAGGCGCTGAGTCAAAGCGCCAGGCGGGCTAAAGTTTTGTGTAACACCGTCGACATAATAATCAGCGTCCACCCTTTTAGCTGTCGCCTGTCACGAGGTAGAAACATGAATCCCATGAGAGCCCTTCGCCAATACCAGAAGGTCAACACCCACGCCCAGATCTCCGAAGCCAGCCCGCACCGCCTGGTGCAGTTGCTGATGGAAGGCGCACTGGATCGTATGGCGCAGGCCAAGGGTGCGATGGCTCGCGGTGATATCGCGCAGAAGGGGCTGATGCTGGGCAAGGCGGTGGACATCCTCGTCGGGTTGCGTGACGGCCTGAACCCCGAGAAGACCCCGGACCCGATTGCACTGCAGCAGTTGGATAACCTGTATGCCTTCATGACCATGCGCCTGCTGGAAGCCAACCGTCAGAATGACGCTGCGATGATCGATGAGGTCGCAGGTCTGATGATTACGCTCAAGGAAGGCTGGGACGGTATTGCCACAGAGGTACAGTAGGCCGTAAGGCCTGAGGACGATGTCATGAGCCAAGCATTGCAAAAAATCGACGAGACCCGTGAGGCGCTGTCCGAGGCGTTGGCTGAACGCAACTGGGGGGCGATCGGCGAACTGGATTTGGGCTGCCGCGCGTTGATCGATGCTGCGCTCAACGAGGAATCGGCGGATGAGGCAGCCATTCGGGCAAAACTGGAAGACTTGCTTTCGGTCTACCAGCAGTTGCTTGAGGCGACGACAGGGGAGCGCCAGGCTATTTTCGAAGAGATGTCGCAGTTCAACCGAGCTAAACATGCGTCAAAGGTTTACCATATGTTCGGCTGAAGGCTCAGTTAATCCGAACACCGCGCGTCATAAATTTGACTGTGCACGATTTTTTGACTTAACTAGTGCTATTTTCAGACGTCAGAAAGCCGTAGCGCAGAAAATGCCTACAGCAATCTAGATTGCCCCAACTCGAGGGCATTAGAGTTTTACTAGGGAAGTTGCTATTGCATGTGGCGTGAAACCAAAATTCTGCTGATCGATGACGATAGCGTTCGGCGCCGCGATCTGGCGGTGATCCTGAATTTTCTTGGCGAAGAAAATCTACCCTGTGGCAGCCACGACTGGCAGCAGGCGGTCAGCTCTTTGTCGTCGAGCCGCGAAGTCATTTGTGTGCTGATCGGGACGGTAAACGCTCCTGGTGCAGTGCTGGGCTTGTTAAAGACACTGTCGACCTGGGATGAGTTCCTTCCGGTGTTGCTGATGGGCGATATTTCTTCCGTGGACCTTCCGGAAGACCAGCGCCGCCGCGTGCTTTCCACCCTCGAAATGCCCCCCAGCTACAGCAAATTGCTCGACTCCCTGCACCGTGCCCAGGTCTACCGCGAGATGTACGACCAGGCCCGCGAGCGCGGCCGTCACCGCGAACCCAACCTGTTCCGCAGCCTCGTCGGCACCAGTCGTGCGATTCAGCACGTGCGCCAGATGATGCAGCAAGTGGCCGACACCGACGCCAGTGTGCTGATCCTCGGCGAGTCGGGCACCGGCAAGGAAGTGGTCGCACGCAACCTGCATTACCATTCCAAGCGTCGTGACGGGCCGTTCGTGCCGGTCAACTGCGGGGCGATCCCGGCAGAACTGCTGGAAAGCGAACTGTTCGGCCACGAGAAGGGCGCCTTTACCGGGGCGATCACCAGCCGTGCCGGGCGTTTCGAACTGGCCAACGGCGGCACGCTGTTCCTCGACGAAATCGGCGACATGCCGCTGCCGATGCAGGTCAAGCTGCTGCGCGTGCTGCAGGAACGTACCTTCGAACGTGTGGGCAGCAACAAGACCCAAAGCGTCGACGTGCGCATCATCGCGGCCACCCACAAGAACCTCGAAAGCATGATCGAGGTGGGCAGCTTCCGCGAAGACCTGTACTACCGCCTCAACGTATTCCCGATCGAGATGGCCCCGCTGCGCGAGCGCGTGGAAGACATCCCGCTGCTGATGAACGAACTGATCTCGCGCATGGAACACGAAAAGCGCGGCTCGATCCGTTTCAACTCGGCGGCGATCATGTCCCTGTGCCGCCACGGCTGGCCGGGTAACGTCCGCGAGCTGGCCAACCTGGTGGAGCGCATGGCGATCATGCACCCCTACGGCGTGATCGGCGTGGTCGAGTTGCCGAAGAAATTCCGCTACGTCGACGATGAAGACGAGCAACTGGTCGACAGCCTGCGCAGTGACATGGAAGAGCGGGTCGCCATCAACGGCCACACCCCGGACTTCGGCTCCACGGCCATGCTGCCGCCCGAAGGCCTTGATCTCAAGGACTACCTCGGCAACCTCGAACAGGGGCTGATCCAGCAGGCGTTGGACGACGCCAATGGCATCGTCGCGCGGGCTGCCGAGCGCCTGCGCATCCGCCGAACCACCCTGGTTGAGAAGATGCGCAAGTACGGCATGAGCCGCAAAGAAGGTGATGAACAGGCGGATGATTGACGCCTGTTTTCCAAACCGCTGAAATTTCAGCGGTTTTTTTTCGGCACAACTATTGCTACAGCCCTCGCAACGTTCCGTTTAACTGACGGTCAGCCAAGCGAGAGAGCATGATGCCCCACGCCGCCCAACTATCTTCGGTCCCTGTCCTGCAGGGGCCTGTCCCGTCTGTAGAAGAACTCAGCCGCAATGGCCTGGAGCAGGCCTTTTCGCTGTTCAACCAGATGTCGAGCCAATTGACTGACTCCTACAGCCTGCTGGAAGCCCGGGTCTCCGAGCTTAAAGGCGAGCTGGCGGTAGTCAGTGCCCAGCGCATGGAAGAGCTGGCCGAGAAAGAGCGCCTGGCCAACCGTCTGCAAAACCTGCTGTCGCTGTTGCCGGGCGGCGTGATCGTGATCGACGATCAGGGCCGTGTGCGCGAAGCCAACCCGGCGGCCTGCGACATGCTCGGCCTGCCGCTGGAAGGTGAGTTGTGGCGCCATGTCATCACGCGCTGCTTTGCGCCGCGCGAAGACGACGGCCACGAAATCTCCCTGAAGGACGGGCGCCGCTTGTCCATCGCCACCCGTTCCCTGGATGCGGAGCCGGGCCAGCTGGTGCTGCTCAACGACCTGACTGAAACCCGTCACCTGCAAGACCAGCTGGCGCGCCACGAGCGTTTGTCGTCGCTGGGGCGGATGGTCGCTTCTTTGGCGCATCAGATCCGCACGCCCCTGTCGGCGGCGTTGATCTACGCCAGTCATTTGACTGATGAGCAATTGCCCGCTGCCACCCACCAGCGATTTGCCGGGCGCCTCAAGGAGCGCTTGCACGAGTTGGAGCACCAGGTGCGCGACATGCTGGTGTTTGCCCGTGGCGAATTGCCGCTGACTGACCGCATCACTCCGGCCGCGCTGATGCAGGCCCTGCAGGCTGCAGCCGCCACGCATATTCAAGACGTCCAGGTGCGCTGGCAGTGCGACAGCCATCTCGGTGAGCTGCTGTGCAACCGCGACACCCTGGTCGGCTCGCTGCTCAACCTGATCGAAAACGCCACCCAGGCCAGTGGCCCCGGCGCGCGCCTCAAGGTGCACCTGTACAGCCGCGAGCAAACCCTGCGCCTGTGCATCAGCGACAGCGGCAGCGGTATCGACCCGGTCGTATTGCAGCGCCTGGGCGAGCCGTTTTTTACCACCAAGACCAACGGTACCGGCCTCGGCCTGACCGTGGTCAAGGCGGTGGCACGTGCCCATCAGGGAGAATTGCAACTGCACTCCCGAGTCGGGCGTGGCACCTGTGCATTGATGACCTTGCCGCTGTTTTCATGCGCGGCAGGCGCGGAGTAAAAAGTAATGGCTATCAAGGTTCTGTTGGTGGAAGACGATCGCGCCCTGCGTGAAGCATTGGCTGACACGCTGTTGCTGGCGGGCCATGACTACCGGGCGGTCGGTTCTGCCGAGGACGCCTTGGAGGCGGTCGAGCAGGAAACCTTCAGCCTGGTGGTCAGCGACGTGAACATGCCTGGCATGGACGGCCACCAGTTGCTCGGCCTGCTGCGTGCGCGCCAGCCGCAACTGCCGGTGTTGCTGATGACCGCCCATGGCGCCGTTGAGCGCGCGGTGGATGCAATGCGCCAGGGCGCGGCGGATTACCTGGTCAAGCCTTTCGAGCCCAAGGCCCTGATCGAACTGGTGGCGCGGCATGCCCTGGGCGTGATCACGGCCAGTGACAGCGAGGGCCCGATTGCCTTCGAACCGGCCAGTGCGCAGTTGCTGGAACTGGCGGCCCGCGTGGCGCGCAGCGATTCGACCGTGTTGATTTCCGGCGAGTCCGGTACCGGTAAAGAGGTGCTGGCGCGCTATATCCACCAGCAATCGACCCGCGCCAAACAACCGTTTATCGCCATCAATTGTGCGGCGATCCCCGACAACATGCTCGAAGCCACGCTGTTCGGCCACGAAAAGGGCTCCTTTACCGGCGCCATCGCGGCCCAGGCGGGCAAGTTCGAACAGGCGGACGGCGGCACCATCTTGCTCGACGAGATCTCGGAGATGCCCCTGGGCCTGCAGGCCAAGCTGCTGCGGGTGTTGCAGGAGCGTGAAGTGGAACGTGTGGGGGCGCGCAAGCCGATCCAGTTGGATATTCGCGTGGTAGCCACCACCAACCGAGACCTTGCCGGTGAAGTGGCGGCGGGGCGCTTCCGTGAGGATCTGTTCTACCGCCTCTCGGTGTTTCCGCTGGCCTGGCGTCCGTTGCGCGAACGCCCGGCGGATATCATTCCACTGGCCGAGCGCCTGCTGAACAACCACGTCAAAAAAATGAAGCATGCCCAGGCGCGGCTCTCGGCCGAGGCCCAGGCGTGCCTGATCGGCTATCCATGGCCGGGCAACGTGCGCGAATTGGATAATGCTATCCAGCGCGCGCTGATTTTGCAGCAGGGCGGCTTGATCCAGCCCCAGGATTTCTGCCTGGCCATGGGCAGTGGTGCGGCGCCGCTTCCGACCCTGGCGCCGGTGCCGGTAGTCGCCGAAACCGAGACCGCCGGGGCCCTGGGCGACGACCTGCGTCGCCGCGAATTCCAGATGATCATCGACACCCTGCGTGCCGAGCGCGGCCGCCGCAAGGAAGCCGCCGAACGCCTGGGGATCAGCCCACGCACGCTGCGCTACAAGCTGGCACAGATGCGCGACGCCGGGATGGATGTCGAGGCTTATCTTTTCGCCACCTGATCGGTAACAAGGCGGACAAGCTTTGTCGCCTTTTCTTACGAGTTGCTACAGAGCTGGCACCCTTGTTGCTACCTCCCCTAGTAATTGCTGCGTAGTGTCAAAAATTTGCGGGTTGTCGGGAGAGAGAAGGTCATGAGCCAGGGTATTGAGTTCAATCGGTTGATGTTGGATATGCGCTCCATGCAAATGGATGCCATGGCTCAACCGAAATCCGTCGCGCCAGCGCCGGAATTGGGCCAAAGCAGCTTCGCCGACATGCTCGGCAAAGCCATCAACAAAGTCAGTGATACCCAGCAAGCCTCCAACCAGTTGGCCAATGCGTTCGAGATCGGCAAAAGCGGCGTGGACCTCACCGATGTGATGGTCGCCTCGCAAAAGGCCAGCGTCTCGTTCCAGGCCCTGACCCAAGTGCGTAACAAGCTGGTTCAAGCCTACCAAGACATCATGCAGATGCCGGTTTAAGGACGAGATTTAAGTCATGGCAGAAGCAGTCGTGGACAACGTACCCGCCAAGGCAGACGGCAAGCCGCCACTGTTTGGCCTGT
>Ga0153921_1000123_pt1 | contig 60787 bp, 54 predicted proteins | sample TSNJ005MetaG_FD_104691 | JGI IMG/M metagenome (GOLD analysis project Ga0153921, IMG submission 104691) | Attine ant fungus gardens microbial communities from New Jersey, USA - TSNJ005 MetaG | ecosystem: Host-associated > Fungi > Mycelium > Unclassified | place: USA: New Jersey, Brendon T. Byrne... | reverse complement strand
GTGGTGCGCCCCCAGGGACTTGAACCCTGAACCCATTGATTAAGAGTCAATTGCTCTGCCGATTGAGCTAGAGGCGCATTCGATTCGGTAACCCGAACCGAGGCTCAACATTAGCAGGGGTTTCGGCCGCTTCGCCAATCGAGTGATCCTCGGGTGTGTCGAGGGTCAGCGCAGCTCCTTGCGGGGCATCACGATCTCTTTGATGATCAGGATGATGCCGGCGGAGATGGGGATGGCGACGAGCGCCCCGGGCAGGCCGAACAGCGTCGAACCGGCCAGGGCGGAGATGAGGACGACGGAGCCGGGCACCTGAACGGCCTTGCCCATGACCTTCGGGGTGAGGATGTACGCCTCCACCTGCATGTACACGAGCATGAAGATCAGGACGACGATCGCGCTGACGGGGGAGTGGATGAGCGCGAGCACGGTCATGACCGCGGTCGTGAGCACGGTTCCGATCAGCGGGATGAGGGTGATGAAGAAGGCCGCGATACCGATGAGGAACGCGCCGGGAACGCCGGTGACGAGCAGCAGGATGGTGCTGTATACGGCGTTGAAGAACGCGAGCACCACCATCCCGCTCAGGTACTTGCCGAAGTTCTGGAGGATGCGTTCGGTGTACTTCGTGAAGCTGTCGCGGTGCGAGCGGGCGACGAGTCGGTAGAGCGACGCCTTCGTCGTGTCGTACGAGGCGATGAAGTAGAGCGTCAGGATGGCGATGAAGAACCCGGTGGTGAGCCCGTTCACGACCGAGAGGCCGAAGCCGACCAGGCCGGAGCCGATGCTGGCCCAGAGCTGCGGATCCTGCACCTCCTTCGCGATCCAGTTCAGGACGGCGGACAGCGTGCCGTTGCTGGTCTCGTTCGCGGGGTCGAACCAGCCCTGCGCCTTGAGCGCCGAGATCTGCTTCGGGATGGAGACGGCGAGGGACTGGATCTGCTCGATGACGAGCGGCAGCACCACCCAGACGATCGCGACGATGACGCCGATGAGCAGGAGGCTGACCGTCACGATCGCCCAGCCGCGCTTCATGCCCCGGCGCTGGAACCAGCGGATCAGCGGGTCGAGGCCGACGGTCGCGAACGCGGCCAGGAACACCGAGAAGATGATCGAGCGCAGGCCGTAGAGCATGAGGCCGGTGAGGACGGCACCGACGGCGCCGAGCGTGATCAGGTACCCGAAGAGCAGCGGGCTGCGGTTAAGGAGCGGTTCGCCGCGGCGCTCCTCGACGGCTCGGGAGGCCGGGGTCGCCGGCGGTCGGGTGAAGCGCATCGCGCCCTCCTTCAGGTTCCAGCTGAGCGTATGGCCGGGTGCCCGGGGCGACAAGTGCGACACGCTCGCCGGAGGGCGCGGGTCAGGCGATTGCGCGCTCTCTCACGCGCCCATCATGGCGCGTCGGGATCGTTCCGCGACAGCCGGGCGACGCCGATCTTCGAATCGGCCATCCCGTAGAACACCCAGTCGACATCCCCGATGCGTTCGATGGCGGTCGGGAACACGACGTTCGGGACGATGCCGCTGCGCTCGTCGTCCGTCTCCGCCGCGAGCAGTGGTTCGGCGGTGCGCTGCAGCACCCGCCACGGCTCGTCGGCGTCGAGGATCATGGCGCCCGCGGCGTAGTTGACGTTCTGCTGCTGAGCGACGCCGGTCTGGAGCCGTCCGGTGACCCCGTGGTGCAGCAGGAGCCAGCCCTCCGGCACGCGGATCGGCGCCGGACCCGACCCGATCTTCAGCTCCTCGAACGGATGCTCGGGCCCGGCGAGGAAGCGGTTCCGCCGCCACCGGGTCAGCTCGCGCTCGTCCGCGAGCACGGCGTCCAGCGGCAGGAAGGCGATCCAGATGCTGGGCCGCGACTCGGCCAGGGCGGCCGGTGGATGGGCGCCCTCCCCGGCACGGATCTCGTCGAGATCCCACACCGGCCGGTGCAGCACGGCGAGGCTCGGCGTCCCGTCCGGACCGGTCACCGGCTCGGGGAAGAACACCGTGTCCTTGTTGGGGAAGAGCGCGAGGTCGGTCCCGATCGCGTCGTCGTACTCGAAGGTCACCGGACCCAGCCGCCTCCACTCGCGAAGGTCGTCCGAGACGGCGACCGCGGTGCGCGGACCGAGCGGCCCGTACGCGACGTAGGTCATCACGTGCAGCCCGAGCCGGGGGATGAAGGTGATGCGCGGGTCCTCGACGCCGGCGTTGCTCGTGCCGCGCTCGAACTCACGCTCCGGCTCGAGCACGACGCCCACCCGCGCGACGCCGACCGGGATGCCGCCCTTCACGACCACCCGGGCGAGCCCGACGCGGGAGACGTTGCCGGCGGCGACCAGCCGGGGGAGCAGGTAGAGCTCGCCGTCCGGGCCGCGGCCGGAGGCGGGGTTGAGCACCCCCTCGGCTTCGAGCGGATCCCCGGGATCGGGGGTCATGACGACGCCCTCCCGGACGAGACGGTAGGGGAACGGTGTGCTCGTCATCGGATGACCTCCCGGTAGAAGAAGAGTTCGCGCTCGCCCGGGGCGGCGTCCCAGCCCTGCGCGAACGACCAGCGTCCGCCGAGCTTCTGGAGGCCGCCCCACGCCAGCGAGCCGCCGCGGTGCAGGGCGAGCTGGGTGAAGGGGGCGTCGAGCGCGTAGAGCGCCTGCGCCGCGGCGAAGTCGCCCGCGGCGTCGGCGTAGAAGAAGTCGAGCACCATCCGGTCGCCCTCGACGGCCGCGCAGGCGACCTCGTAGAGGCTGCCGGGGAGCGGCGACAGGTCGAGGTACGGCTGCTCCTCGAACCGCCAGGTCAGGAGGTCGTCCGAGCGGCCGACCATCGGCCGACCTCCGCAGCCTTCCGAGAGGAACATCAGGTACTCGCCGCCGATGCGCACCGCGCGTCCGTGCTCGTCCCGCGGGACGACCGCGCCCTTCGCCCAGCCCTGCGAGACGGAGTACGGGACCGCGAGGCCGAGCTTGCGCCAGGTCGTCAGGTCGGCGGAGACGGCCGACATGATGTCGCAGGCGACGTCACCGGCTTCGGTGCGCCAGATCGCGTTGTAGAAGAGGACGTAGCGGCCGTCGGCCTCGTAGACCTTGGGGTCCTCGCAGCCGAGGGCCTCGTTCGCCGTCGTCGGGTAGACGACCGGGTTGGCCGGATCGTCGTGCCAGACGCCGTCGCGGTGCACGGCGTGACCGATCCGGCTCGCCGTCGACTCCTTGCGCGGGGACGCGCGGTAGAAGAGGTGCAGCGCGTCGCCGGCCTCGATGACGGTGGGGTTGAAGACCGAGTCGCTGGTCCAGCCGACACCGGTCGGGTCGTCCCACTGGCCCTCCGGCCGGAAGGTCAGCCGGTCGTCCCGCTCGAACGGCCCGATCACCCACTCGGGTCGGTCCTCGTAGCGGGCCGAGAACTGGTCGGTCGAGATGCGGTCGGTGAGGGCGTTCGTGTGCTCCAGGGCCTCCCGATAGCTGGCGCGCAGGGCGTCGGCGGTGACGGGGACGGTGTCGACGGGGTCCACGGATCTCCTTGGGGTGGGCGGCTCAGCCCTTGACGGACGAGCCGATGTCGGTCGAGGTGAAGTAGCGCTGGAAGACGATGAACAGCACGACGACGGGGCCGGCGAGCACGACCGCGCCGGCGAGGATGGCGCCGAAGGGGTTGCTCGTCGAAGCCGCGACGGTGCTGATGTAGTTCGCCAGCGACACGGCGAGCGGCTGCATGCTCGCCTCCTTCGTGATCAGGAACGGCCAGAGGAACTCGTTCCACGGGCCGATGAAGGTCAGCAGCACGACGGTGACCAGGGCGGGCCGGACCAGCGGAAGGGCGACCCGCCACAGCACGGTGAACTCGCCCGCTCCGTCGATCCGCGCCGCGTCGAACAGCTCGCGCGGCAGCTGGAGGAAGTACTGGCGGAAGATCAGTACGGCGGCCGAGTTGATCGCGAACGGCAGGATCATCCCGAGATAGTTGTCCGCGAGCCCGTAGTTGCGGGCGATGAGGACGTACAGCGGGATCATCAGCAGCTGGAACGGGATGGTCTGCACCAGCAGAGCGAGCGCGAACGTCGTGCCGCGCCCCTTCCACTGCAGCACCGACAGCGCGTATCCGGCCAGCACGCCGAAGACGACCGTGCACAGCAGCACTCCGCCCGTGAAGATCCCCGAGTTCGCGAGGCCCGACCACAGGTTGATCCGGGAGTTGATGGCCCCGTAGTTCTCCAGCGTGAGGTTCGCGGGGTTCGGGAACGCACCGGCGATCGAGGTGTCCGGGGTCGTCTGCAGCGAGCCGACGAGCATGTAGTAGAAGGGGAACAGGAAGGCGATGGCGCCGAGCGTCAGCACGACGCCCTGCAGGATCGCCTGCGGCCGGCTGAGCGCCCGGGACGCCGCCAGGTCTTTGCGTGCCATCAGTCTCGTCCTCCCGCGAATCGGTTCTGCAGCCAGCCGATGATCAGCACCAGGACCACGAGCACGACGCCGATCGCCGCCGCGTAGCCGGGGTGCCCCTGCTGGATGCCCTGCTGGTAGATGAGCAGCACCGGCGAGGTGGAGTGGCCGTCGGGGCCGCCTCCGCCGGTGAGCAGGTACGGCTCGGTGAAGAGGTTGGCGCCGGTGATGGTCGAGAGCAGCAGCACCAGCACGGTCGCGGGCCGGACGCCCGGCACCGTCACCGAGAAGAACTGCCGGACCCGGCCGGCCCCGTCGGTCGAAGCGGACTCGTACAGCTCCTGCGGCACGTTCTGCAGCGCCGCGAGGTAGAGCAGGATGTACAGGCCCAGTTGCTTCCAGGTGACGTAGATCGCGATGGTCGGCATGGCGAGCCACGGGTTGACGAACCAGGTCGGGTTCGGCGCCAGCGGCCCGAGGATGTGGTTGACCAGGCCGTCCCCGCTGAACAGGAAGAGCCAGACGCCGATGATCGCGACGCTCGCGGTCACGTACGGCACGTAGTAGCTGACCCGCAGGAACGTGCGGAACCGCGTGATGCTGTTGAGCCCGCTCGCGAGCACCAGCGACAGGATCACCGTGAGGGGCACGTTGATGATCAGGAAGATGCCGACGTTCAGGAACGACTGCAGCACGGCCGGGTCCGTGAAGACCTGGACGTAGTTGTCCAAGCCGACGAAGGGCTGGTTGACGTTCGCGCCGGGGGCGGCGAAGAAGTAGTCGAAGAACGAGATGTAGACGGCGTAGCAGAGCGGGTAGGCGAAGATCACCAGCACGAACAGCAGGTACGGCGCGCCGAAGAGCCAGCCCAGCGGGTTCTTGCCGAGGATGCGCTGCACGAGCGGCCGGCGCCGGCGGGGCGGCGGCCCCGCGGCGGGCGTGGTGCCCGCCGCGGGGGGAGCGGAGACGGTGCTCATGGCTACTTCTGCGCCTGGAGCTTGTCGATCTTGTCGGAGGCCGCCTTGAAGGCGTCCTCGACCGAGCCGCTGCCGTTGATCACGGCCTTGCTGTACGCGTCGCGCAGGGCCTGCATCTGGGCGATGGTGTTGCTGCCCGTGGGATCGTCCACCGTGCGCGCGCTCTGGTCGCCGAACTCCTTGTAGTCCGGGTGCGAGCTGAAGTACGACGCGTACGTGGTGGCCAGGTCGGTGCGGATCGGCATCTGCCCGGTCACGTCGAGCAGCTTGCCGTCCTGCTCCTGGCTGGTGGCGAACTTGAGCACATCCCACGCGGTGCCCTGGTTCTTGCAGGAGGAGTACATGCCGATGTTCTTGGCGTCCGGGAAGGTGTAGGTCTGGTCGGCCGCTTTGCCGTCCTTGGTCGGCACCGGGACGGAGCCCCACTGGATCTTGTCGCCGTAGTAGGCGATGGCCCACGGGCCGACGATGGCCATGGCCGCCTTGCCGTCGGCGAACGCGTCGCCCTGGTACTGCTCCTTGCCGGCGAGGCCGTCGCTGTAGACGGTCTTCCAGAAGTTCGCGACGTCGAGCGCGTCCTGGTTCGTGATGGCGGCCTTGCCGTTCTCGATGAACGTCTTGCCGCCGGTCTGCGCAGCGAGCAGCGGCAGGTAGTCGAAGTTCACCTGGAAGAACTCACTGGTCGGGGCCGGGTAGATCGCGTACGGCGCGGCTCCCGAGTCCTTGATCTTCTGCGCGGCGGCGAGGAAGGAGGAGTACGTCGAGAGGTCCGGGTTGTCGGCGTCGAGCCCGGCCTTGGCGAAGATCGCCTTGTTGTAGAAGATCATGACCGGGTTCTGCTTCCACGGCATCTGGTAGTAGTCGCCGTCGGAGGACTTGTACTGGTCGGCCGCCGAGCCGCTGCGCGCCTCGATGTACTTCGCGCCGTCCGAGAACTTCGACAGGTCGACGAGGCCGCCCTGCTTCTGCCACTGGCCGGTGGCGGCGGGGAGGTTGTTGAAGACCAGGCACGGCGTGGTGCCGGCGGTGATGGCGGCGCCGATGACCTCCTCGGTGCTCTTGCCGGCGGGCACCTCCTGGGCCTTGATCTGCTCCTTGGGGTGGGCGGAGTTCCAGGCCGACACCATCGACTTGCCCCACTGCACCTCCTGCTCGTTGTTCGAGTACCAGATGGTGATGGGCCCGTGCGCCTTCATGGCGTCGGACGATCCGCCGCCGCCGGAGCCGCACGCGGCGAGGGTCCCGGCGACGATGCCGGCGGTGACGACCGCCAGTGCGGCCCGGTGCAGGGCTGTTCTGCGTGTTCGCATGAGGGTTCTCTTTCGTGAGTGGGTGTTCGCGTTATCGATCGGCGGCGGGTGGCGCAGTGGATGCGCGCACCACCAGCCGCGCGGGGGGCAGGGCGACGTCGGCCGATTCGTCGTGCTCCACCAGCCGCAGCAGTGCGGTGGCGGCGGCGATGCCCCAGCCGGCCGGGTCGTTGTCGAGCGTCGTGAGGGAGGGGTAGATGTAGGTGCCGATCTGGGAGCCGTCGAGGCCGGTGATCGACAGGTCGTGCGGGAGCCGCAGACCGCGTTCGTGCGCGACGCCCATTCCCGCGATCGCCATCGGGTCGTTGCCGTACACGATGGCGGTCGGGGGTTCGGCGGCGTCGAGGAGGGAGGTCGTGGCCGCGGCGCCCTGCTCGGGGGAGAAGTCGGTCGCGACGACGACGGGGTCGAGCCCCGCCGCCCGCATCGCGCTCTCGAACCGTTCGCGGCGGCGCAGCCCGTGCAGCATCCGCTCGTCGCCCGAGACGTGCACGATGCGGCGGTGCCCCAGGGCGACGAGGTGCGTCACGAGCTCGTCGATGCCCGCGTCGTAGTCGCGGGTGATGACGGGGAACGGGCTGCCGCCGACCGGCTCGCCGAGCGACACCGCCTGGGAGCCGAGGCGCTCGATCAGGCCGATCCGGTCGTCCGAGGCCAGGAGGTCGGTGAGCAGGAACCCGTCGACGCGCTTGTCGGACGCGAGCCTGGTGTACGCGCGCTCCTCGGCCTCCTGATCGGGCACGACGGTCAGGACGAGCACCTGGCCGCGCTCGGCGAGCACGGTCTCGACGCCGGCGATGAACGCCGCGAAGAACGGGTCGACCTCGATGGTGCGGGCGGGGCGACGCAGGATGAGGCCGAGCGCGTAGGCGCGTCGGGTGGTGAGGCCCCTGGCGCTGGGGTTCGGCGTCCAGCCCAGGTCGCGGGCGGCGGCGAGGATGCGCTCACGGGTCTCGGTGGCCACGCCGGGCCGCTCGTTCAGGGCGAGGGACACCAGCCCCTTGCTCACGCCGGCGGCGCGCGCGACGTCGTTGATGGTGACGGCGGCCGGGCTCATCGCGGGACCACCGTCGTGAAGCCGCCGGGCTCGACCGCGATCAATCCACGGGCGCCGACGCTCTGCGCGCCGCCGACCTGGTGGCCGGTGCTGTCGTAGCGCACGACCGTCACGGGCCCGGTCGTGCTCAGGCGCTGGGGCACGGGGAGCTTCGTCGCGTTGACGTAGACGTCGAGGCTCGACGAGCCGGCGAGGGCCAGGTGGGAGACGACGGGCTGGACCAGCACCGCGTCGAGCTTCGCCGTGCCGGAGACGTGCGCCGTGACGGAGGTCGTCGAGGCGAGCACGGGGAGGGTCAGCGTCTGCGGGAGCAGGAACACCGGACTCGCGCCGCTGCCCTGGGCGGCGTCCGCCCGCACGTTGGCCGTCGAGCCGAGGGGCACGCTCACCCGGCCGAGCTGGGCGGTCCAGCGCGTGCTCCCCGAGCCGGCCGGAAGCCCGGTCGTGGGGTCGCCTGGTCCCAGATCGGCGATCGGGAGGAGACGCGCCGCCGAGTGCCCCGCAGGCAGGGTCAGGGTGACGGTGGAGCCGGACGAGGCGGCGACGTACGCGCCGCCCGACCAGTTGGCCGATCCCGTCCACGCCGAGGCGGGCGTCACCACGGACGCCGACCCTGTCAGCCGGCCGGACTCCGCCTCGACGACCTGGATGCCGTCGGTGGCCGTTGTGCGCGTGAGGCCGGTGGCGGCGCGGGCGATGGCGGGGTGCACATCCAGCGCGAGCATCGTGAGCTCGGTGTGGATGACCGACTCGGCCCCGCAGTTGCGGTTGACCGTGCCGTCGGCGGCGATGCCGTCGACGCACACGCCGGTCGTCGGGTCGTAGGCCGGGGTGCCGGCGGGGTTGGCCCCGAAGAACCAGGCGGCCTGTGCCCCGGCGAGGGCTGCGAGCCCGGCGGCGCCGGTCGCGTCGGAGGCGGCGACGAGTCCTTCGACCCGCGAGTCGACGCCGTACGCGATCTGCGTCCGGTCGGCCGGGGTGGGCGTCCATCCGTTGTCCGGACCGCCGGACGCGAGGAGCTGCGCGGTGAACTGCGCGAGGTCGGTGGTGGCCGCCTTCTGCAAGGAGGCATCGTCGAGCACGCTCGCCGCGGCCGTGAGAGCGGCCGGCTGCATCGCGCCCCAGGCGTGCCAGAACGTGGGGGAGTTCGCCTCGGGGAGCAGGGCGCCGAACGGCCACTGGCCGATCCCGCCGCTCGCGAGCTTCGCGATGCCCTCCGAGTAGTGCGCGAGCGCAGTGCGGGCCGTCTGGTCCGCCGGGGCGGCCGCCGTGTAGGCGGCGAGGCCCAGCACGGCCTCCGCCGTCGGGCTCGCGCTCCCCGAGATCAGCCAGGCGGGCACGGTGACTCCGTTGGCGGTCGTCGTCCTGCCGTACGCGGCGAGCGACTGGCGGCCGAGCGCGCCGAGCGCGAGCCCGAGCCGGTCGGCCAGGAACCCGGCGAACTGCGGGTCAGCGTCGCGGAATCCCGCGTAGCCCTCGCCGAGCGCCCAGACCGTGCGGGCGAGCCAGAACGACTCCGCGGAGTCGCTCGGGTCGGGGAGCTCGACGGGGATGGCCGACGGGTTCAGCGTGCCGTCCGACTGCTGCCAGAGGACCACGTTGCCGGCGTTCGGGCCGGAGTCGGTCTGCAGATACGTGAGCGAGCGCAGCAGTTCGTAGGCGGTCTGCTTGCTCGACGCGGTGCCGTTCTGCTTCCAGTCGCGCAGGTAGACGACCGCGGCGCGGGAGATGTCGTCCGCGTCGAAGGCGCCCTGCGCGTACCAGCCGCGCGCGGCGTCCGTGATCGGGCCCCCTCCCACGCGGGAGAACGAGCCGTCGGCCTGTCGGTCGGCGTACACCCACGGGGCGCGCGCGGCCGGCTCGGTGTCCTGCCGGTAGGTCGTGTGCCCGGCGACGCCGGGCAGCAGCGGCACGTCGTCGAGGAGGAAGTCGAGGTGGGCGAGGTTCGTCAGCTTCGCGGGGGCCGCGGTCGAGCGGGCGGTCGCCGCGTCCGGGGCGGCGGGCGTCGCGGTGGCGGCCGCGGCGGGGAGGGCGAGAGCCGTCGTCACGAGTGTCGCGGTGGCGACGGCGAACAGGGTGATCCGCTTCATTGCGATTCCTTCGTCTGGTGACCGGGAGGATGACCTAAACCGGTTTAACGCACCGTAGGCGGATCCGGCGGATCTGTCAACGGGCGTTCCCGCCCCAGGTGGTCGGGGGCTTGTGGCACCGGTGGCGGCAGGCGAGACTGAACGGACCGGTCGCGGACGACCGCCACCGGCGACGACCGAGGAGGAACCGTGGAATACAAGGACATTCCCACCAAGGCCGACATCGAGAGGATCTCCGCTCTGCGCGAGCCCGGATGCGTCAGCATCTACCTGCCCACCGGCACCACCCCGCCCGAGGCGGACCGCGCGCGCATCGAGCTCAAGAACCACCTCAGCCAGGCCGTGCGCGCGCTGGAGACGCTCGGCGTCTCGAAGGCCCGCATCGGCGCTGTCCAGGCGGAGGGGGAGGTGATCCTCGAGGACCGCGACTTCTGGCGCTACCAGTCCCGCTCGCTGGCCGTCTTCCTCGACGGCGAGGTGGCGCAGACCTTCCGCCTGCCGAACCGGCTGACCAGCGCGTGCGAGGTCGCCGACCGGTTCTACGTGAAGCCGCTGCTGCGCGCGATCACGTTCCCGCAGTCCGCGCTCATCCTGGCACTCGCCCAGAACTCCGTGCGGCTGATCCGGATCGCCGCGGAGGCGCCTCCCACGCCCGTCGAGGTCGAGGGGATGCCGCAGGACGTGGCCTCCGCGGCCGGGCTCCCGTCGATCAGCGGGCGCTCACCGGACGGCCGCGTCCAGGGCTCCGAGGGCCAGAAGGTGCGGATGCTCGAGTACGTGCAGGCCATCGACCGCGCGCTGCACCCGCTGCTCGCGAACAGCACGGAGCCGCTCATACTGGCGGCCGCGGAGCCGCTCAGCGGCATCTTCCGCGGCGCGAGCACCTACCCGCGCCTCGTCGAGGAGACCATCGGCGGCAACCCGGAGGAGAAGACCGACGAGGAGCTCTCGACGGCCGCGCGCGGGGTGCTCGACGCCCTCTACGCCCGCAAGACCGAGGAGCTGAAGGACGACTTCGAAGCGCGGATCGCGGCGGGGACGGCGCTGGTCGACCTGAGCGACATCGCCAGGGCGGCGACGTTCGGCGCGGTGGAGGCGCTGGTCTTCGACATCGACCGGCGCGTCCCGGGCACCGTCGACGACGAGAGCGGCGCGATCAGCCTCGCGGACGACGACGCGCCGGGCCACTACGGCGTGGTGGACGAGATCATCCGCCGTTCGCTCGCGTCGAAGGCCAAGGTCTACGCGGTGCGCGCGGAGGATGTGCCCGGTGGAGGCGCGGTCGCCGCGGCGGTGCGCTTCCCCGTCTAGCGGCGGCGCCTAGCGGCGGCTGAGGGACAGCACGAGGGACTCCTGCACGACGGCGAGCCAGTCGAAGACCGTCCGGCGGATCTGCGACTCCTCGTCGTGCAGGTCTCCCTCGTCGCCGTCCTGTACGATCCCGAGCCGGGCCGCGAGCACGAGGCGGATATCGGTCAAGCAGCGGAGCCAGGCGGTCGCCTGCGCTTCGTCGAGCGTGACGTCCACCCGGGAGGCGTCGGACCGGGCGAGGCATTCCACGACGATGCGGGCGTTCAGCGCCTTGCGCTCCGCGATGCCGTCCGCGGTGAAGCGGCGGAACTCGGCCGACGCCACCGGATCCCCGGGGTAGGCATCGGGCATCAGCCGGATCAGGGCCGGATCGCTGCGGAGCTCGTCGTCCTCGATCGCCGCCTCGGAGGCCAGCTCGGCGGCGTCGGTGGCGAGGCGCAGCAGCAGCTCCGCCTCCTCCGACTCGAAGCGGGCGGTGACGCGGCCGTGGCCGACGGGGTGGAAGAGCCTCATGCGTCGGCCTTCGTCAGCGTCGCCCACAGCCCGTAGTCGTGCATCGCCTCCACGTGCCGCTCCATCTCCTCGCGGGTGCCGGTCGCGACCACCGCGCGACCCTCGTTGTGCACCAGCATCATCAGGCGTTCGGCCTCCTTGCGGGGATACCCGAAGTACGTGCGGAACACGTGGGTGACGTACGACATGAGGTTCACCGGGTCGTTCCACACGATGGTGACCCAGGGGGCGCCGAGCTCGAGGCGCTCCTCGAGGCCGACCGACCCCTCGGTCCGCTCCACCGGTCGCGCATCCGTCATCGGCTCGCCGCCGCGATCGCGTCCGCCGCCCGCACGAGCGTGAGGTGCGTGAGGGCCTGGGGAGTGTTGCCGGCCTGCGACCGGCCGTCGACGTCGTATTCCTCGGAGAGCATGCCGACATCGTTGGCGAGCGACACCAGCCGGTCCATCAGACGCCGCGCGTCGTCCAGCCGGTGCGAATGCGCATACTGCTCGACCAGCCAGAACGAGCAGGCCAGGAACGGGTGCTCGCCCGGCGGCAGCCCGTCGACGCCCTGCTCGGTGCGGTAGCGCAGCACCAGGTCGTCGCGCAGCAGGTCCTCCTCGATCGCCCGGACCGTCCCGAGCATCCGCGGATCCTCCCAGTCGACGTAGCCGACCTGGGCGAGCTGGAGCAGCGACGCGTCCACCTCCCGCGTGCCGTAGTGCTGCACGTAGGTGCCGCGCACCCGGTCGAACCCGTTCGCCTCGATGTCGGCGCGGACCTCGTCGCGCAGGGTCCGCCAGCGGACCACCGGCCCCTCGAGCCCGTCGCGCTCCACCGCGCGGACCGCGCAGTCGAACGCCGCCCAGACCAGCGCCCGCGAGTGCGTGAAGGTCTGCGGCTCGCCCCGGATCTCCCAGATGCCGTGGTCCGGCTCGCGCCAGTGCTCCTCCAGGTAGCCCATGAGTGAACGCTGCAACGCCCAGGAGAACCGCGTCTCGCCATCCCCGACCCGGCGGCCGCGATCGAGCCCGATCATGACCTCGCCGATCACATCGGCCTGGAACTGCGTCGACGCGCCGTTGCCCACGCGCACGGGATGCGCCCCCTGATACCCGGGCAGGGAGGTGAGCTCCCGCTCGTCGAGGTCGCGCTCGCCGGAGAGTCCGTACATGATCTGCAGGTCGCCCGGGTCGCCGGCGATGGAGCGCAGCAGCCAGTCGCGCCAGTGGTCGACGTAGTCGTCGTAGCCGTGCGCGAGCAGCACGCCGATCGTGAGCGACGCGTCGCGCAGCCAGACGTAGCGGTAGTCCCAGTTGCGCTCTCCGCCGAACGCCTCGGGGAGGGAGGTCGTGGCCGCGGCCACGATCCCGCCGGTCTCGAGGTGGGTCAGGGCGCGCAGGAGCAGCAGCGAGCGCACCACCTCGTCGCGGTACGGGCCGTCGTGGTCGCAGCCCTCGGCCCAGCGGGTCCACCAGGTGCGGGTCTGCTCGAGCGCGTGGTCGACGTCGAGCGCCTCGGGGGTCGCCCGGTGCGAGGGGAACCAGGTGAGGCTGAGGTCGACCGTCTCGCCGGCCTTCACGGTGAACTCGCCGTGGTGCGCGTGGTCGGTCGCGTGGAGCACCGGCCCGCGCACGACGATGGCGTCGGGGCCGGCGACCGCGACGAGCGCGGAGGGGTGCTCCGCGGTGTCCTTGCGCACCCAGGGGACGGCCGACGCGTAGCCGAAGCGGATCCGCAGCTCCTGCTGCATCCGCACGGTGCCGCTCACCCCGCGCACCCGGCGGATCACGTCGGCGCGGTGGTCGCCCATCGGCATCGTGTCGGTGACCTCCACCTCCCCGTCGGCGGTGCGCCAGCGCGTGAGGAGCGTCATCGTGTCGCCCTCGTAGCGGCGCGTGCTCTTCGCGGAGGCGTCGACGGGCGCCACGAGCCAGCGGCCGTGATCCTCGGTGCCGAGGAGGGCGCCGAACATCGACGACGAGTCGTAGCGGGGGAGGCACAGCCAGTCGATGCTGCCGTCCTTGCCCACGAGCGCTCCGGTGAAGCAGTCACTGATCAGGGCGTATTCCTCGATGGGGAGCGACATATCCCCAGTATGGCCGTACTGTGATGGTCATGACGCAGACCGTCGACACTCTCGCGATTCTCGGAGCGAGCGGCGATCTTTCCGCCCGCCTGCTCCTCCCCGCCATCGGCCAGCTCCTGTCCGACCACCCGGACCGCCGGTTCCGGCTGGTGGGCGCCGGCTTCGAGGACTGGACCGACGCCCATTGGCGTTCGGTCGTCCGCGCGTCCTTCACGACGATGAAGGCGTCGGGCCCCGCGGTGGAGCAGGTGCTGAAAGAGACCGTCTACGTGCAGGCCGACGTGACCCAGGCGGCGGACCTCGAACGCATCCTCGCCGCGTGCGAGGGAGCGCCGGCGCTCTACTTCGCCCTGCCGCCCGCGATCACCGCGAAGGCGTGCGGCGTGCTCGGCACGATCGACCTGCCGCGCGGGCTGACGCTCGCCCTGGAGAAGCCGTTCGGCACCGACAAGCGCAGTGCGATCGCGCTCAACAAGCAGCTCGCCACGCTGGTGCCGGAGGAGCGCATCCACCGCGTCGACCACTTCCTCGGCCGGTCGACGGTGTTCAACCTGATCGGGCTGCGGTTCGCGAACAGCATCCTGGAGCCGCTCTGGAACAGCGACCACATCGAGCGCGTCGACATCGTGTACGACGAGTCCCTGGCGCTGGAGGGGCGCGCCCGCTACTACGACAACGCCGGTGCGCTGGTCGACATGATCCAGAGCCACCTCCTGCAGGTCCTGGCCGTGGTGGCGATGGAGCCGCCGTCGACGCTCGACGCGGTCGACCTCCGCGACGCCAAGGCCACCGTGCTGCGCGCCACCCGCGTGTGGAACGACAGCCCGGTGGAGTCGAGCCGCCGGGCCCGCTACACGGCCGGCCAGGTCGAGGGCGAGTCGGTCCCCTCCTACGTGAAAGAGCCGGGCGTCGACCCGTCGCGCGGCACGGAGACGCTCGCCGAGGTGACCGTGCAGATCGACACCTGGCGCTGGGCCGGCGTCCCGTTCACCCTGCGTTCCGGCAAGGCGCTGGGGGAGCGGCGGCGGGAGGTCGTGGTGACCTTCAAGCCCGCCCGGCACGTGCCGACGGGCCTCAAGGGCACGAAGGAACCGACCAAGCTGCGGATCATGCTGGCGCCGGACGAGATGTCGCTGGAGCTCAACGTCAACGGCCCGGGGGATCCGTTCGAGATCGAGCGGGCGTCGCTGAGCGTCTCGTTCGGTCCGGGACAGCTCCTGGCCTACGGGGAGGTCCTGGAGGGGATCCTGGACGGGGACCCGTCGCTCTCGGTGCGCGGAGACACGGCGGTCGACTGCTGGCGGATCGTCGCGCCGGTTCTGACGGAGTGGCGCAAGGACGAGGTCCCGCTGCAGAACTACCGAGCGGGATCGGCGGGCCCGGCGTCCTGGAAGCGGATCGGCTGAGCCCGGACGGGGTCAGGCGGCGTTGCGCTCCACGATCGCGGGGATCTCGCCCGTGACGGGCTTGCGGAGGTCGGTCCACACGGTGATGGGAGCGGGCTCCCAGCCGAACGCGGCCGGCTCGTCGCTCTCCGGAGTCTCGACGACGCTCTCGGCGACCGGAGCGCTCTCGGCCGGGGCCAAGTGCTGCGGCTCGGTGACCGCGCCGATCTCGCCGGCCTCGAGCCGGTTGCGGGCGTCGACGAGCGCCGCGGCGATGCCGACGGAGACCGACTGCGCGAGCACGGAGTGGAAGATGGTGTCGGTGTCGTCGGCCGAACGGCGCGAGACCGTCCATTCGCCGTCCTCGCCGATCAGCTCGGCGATCTTGACATGCACGATCTCGAGGATCTGCGCGTCCGTCAACTGAGGGACCGGCGCCGCCGGAACCTCGGCCGCGGCGTGCCGCCTGCGTCCAAACATCGCGATACCCCTTCCCTGGCTCTCCGTCGTTACCAGTGTCGGGGAGGAACGAGCTGTCTGCGGCGTGGACACGCCGGTTGATCAGCGGAATTCCGCGGTCAGGAGCCTTTTCGGGAGCCCAGCGGCTTCGACTCGCGCTCGGCGGCGTCCTTGGAGTCCTCCACCACGGTCCCGATCGCGATCGCCAGGGAGAGGGCGGCGCTGATCCAGAGCAGGGGGACACGCCAGTCCCGCACCCCGTTCCTGGTCGACTGGATGGTGGTCCACAGGCCCATGACGGCCGAGAGCACCGCGCCGTTGAAGACGTACTTGCGCATCCGCATCCTTTCGCTCTCCCCGTAGCGTACGCTGCCTACGGCGCCGGGGGGACCCGGGCCGGAGGAAGGGATCGGGATGCGCACTGCCGTCGTCGGGGCGGTCCTGCTCGTGCTCGGGGCGATCGCGGTCGCGGTCGGGATCCTGCCGGTGCCCGAGGTCGCGGTCTTGTGGGATCGGGTGTGGCCCATCCTGCTCTTCGTGGTCGCGGTGACGGTCGTCACCGAGCTGGCGGCGGAGGCCGGCCTCTTCACCTGGGTCGCCCAGCGGACGGCGCGGTGGGGGCGCGGGCGCGCCTGGGTGCTCTGGCTGCTCGTGGTGCTGGTCGCCGCGCTGTGCACGGTCTTCCTCTCGCTCGACACGACCGCGGTGCTGCTGACGCCGGTGGTGATCGTGCTCGCCCGGCATGCGGGGCTCAACCCGCTGCCGTTCGCGCTGACGACGGTGTGGATGGCCAACGCGGGCTCGCTGCTGCTGCCGGTCTCGAACCTGACCAACCTGCTGGCCCAGCACGCCATGGGCGACCCAACCCCGGCGGCGTTCGCGGCCCTGATGTGGGCTCCGGCGCTGGTCGCGATGGTGGTGCCGATGGTGGCCGTCTTCCTCATCGCGCGGCGCTCGCTGGTGGTCCGCTACGAGCCGGGCGAGGAGGAGCCGGTCGGCGACCGGGTGCTCTTCGCGACCAGCGCGATCGTCGTCATCGCCCTCGTCCCGCTGCTCGTCTCGGGGCTGCCCGTGTGGCTTCCGGCGTCCGGGGCCGCGATCGTGCTCGGCGCGGTGTTCCTGGTGCGGCGGCGCTCGGTGCTCCGCTTCGGGCTCATCCCGTGGCAGCTCGTCGTGCTGGCCGCCGGGTTGTTCCTGTTCATCGAGGCCCTGCACGCCGTCGGACTCGGCGCGGTGCTGGCCGCGGTGTCGGGCACAGGGGAGTCGCCGCTCGCCCTGCTGCGGCTGTCGCTGACCGCGATGGTCGGAGCGAACGCGATCGACAACCTCCCCGCGTATCTGGCGCTGGAGCCGGTGGCGGGATCGCCGGCGCGGCTCGCCGCCCTGCTCATCGGCGTCAACGCGGGACCGCTGATCACCCCGTGGGCGTCGCTGGCGACGCTCCTCTGGCATCAGCGCCTGACGTCGTTCGACGTCGAGCTGCGGTGGAAGCGCTACGTGCTGCTCGGCGCGGTGGTCGCCCCGGTCACGGTCGTCCTCGCCACGCTGGCCCTCGCGCTCACCGTCTGAGCGGCGACCGCGAGGGCAGGGGCGCGGGCGACGTGGCGGCTACTCGGCGGGGAGCAGCTGGGAGGCGCGGACGACCCGCTTGCGCGCGATCGCGATGAGCGCCAGCCCGAAGCCGAACGCCGCCCAGAGGAGCAGCCCGCCCAGTCCGCGCCACACGTCGGAGCTGCTCGCCACGACGCCCTGGAGCGCCGTGATCGCGGGGGAGGTCGGCAGCCACGGCAGGGCCCCGTCGAAGAAGGCGGGCGCCGTCGACACGATCCCCGATGCCAGGGTGATCACCACCACGAGCATCGACAGGAACCGACCGATGCCGCCGAGGAGCGCCACGAGCCCGTGGTTGACCGCGGCGAAGGCGATCCCGACCCCGACGGCGACGCCGGCGAAGCCGAACCAGTGGCCGGCGTCGAGGTGCAGCGCCGGCTGCATGATCGCCGCGACGAGCACGCCCTGGACGGCACCGAGCACGGCGGCCGGGACGAATCCGTCGAGCGCGATGAGCCCGGCGGACCGGGAGGTGAGGAGCGCCCGGCGCGAGACGGCCTGCAGCACGAGGAAGGAGGCCAGCGCGCCCAGCCAGAGGGCGACCGAGGCGAACAGCGGGATGCTGGTCGACCCGAACGCGGCGGTGCCCGACGCCTTCTGCGTGACCGGCTCGGAGGCGACCGAGGCGAGGTTGGTGCGCTCGCCGCTGTCATAGCTCGGCAGCTGCCCCACCGCGGTCTTCAGCCCGGAGGCGAGGGAGGCCGCACCGGACGCCGACTGATCGGCGCCGGTCGCGAGCGGGGTGATGCCGGTCGCGAGCTGGGAGACGCCGTCCGACAGCTGGGAGGCTCCGGAGGCGCTCTGCGCGGCGCCGTCGGCGAGCTGCGCGGCCCCGGAGGCGGACTGCTGCGTGCCCGCGGCGAGCTGCTGCGCTCCCGACGCACTCTGGGCGATCCCCCCGGTCAGGGCGGGCATCCCGGCAGCGAGCTGTGCTGCACCGGCAGCGATTCCCGGCTGGCCGGGCACTCCGTTGACGGTCGCCGCCTGGGTGGCGATACCCGTGCAGAGGGAGGTGCTGCCGCCCTCTGCGATGCATTGCTTGGTGAGATCGCTGAGCTTCGCGCCGACTCCGCTGATCGCCCCGGAGAGCTTCGCGGTCTGGTCGGGCAGGCCGCTCGTGCTGCTCTGGATCTGTGTGAGCCCGTCGGCCAGCCCTGTCGCGCCCGTCGCGAGCGTCGAGACACCACCCGACAGAGCGCTCGCCCCCGAGGACAGCTGCCCGATCCCGCTCGACAGCGACGACGCCCCGCTCGCGAGCTGCCCGGCCGCGTCGTTGAGCTGGTGCGTGCCGCTCGCGAGCTGCGTGAGCCCGCTCGACAGCTGGTCCGCTCCGGTCGCCGCCTGCCCGATCTGGTCGTGCAGGGTGTTGAAGCCCACGTACACGTTCTCGAGATACGTCGACGTGAGCTGCTTGTTGAGCACCGAGGTGGCGGTGGTGGTCACGGCCTGGCTGATCGCCGGGTCCACGAGCTTCGACTTGTCGCTGGTGCGCACGTCGATGGTGGCCCGGGTGGCATCGGCCGCCTCGCCCGACGCGGAGGTCGCCGCCTTCGAGAACGTCTTCGGGATGGTGACGACGGCGACGTAGCGGCCGTCGGCGACGCCGCTCTCCGCGTCCTTCTGGTCGGTGAGGACCCAGCTGAAGTTGTCCTTCGTGCTGTCGAGGAGCCCGGCGGAGAGCTGCCGCCCGAGCGGCACCGTCTGGTCGCCGATCTTCACCGGCTGGTCGAGGTTGACGACCGCGGCCTTCACATCGTCGAGCCGGTCGGTCGGGTTCCAGAGCGCCCAGACGAGCAGGCCGCCGATGGCGAGCGGCACCAGCACGATGCCGATGATCGTGAGCCAGGTGATGCGCTTGTCGGAGCGCATCCGCTCCAGCGAGAACAGGGAGCCGGGGCGGCGGAGGGGGGACGGGCTGGTCATCAGGCGTTCGCCTTCTCGAGGTGGGACGGCGCATGGGCCGTGCGGTCGGGGGAAGCGGTGGGGTCGTCCGGCAGGAGCACCGTGCCGGTCTCGACGCCGTCGGGGAGCAGATCGTCGAGCCCGGCGGGGTCGACGCAGCTCACGACGAGGGCGAAGGGGCGCTGCTCGACGTGCGCCCGGCTGAGCGCGGCCGAGAGCTCGGAGCGGATGCGGTGGCGCTCGACCGGGTCGGTCACGGTGTCGGCGGCGTCGAGGGCGAGCAGCTGCGGCCGGCTCGCGAGCGCCTTCCGCACGTCGTCGACCGGGGTGTCGGAGACGCCGAGACGCACGACGGAGGTGCGCGAGCGCACGCCCGACCCGCGGGTGGGGAGGACGAGCCCCGCCACCTTCATGGTTCCAGCGTCCGGCTTCGTGCGGCCGGTCACCGCCATCAGGAGGGTGAGCGCCGCCATCCGGTCGCCGCCGTCGACGACGAGCACCTCGCGGTCCCGGAGGCGGAACGACACGTCGCGCAGGACGGGGTGGCGGCGCACGCTCACCGACAGTCCGTCGGCCGCGGCCACGACGTCGGCGCCGTCCTCCGGCCAGTCGGCCAGCTCGAGCTCCTTCTGCAGGCCGTCGCCCTCCACGTCGAACGAGGGGAGGATGCGCTCGAGCCAGCGCGGCATCCACCACGCCTTGTCGCCGAGGAGCTGCAGGATCGCGGGGACGAGGGTCATGCGCACGATGAACGCGTCGACGAACACGCCGACGGCGAGGCCCAGGGCGATGGGCTTGATGGAGGTGTCGCCCTCGGGCACGAAGGCGGCGAACACCGAGATCATGATGATCGCGGCGGCCGTGACCACCTTCGCGGACCCGACGAAGCCGCTCTGGATCGCGCGGCGGGCGTTGCCGCCGTGCACGTAGTCCTCGCGGATGCGGCTGACGAGGAAGACCTCGTAGTCCATGGCGAGCCCGAACAGCACGCCCATCAGGATGATCGGCATGAAGCTGATCACCGGCCCGGTCTTGTCGACGTGGAGGGCGTCGGCGAACCAGCCCCACTCGAAGACGGCGGTGACGGCGCCGAACGCGACGCCGACCGAGAGCAGGTAGCCGAGGGCGGCCTTGATCGGCACCGCGATCGAGCGGAACACCATCGTCAGCAGCACGAGCGAGAGCCCCACGACGAGGATGCCGAACGGGAGCAACGCTCCCGCGAGCCGGTTGGAGACGTCGATCTGCGCGGCCGTGGTGCCGGTGACCTTCAAGTCGACCTTGTACTCGTCGAGGAAGTGCTGGTGCTTGGCGCGCAGCTCGGCGACGAGGTCGGCCGTGCGCTGGTCGTCGGGTCCGGTCGTCGGGATGACCTGCACGATGCCGGTGTCGGCCGTCGCGTTCGGCGTGGAGAGCGGGACCGCGGCGACGCCGGGCATCTCCGCGATCTCGGCGCCGATCTTGTCCATCAGCCCGACCGGGTCCGTGCTGGAGATGATCGAGCCGGTGACGATCAGGGGGCCGTTGTAGCCCGGGCCGAAGTGCTCCGAGATGAGGTCGTAGGTGATGCGGGCGGGGTCGTCCGGGGCGTGCGACCCGGCGTCCGGCAGGGCGAGCCGCAGCTGCAGCGCCGGCACGGCCGCGATCCCGAGCGCGACGATCACGGCAACGACGGTCACGATGGGGAAGCGGGTGACCGCGCGCACCCAGCCGCGGAAGAACCCCTTCGGGATCTCGGCAGTGGCCGCGTGCGCGAGGCTCGGCGCGCCGGCGGAGGCGGGCGCGGGAGCGGGAGCGGGGTCCACCGCCGGGCCCGTCCGGTCCGCGGCCACGGCGTCGCCGGCCGTCGTCGCGGATCGTGCAGCGCGCTTCTCCGCGCGCCGCGACGCGCGACGCCCCGGCGTGATGCGCGCGCCAGCGAAGCCGAGCAGCGCCGGCGTGAGGGTCAGCGCGACCAGGACGGCGATTGCGACGGCGGCCGACGCGGCGAAGCCCATCGTGGTGAGGAAGGGGATGTTCGCCACCGCGAGACCGGCCAGCGCGATGATCACGGTGATGCCCGCGAAGAGCACGGCGGAACCGGCCGTGGCGACCGACCGCGCCGTGGACTCCTCCGGATCGACGCCCGCCTTCAACTGGCTCTGATGGCGGGAGATGATGAAGAGCGAGTAGTCGATCCCGACGGCCAGCCCGAGCATGAGCGCGAGCAGGGGAGTGGTCGACGAGATCGGCCCGAACACGGTCGCGATGAAGATCAGGGCCATCGAGAGACCGACGCCGAGCAGCGCCGTCAGCAGGGGCATCCCGGCCGCGATGAACGAGCCGAAGGTGACGATGAGGACCACCAGCGCGATCCCCACACCGATCAGCTCCGTGAGCGACAGGGTCGGGAGGCTCTGCGAGAAGAGCTGGCCGCCCACGGCGACCTGCGAGCCGTGCGGCAGCTCCTTCTGCAGGTCGGCCCCCGCATCCTGGAGGGCCGTCTTCGTCTCGGCGGTGACCGTGGTCTGCTGGCCCTTCAGCTGCACCGTGATGATGGCCGCGGTGCGGTCGTCGGAGATCAGGTTCTTGACGGTCGTGCTGTACGGCGAGGTGGCGCCCGAGACGCCGTCGACCTTCGCGAGGTGGTCGACCGTGTCCTCGACCGGGTTCTTGATGCCGGCCTGGTCGACGGTCTCGTTGTCGGGGGCGACGACGACGATCTGCGCGCTCGTGCCGCTGACCTGCGGGAACGTGCGGCTCAGCGTGTCGAGCGCCTCCTGGGATTCCGTGCCCGGGATGCTGAAGGTGTTGTCGGTGCCCTGGTTGAAGGCGACGGCGCCGCCGGCGAGCAGCACCAGCACGAGCAGCCAGAGCGAGACGACCAGCTTGCGGGCGCGGAAGGCCCAGCGGCCGATCGAATACAGGAGTGAGGACACACGTTCTCCAGTGGTGAAGTGACCAGCAGCGTCACGGAATGAAGGGATTCGATACACTGTTGTATCCGATGCTCGACTGTATCGGATACACTCGTGTATCTGGAACTCGACTCAGGAAGGTTTCAGCTTGGACAGCACAGCTCTCAGAGACGGGCGCGACGACGCTCCCGCAGAGTCCGCGCGCCGTCGGCGCACCCGGGCCCGGCTGCTCGACGCCGCGTTCGACGTCTTCGCCGAGCAGGGTGTCCGCGCCGCCAGCGTCGAGACGATCGCGGAGGCCGCCGGCTTCACGCGCGGCGCGTTCTACTCCAACTTCTCGACCAAGGAGGAGCTCTTCTTCGCCCTCATGGAGCGCGAGAAGACGATGCGGCTCGAACAGCTCGACCAGGGCCTCGCCCAGCACCTCGCCCCGCTCGTGGAGTCGGGCGTCACCGAGATCGACGACGCGCAGGTCATCGACATCGTCACGAAGATCCTCGAGCTGCAGTCCGACGACCGGCGCTGGTGGCTGGTGCAGTCCGAGTTCCAGCTGCTCGCGCTGCGCGACGCCACGATCGCCGGAGGCTATCTCGCGTTCCAGGACGGCTTCTACCGCGACCTCACCGAGATCGTGATCACCGCCCTGGCGAGCGCGCACCGCCGGTTCACCATCGATCCCGCCGAGGCCGTGCGGGTGATCGCCGAGCTCTGCGCCAGCGGGGAGGCGCACGCACTGCTCGCCGGAGACGAGCGCAAATTCGCGGAGCGACTGTCCGAGAGCGTCCCTGCGGTCCTGCTGGCCCTCACCGAGCGGATCTGACGGAACACCAAGGCATCTTCGCTACGCTCGATCAGATGCGACGCAGAGCCCTCCCGATCGCGCTCGCCGGCGCCCTGGCCGCCGCGGTGCTCACCCTGGCCTCCGCCTGCGCGGGTCCGGCCGATCCACCCGCGGCGTCTCCACGTGCCGCCGCGACCGCGACGCCCTCCGCGACCCCCGACCCCTTCCCGCGTCAGCCGCTCACGAAGAGCACCCGCTACGTCGCCCTGGGCGACTCGTTCGCCGCCGGGATGGGCGGCGGCGGCGAGACCGGCAAGTGCCGGTCGAGCGCCGCGAGCTACCCCTCCGTCTTCACCCGCGAGTCCGGCGTCGACCTCGTCGTCAACGCCGCCTGCTCGGGAGCCACGACCTCCGACCTCCTGCGCAACCAGCTGATCGCGCTCGACGACCGCACCGACCTGGTGACGGTGAGCATCGGCGGCAACGATCTGGGCGTCGCCGCCATCGCGTCGGACTGCGCGGCGGGCAAGGCGGCGTCCTGCCGCAGCCAGCTGACCTCGGCCCTCTCCCTGCTCAACGTCCTGCCCGACCGGCTCGCGACGGTGTACGACGCGATCGTCCAGGCTGCGCCGAACGCCCGCATCGCGGTGACGGGGTACGCCCTCATGTACGACGCCTCCGACCCGAACGCGAAGGACTTCGGGATGGCGGCGGCGATCAACGCCGCGACCATCGGGCTCAACCAGGTGATCGCCGACGCCGTGGAGGCCGAGCGCGCCAAGGGGGCACCGATGACCTTCATCGGGGTGGACTTCGCCGGGCACGCGATCGGCGACGCCAAGCCCTGGGTGCACACCAGCGGGGTCGACGCGTTCCATCCGACGGCCGACGGCTACGCGGAGTACGCGCGTCAGCTCGTCCGTCGGCTCGGCACGGCGGGCTGAGGCCCCCGGCGCCGACGGCGTCAGGAGGCGGCGGCGCGGCTGTGCTCGCGCGCGAACGCCAGCGTCTCCCGCAGCAGCGCGAGCCGCTCCTGACGGCTCCGGGCCTTGCGGGTGTTGATCTCGGCGACCACCGAGCCGCTCCAGCCGGTCCCGGCGAGCAGCCGCAGCACCTCCGCCACCGGCTGCGTGCCGCGCCCCGGGACGAGGTGCTCGTCGAACACCCGCGCGTCGTCGAGCGCACCCGACCCGTCGCACAGGTGCACGTGGTGGAGGCGGCCGCCGAGCTCCTCGGCGAGGCGCAGGCCGTCGATGCCGCTGAGTGCGGCGTGCGAGAAGTCCAGGGTGACCGCGTCGCAGTCCATCGCGAGCGGGTTCCAGCCGGGGGAGTAGGCGGCCATCGACCGGCCGGCGACCTTCCACGGGAACATGTTCTCGACCGCGACGGTGGCCCCCGACCGGTCCGCCGTGCGCCGCACGATGTCGAGGAAACCCTCGGCGTACCCCGACTGCCAGCGGAAGGGCGGATGCACGACGACCGTGTCGGCTCCGAGCTCGGCGGCGAGGGCGGCCGAGCGCTCCAGCTTGACCTGTGGGTCGCGCCCCCAGACGAAGTGGGTCAGCAGCAGGACCGGGGCGTGCACGCTGAGCACGGGCATCCCGTACTGCTCGGCGAGCGCGCGCAGGGGCGCGGCCGACTGGGTGGCGTCGTCGCGCGTCACCATGACCTCCACCCCGTCGAAGCCCAGCTCGGCCGCGGTGCGGAACGCCTCCTCGATGCCGAGCGGGTAGACGCAGGTCGTCCCCATCCCGATGCGCATCACAGCCGCACTCTAACCCCGGGCACTGAACGACGCGTGTCCTACCGCCGAACGGCGTCCCCGTCCAGGCCCCGGACGCGCGAGAGCGACGCTGGTACTGTGGCGAGAACCACCCCCATCGACATCTGAGGGAGAGGATCCACCATCTCAGCACAGCCCGACACCGCCACCTCCACCGAGACCTACGACGTCGTCATCGTCTCGAACCGCCTTCCCGTCGACCGCGTGGTCGACGACGCGGGCGAGGCCGACTGGCGCCCGTCGCCCGGCGGGCTGGTGGCGGCGCTGGAGCCCGTGATGCGGTCGCAGGACGGCGTCTGGATCGGCTGGGCCGGGGTCTCCGACGAGGAGATCGAGCCCTTCGAGGCCGACGGCATCAGCATCATCCCGGTGCCGCTCAGCGAGCAGGAGCTGCAGGAGTACTACGAGGGCTTCTCGAACGACACCCTGTGGCCGCTCTACCACGACGTGATCGCGCAGCCGACGTTCCACCGGGAGTGGTGGGACAGCTACGTGAAGGTCAACCGCCGCTTCGCCGACGCGGCCGCCAAGGCCTCCTCCCACGGCGCCGTGGTCTGGGTGCACGACTACCAGCTGCAGCTCGTGCCCGCCATGCTGCGCGAGCTGCGGCCCGACCTCGTCATCGGGTTCTTCAACCACATCCCGTTCCCGCCATACGGCATCTACTCTCAGCTGCCGTGGCGGCGCCAGATCATCGACGGACTGCTCGGCGCCGACGTCATCGGCTTCCAGCGGGTGGCCGACGCGGGCAACTTCTCCCGCGCCGTGCGCCGGCTGCGCGGCTACGAGACCCGCGGGCCCATCATCGAGGTGCCGATCGACAGCGACGATCCCGAGGCCGGCTCGCACCGCCACGTGACGACCAACCGCCACGGCGGCCTGGCGCGCACCGTGCTCGCCCGCGCGTTCCCGATCTCCATCGACACCGAGAAGTACCAGGAGCTCGCCCGCCGCCCCGACATCCAGGCGCGCGCCCAGGAGATCCGCGAGGAACTCGGCAACCCGCAGACGATCATGCTCGGCGTCGACCGCCTCGACTACACGAAGGGCATCGGCCACCGGCTCAAGGCGTTCGGCGAGCTCCTGCGCGACGGCGCGCTCTCCGCGGAGGACGTCACCCTCGTCCAGGTCGCGAGTCCCAGCCGCGAGCGCGTCGAGACCTACCGTCAGCTGCGCGACGAGATCGAGCTGACCGTCGGGCGCATCAACGGCGACTACTCGACCCTCGGCCACAGCGCGATCGCCTACCTGCACCACGGCTACCCCCGCGAGGAGATGGTGGCGCTGTACCTGGCCGCCGACGTCATGCTCGTGACGGCGCTGCGCGACGGGATGAACCTCGTCGCCAAGGAGTACGTGGCCTCCCGCGTCGACGACGACGGCGTGCTCATCCTGAGCGAGTTCGCCGGGGCGTCCGACGAGCTGCGGCAGGCGCTCCTGATCAACCCCCACGACATCGAGGGGCTGAAGGAGTCCATCCTCCAGGCCATCGCGATGCCGAAGCGCGACCGCACGCGGCGGATGCGGGCCCTGCGCAAGAAGGTGCTGACGAACGACGTCGCGCGCTGGTCCGCCTCCTTCCTGGACGCCCTCACCCGCGCCGCGCACGGCGACCACCCGCTGCAGAACCCCCTGGTGAACCGGCGCTGAGCGTCCGCCTCCGTCCCGCACCGACCAGGAAAGCCGCATGACCGAAACGCCCACCGTCCCGTCCGACTCCGCGCTCGACTCCGCCGTCCGGCGGCTCGCCGACGCCGACCGGCTGCTGCTGGCGCTCGACTTCGACGGCACGCTCGCGCCGTTCGTCGACGTCCCGCGCGGCGCCCGTGCGCTGCCGGAGGCGAAGGCCGCCCTCGACCGGCTCGAGAAGCTGCCGCGCACCTGGGTCGCCTACGTGTCGGGGCGTCCGCTCGCCAGCCTGGAGGCGGTGACGGAGGCGGACGAGGACGCCCTTCTGATCGGCTCGCACGGCGTGGAGATCCGTTTCGGCCGCGACGGCGTCTCGCTCGATCTCGACGAGGACGAGCGCGCCACGCTGCAGCGGCTGGGGGAGACCCTCCAGCAGCTGGTGGACGCGTTCCCCGGCACCAAGCTCGAGGTGAAGCCGGTCGGCTTCGGCGTCCACTACCGCACGGTGGAGGGCGACCGCGGCGCTGAGGTCGTGCGCCGCGCGTACGAGGCGGCCGGCGCCGTCAGCGACGGTCTCACCGTGCGCGACGGCAAGGACATCATCGAGTTCTCCGTGCGCGAGGCGAACAAGGGGGACGGGATCGAGCGGCTGCGGGAGTACACCCACGCCACCGCCGTGCTCTTCGCCGGCGACGATGTCACCGACGAGGACGGCCTGCGCGTGCTGCGCCCGGAGAACGGAGACGTGGGCGTGAAGGTCGGCCCCGGCGACACCGCGGCGCAGTACCGCGTGGCGGACGAACCGGCCGTCGCGAGCCTGCTCACGCTGCTCGCCGAGGCGCGCGCCTCCTCCACAGCCTGAGGCGCCGGAGCACCTCTCCACCGATCCCGCGACGCATGGTCCGGCGGGCATGCGAGACGTCCTAGAGTTGTCACATGCCAGAGATCGATTGGAAGCCGCGCTCGCGCGTCGTCACCGACGGAATCGAAGCCACGACGAGCCGGGGCATGCTCCGTGCCGTCGGAATGGGCGACGCCGACTGGGAGAAGCCGCAGATCGGCATCGCCAGCTCGTGGAACGAGATCACCCCCTGCAACCTGTCGCTCGACCGGCTCGCGCAGGGCGCCAAGGAGGGCGTCCACTCGGGAGGCGGCTACCCGCTGCAGTTCGGCACCATCTCCGTCTCCGACGGCATCTCGATGGGCCACGAGGGGATGCACTTCTCGCTCGTGTCGCGCGAGGTCATCGCCGACTCGGTCGAGACGGTCATGATGGCCGAGCGCCTCGACGGCACCGTGCTCCTCGCCGGCTGCGACAAGTCGCTCCCCGGCATGCTGATGGCGGCGGCCCGCCTCGACCTCTCCGCGGTCTTCCTCTACGCCGGCTCGATCGCCCCCGGCTGGGTCAAGCTCTCCGACGGCACCGAGAAGGACGTCACGATCATCGACTCCTTCGAGGCCGTCGGCGCCTGCAAGGCGGGCAAGATGAGCGAAGAGGACCTCAAGCGCATCGAGTGCGCGATCGCCCCGGGCGAGGGCGCCTGCGGCGGGATGTACACCGCCAACACCATGGCGTCGGTCGCCGAGGCCCTCGGCATGAGCCTCCCGGGCTCGGCTGCGCCGCCGTCGGCCGACCGCCGTCGCGACTACTTCGCGCACCGCTCGGGCGAGGCCGTCGTCAACCTGCTCAAGCTCGGCATCACCGCCCGCGACATCCTCACCAAGGAGGCGTTCGAGAACGCGATCGCGGTGGCTATGGCGTTCGGCGGCTCGACCAACGTCGTGCTCCACCTGCTGGCCATCGCCCGCGAGGCCGAGGTCGACCTCACGATCGACGACTTCAACCGCATCGGCGACAAGGTGCCCCACATCGGCGACCTGAAGCCCTTCGGCAAGTACGTCATGAACGACGTCGACCGCCACGGCGGCGTCCCCGTCGTCATGAAGGCCCTGCTCGACGCGGGTCTGCTGCACGGCGAGTGCCTCACCGTGACCGGCAAGACCGTCGCCGAGAACCTCGCCGAGATCAACCCGCCCGCGCCGGACGGCGAGGTCATGCGCACCCTCGACAACCCCATCCACGCCACCGGCGGCATCACGATCCTCAAGGGTTCGCTCGCCCCCGAGGGTGCCGTCGTGAAGACCGCGGGCTTCGACGCCCAGGTCTTCGAGGGCCCCGCGCGCGTGTTCGAGCGCGAGCGCGCCGCGATGGACGCCCTCACCGAGGGCCGCATCAACGCGGGCGACGTGGTCATCATCCGCTACGAGGGACCCAAGGGCGGCCCGGGCATGCGCGAGATGCTCGCCATCACCGCGGCCATCAAGGGCGCGGGCCTCGGCAAGGATGTACTACTATTGACGGACGGACGATTCTCAGGCGGCACAACCGGCCTGTGCATCGGCCACATAGCACCCGAAGCGGTGGACGCAGGTCCCATCGCCTTCGTGCGCGATGGTGATCTGATACGGGTCGATATCGCGGCTCGCTCCCTCGACCTACTTGTCGACGAGTCAGAGCTGACCGCCCGCCGTGACGGCTGGGCTCCTCTTCCTCCGCGCTATACCCGTGGCGTTCTCGCGAAGTACTCCAAGCTCGTGCGCTCTGCAGCAGAAGGCGCGGTCACGGGGTAGCTCTTCGCTCTCCAGCAGTATCAACCGTTTCGTACGTAAGGGACCGATAAGGCATGTCCTCGGATGCAACCCCCAACTCCGTGTTGCCGTCCGCGGCGCCTGGCAAGGCGTCGCCCGAACAACTGACCGGATCGCAGTCGGTCGTCCGCACCCTCGAGCTCCTCGGCGTCACCGACGTCTTCGGGCTCCCGGGCGGGGCGATCCTGCCGATCTACGACGCGATCGTGGACTCGTCCAAGATCCGCCACATCCTCGTCCGCCACGAGCAGGGCGGCGGCCACGCCGCCGAGGGCTACGCGTCGGCGTCCAACAAGGTCGGCGTCGCCATGGCGACCTCCGGCCCGGGCGCGACGAACCTCGTCACCGCCATCATGGACGCCCACATGGACTCCGTCCCCGTGGTGTTCATCACCGGCCAGGTGTTCTCCACCCTCATGGGCACGGATGCCTTCCAGGAGGCGGACATCGTCGGCATCACCATGCCGATCACCAAGCACTCCTTCCTGGTGAAGCGCGTGGAGGACATCCCCGCCACGATCGCCGCGGCGTACCACATCGCCGGGACCGGCCGTCCCGGTCCGGTGCTCGTCGACATCACCAAGGACGCGCAGCAGAACACGGCGCCCTTCGTGTGGCCGCCCAAGGTGGACCTGCCGGGCTACCGGCCGATCACCAAGGCGCACGGCAAGCAGATCCTCGCCGCGGCCCAGCTGCTCGTCGAGAGCAAGAAGCCGGTCCTCTACGTGGGCGGCGGCGTGATCCGCTCGCGCGCGTCGCAGGAGCTGCTCGAGCTCGCCGAGGCGATCGGCGCCCCGGTCGTCACCACGCTGATGGCGCGCGGTGCCTTCCCAGACTCCCATCAGCAGCACCTCGGCATGCCGGGCATGCACGGCACGGTCCCCGCCGTGCTGGCGCTGCAGGAGTCCGATCTCATCGTGTCGCTCGGCGCGCGGTTCGACGACCGCGTGACCGGCAACACCTCCCTCTTCGCGCCCAACGCGAAGATCGTGCACGTCGACGTCGACCCTGCCGAGATCTCGAAGATCCGCATCGCCGACGTCCCCATCGTCGGCGATGCCAAGGACGTCATCGTCGATCTGACCGCCGCGTTCCAGGACGCGTCCGCGTCGTCCGGAGCGCCCGACCTCGTCGAGTGGTGGACGTACCTGAACGGCCTCCGCGAGGAGTTCCCGCTCGGGTACTCCGAGACGAGCGACGGCCTCCTGGCGCCGCAGTACGTGATCAAGCGCATCGGCGAGCTGACCGGACCGGAGGCGATCTACACCGCCGGCGTCGGCCAGCACCAGATGTGGGCCGCGCAGTTCATCAAGTACGAGCGCCCCAACTCGTGGCTCAACTCGGGCGGCGCCGGCACCATGGGCTACTCGGTCCCGGCTGCGATGGGCGCCAAGGTGGCCCAGCCCGACCGCGTGGTGTGGGCGATCGACGGCGACGGCTGCTTCCAGATGACCAATCAGGAGCTCGCCACCTCCACGCTGAACGACATCCCGATCAAGGTCGCGATCATCAACAACTCGTCGCTCGGCATGGTGCGGCAGTGGCAGACGCTCTTCTACGACGGCCGCTACTCCAACACCGACCTCAACACCGGGCACGACACCGTGCGCGTCCCGGACTTCGTGAAGCTGGCCGAGGCGTACGGCGCCCTGGGCATCCGCGTCACGAAGGAGGAAGAAGTGGACGCCGCCATCAAGCTCGCCCTGGAGACGAATGACCGCCCGGTCGTCATCGACTTCGTCGTGAGCGCCGACGCCATGGTGTGGCCGATGGTGCCGCAGGGCGTCAGCAACAGCTACGTCCAGTACGCCCGCGACCACAGCCCCGCCTTCGGAGAGGAGTGACCCCAGTGAGTACGACACACGTCCTGAGCCTCCTCGTGGAGGACAAGCCCGGCCTGCTGACCCGCGTCGCCGGCCTGTTCGCCCGGCGCGGCTTCAACATCCACTCGCTCGCGGTGGGCACCAGCGAGGTCGAAGGGCTCTCGCGCATCACCGTGGTCGTCGATGTCGAGGGCCTGCCGCTCGAGCAGGTCACCAAGCAGCTCAACAAGCTGATCAACGTCATCAAGATCGTGGAGCTGGACCCGGCCCAGTCGGTCCAGCGCGAGCACCTGCTCATCAAGGTGCGCGTCGACAACTCCACCCGCTCCCAGGTGCTGGAGGCGGTCAATCTGTTCCGGGCCCGCGTCGTCGACGTGGCCACGGACGCGCTCGTGATCGAGGTCACGGGCGACTCCGGCAAGACCCAGGCGCTGCTCAAGGTGCTCGAGCCCTACGGGATCAAAGAGATGGCCCAGTCGGGCCTGCTCGCGATCGGTCGCGGCTCCAAGTCGATCACCGAGCGCGTCTTCAAGAACTGACCCGCCCTCCCGGCGGCACCAGCAGTCAGAACTCAGAGTTAGTCAGAACCACCTACGAAGGAGAATCCACCAGTGGCTGAGATCTATTACGACAACGACGCGGACCTCTCGATCATCCAGAGCAAGAAGGTCGCCGTCATCGGCTACGGCTCGCAGGGTCACGCGCACGCGCAGAACCTCCGCGACTCGGGCGTCGAGGTCGTCATCGGCCTGAAGGACGGCTCGAAGTCGAAGCCGAAGGCCGAGGAGGCGGGCTTCCGCGTCCTGAGCGCGGCCGAGGCCGCCAAGTGGGCCGACGTCGTCGTCATCCTCGCCCCCGACCAGGTGCAGCGCCACCTTTACGCCGAGGACATCCAGCCGAACATCGAAGAGGGCAACGCGCTCGTCTTCGGTCACGGCTTCAACATCCGCTTCGGCTACATCGAGGCGCCCGAGGGCGTCGACGTGATCATGGTCGCCCCGAAGGGCCCGGGCCACACCGTGCGCCGCGAGTACGAGGCCGGCCGTGGCGTCCCCGTGATCGTCGCCGTCGAGAAGGACGCGACCGGCAACGCCTGGCCGCTCGTCCTCAGCTACGCCAAGGGCATCGGCGGCCTGCGCGCCGGCGGCATCAAGACCACCTTCACCGAGGAGACCGAGACCGACCTGTTCGGCGAGCAGGCCGTGCTCTGCGGCGGCGTCTCGCAGCTCGTCCAGTACGGCTTCGAGACGCTGACCGAGGCCGGCTACCAGCCGCAGGTCGCCTACTTCGAGGTGCTGCACGAGCTCAAGCTCATCGTGGACCTGATGTGGGAGGGCGGCATCGCCAAGCAGCGCTGGAGCGTCTCCGACACCGCCGAGTACGGCGACTACGTCTCGGGCCCGCGCGTCATCGACCCGCACGTCAAGGAGAACATGCAGGCCGTGCTCGCAGACATCCAGTCCGGCGCCTTCGCCGAGCGCTTCATCGCCGACCAGGACGCCGGCGCGCCGGAGTTCCTCGCCCTGCGCAAGAAGGGCGAGCAGCACCCGATCGAGGCCACCGGCCGCGAGCTGCGCAAGCTCTTCGCCTGGAACGCCTCGAACGACGACGACTACGTGGACGGCGAGGTCGCGCGCTAAGCGTCACCGTTTCGAAGAAGCGCGGCTCCGGTTTCGGAGCCGCGCTTCTTCTGTCTGCGCTCCTAGCCCATCGCCGGCACGAGCCCGGTCGTATCCAGTTCGGGCAGATCGGCGATCGCAGCAGTGCCTGCCGAAGCCGGCGCGAGGGCCCCGCCCGGGAAGGTCGGGAGCGTCGCGCCCCATTCGGCGAGCAGCTGGTCCATCGGCAGGTAGCATCCGTAACCGGTCGACTCGAAGTAGGCGACGGTCATCCCTACGGCGCGTAGTCCGTACTGATCGGCGCGCCATACAGGGCCGCCGCTGTCACCGGGACGCGTCTGAGCGGTCGAGCAGATGGCCGTCCTGCCATACCACGGGATGGTGCCGTAGACGGTCCCCTCCGTCCAGCCCGTGGTGATTCCCATCTTGCCCACGAGCGTCCCGCTCGTCTGCTGGGAGGACGGCATCACCCCTGTCACTTTTCCGTTGCTGCCGGGGCTGCTCCCCGTGCGCGGGTCGACGATGATCTGCAGCTGAGTCACGCCCGCATAGACCGTCGTGAGGAGCGAATCGCCCCGCGTCGTCGGCTTCTTGTACGAGACGCTGGCGAAGGGGGCGTCGGTGCCGCGGACCACATTGCCGACCGAGCCGCAATGCCCGGCGGTCATCGTGAACATCCCCGATGAACCGACGATCGTGTAGCCGCCGGTGCAGGAACCGCCCGGGAAATACATGGGGTGGCCGACCAGATATGTATAGGTCAGCGCCTGACTGGGCACCGCTGGAATCAACGCCAGCGCGGTGGCGGCTACGATTGCGGCCAAGGCGCGTTTGAATTTCATGAAGAGCCTTTCCCTGTGAGTTCTCTCAGACAACGTACGGCTCGACCATATCCGGGCGGCGTGCGCACCGGGAGACTCGAATTCTCTGTGGACGAAATCGGCCGCAGAACGAGCAGACATGATCAGGAGAGTCCCATGCCCCGTCCGGCCGTCGAGATCGCCGTCCAGGATCTGCCCGGTGTGCGCATCGCCCTCGCGGAGGGCGCCGACCGCATCGAGCTCTGCTCCGCGCTCGGCCTCGGCGGGCTGACGCCGTCGGCCGGGCTGCTGCGCGCCGCGGTCGACGCGGCCGAGGCGGCCTCCCGTCCGGACTTCGTGCACGTGCTCGTGCGCCCGCGCGGCGGCGGGTTCGTGTACGACGAGGACGAGCTCGCCACGATCGTCGCCGACATCCGGTTCGCGCGCGAGGCCGGCGCCTCCGGCGTCGTGATCGGCGCGTTGGACGACGATGGCGGGGTCGACCTCGCCGCGGTCGAGCGGTTCGTCGCTGCGGCCGACGGGCTGGCCGTCACCTTCCATCGCGCCCTCGACATCGTGTCCGACCCCGCCGCCGCACTGGAGGCGCTGGCCGACCGCGGAGTCACCCGCGTGCTGACCTCGGGCAGTGCGTCCCGCAGCATCGACGGACGGGATGTGCTCGCCGCCCTGGCCGAGCGCGCCGCCGGACGTATCCAGGTGATGGCGGGCGGGGGAGTGCGCGTGGAGGACATCCCCGCGCTGACGGCCGCCGGCGTCGACGCCGTGCACCTGTCGGCGCGCGACTCGGTGCAGGGTGCGCCCAGCGGACCGGGAGGCGGGGACGCCGCCTACGACATCACCGACCCGTCGGTGGTGCGTGCCGCGGTGACGGCCGCTCGCGCGGCGCACGCCTAGCGCGGGACCGTCAGAGCGCGCACACCACGCAGAGGGCGATCAGCAGCAGCTGCAGCAGCGCACGCGGGATGAGCGGCGTCCCGAACGCACCGAACTTCTGCGGGTGCCGGGCCGCGTACGCGTTGGCCGGGAACACCGCGATCAGGAACACGATCAGGCACACGGCCGCGGCGACGCGCGTCGCCGGGACGAGCAGGCCGATGCCGCCCGCCAGCTCGCAGACGCCGGTGAACGCGACGAGCACGGGAGGGGCGAGCACGCCGGTGCCGCGCAGGCCCGGCGGGATCATCGCCGCCATCCCGCGGGCGGGGCCCGGCACGAAGTGCAGGACGCCCATCGCGACGAAGACGACGGCCAAGGCCACTCGGATGACGAGCTGCACGATCTCGAAGACGGTCACCGCCCCATCCTCTCCCGCCCGGGCGTAACGCGGCGAAAGCACGCCCCGCGCGCCCGCTAGAGTTAAGCCGGACCCGCGCCCCGACGCCAGTGGCGCTCTTCTCTCCCAAGCCAGCCCTGCATCTCGAAGGAATCTGCCACGTGACAAAGCCGGTCGTCCTGATCGCCGAAGAACTCTCGCCCGCCACCGTCGACGCCCTGGGGCCCGACTTCGAGATCCGCAACGTGGACGGCACCGACCGTCCTGCGCTGCTCTCCGCGGTGGCCGACGCGGACGCGATCCTGGTCCGCTCCGCCACCAAGGTCGACGCCGAGGTCATCGCGGCCGCGCCGAAGCTCAAGGTCGTCGCCCGCGCGGGCGTCGGGCTCGACAACGTCGACATCAAGACGGCCACCACGGCCGGGGTCATGGTCGTGAACGCCCCGACCTCCAACATCATCTCCGCCGCCGAGCTCACCGTCGGCCACATCCTGAGCCTCGCCCGCCACATCCCGGCCGCGCACAGCGCCCTCGCGCAGGGCCAGTGGAAGCGCTCGAAGTACACGGGTGTCGAGCTCTACGAGAAGACCATCGGCATCATCGGCCTCGGCCGCATCGGCGCGCTCATCACCGCACGCCTGCAGGCCTTCGGCACCAAGGTGATCGCGTACGACCCCTACGTCACCTCGGCCCGCGCCCAGCAGCTCGGCGTGCAGCTGGTGACGCTCGACGAGCTCCTCGCCGAGGCCGACTTCATCACCATCCACATGCCGAAGACGCCCGAGACGACCGGCATGATCAGCGATGACCAGCTCGCCCTGATGAAGGACACCGCCTACATCGTCAACGTCGCCCGCGGCGGCCTGATCGACGAGGACGCCCTCTACCGCGCCCTCACCTCCGGTGCGATCGCCGGCGCCGGCCTCGACGTGTTCGTCAGCGAGCCGCCGACGGACTCGCCCCTTCTCGCGCTCGAGAACGTCATCGTCACCCCGCACCTCGGCGCCTCGACCGACGAGGCCCAGGAGAAGGCCGGCGTCTCCGTCGCGCGCTCGGTGCGCCTCGCGCTCTCGGGCGAGTTGGTGCCCGACGCGGTCAACGTCGCCGGCGGCGTCATCGACCCGTACGTGCGTCCCGGCATCCCGCTGGTGGAGAAGCTCGGCCAGGTGTTCTCGGGTCTGGCGAACAGCCCGCTCACCAGCATCGACGTCGAGGTGCGCGGCGAGCTCGTCGACTACGACGTCAGCGTGCTGAAGCTCGCGGCGCTCAAGGGCATCTTCACCAACATCGTGAGCGAGACCGTCTCGTACGTGAACGCGCCGCTCCTCGCCGACCAGCGCGGAATCGAGGTGCGCCTCATCACCGACTCGGTGAGCGAGGAGTACCGCAACCTGATCACCCTGCGCGGCGCGCTCAGCGACGGCTCGCAGGTCTCGGTCTCCGGCACGCTCACCGGCACGAAGCAGATCGAGAAGATCGTCGAGATCAACGGCTACGACGTCGAGGTGCCGGTCGCCCAGCACCTCATCGTCATGGTCTACGACGACCGCCCCGGCATCGTGGCCGTCTACGGCCGCGAGTTCGGCGAGTCGTCCATCAACATCGCCGGCATGCAGATCGCCCGCACCGCGGCCGGCGGCAAGGCGCTCAGCGTCCTGACCGTCGACTCGCGCGTGCCGGAGGGCCTGCTCGAGAAGGTGCGCGTCGCGATCGACGCCGACCTCATGCAGGAGATCGACATCACCGAGTCCTGATCGACCCCGATCGACCGTTCGACAGCCCGCCGGAGAAGTTTTTCCGGCGGGCTGTCGATTTCCGCGGTTGACTGACGTCGTACTGGTGTTCGCATCGGAAAGAGCGCACCCGCGCTCGAGACGTAAGGAGACATCATGGCCGAGGAGTACGTCCTGCTCATCAAGGAGCCCAACTGGGATCCGTCGGCGATGACCGCCGAGGAGTGGGAGGCCGGGATGGCCGGCCACCGCGCGTTCCAGGAGGCGGTGGCAGCGGCGGGGGAGAAGATCCTCGCGAGCAACGCCCTGCAGCCCGTGAGCGCCGCGACGAAGATCACCCCGCGCGCCGGCGAGGCGCCCCTGTTCACGGACGGACCGTTCGGCGAGACCCGGGAGGTCGTCACCGGCTTCTACGGGTTCACCGCGTCGAACCCGGAGCAGGCGCGCGAGCTCGCCGCGCTGGTGCCCACGCAGGGTTGGGTCGAGCTCTACCCGGTGCTCGTCATGGACCGCGTCAGCTGATTGTGCCGGTGGTCGCAGCTTGTTTGAATGAGCTGTGACCACCGCCATCGAGCGCGCGTACCGCACCGAGGCGGCGCGCATCCTGGGTGCCGTCGCACGATCGGTCGGCGACCTCCAGCTCGCGGAGGACGCGGTGCAGGAGGCGTTCGCGCGCGCCGTCGCCGAGGCGGCCGCCGGACGTGAGCCCGCGAACCCCGCGGCGTGGATCACCACGGTCGCGCGCCGGATCGCCGTCGATCTGCGGCGCCGCGAGGCGACGGCGATGCGCGCCCTCCCCGCGCTGGCCGCCGAGGAGGCCGGACGGGAGGCGGCGGCGCAGGCGGCGGAGGCCGACATGCTGAGGGACGACGTGTTCACCGGGGACGAGCGGCTCGAGCTCATCCTGCTGGTGTGCCACCCGGAGGTGACGGAGGAGACGCGGGTCGCGCTCGCCCTGCGGTTCGTGTGCGGGGTGCCGACGGCGCAGGTCGCCGAGGTGTTCCTGGTGCCCGAGCCGACGATGGCGGCACGCCTGACCCGGGCGAAGAAACGCATCCACGACTCGCGGCTGCGCTTCGCGGCCGACGATCCTGGCGACCTCTCCGCGCGGCTGCCCGACGCGCTCACGACGGTGTACCTGCTCTACACGATCGGCCACGCGCGCGCCGACGGCCGGCTGCGGACGGACGCGATCGAGCTGGCACGGGATGCGCGGCGCATCCGACCCGCCGACCCGGAGGCCGCCGGACTGCTCGCGCTGCTGCTGCTGACCGAGGCGCGTCAGACGACGCGGCTGTCGGAGCTGGACGAGTTCGTCACCCTCGCGGAGGCGGACCGCTCGCGCTGGGACCGCGCGTTGCTCGACGAGGGGGAGCGCCTGGCGACGGACGCTCTGACCGGGAGCCGCGGGGAGCCGCCGGGGCGGTTCGCGCTGCAAGCCGCCGTCGCCGGGCTGCACGGGATCGCGCCGACGTGGACGGTGACCGACTGGCCGGCCATCGCCCGCCTGTATGACGGGCTGGTGCAGGTCTGGCCGTCGGCCACCGCGCAGCTCGGGCGGATCGTCGCCCGGGGTTACAGCCCCGACGTCGGGCCGGAGACCGCGCTCACCGAACTGGCGACACGGCCCGAGCTGTTCGAGGGGATCGTCGCCGCGCAGGCGCTCGCCGTGCGAGCGGACCTGTTGCGAGCGGCGGGGGAGACGTCGAGCGCCGCGGACGCCTACGCGGAGGCGCTGGAGGCGACGACGGACGAGCGCATCCGGCGGTTCCTTCGCCGCAGGCTCGCGGAGCAGCGGGAGGCCTGACGGCCAGGCCCGGGCCTCGGTCTGGCTCCGGTCACGGCGCTGGCCGCCCGGTCAGTCGGTCGGGTCGTCCGCGAGCCGCTTGACGAGCTCGATCACCCGGTCCAGGTCGGTCTCGCCCCGGAGCACCGCGTTCGTGTCGGGGAGCAACGCCGTGTTGTAGTACATCCCGTCGCCGATGAGCATGATGATCCGCGCGACGAGCGGATCGCCCACCGAAGACTCGAGGATGCCGAGCCAGGCGCGCTGCATCGAGGCGAGCGCATCCCGAGCGCGGCTGTCCGCGCTCTGCGCCAGCCGGGCGACGGCGACGATGGAGCGCTCGAGGTCGTTGTCGGTGGGGATGGAGGTGCGGATGAAGTAGTCGACCGGACCTTCCGGCGCCGTGCGCATCCGCTCGAGGTCGGCCTCGACGTGGTCGCTCAGCCGGGCGAGGACGCCGTCGACCATGGCGTCCTTCGAGGCGAAATGGTAGAGCAGCCCGCCCTTCGAGACGCCGGCGCGCGCCGCCACGGCGTCGAGGGTCGCCGCGCGCTCGCTCTGCTCGCCGAGCAGCTCCTCGAAGGCGTCGAGGATGCGGTCACGGGCGGAGGGGGTTTCGGCCATGCCGCCCATGCTAGCCGCTCGGAGTTGATTACTGTACCGTCCAGACGGTACAGTAGGATGCATGTCCACGTCGAACATCACCCTGCCCGCGCCCCCCGCCGCCCCGCGCGCCGGCGTGCGCGAATGGGCGGCGCTCGCCGTTCTGATGCTGCCGGTGCTCCTCGTCTCGGTGGACAACACCGTGCTGAGCTTCGCGCTGCCCGCCATCTCCCAGGCCCTCGAGCCGAGCGGCACCGGGATGCTCTGGATCATCGACGCCTACCCGCTCGTGCTGGCCGGCCTCCTCGTCTCGATGGGCAGCCTCGGCGACCGCATCGGGCGCCGGAAGCTGCTGCTGATCGGCGCGACCGGCTTCGCGCTCGTCTCCATCGGCGCCGCCTTCGCTCCGACGACCGAGCTGCTGATCGCCGCCCGTGCGAGCCTCGGCTTCTTCGGCGCGATGCTCATGCCCTCCACGCTGTCCCTGCTGCGGAGCGTCTTCACCGATCGCGAGCAGCGCCGGCTGGCCATCGCGGTGTGGGCCTCCGGCTTCGCGGCCGGCTCGGCGCTCGGCCCGATCGTCGGCGGCCTCCTGATCGAGCACTTCTGGTGGGGCTCCGTGTTCCTGCTGGCCGTGCCGGTGCTCATCCCGCTGCTGGTGCTCACCCCGCTGCTCGTCCGCGAGTCGCGCGACCCGAACCCGGGTCCCATCGACGTGCCCAGCATTCTGCTCTCGCTGCTGACCATGGCGCCCATCGTCTACGGCATCAAGACGCTCGCCTCCGACGGCTTCTCCTGGACCGGGGTGCTGGCGATCGTGGTCGGCGTCGTCGCGGGCTGGCTGTTCGTGCGCCGTCAGCTGCGGCGCCCGATCCCGATGCTCGACATGCGCCTGTTCCGGCGCGGGTCGTTCAGCGGTGCGGTGCTGATCAACCTGCTGAGCGTGGTGTCGCTCGTCGGCTACCTGTTCTTCGTCTCGCAGCACCTGCAGCTCGTGCTGGGGCTCAGCCCGATCGAGTCGGGCCTGGTGCTCATCCCCGGGCTCGCCACGATGATCGTCGCCGGACTCGTGGTCGTGCCGATCGCGCGCCGGGTGCGGCCGTCCATCGTCGTGCCCATCGCCCTCACGATCTCGGCCGTCGGCTACCTCGTCGTCGCACTGTCCGGCGGGGACGCCCAGGCGGGGACGCTGATCCTGTCGTTCGTGCTCCTCGGCCTCGGGATCGGCGCGGCCGAGACCGTGTCGAACGAGCTCATCCTGACCAGTGCGCCCGCGGAGAAGGCCGGCGCCGCGTCGGCGGTCTCGGAGACGGCGTACGAGTTGGGCGCGGTGCTCGGCACGGCGACCCTCGGCACCATCCTCACCGCCTCCTACCGGTCGGCGGTCGTGCTGCCCGACGGGCTGACCGCGGCGCAGGCGCACGCGGCGGGGGAGACCCTCGGCGGGGCGACCACCGTGGCCGGTCAGCTGCCGGCCGGGCTGGGGGAGCAGCTGCTCGCCTCGGCGCGCGCCGCCTTCGACTCGGGCGTCGGCCTGACGGCCGGGATCGGGGTCGGTCTGATGGTGGCGGCCGCGGTGCTCGCCGTGGTCTCGCTGCGCAAGCTGCGCGGCTGACGGCGGCGCCCGGGGAGCGCCGCCCGGCCGGTAATGTGGGGGTGTCCGCCCGCATCGACCACGCAGGAGTGCCATGTCCCAGACCGTCAAGCTCGCCGTCATCCCCGGAGACGGAATCGGCCCCGAGGTGATCGCGGAGGCGGTCAAGGTCCTGGATGCGGTGAGCACCGGCAGCGGGCTCGCGTTCGAGAAGACGCACTTCTCGCTCGGCGCCGACCGCTACCTCGCGACGGGCGACGTGCTGACGGACGAGGACCTCGCGTCGATCTCCTCCCACGACGCGATCCTGCTGGGCGCTGTCGGCGGCACGCCGGGCGACCGGCGGCTGGCCGGCGCGAACATCGAGCGCGGCCTGCTGCTGAAGCTCCGCTTCTCGCTCGACCACTACGTGAACCTCCGCCCGACCACGCTGTTCCCCGGCATTGCCAGCCCGCTGGCGAACCCGGGCGAGGTCGACTTCGTCGTCGTCCGCGAGGGCACCGAGGGCCCCTACGTCGGCAACGGCGGCGCCATCCGCCAGGGCACGCCGCACGAGATCGCGAACGAGGTCTCGGTGAACACGGCGTACGGCGTCGAGCGCGTCGTCCGCTTCGCGTTCGAGCAGGCCGAGCTGCGCCGCAAGAAGCTCACGCTGGTGCACAAGACCAACGTGCTCACCTTCGCCGGCGGCCTCTGGAAGCGGATCGTGGACGCGGTCGCCGCCGAGCACCCCGCGGTCGCTGTCGACTATCTGCACGTCGACGCCGCGACGATCTTCCTGGTCACCGATCCTGCTAGATTTGACGTGATCGTCACGGACAACCTCTTCGGCGACATCCTCACCGACCTCGCGGCCGCGATCAGCGGCGGCATCGGGCTGGCAGCGTCGGGCAACATCAACCCCGCCGGCGCATTCCCGAGCATGTTCGAACCGGTTCACGGATCGGCTCCGGACATCGCCGGCCAGCAGAAGGCCGACCCCACCGCCGCGATCCTCTCCGTCGCACTCCTGCTCCGCCACCTCGGCGCCCAGGAGCAGGCGACCCGCGTGGAGCAGGCGGTGTCCGCCGACCTGGCCTCCCGCAGCGGGGCGCAGCGCACGACCGCCGAGATCGGCGACGCGATCGCCGCCCGGGTGGCGCAGAATTAGATCACCGTGCTTCACCGCATGCAGCGCAAAGGACTCTCATGAACGCTTCCACCAGCATCACCCTCACCAGCGGCCCCACCGAGACCAGCGGTCTCCTCTGGCAGGTCACGCGCAATGAGGCCGCCCGCAGTGCGGCCGAGCGTGCGGAGATCCTCGCCGACCCGGGCTTCGGCAACTACTTCACGGACCACATGGTCGACATCTGCTGGTCGGCCAAGGGCGGCTGGCACCGGCCGCGCGTCTCGCCGTACGGCCCCATCCAGCTCGAGCCGTCGGCCGCGGTGCTGCACTACGCGCAGGAGATCTTCGAGGGCCTGAAGGCGTACCGGCACGCCGACGGGTCGATCTGGACCTTCCGCCCGGAGGCCAACGCGGCCCGCATGCAGCGCTCCGCCTACCGTCTCGCGCTGCCCGAGTTGCCGGTCGAGCACTTCCTCGACTCGATCAAGCAGCTGGTCGCGGTGGACGGCGACTGGGTGCCGACCGCGCCGGAGACGAGCCTCTACCTGCGCCCGTTCATGTTCGCCAAGGAGGCGTTCCTCGGCGTGCGTCCGGCGAACAAGGTCGCGTACTACCTGATCGCGAGCCCGGCCGGCGCCTACTTCTCGGGCGGCGTCGCCCCCGTCTCCATCTGGCTCTCCGACCGCTGGTCCCGCGCGGGCCACGGCGGCACGGGAGCGGCGAAGACCGGCGGCAACTACGCCTCCAGCCTGCTGCCCCAGGCCGAGGCGGCCGAGCACGGCTGCGCCCAGGTGCTCTTCCTCGACTCGGTGGAGGGGAAGTACCTCGAGGAGCTCGGCGGCATGAACGTCGTGCTCGTCTACAAGGACGGCACCGTGGTGACGCCCGAGTCGGACAGCATCCTCGACGGCATCACACTCGACTCGATCCTGCAGCTCGCCCGCGACCGCGGTCACACGGTGCAGCGCCGCAAGGTGACCATCGACGAGTGGCGCGACGGCGTGGAGAGCGGGGACATCGTCGAGGTGTTCGCGTGCGGCACGGCCGCGGTGATCACCCCGATCGGCGAGCTCAAGTCCGACACGTTCACGGTGGGCGACATCACCGCGCCCCCCGGCGAGCTGACCATGGCGCTGCGCCAGGAGCTCACCGACATCCAGTACGGCCGCGTGCACGACCGCCACAACTGGATGACGCGCCTCGACGGCTGAGGCCGCCGGTACCGGAGGAGTCCTCGCCCGGCACGCCGGGCGATCGCAGGCAACGGAGGAGATCCCGCCCGAATCGGGCGGGATCTCCTCCGTTTGTGGGTGCGGGCGGCGCTCGGCGGCGGGATCTCCTCCGCTAGCGACGGCCGAGTGCGCGGAGGGCGGATCGCACGTCGTCCGGCGTGTTCCAGAGGTGGAAGGCGACGCGGGCGCGACCGGCGCGTCCCGACGCGCGGAGGCCGGCGGCGGTGAGGGCGGCCAGCGCCGTGCCCTCGCGGTCCGGCCAGCTGACGATCGCGCTCCCGCCGGCGTCCACGCCCAGCCCGTCGGCGAAGGCGGCGGCCAGGCCGGTGGCGTGGGCGTGCACGTCGGCCGCGGCCAGCTCCTCGAACAGGCTCAGCGCTGCGGCCGTGCCCGGCCAGACCGGCCAGGCGGGCGAGACGTCGAACCGGCGGGCGCTGGAGGCGGGGGCCGCGAGCGGGCCGTAGCACGAGCTCCACGGGTCCTCCCCGGCGAACCAGCCGGCCTGCACCGGGTTGAGTGCGTCGAGCATCCTCCCGCCCACGGTGAGGAATGCGGAGCCGCGCGGAGCGCAGAGCCATTTGTACGCGTGCGTCACGGTCGCGTCGAAGCGCGAGGCGTCGACCGGGAGCCAGCCGAGCGCTTGGGTGAGGTCGGCGAAGGTCCGCGTCCCGGTGCGGGCACAGGCGTCGAGCAGCGCGTCGGCGTCGGCGATCTCGCCGGTGGCGGACTGCACGAGCGAGAACGCCACGAGCCAGGTGCGTTCGTCGACCGCGTCCGCCAGCGCCGCAAGCGGAGCCGACCGCACGGACACGCCGCGGTGCGCCTGCGCGTGGAACGGGGCGACCATCGAGGCGAAATCGCCCTCGGCGCAGAGCACCGTCGCACCGTCCGGGACGGAGGCGGCGATCAACGCGGCCAGCACGGAGACCTGCGACCCGATGGCGACGGCCTCCACGGGGACGCCGGCGAGCCGGGCGAAGGAGGTGCGGGCCGCACCCACGGCATCGTCGTAGTCGGCGGGCGACGACTTCCCGGACGCCCAGCGCTCCAGGTCCGCGCGTCCGGCGGCGACCGTCTCGTGGGACGGGAGCCCCTGCGTGCAGGCGGCGAGATAGCCGTGGCCGGCCGGGAAGCGATCCAGGAGGGTGAGCATGAGTCCACCGTGCGGGATCCCGATCCATCGCACCAGAGCAAGTATCCAATCCGAATCATTCGCCGTGGTTATGATTGCCGCATGCTGACCGACGACCTCGACTCCCATAGCCTGCGCGTCGTGCGCGCGATCGCCGACGAGGGCTCGATCACGCGCGCGGCGGACGCCCTCGGCTACAGCCAGCCCGCCATCAGCCAGCATCTGCGCCGGCTGGAGGCGCGCATCGGCCTGCCGGTGGTCTCCCGTGCCGGTCGCGGTGTGCGGCTCACCGAGGCGGGGCGCGTGCTGGCCCGTCACGCCCTGACCGTCACCACCGCCCTCGACGCGGCCGCGGGCGAGCTCGACGACCTGCGCGGCCTCCGCGCCGGGCGGGTGCGCCTGGCGGGGTTCCCGTCCGCCTCGTCGTCGATCGTGCCGCGCCTGCTCAGCACGATGGAGGCGACGCATCCGGGCGTGCGCATCACCTACCTGGAGGCCGAGCCTCCGGAGGCCGTCGCGGCCGTCCGCGCGCAGACCGCCGATCTGGCGATCACCTTCAGCTACCCGGGCGACCGCGTCGACCCGCACCGCGAGAGCGCCCGCGGCCTCGCCGTCGCGCCGCTCTGGCACGACGAGATGCTGGTCGCCCTGCCGGCCGGGCATCCCCTCGCGGCGAACGACCGCGTGGACCTCGCCGATCTCGCCGCCGAGGCCTGGATCGGCGGCTGCCCGCGCTGCCGCGGCCACCTCCTGGAGCTGACGGCCGGCCGCGGGTACGAGCCGCGCATCGCCTACGAGACGGACAACTTCGTGGCCGTGCTGCGCATGGTGGCCGAGGGGATGGGCGTCGCGCTGCTCCCCGGCCTCGCCGTCGGGTCGGCGGGGGCGCAGACCGGCGTGGTGCTCCGCGCGACGGGCAACCGCGACCACCGCACGATCAACCTCGTCGGGGCCGCGGGCGCCGACGTCGTCCCGGCCATCGCGACGACGGTGGAGGCGATCGTCGGCCTCGCGGTCGACGAGTGGCGGCTAGCATCGGTGGGATGAGCGACGACACGGTTTTCGCAGTGGTCGGTCCGGGCGCCGTCGGCGGTCTGCTGGCCTGGCTGCTGCATCGGGCGGGGCGCGACGTGGTGGCCGTGGGCCGCCCGGCGACGGTCGAGGCGATCCGCGCCGAGGGCATCGAGGTGCGCAGCGCGCAGTTCGGCGACGGCGTCGAGCGCGTGCCCGCCGACACGGTGGTGCCCGCGGGCGCGAGCGTGCTGCTGGCGACGAAGGCATACGGGCTCGACGCCGTGCTGCCGGACATCGCGGCCTCCCGGCCCGTCGAGGTCGTCTCGTTCCTGAACGGCGTCGAGCACGTGGGCCCGCTGCGCGCGGCGCTCCCCGGCGTGCCGGTCGCGGGGGCGTCGGTCGCCGTCTCCGCGCTGCGCCTGTCGCCGACGGTGATCGATCACCGCAGCCCGTTCGTGAACATCGAGGCGCCGGAGGCGGCGGCCGGGTTCGCGGCGGTGCGCGCGCTCGAGGGGGCCGGGCCGCGGGTGCGGGCGCGGGGCACCGAGGCCGAGGTGCTCTGGGCGAAGTTCCGGATGCTCGCCGGGCTCGCCCTGCTCACGTCGTACTGGCGGCAGCCCGCCGGGAGCGCGCTGAGCGAGGATCCCGAGCTCACGGAGGCCGTGGCCGCGGAGATCGCGGCCTGCTCGACCGCCGAGGGGGTGCCGGCGACGGCCCTCGACGTCATGCGGGTGCTCGGCAGCGTCCCGGGCGGCATGCGCACCTCCCTGCAGGAGGACCTCGCGGCCGGTGCGCCCAGCGAGCTCGACGCGATCGGCGGGGCGCTCCTGCGCATCGGCGAACGGCACGGCGTCCCGACGCCCGCCATCGCCCGCATCGTGGCGACGCTAGGCTCGTAGGGTGAAGATCGCACGGTTCAGCCACGATGGCGCCATCGACTACGGGATCGTCGACGAGGACGCCCTCGTCGTCCTCGCCGGAGACCCCCTGTTCACCGGATTCGACACCACCGGGGAGCGCGTGCCGCTCGGTAAGGTCGGCGCCCTGCTCGCGCCGGTCATCCCGCGCTCCAAGGTCGTCGCGGTGGGCAAGAATTACCGGGAGCACGCGGCCGAGATGGGTGGCGAGGCCCCGGAGGAGCCCCTGCTGTTCCTCAAGCCGAACACCTCGGTGATCGGACTGGGCGACGCCATCCTGCTGCCGCCGCAGTCGCAGCAGGTGGAGTTCGAGGGCGAGCTGGCCGTCGTGATCGGCAAGATCGCCCGCAACGTGCCGGAGGCGAAGGCCCACGAGCACATCTTCGGCTACACCGTCGCCAACGACGTCACCGCCCGCGACCTGCAGAAGAAGGACGGGCAGTGGACGCGCGCGAAGGGCTTCGACACCTTCTGCCCGCTCGGCCCGGTGATCGAGACCGAGCTCGACCCCGAGGCGTTCCTGCGCACGCGGGTCAACGGCGAGCTCAAGCAGGAGGCGCGCCTGTCGGAGATGGTGCACGACATCCCGTCGATCATCGCCTACGCGTCGAGCGTGTTCACCCTGCTGCCGGGCGACGTCATCCTGACCGGCACGCCGGCCGGGGTCGGCCCGCTCGTGGCCGGCGACACGGTGGAGGTGGAGGTCGAGGGCGTCGGCTCCCTCGTCAACCCCGTCCGCGCTCCCAAGTAGGGCTCGCGCGCAGGGCGCTCCCCAGTAGGATTGGGAGCGGTATGTCAGACAACGCTTCGCACCCCTTCTCCACGGCCACCGGCACGGACGTCCGCGTCCGCTTCTGCCCGTCGCCGACCGGCACCCCGCACGTCGGGCTGATCCGCACCGCCCTCTTCAACTGGGCGTACGCGCGGCACACCGGCGGCAAGCTCATCTTCCGCATCGAGGACACCGACGCGGCTCGCGACAGCGAGGAGAGCTACGGGCAGATCATCGACGCCCTCACGTGGCTGAAGCTGGACTGGGACGAAGGAGTGAACGTCGGCGGCCCGCACGGCCCGTACCGGCAGTCGCAGCGCAGTGACATCTACCGCGACCTGATCGAGCGCCTCGTCGCCTCCGGCCACATCTACGAGAGCTTCGCGACCGGCGAGGAGATCGAGGCGCGCAACGTCTCCCTCGGCCGCGACCCGAAGCTCGGCTACGACAACTTCGAGCGCGACCTGTCGGACGACCAGAAGGCCGCCTATCGCGCGGAGGGCCGCGAGCCCGCGCTGCGCCTGCGCGTGCCGGACGACGATCTCAGCTTCGACGACCTGGTGCGCGGCGAGATCACCTTCCCCGCCGGTTCGTTCAGCGACTTCGTCGTGGTGCGCCCGAACGGGCAGCCGCTCTACACGTTCGTGAACCCGGTGGACGACGCGCTCATGGGCGTCACGCACGTGCTCCGCGGCGAGGACCTCCTGTCGTCGACCCCGCGTCAGATCGCGCTGTACCATGCGCTCATCGACGCGGGAGTGACGACCTTCGTTCCGCGCTTCGGCCACCTCCCGTACGTGATGGGCGAGGGCAACAAGAAGCTCTCCAAGCGCGACCCTGAGTCGAACCTGTTCCACCACCGCGACCGCGGCTTCATCCCCGAGGGCCTCGTCAACTACTTGGCGCTGCTCGGCTGGTCGCTGAGCCACGAGCGCGACATCTTCTCGGTCGCCGAGATGGTGGCGGCGTTCGACGTCGTCGACGTGAACCCGAACCCGGCGCGCTTCGACCTCAAGAAGGCCGAGTCGATCAACGGCGACCACATCCGGCTGCTGGAGGTCGGCGACTTCGCCGAGCGCACCATCCCGTACCTCGTGAACGCCGGCGTGCTCACCGAGCCGCTGACCGACCGGCAGCGCACCGTGCTGGCCGAGGCCGCTCCGCTCGTCCAGGAGCGCATGCAGCTGCTCGGCGAGGCGCCGGGCATGCTCGGCTTCCTGTTCACCGACACGGCCTCCCTCGTGGTCGAGGACGACGCGCGCGCCTCGCTGCCGGCCAACACCGGCGAGGTGCTCGCGGCCTCCCTCGGCGCCCTCGAGGACATCCCCGTGGCCGAGTGGACGCACGACGCCATCGAGAGCGCGCTGCGCGACGCCCTGATCGAGACCATGGGCCTCAAGCCTCGCGTCGCCTTCGGGCCGCTGCGCGTCGCCGTCTCGGGTCGCCGCGTGTCGCCTCCGCTGTTCGAGTCCATGGAGATCCTGGGCAAGGCCGACACGATCGCGCGGCTGGACCGGCTCTCGGCGTCCCTGGTCTGAGGGGGAGCGGTGCCGGACCAGAGCGTGCCCGACTCCGTCGAGGTCGTCGTCGTCGGCGGGGGTCCCGCCGGCCTCTCGACCGCCCTGAACCTGGCCCGCGCGCGGCGCCGGGTGCTCGTCGTCGACGGCAACCGTCCCCGTCACGCCGCGACGCTGATCGCGCGCGGCTTCCTGACGCGGGACGGCGTGCCGCCCCTGGAGCTGCGCCGGCTCGGCCGCGAGGAGGTCGACGCGTACGACAACGCGCAGGTCGTCTTCGCCCAGGTCGGCTCGGTGGAGGTGGAGGGCACCGGCTTCCGCGTGCGCGCACGCGGCGTGCGCGGGGGAGCGGACGTCGATGTGCTGGCCGCCACGCTCGTGCTCGCCACCGGCGTCGCCGAGACCATGCCGGCCATCCCGAGCATCCGCGCCTACTACGGCACCCAGCTGCACAGCTGCGTCGAGTGCGACGGCTTCGAGAAGGCCGACAAGCCGCTCGCGCTCATCGGCGAGTCCGCCGACCTCGCCGAGCGCGCCCTGCTGCTCACCCAGTGGACCGACGACCTGATCGTGTTCACCAACGGCATCGCGCCCGTGAGCGCCGACGAGGAGCGCGCCCTCGCCCGGCTGGGCGTCGGCGTCGAACGGCGCCCGATCGACGACCTGGTGGGCGACAAGGGCATCATGACCGGCGTGCGCCTGACCGATGGCACCGTCGTCGAGCGCGCGGGAGGCTTCGTGCGGCCGGCCTGGTCGCCGGCCCTCGACTTCGCGGCCGGACTCGACCTGGATCGGGACGGCGACGGCTACCTCGTGACCGACCGGCAGGGCCGAACGTCCCTCCCGGGCGTGTACGCGGCGGGGGAGACGACGGCTCCCGGGCCGCAGCAGCTCATCGTCGCGGCGGGCTCCGGGGCGGTCGTCGCCTCCGCCGTCAACCGCGATCTGATCGGCATCCAGGTCGACGAGCGCGCCGTTTTGTAGTTCGTCGCGCGGGTAGGCTAGAGTTGTTTCTCGTGCCCGGGTCTAGGCCCGAAGCCCTTGGGGTATGGTGTAATTGGCAACACGGCGGTTTCTGGTACCGTTGTTCTTGGTTCGAGTCCAGGTACCCCAGCAAGATCGGTCTTATTCGAACCAGGCGAACAAGCGAACTGCTTGAACGCCTGACTATCTCCTTCGGCGGTTCCGCCGGAGGAGATTTTGGTTTGTGAGGACTACTTCTCAGCTGCGGGGTGGGCAGTTGCCCTAACGGACAGTAGCGCTGCGTCAATCCGAGTTCGCGTCGCGCCTGTCGATGCGGCGCCAGACCTTCCTTGGGGAGAAGAGCAGCCGCCTTCTTCCTTGGGTGTTCTCACGGCGCACTAGTGCGAGTCCTCCTCGGTCGGCCTGAAGCGCAGCTCCGTCAACGCAAAGCTGCCACCAGATGCCCAAGGTGATCCATATCCGCGCACAGCCAGCTTTTGCTGATTGCGTGAGATAAGGTTTGCCGCCGTCGCTCCAGTGACCCGGCCCACCTGATCTCACCCGAATGGGCACCTGGTCTGCCTAGCCTGTACGGAGCACGCGTGGTCGAGCCGCACCTCGGTGCGGCCCCGACGCCGTACCTGAGTGAAGTCTCAGTGCCGGAGCACGCTTCTCTCCCAGCCGATGCTCTACGGTCGGAGCGGGGAGGGGGCATGGTGCGGACGTCGGTCGACAGTGTGGGGCGAACCGGTCGTGCCTGGTGGCTGCCGTGAGCGCTGAGGGTGCTGGTCCCGGCATGCACGGCCGAGGCAAGGCAGGATCCGCCGAGTCCGCACAGCGGAGACGGAGCGCGTGGGCGCTTCTGGCCGTTCACGCCGTCGCCTTCGTCGTCCTTCTGTTCGGTTTCATCCTCAGGATCGACGCTCTCAGAGCGGAGGGGACGTCCATCGACCCTGTCGTGATCGTCGATGCGGTCATCCTGACGGTGGTGTTCGCTGTCGGTCTCTCGGTGGTCCTCACCCTCCGGCGACGCTCACGGCTTCGACGTGCGATCACCGCCGCCGGCGCGGGGGACGCCACCGTCTTCTGCTATTGGAGCAGGGTCAACAACCCACCGTTCCTCGCCCGATCCGGACTCCGCGCGTCCGGACGGGGTCTCGATGCCGCAGTGACCGCAACGGCCGACGGCGTCCGGGTCCGGCTACTCGAGCGCCGCAGGTTGGTCGATTTCGGACCCATCCCGTGGTCCGCCCTCGGGGAGGTCGGGGAGAGTGCGAAAGAAGTCGGTGTCGGTGTCACTGCCAGAGGTGGTGTCCTCACGATCCGCACCGCACGACCTGTGGCGCCGTACGCACGGCTGATGGAGTTCTTCCCGCTCGGGGAGACGGCGGCCGTCGGTGCTGCGCGCCTCTCGGCGTCCGATCCGAGGAACCGATCGTGAAGACCGCCCGGAGGGGCGAGGACAGGCCGCGCGCGGGGTCGGGGCCGCTGCTGCGCCCGACGGCCTGGGCGATCGGTGTCTTCAGTTTGTGCAGCATCGTCGTTATGGTGCTTATTGCATCGATCGCGGCGATGTCGGCGTTCAGTGGCGGCACTCTCACGTTCTTCCGCACCTGGGGCTCCGACGTCTTCATGAGCATCCTGATTCTCGCGGCGGCGTGCTCCGGGGGAGGCCTGATCACCGTCGGGATCCAGTCCGCCCGGGAGGCGCGACGCGGCTACACGACGATCGTCAACGCCTATCCTCGGCTCGACTGGCGGGACCACCGGACCGGTCTCACTTTCCGGGTGGCGGGCGAACCGACACCGAGCGGATCGATCGCAGAGCTTCGTATCCGCGCTTCTTCGCAGGAACCGGACGCTGAGGCCTAGGCTCGGAGGGTGACTTCGACCTCCCGCCCCCTCGCACTCGTCACCGGCGCCTCCCGCGGCATCGGCAAGGCCATCGCCCTCGACCTGGGGCGCACGCACCACGTTCTCGTCGGCGGCCGGGACGGGGCTGCGGTGGAGGCCGTGGTGGCGCAGCTGCCGTCGGCCGAGCCGTTCGTCGGCGACCTGGCCGGGGGAGAGCTTCCCGAACTGCCGGAGCGGCTCGACGTGCTCGTGCACTCGGCCGGGCTGGAGGACGGCGGGACGGTGGAGGACACCGACCTGGAGACCTGGCGGCGCCTGTTCGAGGTGAACGTGTTCGCCGTGGCGGAGCTCAGCCGGCGCGCCCTGCCCGCCCTGCGTGCGGCGGAGGGCCTGGTCGTGGTCATCAACAGCGGGTCGGGGCTGGTGAGCGGCGCGGGCGGAGGTCCGTACGCGGCGTCCAAGTTCGCCGCGCGAGCCCTGACGGACGCGCTGCGCGAGGAGGAGCGGCCGCACGGCGTGCGGGTCAGCAGCATCCACCCCGGCCGCGTCGACACGGACATGCAGCGGGCGCTCGTCGCGCGCGAAGGGCACGCGTACGACACGACCTTCACGATCACGCCGGAGATGGTGGCCGCGACCGTGCGAACGGCCGTCGACCTGCCGCCGTCGGGGACGGTGGAGTCGCTCAGCGTGCGGCCGATGCACCGCCGCTGAGCGCACCGCTGCGGCCGAGGGAGGACGCGGCCGTCAGTTGATCAGGCTCTGCACGGCCGCGAACCCGCCGAACGCGATCACGAAGATCGCCAGCAGGATCCAGACGCCCATGGCCAGCAGGTTGAGGGCGATGCCCCAGCCGGCACGACCGCGGGCGTAGGGCTCGCGTCCGCGGGACGAGACGCCCAGGACGAGGCCGATGACGGGTGCGAAGAAGGTCCAGCCGACCAGCAGGGAGCAGATCCCGAGCACGAGGCTCGCGGTCCCGCGTCCGGTGCCGATCGAGGTGGGAGCAGTTGTGGTGGTCATGACATCAACGCTACGGATCGGGCCGCTGGAGCGGATCGGCCGCAGGTGCCGTCCGTGTCGTACCGGGAGACGATGGCCGGGCGGTGCATCCTCATCCCGCCGATCGAGGTTCACGACGTGGCGCTCATTCGGCGGGTTTTGACCGCAACGACGTGAACCTCGGGGTCCCGCTAGTCCAGGTGGTCGAGGTAGCGGAGGATGACGCCCTCGCGGAGGGCCCAGGGGACGACCTCCAGCTCGTCGACGCCGAAGGCGCGCATGGTCTCGCGGAGGACGACGCCGCCCGCGACGATCTGGAACGTGCGGTCGGCGGTGATGCCCGGAAGCGCGGTGCGCGACTCTGCGTTCATCTTGGCCAGGCGCGGCACCCAGTCGGCCAGATCGGCGCGGCGGAGCACCGTGCGCTCGGTGCCGCCCGGGCCGGCGGTGGTGGAGCCGGCGAGGCGGGCGAGGGAGCGGATGGTCTTGGAGGTGCCGATGACGTGCTCGTCGGAGCGGCGGCGCGGGAACCGGTCGACGGCCGCGGCGAGCGTGCTGCGCGCGTGGTCGCGCAGGGCGTCCAGCTGGTCGTCGCGGGGCGGGTCGTCGGGGAGGAAGCCGATGGTGCTGCGTCCGGCGCCGAGCGGGACGGAGACCGCGACCTCGGGGTACTCGTCGGCCCCGGACGCGATCTCGAGCGAGCCGCCGCCGATGTCGAGAAGGAGGATGCTGCCGGACGACCAGCCCGACCACCGGCGCACGGCCAGGAAGGTCAGCCGGGCCTCGTCCTCGCCCGAGAGCACCTGCAGGTCGACGCCGGTCTCGGTGCGGATGCGTTCCAGCAGCTCGGGGCCGTTGGCGGCCTCCCGGATGGCGGAGGTGGCGAAGGGGAGGAGCTCCTCGATGCCCTCCTGCTGGGCGACACGCATGGCGGCGGAGATGGCGTCGAGGATCGCGGTGCAGCCCTCGTCGCTGATGGCTCCGTCGGCCGTGATGTAGCGCATGAGGCGCAGCACCGACTTGTGCGTGGCGGCGGGGATCGGGCGGGCGCCGGGGTGCGCGTCGACGACGAGGAGGTGGATGGTGTTCGAACCGACGTCGAGGACTCCGAGGCGCATGGTTCGACAGTAGTGGGCACTCGGCATACCGAAATACATGCGCGATACGATCGAAATCATGACCCTTCCGCGCTCCGACATCCGTCCTCCGCGCCCGGCGCGCAGCCAGCACGTCTTCGAGGTGGTGCGCACCGAACGGCTGACGCCGCACCTCGTGCGCGTGGTGGTGGGCGGCCCGGCGTTCGACGCCTTCGTGGCGGAGGCGGACCCGGTGACGCTCGCCAAGACGGACAAGTACGTCAAGCTGCTGATGGCCAAGCCCGGCCTCGGGCTGCGTCCGCCGTACGACCTGGACGCGCTGCGCGCCGAGCTCGCACCGGAGGACGTGCCGGTGCGCCGCACCTACACGGTCCGCGCGCTCGACGCCGAGGAGAGGACGCTGGCGATCGACTTCGTGGTGCACGGGGACGAGGGGATCGCCGGGCCGTGGGCGGCATCCGCTCAGCCCGGCGACCTGCTGGCGCTCTCGGGCCCGGGCGGGATGTACGCGCCGAGCGACGACGCGGCGATCGAGCACCTCCTCCTCGGCGATGAGAGCGCGCTCCCCGCGATCGCGGCCGCGCTCGAAGCGATGCCCGCGCACGCCCGGGGTCTCGCGCTGATCGAGGTCGGCGGCGCCACGGATCGACTGCCGTTCGCGCACCCGGAGGGCATCGAGGTGCGCTGGGTGCACCGGGACGGCGCGGTGGCGGGGGAGCGGCTGGTCGCGGCGGTCCAGGACCTCCCGCGCCCGGCCGGCGGCGTGCGCGTCTTCGCCCACGGCGAGCGGACCGCGATGAAGGGCATCCGGGCCGTGCTGCAGGGCTGGGGCCTCACCCGCGAGGACTTCTCGCTCTCCGCCTACTGGGCGCTGGGCCGCGCGGAGGACACCTTCCAGGCCGAGAAGCGGCTGCCGGTCGGCGACCTGTTCGCCTGACCGCGGACTCCGCCGGCCGCGAGCGTCAGACGGCGGGGTCGGCGGCGCGGTCGCCGTCGTTCGCGTGCGACACGGCGTTGATGCGGTGGGCGGCGATCTCGACGTGGTCGGCCATCGCGGCCTCGGCGCGGGCGGGGTCTCCGCTGGCGAGCGCGTCGATGAGCGCCTCGTGCGAGCGTGCGTGCGCGACGAGCTCGTCCGCGGCGAGCGAGCCGTTGGCGGCGCGGAGGAACCCGTTGATGCGGCTGCGCAGCTGCGAGACGGTGGTGAGCAGCGTGCGGTTGTCCGCGAGCTCCCAGAGGGTCTCGTGGAACCGGCTGTCGAGGGCGAACATGCTCTCGACCTGCTCCTTCTCGGCGGCGGCGACCATCTGGCGGACGATGCGACGCAGGGTCTGATCGGACTTCGGCGTCCACGACTGCTGCACGCTGCGCGCGACGTACTGCTCCAGCACGATGCGCAGGCCCGTGATCTCCTGCAGCTCCTTGTCGGTGAGGGAGGCGACGCGGGCGCCACGGCGCGGCGTGCGCTCGACCAGACCCTCCTCGCTGAGCTTGGCCAGGGCCTCCCGCACCGGGATGTGGCTGACGCCGAGGCTGTCGGCGAGCTTGCGCTCGACCAGACGCTCGCCCGGCTCGAGCCGGCCGTTCTGGATGGCGTCGCGGAGCTCGTCGGCGACCTTGGCCGAGATGTTCCGGTCGGAGACGCTCCCGAATGTCATCGCACTCCCTCCTGGCGTGGGTGGTTTCGCTACAAGCTATAGGACGAGAGGATGGATTCGCGCAATACATCGCTCCGTGTCTCCCGTGAGGGGGACCCGATTGTTTCGAGCGGGTAAAGCTTTCCGTCTCAGCTCGTCATTTGCTACATGCTATAGCAATAATGCTATCGTGGGACCGTTCGACGGCGAACCGCTCCCAGCGAAGCCGTCGGCCCGGACCCCCGGGCACAGCAGATGAGAGAGCGCGAGGAACGATGCAGCACACCCCCGTAGTCGGCCGCCCCGTGCGGATCGCCGTCATCGGCGCCGGCAACCGCGGTCAGTCGTACGCCAGGTGGGTGCACGCCAACCCGGACCGGGCGCGCATCGTCGCCGTCGCCGACCCCCGGCCGTTCCAGCGCGGCGTGATCGCGGCGGGCGACCCGGACGTCCGGCACTTCGAGGACTGGCGCGAGCTCGTCGCCGAACCGGAGCGGGTCGCCGACATGGTCATCGTCTCCACGCAGGACCGCCAGCACGTGGAGCCGGCGGTCGCCTGCGCCGAGCGCGGCTACGCCATCCTGATGGAGAAGCCGCTCGCCCCGACCGAAGAGGAGTCGCGCCGCATCGTCGCCGCGATCGAGTCGGCCGGCGTGCTCTTCGGCGTCTGCCACGTGATGCGGTACATGCCCTACACGGATCTGGTGAAGAGCGTCGTCGACTCGGGCGTGCTCGGCGACATCATCAACGTGCAGCACCTGGAGCCGGTCGGCTGGTGGCACATGGCCCACTCGTACGTGCGCGGGCCGTGGCGGCGCGAAGACCTCGCCACCCCGATGCTGCTGGCCAAGTCGAGCCACGACCTGGACTGGATCCGCTACGTGACGGGCAAGCGCATCGCCGCGGTCGCGAGCTTCGGCTCCCGCCACCACTTCCGCCACGAGAACAAGCCGGCGCTGGCCGCCGACCGCTGCCTCGACTGCCCCCTCCAGGACTCCTGCCCGTACGCCGCGCAGAAGCTCTACCTGCCGGTCGTGCGCGAGGAGGGCGCGGTCTGGCCGGTCACGGTGATCACCGACGACGCGACCGAGGAGGGCGTGATCGAGGCGCTCCGCACCGGCCCGTACGGGGTGTGCGTGTACGCGGCCGACAACACGGTCGTCGACAACCAGGTCGTCGCCCTCCAGTTCGAGGACGGCACCGCCGGCACCTTCACGATGACGGCCTTCAGCGAGCAGGAGCACCGCAAGACCCAGCTCTTCGGCTCGCACGGCGTGCTCGACGGCGACGGCGAGCGCGTCAGGGTCACCGATTTCCGCACCGGCGAGTCCACGGTCCACGAGACCGGGCCGACCGGGGCGGCGAACGCCGGGGGCGACCACGGCGGCGGGGACGGCGGCGTGATGAGCGCCTTCGTCGCGGCCGTCGCCGCCGGCGACCCGGACCTCATCCGGTCCGGTCCGCGCGAATCCCTCGACAGCCACCTGGCGGTGTTCGCGGCCGAACGGTCGCGGCACGGCGGGACGGTCGAGGCGGTCCCGCGCTACTGACAGCACCACTCCATCCTGCGGCACCCGCCGCGAACCCCCACCACGCACGAAGGAGCAGCATGCGGTACACGAAGACGATCACGGCGGCCGCCGTGGCAGCCACGGCGGCGCTCGCGCTGGCCGGCTGCAGCGGCAGCTCCGGCGGCTCGGACGGATCGAAGAAGACCGTCACCATGTGGATCTACCCGGTGATCGCCGACGAGGCGAAGCACAAGGGCTTCTGGGACGAGACCGTGAAGGCCTTCGAGGCCGAGCACAAGGACATCACCGTCAAGTACGAGATCTACCCCTGGGCCAACCGCGACGAGTCCCTCTCGACCGCGATCGCGGCCGGCAAGGGCCCGGACCTCGTCTACCTGATCCCGGACCAGCTCAGCACCTACCAGAAGTCGATCGAGCCGATGGACTCCTACCTGCCGAGCGCGCAGAAGAAGGACATCCTCGACAACGTCGCCGAGTCGGTCACCATCGACGGCAAGCTGATGGCGGCGCCGATCCTCACCAGCGCGAACGCGCTCATGTGCGACGCGAAGGCGTTCGAGGCCGCGGGCGTCACCGACTACCCGAAGACCTGGGACGACCTGGAGAAGCTGGCCCCGACGTTCAAGGAGAAGGGCATCTACGTCACGCAGTACTTCGGCTCGCCGGACGTGACGCTCAACATGACCTTCTACCCGGTGCTCTGGCAGGCCGGCGGCTCCGTCTACAACAAGGACGGCAGCAAGGTCGCCTTCGACAGCACGGCGGGCACGAAGGCGCTGAGCCTGATCTCCGACTTCGCGGCCAAGGGCTACATCGAGAAGGACCTCATCTCGACGATGCCGGCCCTCGAGCAGACGGCGCTCGCGACGAACAACGTGGCGTGCACCTGGCAGTCGGGCCCGAGCGACGTCACGTCGTTCTGGGGCGAGGACGCCATCAAGATCCTCCCGCCGCTGACCGACGAGAAGCAGGTCTCCTACGGCACGGTCGGCTCGCTGGCCATGCTGAAGGGCGCCAAGGACAAGGAGGCCGCCGGCGAGTTCGCCGCGTTCGCCACGGACGCCGAGAACTCGAAGAAGTTCGACCTCGCGTCTAACTTCTTCTCCCCGCTGAAGTCGACCGGCGAGCTGTACGCCGACGACCCGATCCAGAGCGCGATCGAGAAGACCATCCCGACCAGCAAGGTCGGCGAGCTGCAGCCGAGCGCCCGCGCCGTCATGGGCGTGCTCGCACCGGAGATCCAGGCGGCCCTGCTCGGTACGAAGACGCCGGAGCAGGCGCTGAAGGACGCGGCCGCCGCCGCTCAGCCGCTCATCAAGTGACAGACGGGACCGGCCGGGGCGCCTCGCGCGCCCCGGCCGGTCCCGGGACCCGAGGAGACGCCCCCGTGACCACCACCCCCACCCAGCCACGGCCGCCGGCGGTCGGCGGACGACCGGACGGCGACCGCCGCGACGGCCGCCCGCCCGGGCTGACCAAGCGCGTCCTGGCCCGCCGGGAGGCGCGGATCGCGCTGCTCTTCGTGCTGCCCGCGTTCCTGCTGTTCCTGGCCTTCCGGTTCGGCCCGGCGATCGCCGGCGTCGGCCTGAGCTTCTTCGACTACGACATCTCGGGCGAGCTCGACTGGGAGGGTCTGAAGAACTTCGAGCGGATGCTCGCCGACCCGACGTTCTGGCAGGCGTTCGGCGTGACCCTGGCCTATTCGGTCCTGGCCGTGCCGATCTCGCTCGCGCTCTCGGTGGCGATGGCGCTCGGCGTGCGCCGTGCGTTCCGCGGCTCGCGCTTCTTCCGTTCCGTGTTCTTCCTCCCGGTGATCACCTCCCTCGTGCTGGCCGGCGCGATCTTCAAGTGGATCTTCTCCACCGACGGCCCGTGGTCGGCGATCATGGCCCCGCTCGGGCTCGGCGGCTCCTGGCTCAACTCGACCGTGCTCGTCATCCCCGCGCTCGTGATCGTCGGCGTGTGGTCGCGGTTCGGCTACGGGATGCTCATCGTGATCGCCGCGCTGCAGGACGTGCCGCGCGAGCACGAGGAGGCCGCTCTAATGGACGGCGCCGGAGCGTGGAACCGCTTCCGCTACATCGTGCTGCCGCGCCTGAAGCCCACCCTGTTCTTCCTGGCGGTGATCGAGACGACCGCGTCGTTCCAGGTCTTCGACCTCGTCTACGTGATGACGCAGGGCGGTCCGGCGCACGCCAGCTACTCGCTCGTCTACATGCTCTACGACCAAGGCTTCAAGTACACCGACTACGGGTACGCCGCCGCGATCGGCGTCGCCCTCTTCGTCATGACACTCGTCGTCGCGCTCATCCAGCGCCGCGTCATCGGGAGGCAGAAGTGACCACCGCGACCCCGCGCCTCAAGCGCGCCCGCTCGTTCCGGGCCCTCGAGCCGACGCGCGGCGGACTCGTCGTCCGCTACATCTGGCTGTCGATCGCCGCCGTCCTGTGCTTCTTCCCGTTCTACGCGATGGTGGTGCTCAGCCTGAAGCCGGGCCTCGCCGTCCAGTTCCCGCAGAGCCTGCTGCCGTGGAACCTGTCCACGGCGTCCTACGAGCAGGTGCTCGGCGGGCAGAACCTGCTGGTGTGGCTCGGCAACACGCTGATCTACGCGATCGTCAGCGTGGTGGCGGTGCTGCTGCTGTCGGCGATGGCCGGGTACGCGTTCGCCAAGAAGCGGTTCCGCGGCAAGGAGACGATGTTCTGGTCGTTCCTCGCCATGGTGATGGTGCCCTTCCATGTGACGCTCATCCCGACCTTCATCGTGCTGGCGAAGCTCGGCGGCGTCGACACCTACTGGGGGCTCATCCTCCCGACGCTGGCGAACGCGCAGGCCGTGTTCCTCATGCGGCAGTTCATCGAGGGGCTACCCGACGACCTGTTCGAGGCGGCACGGATCGACGGCGCGGGGGAGTTCCGCATCTTCCTGACGATCGTCCTGCCCCTGTGCAAGCCGGTGCTGGCGACGCTCGGCATCTTCATCTTCCTGTGGCACTGGAACGACTTCCTCTGGCCGTTGATCATGGCCAAGAGCTCCGACATGTGGACGCTGACCGTCGGCATCGCGTCGCTCCAGCAGCAGAACGTGCCGCTGAGCGTGATGCTGGCCGGCTCGGTCGTCGCGCTCGTCCCGATCTTCTTCGCCTACGTCGTGGCCCAGCGCTACGTGCAGGAAGGCGTCACCTCCGCGGGGATCAAGGGCTGACGCCCGCCCCGACCGAAGCGAAAGGCAGACATGTTCAGCAGTGAGAACGAGCTCGAAGAGGCGCTGGCCACGCCGAGTGCGGCCCTGGTGGCCGACCTCGCGACGTCGAGCGGCGACCTGGTCGTGCTCGGCGCCGGCGGCAAGATGGGCCCGAGCCTGTCGGTGCTCGCGCGCCGGGCGCTCGACGAGGCCGGGCGCGGCTCCGACGCGGTCTACGCGGTCTCGCGGTTCTCGAGCGACGAGGCACGCCGCCGGCTCGAGGCGGAGCGGGTGGAGGTCGTGCCCTTCGACCTGCTCTCCGACCGCGACCTGGCGGAGCTGCCGGATGCGCCGAACGTGGTGTTCATGGTGGGCGCGAAGTTCGGCGCGGCCACCAACGCCTCCTGGGCGTGGGAGGTCAACGCCGCACTGCCCGACCGCGTGGCGCGGCGCTACCGCGACAGCGCGATCACGGCGATGTCCACGGGCAACGTCTATCCCTTCGTGGCGCCGGGTTCGGGAGGCTCGGTCGAGTCGGACGCGCCGGGACCGGTGGGCGAGTACGCGATGTCGTGCCTGGGGCGCGAGCGCGTCTTCGAGTTCGGCGCCGTGACGCGTGGCACCCGGGTGTCGATCGTGCGCCTCAACTACGCCGTCGACCTGCGCTACGGCGTGCTCGCCGACATCGGGTCGACCGTGCTGTCGGGGGCGCCGGTCGATCTGACCACCGGCGCCGTGAACGTCGTGTGGCAGGGCTATGCGAACGAGGTCGTGCTGCGGTCGCTCGGGCACGCCAGCGACGCCGTCTTCACCGTCAACCTGACCGGCCCCGAGCTGCTGAGCGTCCGCGGCATCGCGGACCGGTTCGGCGCGCTGTTCGACCGCGAGGTCTCCTTCGTGGGAGAGCCCGCGCCGTCGGCGCTGCTCAATAACGCCGGGCGCTGCTTCGAGCTGTTCGGCTACCCGACGGTGCCCGCCGGGACGCTGATCGAGTGGCAAGCGGACTGGCTTCGGGAGGGGCTGCCCACGTCGGGCAAGCCGACCAAGTGGGCCGTGCGGGACGGGAAGTTCTGATGGGCGCGGAACTCCTCGCCGAGGGCCTCGTCGTCCCGGCGCATCCCCTCGCCCTCACGGCGGAGCGCACGCTCGACGAGCGCCGCCAGCGCGCCCTGACCCGCTACTACCTGGCGGCGGGCGCGGGCGGGATCGCCATCGCGGTGCACACGACGCAGTTCGAGATCCACGAGCCGGAGCGTGGCCTCCTCGAGCCCGTGCTCGCGCTGACCGCCGATGTGCTCGACCGGGAGGCGGACCGCGACCTGGTCCGCATCGCGGGCGTCGTCGGACCCACCGCCCAGGCGGTCGCCGAGGCCGAGCTCGCCGCCCGGCTCGGCTACGATGCCGTGCTGCTGAGCCCGCGCCTGGCCGGGGCGACGGAGGACGCGCTGATCGAGCGCGCCCGCGCGGTGGGCGAGGTGCTGCCGGTGATCGGCTTCTACCTGCAGGAGGCGATCGGCGGTCCGGTGCTGTCGCGCGGCTTCTGGCGGCGGTTCGCCGACCTCCCCGCCGTGGTCGCCGTGAAGGCGGCGCCGTTCGATCGGTACCGCACGATCGAGCTCGTCCGCGGGGTGGGGGAGTCCGACCGCGCTGCCGACGTCGCGCTCTACACCGGCAACGACGACGCGATCGTCGCCGACCTGACCGCCGTGCACCGGGTGCGGACCGCGACCGGCACGCGGGAGCTGCGCTTCCGCGGCGGCCTGCTCGGCCAGTGGGCCGTGGGCACGCAGGCGGC
>Ga0153921_1000122_pt1 | contig 60999 bp, 54 predicted proteins | sample TSNJ005MetaG_FD_104691 | JGI IMG/M metagenome (GOLD analysis project Ga0153921, IMG submission 104691) | Attine ant fungus gardens microbial communities from New Jersey, USA - TSNJ005 MetaG | ecosystem: Host-associated > Fungi > Mycelium > Unclassified | place: USA: New Jersey, Brendon T. Byrne... | reverse complement strand
CCGAGGCCGAACGCAGGTATTGCGGAGCGGGTAAACCGGCAGGACGCCGGTTTAGCCGCGCCGGGCCATGGATGGCCCGTCGCGGCGGCCCGCGGAGCAATGCCGGAGTGAGGGAACGCCGAGCCCCAGCGAGGCGCCGACAGGCGGGGCAGAGCCCTTTGCTTACTTTGGGGCTTTTCCAAAGTGAGCCGCTGTAAGAGCGGAACCATAGGTGGCCGTTACCTAAATAACGGATATACACACCACACCACCACTCAAATCCTACGTCTACGCCCCAACTGCGGAATCCCCAAAGCAGGCACCACCTCCACCCGCTCCACCCGCTTCCCAACCACCCCCGCCAACCCCACCACCGTCGGCTGACTGAACAACGACCGGGCATCCACCTCCAACCCCGCCTTACGCAGCCGCGCCACCACCCCCACGGCCAACAACGAATGCCCCCCCAACTCAAAGAAATGATCCTGACGCCCCACCCGATCCAGCTTCAGCACCTGCGCCCAAACCCCAGCAATCACCGTCTCCACCTCCCCCTGAGGCGGTTCATAGGCGCGACTCAACACCGCCTCCACCCCAGGCGCCGGCAACCCCTTGCGATCCAGCTTCCCCGCCGGATTAAGCGGCCACACCTCCACCCGCACAAACGCCGAAGGCACCATGTACTCAGGCAACCCCTCCACCATGTAACTGCGCAACGCCTCAAGCCCCGGCACCGCATCACGAACAGTGAAATACGCCACCAACCGCTCATCCCGGATCAACACCGCCACCTCGCGCAATGCAGGATGCGCCGCCAACCGTGCCTCAACCTCCCCCAGCTCCAGCCGCACCCCACGCAGCTTCACCTGAAAGTCATTGCGCCCCAGAAACTCCAGATTCCCGTCCGGCAAATACCGCACCAGATCCCCCGTGCGATACAACCGATCCCCCGCCACAAACGGACTGTCGATAAACCGCTCCGCCGTCATCTGCGCCAATCCCAGATACCCGCGAGCCACGCCCACCCCGCCGATATGCAACTGCCCACTGCACCCCAGCGGCACCGGCCGATCATGCTCATCCAATACGTAAAGACGGGTATTACTGATGGCCCGCCCAATCGGCAACTGCACCCCCGGCACCGGCGCACCCGGCTCCAGCGTCCAGGCACTGCTGTCCACCGTCGCCTCGGTCGGTCCGTAGACGTTATGCAAGCGCACCTTGGGCAACCGCGCCTGAACCCCACGGGCCAAGGCTTCTGTCAGCTCCCCGCCACCGCATAAAACGTCGGTAAGGCTGGTACAAAGCGCAGACTCCTCCAGCTCCAGAAACTGCTGCAACATCGCCGGCACAAACTTGATCACGCTGACCTGTTGCTCACGAATCACCTGCGCCAGGTACGCCGGCTCACGGTGCCCATCGGGACGCGCCAGGACCAGGCGCATGCCATTGGTCAGCGGCCAGAACAGCTCCCACACCGAACCGTCAAAACTGAACGGCGCCCGCTGCAACAACGCGCCACCCTCGGCATTCGGGCACAGTTGCGAGCCCCAGTGCATGAGGTTGCCCAGGCCGCGATGCTCGATCATCACGCCCTTGGGCGTGCCGGTGGAGCCGGAGGTGTACATCACGTACGCCAGGTTGCGCACGCTCAGCCCCGGCACTCGCGGGTTGCCTTCAGGCGCCTGCTGCCAGGCGCCGTGGTCGAGGTCGATCACCGGTATCGACACCTCCCCCGGCAAATCCCGGGTCGCGCCGTGTACCAGCAAGGCGACCGGCGCGCTGTCTTGCAGCATGTAGGCGAGACGCTCGCGAGGGTAGCCCGGGTCCAACGGTACATAAGCGCCCCCCGCCTTGAGGATGGCCAGCAAGCCCACCACCAGGTCCAACCCGCGCTCGACACACAAGGCGACCCGCGAATCCGGCTGCACGCCGCGCTCGCGCAGGTGATAGGCCAGGCGGTTGGCGCGCTCGTTGAGCTGGCGGTAAGTCAGTTGCTGCTCACCGGCCTGCACCGCCATCGCGTGAGGTGTGTGCCGGGCATGGGCTTCGAACAAGGCGTGGACGGTCTGGTCCACGGGGTAGTCGGTTTCGCTGGCGTTGAAGTCCACCAGTTGCTGTTGCAGTTCGGTCGCGGGCAGCACCTGCACATCGAACAGCGGCGCCTCGGGCGTCTCCACCAATCCCGCCAGCACCGTGCCAAGGTAGTCCAGCAGGCGCTGGGCACCGACCTTGCGGGGCGCCTTGGCCTTGAGCCGGAAACCGCTGGCCAGGTCGTCCACCGTCAGCATCAGTGGGTAGCTGAGGATGTCTTCGCTGCTCAGCAATTCGATGCCGGGCTGCAGCACCTCGAGTGCCTCGACCGAGACATGCCGGTAATTCAGCAGGCTGTTGAACAGCGGTGTGACGCCGCTGCAACGCTGGGCCAACGCCAGGGACGCTTGCTCGTGGGCGAGCAAGGCGCTGAGTTGCTGCTGCGTCTGCCTGATCGCCTCGCGCACCGTCACCCCGGCCAGGCGTACCCGCAGTGGCAAGGTGTTGATGAACATGCCCAGGGCACGGTCCGCGCCCTCACCGGCCTGCAGGCGTCCCAGCAGAACCGTACCGAACACCACATCGTCACGGCCCGAGACGCGACCCAGTACCTGGGCCCACGCCAGATGAAACAGGCTCGCCGCGCTGACACCCAAGGTGCGAGCCTGCTCGCGCAACAACTGGCCGAGTGCGTCGGGAAGCAGCACGTCGGCTTCCTCGGTGTCACGGCGATCCGCCTGGCGTTCCTGTAAACCGAAGGCCAGGGTCGGCTCGTCGACATCCGCCAGCCGCTCGCGAAAGAACGCTTCGTGCCCGGCCTGGCGTTCCGCCGACCGGGCCTGGGCGACCACGTTGCGATAGGGCACCGGCGCCGGCAATTGCTGTTGCTGGCCAAGCAGATGAGCCTGGATTTCCGCCATCAGTACTTGCGTCGATGTGGCGTCGTTCACCAGGTGGTGGAAACGCAGCATGCCCACCCAACGGCAGTTCTGCCGGTCTTCGGCGTAATCCAGGGCCATCAGCGGCGCCTTGCGCAAGTCCAGTGGCCGCTGGCGTTCGCGCAGTTGTTCGAGAATTGAGTCCCCCTGGAGGGCCACCGGTTGCACGTTCAGAATCGCCTTGCGCCACACCACTTGCATCGGTTGTTCGAGGGCATCCCACGCCAGGCTGGTGCGCAGGATGTCATGGCGGTCGATCACCTGTTGCAGCGCCTGGGCGAACGCTTCCAGCTGTTCACGGCGGGCAAAGCTGAACATCGCGTGTTGCTGGTACGGATCGCGCTCGTCGGTGATGTGGTGATACAGCAGGCCTTCCTGCAACGGCGCCAGCGGGTAGATCTCCTGCACATTGGCGGCGCCGCCGGGGATCGCGGCGACGATGCGTTCTATCGTCGGCGGGTCCAGTTCGGCCAGCGCCAGCAGGTCCGGAGTAATCAATTGGCAACCTGCCGGAACACGGTTGGCCGGCACCTCAAGCTCGGTGCCCTGGCCGACCGCTGCCGCCAGTGCGGCCAGGGTCGGCTGGCCGAACAGCACCTGCACGTCGGCCTGCAACCCGACCTGGCGCATGTGCTGCACCAACTGGACCGCCAACAGCGAATGGCCGCCCAACTCGAAGAAATGGTCATGCCGCCCTACTTGCTCGACGTGCAGCACGTCGGCCCAGATCTGCGCCAGGGCGATTTCCGTAGCACCTTCTGGGGCCTCGTAGACTCGACTGATAAATGCATCGGCACCGGGTGCCGGCAAGGCCTTGCGGTCGAGTTTGCCGTTGGCCGTCAGGGGCAACGCGTCCAGCTTTACGTAGGCCTGCGGCACCATGTAATCCGGCAAGCGTGATTTAAGATGGGCGCGAAGCGCTTCAATCGCTACCGGCGCATGCTCGGTGAACCAGGCCAATAGCTGCCCCTCGCGTACCAGCACCACCGCTTCGGTGACCCCTTCATGACCCGCCAGGGCGGACTCGATTTCCCCCGGCTCGATACGCACGCCGCGAATTTTTACCTGGTCGTCGTTGCGGCCCAAATATTCAATATTCCCATCCGGCAGCCAACGCGCCAGGTCGCCGGTGCGGTACATGCGGCCTGGGTTGAATGGGTCATCAAGGAAGCGCTCTGCGGTCATGTCCGGGCGGTTCAAATAGCCCCGCGCCACGCCTTTCCCGCCGACGTACAACTCGCCTGCAGTACCGATGGGCACCGGCCGCTGTTGCTCATCCAGCAGGTAGACCGCGGCATTCGCGATGGGTTTGCCGATGTGCAGCGCCTGCCCGGCCTCAACGAGGCCCGAGGTGGCAACCACGGTGGCTTCAGTGGGACCGTAGTTGTTGATCACCGCGAAACTGCGCGCCTGGTTGAACTGGCGCAGGCGGTCGCCACCAATCAGCAGCGTGCGCAAAGTCGGGTGTTCGATATTCTGGCTGAACGCATACTCGGCCACCGGCGTGGGCAGGAAGCATACGTCCAGTGGTTGCGCGCGCCACCAGGCCAGCAGCGCGTCGATGTCTTCGGCGCCGTCGTGGGCCGGCGGCAAGTGCAAGGTCGCGCCCACGCACAGCGCTGGCCAGACCTCCCAGGCCATGGCGTCAAACCCGAAACCGGCAACGCTGGCGGTATGGCTGCCCGCGTGCAAATCGAAGGCCTGGCAATGCCAGTCCACCAGGTTGGCCACGGTGTGGTGCTCCACCATCACGCCCTTGGGCAGGCCGGTGGAGCCCGAGGTGTAGATCACATAAGCGAGGTTGGCGGGTGTCATCGCCACTTGCGGGTTGCGCGCCAACTGCGCCGTGGCGTGGTCCAGATTGATGACCGGCACGCTCAATACCGGTAGACGCTCGAGCAAATCCGTCTGCGTCAGCACCGCCACCGGCGCGCTGTCATCGAGCAGGTAGTGCAGGCGCTCGGCAGGATGGGCCGGGTCCACCGGGACATAACAGGCGCCGGACTTGAGAATCCCCAGCAAGCCCACCAGCGTCTCCAGGCCGCGCCGGGCGACGATCGCCACACGGTCGTCGGGCTTTACCCCCAGCACCAATAGCTGCCGCGCCAGGGCATTGGCCCGTTGATTCAATTGGTCATACGTCAATCGCTGCCCCTGATACACCGCCGCCACCGCATGCGGGGTCACCGCGGCCTGGGCCTCGACGCGCCCATGCAGGGTTTGCGCTGCGGGATAGGCCTGGGCGGTGGCGTTCCAGCGTTGCAACTGCGCGGTTTCCTCGGGCGTTATCAGCGAGAAGTCAGCCAGGGGCAACGCGGTGTTTTCCAGCCCCTGCTCCAGCACATACACCAGGCGATCAGCCAGGGCCTGCACCTCGTGTACCTGGAAATACGCCTCGTTGTAGACGCAGTGCAGGCACGCCGTGTCGTGGTAGCGATTGCTGCGCAAGTGAATCGCCAGCGGCAACGGCTCATGGTGGTTGGACACCTTGATCGCCCGGGCCGATGCCTGGCCGTAGCGAAATTCATGGTCGTCCTGCTCATAGGACACCGACAGGTCGAACAGTTGGCCGCGGTCGGCGCGCAGCAAACCCAGCTCGCGATTCATCTCGCTCAGCGGGAAACGTTGATGTCGGAAATCCTGCTGGAGCTGGTCGCGCACGCCACGCACCAGGGCGCTGAAAGGCAGGTCGTCGCTGAACTGCAAGCGCACGGCACTGACCTGGGTGAACAGCCCCAGGGTCGAACGAAAGCGTGCATTGGAACGGTTGAGTATCGGCAGCCCCACCACCCACTCCTGGCGCTGGCCGGTGCGGCTGAAGTACAGGTACATCGCCGCCAATAACACATGGAACGCCGACGCCTGGTAATGGTTCGCCGCCCGCGCCATGCGATTGAGCAGCGCCGCCGGAAACGGTGCTACCAGGGTGTTGCTCGGCGCATCGCCCTTGGCCTGGTAACGGCGCGTCAGCAGCGGCTCTGGCAGCGCCTGGTATTTGTCCAGCCAGTAGCTGCGGTCCCGGGCGTAACGGGCCGACTCGCGATAGCGTTCATCGTTGTCGATGAAGTCGATATAGGACGGCGCCGACAGGTCCGGTTGTCGGCCCTGCTCCAGGGCGCTGTAGATCCCGGCAAGGGATTGCAGCATCTGGCCAAAGCCCCAGCCATCGAGAATCAGGTGGTGAGCCTGGGTGCCGAGGCGGTAATGCTGGTCATCGAGCTTGACCAGGAAGAAGCGGAACAACGGCTCGTCGACCAGCGCATAGGTTCGCGCCATCTGCGCCTGCAACAAGGCCTCGGCGGCCGCGCGGGGATCCGGCTGGCGCGAGACGTCATGCTGCGGCACCGATACCGCCATGGCCTCGGCAAACGCCTGCCGTGGCAAGCCATCGGCCGCCACTTGCAACACCGTACGCAATGCGTCGTGCTTGGCCACCAGGTGCTCGATGGCTCGCTGGATCAATGCGGGATTCACGGTGCCCGTGAGTTCGATATAACCCCCGATGTTGTACAGCGGCGAGTCACCGAGGCGCAGTTGGTCGAGCCAGATATCCCGCTGGGCGGCGGTCAGGGGGAAATACGTCATAAGATCCTTCTCATGTGAGGTGTCGATAAGGCGCACAACGCCCCATTGAGGCGAAATCAACGGGATTTAAGCATCGCCCCGGAGGGCCGTATGTCACCCGAAACCCGGACAGCCTGGGTACCGCGCCGGGGTTGGCTGATGGTTCAGTGCTGAAACGATTAAATGGATGTAGGAGATTGGCTACATCTGGCCGATGCCATATAGCCGGGCATGTCGAGAAAATTGAGTAAATATGTTTTATATCAACTAGTTAACAAACTCTAAAATCCTTTTACCCTGCAGCTTCAGCCTATATCCCTGTCGGAAATGACGAAATAATGGCGCGCTTTTTATGGCAGGTTGTGTCCCTCGTTTCCGCTACATACGTAGGACAAATCCACGTGGCTAAATGAAGCCTCGAGCACCGACCCAGGTTCAAGGAGAACGGGAGGCCTGCACACGTACGGGCAACCGTTGACGGTTTTCGACATCAAGGATGAGATGGCTATGAGTCTGACCAGCAGTATTCGGAATATGGAAAATCCGCATTTTTATTTCGAGTTGGGAGAGTTGATTTCAAGCACCGGCACTGAACACTTCGCAGCGAACATGCTGCAACTGGTCAACAAGCTGGTACCGGTTCACTTGGTGGACCTCAGTGAATGGACCCTCGACGAGCACCAGGCCTGCGTGCTCGATATCAAGTTACTTGGCAGCGACGGGTTGAAGCAGGACCTGCCGCCACCGCGCACCCTGCATCACCGCGACGATCATCCGCTGCTGAAAAAAATGCTCGGCATGAACGACCCGCTGTTGATCCAGATGAATGCCAAGGCCGACAGCACCCACACCCGCGGCACCTCCCATCAGTGCAACCTGGTATCGCGCCAGGCCAATCGGCGCTGCGTGATTTCGTTCTACCGGCCCCACACCCAACGCGCCTTTTCCCTGGCGCAGCTGTCGTTTCTCAAGAGCCTTTCGGAAACCTTGCTGCCGTTGATCGAGCGCCACGCGCAGATCAATCGACAGGCCCCGCCGGTAGCGCCCGAGCCCTCTAAAACTCCGTTGGAGCAGTCGCAATTGCAGCGCGAATTCTATAAACGCCTGTCACTCAGTGACATCACCTTATCGGCGCGGGAACAGGAGGTTTGCCTGGGGTTGTTGACCGGCGGAACCGTGCCGCAGATGGCCGAGAAACTCAGCGTGAAAAACAGCTCCATCGAAACCTACCTCAAGCGCGCGGCGGCCAAACTGGGCGTGAGTGGCCGGCATGGCCTGGCCAAATGGATGGTTGGCGCGTGATGAAAAAACTGATGCTCGGCGTGGCGTGTGTGCTTGGCGGGTGTTCGTTGATCCCGGACTATCAGCGGCCCGAGGCACCGACCCCGGCGCACTTCCCGGTGTATAACGCGGACCGGGTGGGGCCATCGGCCTCCGGGCCTGACTGGCAACAGTTGTTCCGTGACCCGGTGATGCGGCAGTTGATTGGCCAGGCCCTGGTGAATAACCGTGACCTGCGGGTGGCGGCGCTGAATGTCGAAGCGTTCCAGGCGCAGTACCGCATCCAGCGTGCCGACCTGTTCCCGGCGGTGTCTGCCACGGGTGCCGAAAACCGCCAGAAAGTCCCGCGGCGCGCCACTACCACCGGCAAGTCTGCGATCACCTCTACCTATTCGGCGACATTGGGCGTCAGCGCCTACGAGCTGGATTTTTTCGGCCGTGTACGCAGCCTCAGTGAGCAGGCGATGCTGCAATACCTGGCCACTGAAGAAGCTCGGCGCAGCGCGCAACTGAGCCTGGTGGCCAACGTCGCCAACGCTTACCTGACCTGGCGCGCCGACCAGGAACTGCTGGCCCTGGCCCGGCAGACGCTGGCCTCGGACGAGCACAGCCTGCGTCTGACGTCGCGCAGTAAAACGGCGGGCAAGGCGACGTCGATTGATGTGATCCAGGCCCGGACCAGCGTCGAAAGTACCCGGGCAAGCATTGCGCGCTACCAGCGGCAGGTGGCCCAGGACCTCAACAGCCTGGCGTTGCTGGTGGGTGGGCCGGTGCCGGATTCTTTGCCGGCACAGCCGCTGTCCGACGACCTGGTAGCCCGGGTGCCGGCCGGGTTGCCGTCGGACCTGCTGCAACGGCGGCCGGATATTGTGCAGGCCGAGTATCAGCTTCAGGCGGCCAACGCGAATATTGGCGCGGCGCGGGCGGCGTTTTTTCCTTCGGTTACGCTGACGGCCAACGCGGGCACCTCGAGTAAGGATCTGTCGGGATTGTTCCAGGGGGGCTCGGGGAGTTGGGGGTTCCAGCCGCAGATCAATCTGCCGATCTTCAATGCGGGCAGCCTGCGGGCCAGCCTGGATTACGCGAAGATTCAGAAGAACATTTATGTCGCGCAGTATGAGAAGTCGATTCAGACCGCGTTCCAGGAAGTCTCGGACGGGCTGGCGGCGCGGCAAACGTATAACGAGCAACTGGCGGCGCAGCGGGATTTTGTTCGGGCCAACCAGACGTATTACGACCTGGCTCAGCACCGGTATCGCAGTGGGGTGGACAGTAATCTGGTGTTTCTGGATGCGCAGCGGTCGTTGTTCAGTTCGCAGCAGGCGTTGATAGTTGATCGGTTGGCGCAGTTGGTGGCGGAGGTGAATTTGTATACGGCGTTGGGTGGGGGGTGGGAGGGTGATTCTGCTGGGGGTGGTGGTGGGGCCATATCCGCTTCTTCGGTCACGGCGGCTTATGGTTCCGCTCTTACAGCGGCTCACTTTGGAAAAGCCCCAAAGTAAGCAAAAGCAAGAGCACGGCGGCCTGAAAGCCGACCTGAGTGTTAAAAGCAAAAGCAAAGCCGCTTTGCTGTAGGAGCTGGCTTGCCGGCGATGCAGACACCTCGGTGCATCAGGTACACCCAGTTGATGCCATCGCCGGCAAGCCAGCTCCTACAGTGGACCGTGAGCCGCTGTAAGAGCAAAACCCTAAGGCCTTACCCGTGCCACCCGCCACACCTTGTTCCCCACATCATCCGCCACCAGCAACGCGCCCTGCCCGTCCAACGCTACACCCACCGGACGCCCCTGAGCCTCTCCATCACCATTTAAAAACCCAGTCAGGAAATCAACAGGCACACCCGACGGCTTTCCGTCCCGGAACGGAATAAACACCACCTTGTACCCCGCCTGCGGATTACGGTTCCAGGATCCATGCTCCCCCACAAACACCCCATCGGCAAACACCGCTGGCATCCCCCGCGCATCGGAAAAAGTCAGGCCCAACGGCGCAACGTGAGTCCCCAGCGCGTAGTCCGGTGCAATCGCCTGGGCGACCTTGTCCGGACGCGGCGGCTGCACCCGGCTGTCAACGTGAGCCCCGTAATAACTCCACGGCCAACCGTAGAACGCGCCGTCCCGCACCGACGTCAGGTAATCCGGCACCAGATCGCTGCCGATCTCGTCGCGCTCGTTGACCACCGTCCACAACTGCGTAGAGCCGGGTTTCCACGCCAGCCCATTGGGATTGCGCAACCCACTGGCGAACAGACGCTTCTGCCCACTGGCAAGATCCAACTCCCAGATCGCAGCACGCCCTTCCTCGGCGTCAAGCCCATTCTCACCCACATTGCTGTTGGACCCGACGGTCACATAAAGCTTGGTACCCTCAGGATTGGCCAGGACGTTTTTGGTCCAGTGATGATTGATCCCGGCCGGCAGATCAGTGACCTTCACCGGCACGGCATCGATGTGAGTCTGGCCCCGAACATAAGGCACCTTGACCACCGCATCGGCATTGCCGATATACAACTCATCCCCCACCAACGCCATGCCAAACGGCGACGTCAGCCCACCGAGAAACTCACTCTTCACCTCGGCACGCCCATCACCGTCGGCGTCCCGCAGCAGCGTGATCCGGTCGGCGCTCGGCGTATCGGCACCGACCCGCCCCATCACAAACCCCATCGCGGTACGACGCGCCCAGGCGAGCAAACCCGTGCCGCCGTCCGTGGCACCTTCAGGCATGGGCGGATGGTTACTCTCGGCTACCAGCACGTCGCCATTGGGCAAGGTGTACACCCAGCGCGGATGGTCAAGGTCCGCGGCCAACGCCGTTACCGTGAACCCATCGGGCGCCGTTGGCTGGGCATTACCGGGCCAGCCGACAGCCTTGGAAACCTTGAGTGTCGGGATCAGTGATGCAGTGGGTTCGGGCAGTTGCGGGCTTGGCCCCACACCGGCCTGAAACGGCAGTTTGGAGGAATCGCCACAGGCGCTGAGGGCAGCCGTGGCGGTGATCAGCAGCGCAAGGCGGCTTGGTGCATTCATTGGGAAACCTCGGGACAGCCCTTTATCGGGCAGGCAAAAACCCGACGGAGTATCGCGTCATTCCCCGACACCAAACACCGCCTACCGCGCAATTGAGTTTTAACTCAGTCGCACGAGTGGCTCGGCAGCACTCTCAGGCTTTCCAAGGCCCCAACGCCAGGCTGTAGGGAGAAAACCCCTCGAACTGCCAACGCAGCGCCAGCGCCGCATCCCTTCGGACCACGTGTTCCACGGTCACCTTCCACAACCGCTCAGCCCCCTCGAACGTGGCCACTTCATCTCCTTCAAGAATCACCTCGGCCCGCCCGGCCACCTGCAACACATCACCCGTAGCAAAATCCACAAACAGCAAGCCCGCAACCGGGTTGACCTGCACATTGCCCAAGGTGTTGAAAAACGAGTTGCCGGTAAAATCGGGAATCGTCAGCACCTCTCCCTCCAACCGCACAAACCCACTGTTGCCGCCTCGGTGTGAAACGTCCACCGAACGCTTGGCCGCATCTCCTTCCAGGTCCACATAGCTGGCGACGAAAAACGTATCAGCGCTGCGAATCAGCGCCCGGTCAGCGTCATCGAGCGAGTTCGCGCGCCGCACAATACCTCCCGCAGCGCGCTGCCCCCGGGCCCCCGGATCCACCGCACGCAACTGGATGTACTTCGGGCAATTTCCAAACGTGTGCACCACCGCCACGGTAAATCCGTCGACGCCGGCAGCCCCAATAACCCCATTCATGCGATTACGCCGCCGCGTATTCAGGTCAATGCCCAACAGCCCGACCGACGCGCCTTGTTTCAGCCCGCTCCCGGCGGGGTCACTCTCCGCAGGCAGGCTGTCGATACGCAAGCTGTAGGGGTCCGGCGAATACGCAAACCCCGGCGTGCCCTCCAGCAGCGTGGCCCAGGGCAGCCCCTGCTCATCCACGGCCCCCGCCACCAGATAGGGCAACAACTCATAAAAAGCCCGATGCTGCTCCGGCAAGTGATCCCGTATCACCTTCGCGCCGATCACCTCCATGCGCTCGGCCACGCCGGCACTTTGCTGCAACTGCCGCTCGCCGGCATGCCATGGCGAAACGGGGGACGCGTCCTGGTGATTCATGATCAAGCCCTCGGTGAATGAAACGCCGGATGTTCACGCAATGCCGCCACGCTGAAATCGACAAAACTGCGCACCCGCATCGAAGCGTTGCGCCCTTCGCGGTAGACCACATGCACCGGCAGCGGCGGCGGTTCATGGGCCTGCAATACTCGACACAGTTGCCCGCTCGCCAGGTGCTCGTGCACCGGGTAGCTCAAGCACCGGATCAACCCTGCGCCCTGCACCGCCGCATTGATCGCGCCCTGCACCGTGGTGCAACCGAGACGCGCCCGGGCCTTGATGCTGGCGCCCTGGAAATCCCACTGCACCCAATTCGAATACGCCTGGCTGGCGACCAGCCGATGCTCCTTGAGCGCCTCCGGTTGCATCGGTTCGCCATGGCTTTGCAGATAGCCGGGGCTGGCGCAGACGATGTTGCGCACATGGCCCACGGGCCGGGCAATCAGGGATGAACCGGGCAGTTCCCCCACCAGGACTGCCACGTCCAGGCCGTCTTCATTCAGGTTCGGATAATGATCGTGGTAATGGGCAAACAGGCGGACTCCGGGATAGCGCTCCAGGTAGCCGGCCAACAGCGGCGCCATCACATAACGGCTGAACAGCAACGGAAAAAACACCCGCAGGTTTCCCTCGGCCTGCGCGTGCGCACCCTGGGCAGATGCTTCGGCGGCGCTCACGCCGTCAAGGATCCGCGAACAGTCGGCCATGAACGTCGCCCCGGCTTCGGTGAGGCGAATGCCCCGGGTGCTGCGCTGTACCAATGGCACCCGCAAGCGCGTCTCCAGCCGGTCAATCGCGCGGATCACAGTGGGCCCCGAGATGCCCAGGGAGCGGGCTGCCGCGGCCAGGCTCGGCTGCCGGGACAGCGCCTGGAAGATCTGCATGTCGCGATAGCGGTCCATCAGGCCGGCCGCTGCATCGATGGGTTGAGCGCAGCATCCTGCCCCAGCCGGCTGACCAGAAAATCCACGAACGTGTTGACCTTCGCCGGTACCCGGGCGTTGTTCTGGAACACCACATGGATCGGCAAGGCCGGCGGTTCGAAGTCTTGCAGGACGATCTCCAGTGCGCCTGCACGCACATCGCTGGCCACCTGATAAGACAACACCCGTGTGACGCCCCAGCCCAGGCGCGCGAGGTTGATCGCCGCGTTGTTGGCGGTGACTACCAGGCGCGGCTCAACGGCCACGCTCAACGGCTGGCCGCCTTCCCTGAACTGCCATTCGCTGACCAACTGGCTGGAAGACGACGTGACAATCTTCGCCTCACGCAGTTGCCCGGGGTGCAGTGGCCGGTGCCGCTCAAGGTAAGCCGGCGCCGCGCACACTACGCGACGCACCTCGCCGACCTTGATCGCCTGCTGGCCGGGTTCCTGCAAATGCCCGATGCGCACGGCCACATCGACGCCTTCATCGGTCATGTTGACCACACGGTCCACCAGCAAGGCGTTGATGCTGACCTGGGCAAACAGGTCCAGGTACTCCCCCAGGATTGGCGCGACGAACAACTCGCCGAACAACACCGGCGCGGTGACCGTCAGGTGCCCCCACGGGATCGAGAAGCTGCCTGCTGCCGCTTCTTCGGCCTCAGTCAACTCCGCGAGGATGCGCCGGCAATCGTCGAGGTAACGCTGGCCGGCCTCGCTCAGGTGCAGGCTGCGGGTGGTGCGCGAAAGCAACTGGGTGCCAATACGCGCCTCCATCGCGGCAATCGCGCGGGTCACGCTGGGGGGCGAGATGTTCAGGCGCCGGGCCGCCGCGGCAAAGCCCTGTTCTTCGGCGACGGCGAGGAAAATCTGCATTTCCTGGAAACGGTCCATGGGTCCCCTTAATCGAATGTGGTCCACCAAACCAGTGGCTTGGGAGCGGTTGTGGCGAGGGAGCTTGCTCCCGCTGGGCAGCGTAGCGGCCCCAAAATCCTGGGAGCGCTGCGCACTGGCTCGCCAACCCGGTCCAGCGGGAGCAAGCTCCCTCGCCACAAAAATCTTCAAGCCTTGGCCAAGCCCACAGCCGTGCGTTGCATACCGATAAAACCCGGCAGCGCCTCGATGCTGTCCAGCCAGGCGCGAACCTGCGGATAGTCGTCCAGTGCGACATTCCCCTCCGGCGCATGGGCGATGTAGGTGTAGTGCGCGATATCGGCAATTGTCGGCAGGTCACCGGTGAGAAAACGGCTCTGCTCCAACTGGTGCTCTACCACTTTGAGGAATGCGTGGGAGCGGCTGATGGTCGCCTCGGCATCCAGCGCGGCACCGAACACAGTGATCAATCGCGCCGCAGCCGGCCCGGTGTGCAGTGGTCCTGCCGCAGCCGAGAGCCAACGCTGCACACGGGCCTGGGCCAAAGGCTCGGTCGGCAGCCACTGGGCGGTGCCATATTGGCCGGCGAGGTACACCAGGATCGCGTTGGAGTCCGCCAGCACCACGCCGTTATCATCGATCACCGGCACCTGGCCGAAGCTGTTGAGGGTGGCCAGGAACTCAGGGGTTTTGTGCGCGCCTTGCTTCAGATCGACGTGCACCCGCTCAGCGGGCACGCCCAGCAGCGACAGCATCAACTCAACCCGGTGGGAATGGCCAGACAAGGGGTAACGGTACAGTTTGATCATGACGGGCTCCGCGATGTGCCAGGGACCCGACCCGGTGATCGGGTCGATGACGCTTATGTTCCACCGCTACGGCACGCAGCAGAATAGCCAGTTTTTACAATCCAGCATTTCACCGGATGAAACAATCAATCGCCAAACAACTCGTCGATCAGGTTGAACAGGGTGGTTTTCACCGGGCTGTCGAGCTCGGTCCACGCCAGGCCGGTCCTGGCCCGGAACGCCCCCAACGCCAGGTGCCTGGACACGCAATTGGCCGGCAGCGCCCGGGCCGCCTGCAGCGGCAACACACCCACACCCAGCCCGGCCGAGACCAGCGCCAGCATGGTGGTGAACTCGCCGAGTTCGGAGGCGATCTCCAGCGGCACGCCCATCGCCTGCACGAATTCATCGTAGAAACCCGGTGCATAACGCCGGGCCAGGATGAACACCGGCACCTTGAGCAAGTCCGTCGGCTGAATGGTTTCCTGGGTCGCCAACGGATGCTCGCCGGGCAAGGCGACCACGAAGCTTTCCTGCAGCACCTCAAGGGTCTGCACGCCGGGATAGGCCGCCGGCAAACGCATCAGGCCGAAATCCAGCTGGCCGTTTTTCAACGCAGCCGCCTGATCCGGGCCGGGCATGTCCTTGAGCTCCAGTTCAATTCGCGGGTAGCGCTGGTGCACCGCACGAATCAACCCGGGCAGCAATTGCGGCAATACCGACGAGACAAACCCCAGGCGCACCCGGCCGATCTCCCCGCGGTTCGAAGCCCGGGCGGCATCGGCGGCGCGGGCAGCCTGGTGCAGGGTGGCGAGGGCTTCCGGCAGAAACACCCGCCCGGCTTCCGTCAGTGTGACCGAGTGCCGGTTGCGGTCGAGCAGGCGCACGCCCAGGCCGCTTTCGAGCAGTTTGATCTGCATGCTCAGCGCCGGTTGCACGATCGACAACTGCGCGGCCGCCCGGCCGAAATGCAGTTCCTGGGCGAGCACGACAAAGGCGCGCAGGTGCTTGAGTTCCATCAGGTTAGCTCCGGTTATCACGGTTATTGATCACCCCATCACAAATGAAAATTGGACGCCGGGCCCTGGCTGCGCTGAAGTAAAGCCCGTGATGCACGATATGACAGGGTTTGACGTATAACAATGAGAGCGGCGCCCCGCACTCGGATTGATAGTGTTGATCACCTGTCTCAGTCTTCGGAGATCGCCCCATGCAGCGTGTTTTAGACAGTTTCCGCCTCGACGGCCGCCTGGCCTTGATCACCGGCTCCAGCGCCGGCATCGGCCTGGCCATCGCCCGTGGCCTGGCCCAGGCTGGCGCACGGGTAGTGCTCAACGGGCGCAACCGCAGCACCTTGCGTGACAGTGCCGCGTTGCTGGCGGCGGAAGGCCTGGAGGTGCACACCCAGGCGTTCGATGTCACCGACGGCGCGGCGGTGTTGGCCGCCGTGGCGGAGATCGAAGAGCGCCTGGGCCCGCTGGACATCCTCGTCAACAACGCGGGCATGCAACGTCGCGGGCCGCTGGAGGACTACAGCGAAACCCACTGGCGCGAGTTGATGAGCACCAACCTGGACAGCGCCTTCCTGGTCGGCCAGGCCGTGGCCCGGGCGATGATCCCACGCAACCGGGGGCGCATCATCAATATCTGCTCGGTGCAAAGCGAACTGGGGCGCCCGGGCATCGCCCCGTATGCCGCCAGCAAAGGCGCGCTGAAAATGCTCACCAAAGGCATGGCCATCGACTGGGGCCCCCACGGGCTGACGGTCAATGGCATCGGCCCCGGCTATTTCAAGACCGAACTGAACGCCAACCTGGTGGCCAACCCCGAATTCAGCGACTGGCTGGTGCAGCGCACACCGAGCCGGCGCTGGGGTGACGTCGCCGAACTGGCGGGCGCTGCGGTATTCCTTGCCAGCGACGCGGCAAGCTTCGTCAACGGTCATATCCTGTACGTGGACGGTGGCATCACCGCCTCGCTGTAACCTGGAGAATTTCATGCACGCGATTGTCTGCCATGCCTCGAAAGACCTGCGGGTAGAACCGCAAACCAAACCCCAGGCACTGACGCCCGACCAACTGCGGGTGCGCATTGCCCGAGGCGGGATCTGCGGCTCGGACCTGCATTACTACCAGCACGGCGGCTTCGGCACCGTGCGGTTGCGCGAACCGATGGTGCTCGGCCACGAAGTGTCGGCGGTGATCGAGGCGGTGGGCCGTGAAGACGGGCCGTTCAAGATTGGCCAACGCTTGTCGGTCTCGCCGTCGCGGCCTTGCGGGGGTTGCCGTTATTGCCATCAAGGGCTGCCGAACCATTGCCTGAACATGCGTTTCTACGGCAGCGCGATGCCCTTCCCTCACGTGCAGGGTGCGTTTCAACAAAGCCTGGTGATAGAAACGCACCAGGCGCACCTGCTGGCCGATCATGTGAGCCTTGCCGAGGGTGCAATGGCTGAACCGTTGTCTGTGGGTTTGCATGCCATCCAGCGTGCCGGGGTGGTGTTCGGCAAGCGGGTATTGGTCACCGGGTGCGGGCCCATCGGCAACCTGTTGATCGGTAGCCTGCGGGCAGCGGGCGCGGGGGAAATTGTTGCGGTGGACCTGTCCGCCGGGCCCTTGGCCTGCGCCGAAAAAATGGGCGCCAGCCGTACTCATAACCTGGCGGAAGACGCCGACGCGTTGAAGCGGTATACCGCCGAAAAAGGCTACTTCGACTTGATGTTCGAAGTCTCCGGCAGCGCCCAGGCCCTGCGCAACGGCCTGGAGTGCATGGCCCCGCGCAGCGTGCTGGTGACGGTCGGTCTGGGTGGCGAGGTCTCGCTGCCGTTGAATATGCTGGTGAGCAGGGAGATCGACTTGCGGGGCACCTTCCGCTTCCATTCGGAGTTTGCCCAGGCGGTGGATTTGCTCAATCGCCAGGTGATTGATGTGCGTCCGGTGATCTCCCACACCGTGCCGTTCAGCGAGGCGGTGCAGGCGTTTGAACTGGCGGCGGACAAGAGCCAGGCGATGAAGGTGTTGCTGGATTTTGGTGTGGGTGATTGAACCGGACCTCGACAGCTCCCACAGGGTTGCGGTGCATTTTGGGGATCCGATAGCGCCTGCGCTACACCCGCTCTTCGAGCCTGAACCGCAGGAAACGATGGCTGGCTGAAAACAGTCGACGGTAGGTCAGCAACACTGCACCTACCGTGCCCAACGCCGACGACGCAGCGATCAAAAACATAATCACAATCTGATAACGCACCGCGTCCACCGGACTTTCCCCGGCCAGCACCTGGCCAGTCATCATCCCCGGCAAGCTCACAATCCCCACCACCGTCATCTGGTTCAGCGTCGGAATCATCCCGGCCCGCACAGCCTGGCGAATCGCATCCTGCGCCGCCTCCCAGCGTGAACCACCGAGGGCCAGAATCATCTCGATGGTATTGCGACCGGAGGTCAGCTCCTGAGTCATACGCTCAATCCCCAGAGACACCCCGGTAAGCGTATTACCCAGAATCATCCCAAGGATCGGAATCGCATACTGCGGCTCGTACCACGGGTGAATCCGGATAATCGCGAACAGGCCAACAGCCGTCACCAACCAGGAACTGCCCCACACCGACACAATGCTGTCGGCCCGCTGCCCCGCATAGGTCCGCTTCCCACGCCCGGCAGCCGAGAGCCCGGCGATCAGAGTCATCAGGCACATCAGCGGCAGCACCACATACCAGTAGGCAAATTCAAAGACCCAGCCCAGCAGGTAACCGATCGCCAACAACTGCACCACCGTGCGCACAGCCGCCCAGAACAGCTGACGCTCCAGCCCCAGCCGCAACAACAGCGACAGCGCACCGTTGATCAGGATCAGCGAGGAGGCGATGGCCATGTCCAGTGCCGTGAGGTCGTGATAATTCATGGCTGCACGGCCCCCGTCAGCACGCCGGCGTCCATATGCAAATGGGTGGTGCTCATGCGTTGCGCCTGCTCAAGGTCGTGGGACACCCAGATATAGGCGTGAGCGCTATCCGCTTCGGCCCAGGCACTGATCAACGCCTCGACCTCCCCGGACGAGGCCGGGTCAAGAGCGGCGGTAGGTTCGTCCAGCAACAACACATCGGGATTGAGTTGCAGGGTACGGATCAGTGACACCACCTGGGACTCACCACCGGATAAATCCCCGGCATTTTTTGCCAGAAAACCCGATTCCTTGCCCGCGTGGGCCAGCAGCGCCTTGACCGCCTGCGGGTCGAAACTCAAGTGATGCAAGGCCTTGAGGCTGTAGGGGAAACGCAAGTTGTCTTCCACCGTGCCTTCGATCAGCGCCGGGCGTTGGGAGAGGTAGCTGATGCGGCTGCGATACTGCGGGACTTGCGCGTTGGCGATGGGCTGCCCGTTCCAGAGGATATCCCCTGAGGTCGGCGCGTCGAGCAAGGCGAGTGCCCGAAGGAATACACTTTTGCCGGAGCCGGATGAACCGGTGATGGATAGGCGGTCGGCGCGGTGCAGCTGGAAGTTCGTGGGCTGCAGCAGTTGCAGCTGGCGGCGCTCGTCCATCCGCGTGAGCGCCCGGGTTTCGACTAATACGCTCATGGCGTTGATGATCCTTGTTCCTGATTCAGACGCAAATGGTAAGACAGGGCACGTCCCCCGTGGCGAGGGAGCTTGCTCCCGCTGGGCTGCGAAGCGGCCCCAATAAAGCCACTGCGATACACCTGAAAAAACACCGTTAATTTCTTGGGGGTGCTGCGCAGCCCAGCGGGAGCAAGCTCCCTCGCCACAGCAAGCTCCCTCACCACAGCAGCTCCCTCACCACAACAAGCCCCTTCGCCTCAGCGTTCTTCAGCGCTTGGGCTCCAGCGACACCAGGCGCGGCTTGATGGATTTCTCGCGCACCTCAAGCAACGCCAGGGTCACCGGCAACTTGAAACGTCGCCGCCCTGCACTGCCAGGGTTGAGAAACAGCCGCTCGCCGTGCCACTCGATCAATGGTTTGTGAGAGTGGCCAGTGATCACCAGCCGGATGCCCGGATCAAGCTCCTTCGGCACATCGGCAATGTCATGCACCAGCAACGCCCGCCAGCCGTTCAGGTCAAAATCCAGCCGATCAGCCAAATGCTCTGCCCACGCGGCGTCGAGGTCGTTATTGCCGCGCACCACATGCAATGGCGCAATCGAGGCCAGCAACTCAAGGATCTCCGGGCTACCGATGTCCCCGGCGTGAACAATCTGCTCGCACCCTTCCAGGGCCGCCAAGGCCTCGGCGCGGAGCAAGCCGTGGGTATCGGAAATCACACCAACTTTCATGAACGTCTCCTGTGCAAAACCCCGGCGCGATCCACCGGGCGGCTTGCAATCAATCATTGCACTGCCTATATTTCCCGCCTGGCGCCATCTACGCCACCATCCGCGGAAAGGGCTGCGCCCAAGACCTTGACTGAATATCACATTTCTACGACTCCCAACCTTAAAGCGGACAAGGTTTGTACAAGGAGATCGTATGTCGCAATCATTCTCGTCCACTAACGGCCGTATCAACCTTGAGCAGCAGCGCAAGCGCGCCAAGGAACTTTTGCAGCGCCTGAAAAGCGCCGATGCCGCCGCAACCCCGACCTTATCCGATGCCCAATGGTCGATCGCCAAGGAACTCGGTTTTCCCAGCTGGCCCAAGCTCAAGGCCCACGTCGATGCGGTGGATTTTGCCGCCCGCCATCCAGGTTTCGACGCCAGCGATGAAGCCCGCACCACCCACTGGCGCTGCGGCAACGATATCGCCCACAGCCTGGGCGTGGCGGGGTTCAAGGGCCGCTTCCGGATGCTGATTGACCCATTGTGCATGGGCCCGGTGCAGGACTTGCCTGCCGAGCAATACCAGGCCGTTCGCAGCCGCTATATCAGCCAGGTGTTTGCCATGGATGAGGCCGAAGTGGCGCGCCGGCATGCGGACGAATATCACCATCTTGAACAACTGGGCAGCGCCGGCCACAGCGTGTTGTGGTGTGAGGCGGATGCGTACGATCAATTGTTCCTGATTCGCGCGCTGGCTGGGCTCGAGCATCTGCCTGAAAAACTGGAGTTGATCGAAGTCGATCGTATCCCCGGGGTGCAGCGTTTTATCGGCATCGGCCAACTGGCGCCTGAAGTATTGGCGTGGTTGTGGCCGCAGCGCCGACAGGTCGACGAGGACATGCTGCAACTGGCGCGACAGGCCTGGCTGGCGTATTGCGCCAGCTCGCCGATCAAGCTGGCGGAACTGGCCCAGAGCAACCATACAGCCCTGCCCTTGCTGGCCCCGGCGTTGCGTCGGCAGTTGCAGGAGTTACCGGGTGTGCGGGACGGTTTGTCACTGACCGAGCGCCTGTCCCTGCACTACGTGGATGAGGCCGGGCCGGTGCCGTTTGGCCGGGTGTTCGCCGAGCTGATGGGCAAGCGTGAACCGCTGCCGTACCTGGGAGACATGATGTTTCATGCGCTGATGCGGCCGTTGATCGATGGCGAGAATCCCCTGTTGATCGAGTCCGGGGCCCAATTGCAATGGCCGCAGCGGGTGTTGGCGCTGACTGCGCTGGGTCGCCAGGTTCTGAACGGCGCAGCCTACTGGCCGGATCATGCAACGGAAGAACGCTGGGTAGGTGGCGTCTGCCTGCGACCGCGCCACCCGCACTGGACAATTGACGAACATGGCATGCCCGTGTGGCGTGATTGATTCTTCGCGACAGCTTTGATCTGTGTCATGTTGAGCCAAACAGGTAACGGTTCAGCGCGATGACCTTACAACAGCTCAACTACTTTCTCGCCGCCATCGAGCACGGTACGTTCTCCAAGGCGGCGGAAAGCCTGCATATTTCCCAACCCTCATTGTCCGAGCAGATCCTGCGGCTGGAGGAGCACCTGGGTACCCACGTGTTCATCCGCACCAATCGCCGACTGATGCTCACCGAAGCCGGACGCCGCCTGCAGCCATTTGCACAAGGCATGGTGACGTCAGCACGCCAGGGCTATGAAGCGGTGCAGGCTGTGCGTGAACTGTCCGGTGGCGTGGCCAGTTTTGGCACCTTCGGCACCGCCCACCACTATTTCCTCACGGACCTGATCGAGCAGTTCCGCACCCAGCACCCGGATATGCGGATCAAGATCGTCGGCTACAACTCCTCGGAAATCGCCGAGCTGGTGAGCCAGGGCGAAATTGAAGCGGGGCTGGTGATGCTGCCGATCAAGCAGCAGAACCTGACCGTCAGCGAGCCGGTCTGGTCGGCCCAGGTCGGCTATATCAGTGCCGACCCGGAGCGACTCAAGGGCCCGAAAACCATCAGCGACCTGGCGGTGGCACCGTTGATTCTCACCGAGGCGCGCTGGCGCACCGCCGACCCGATTCGCCGGTTGTTGGGGCAATTGGCGTCCAAGGGCGGCGAGGTGCTGGACCCGATCATCGAAGTGGAGCACCAGATCACCGGCTTCGAGCTGGCTGCGCGCGGACTCGGCGATGTGATTGCCACGCGCCCGATCCTGCATCAGCTGGGCTTCAATGATCGCTTGGGCTGGGTGCCGATCAGCCCGGCGATCTTCGAGGTATTCGGCTTTATCCATCGCCACGACACGCCTATTTCGCCGCCCACCCGGGTGCTGATCAACCTGATGCGCAGCCACTTGAGCCGCATCCAGAACCTGTATGCGCACCTGGAGACGCTCTAGCCATAGGGATCACCTATAGGAAACACATGACTTAGCCCATTCATCCACCTCTTGCCGAGCGGGATACTCCAGCCACCGACGCCACAACAGGCGCTTGAATGGGGAGCCAGCATGTCCAATCACTACTGCATCATTGGTGCCGGGGCCGCAGGGCTGGCGGCGCTGAAGACCATGACCGACGCCGGTTTCGAGGTGGACTGCTTCGAAAAGTCCGCGAACATCGGCGGTCACTGGAACAGCGACTACGATGCCTTGCACCTGATCACCCCCAAGAGCAGTTCCTTCTTTGACGGGTTCCCGATGCCCGCTGACTATCCGGTGTACCCGAGCCGCGATCAGGTCAAGGCGTACATGAACGCCTACACCGACACCTTCGGCCTGCGCGAAAAGATCACCTTCAACACCGAAGTGCGCAGCCTGAAGCCCCTGGACGAGAACGGCGAAGCGGGCTGGCAGGTGACCCTGGCAGACGGCACCCACAAACACTACAGCGGCGTGCTGGTGGCCAACGGTCACCTGTGGGATTGCAAGATCCCGCAAGTAAGCAAGGGGTTCACCGGCGTGTCGATTCACTCCGGCGAATACCGCAACGTGCAGCAGGTGCAAGGCAAGGTGCTGGTGGTGGGGTTTGGCAACTCCGGATGCGACCTCGCAGTGGATGCCGCCCAGGCTCGCCTGGACACCACCATTGCGATCCGACGCGGCCAGCTGTTCCAGCCCAAGACCCTGTTCGGCCTGCCCCGGGGCGAGCTGCCGCTGCTGGGGCAATTGCCGCCAGAACAGCAGAACATGCTCATGAACATGCTGATCATGGCCAGCGTCGGCACCCACAAGAATTACCCCGGGCTACCGGCACCGGATACCTACGACCTGGATGCGCAACCGCCGGTGGTCAACACCTTGCTGCTGTACTGGATCCAGCACGGCCGAATCAAGGTCGCACCGGGTATCGAGAGCATCCAGGGCAAGACTGTCACGTTCACCGATGGCAGCCAGGTCGATTACGACACCATCGTCTGGGCTACCGGTTTCAACACGCGCCTGCCGTTCCTCGATGAACGCCTGCTGCAATGGCGCGACGGTGTTCCGCTGCGTACCGCCGCGATGACCTTGCCGACCAACCTGGAAGGCCTGTTCTACATCGGCCTGGGCGCCCCACGTGGCCCGCAATGGCCGGTGTATTGCGAGCAGACCCGGCTAGTGATGCGCTTTCTCACCCTGCGCGAGCGTGGCATGCAAAGCCTGGCGGCGAAGTTTGCCCAGTTGCAGCCGGCCGACTCACGCATCGATATCGTCAAGCGCGAATGGCTGAGCAACTACCAGGACACCCAGCGCCAACTGGATGTGCTGGAACTGGCTCTGCAACCCGGCACCCCTCTTCCTCAATACGCCTGATCGGATAGCCCTTATGAACACTGCACCGCACTCCAGCGTTATCGTTACCGGGACTTCCTCGGGCATGGGCCAGGCCGTCGCACAGCGCTTTCAGGCTGAAGGCTGGCACGTCGTCGCTGTGGACGTAACACCCAGCACACAGCCGGCGAGCCCCTTGTTTTCGCCAGTGGTCGGCGACATCACCCAGGAGGCCACACTGGCCCGTACCCTCGATGCCGCCCTGGACGGCAAGGCACCGCTGCGAGCCGTAGTGAATGCGGCGGGGATCTTTCCCACGTCATCCCTGGATAGCTTCAGCGAAGCGCTGTACCGCAAGATATTCGACATCAACGTGCTGGGCTCACTGAACATCGCACGTATCGGCACCCGTCACCTGAAAGCCGCCGGCGGAGGCGCTATCGTGTTCTTCGCCTCGGTGGATGCGTTCACCGTGTCGAAAAACCAGTTGCTCTACAGCGCCTCCAAGGCTGCTGTGGTGTCGATGACCCGCTCCCTGGCCATCGAACTGGCCGGCGACAATATTGTGGTCAACGCACTGGCCCCGGGCTGGGTGGACACCGAAGGCACCCGTGCCGGCGGGCGCATCGAGGCCGCCATCGAATCGATCCCCTTGAAACGCGCCGCGCGGGTCGAAGAAATCGCCGACTGGGTCTGGCAACTGAGCGCCAAACCCTCCTACATAACAGGCGAATCATTGTGCATCGCCGGGGGCGTGTATATGCGATGACCCCAGCCTCCGCAGGCCCCGCGCATCAGACGTGGGCCTGCCACTCCCTATTGACTGCTGCCTCACTACAATTATTCCAGAGGGCAATATCATGGGCGAAGTTCACGCTTCCTCGATTCATCAAGGGTTTCCCGCCGACCGTGCATCGGCTGAACCCTCACGCAAACGGCTGACCAAAGCGGTCGTCGGCGTGACACTGGGCAATATGGTCGAATGGTTCGACTTTGCGCTCTACTCCTCTCTCGCCGGCATCATCGGCAAGACGTTCTTCCACAACGACAACCCGACCACCCAGTTGATGGCGATCTACGCCACCTTCGCGGCGGGCTTCCTGATTCGGCCACTGGGCAGCCTGGTATTCGGTCCCATTGGCGACAAGTTTGGCCGGCGCACGGCGCTGTCGCTGAGCATCACGCTGATGGCCGTCGCAACCTTCGCCATTGCCTTGATCCCGAGTTACGCGAGCATCGGCCTGTTTGCGCCCGTCCTGTTGATTCTCATGCGTCTGCTCCAGGGCCTGTCGGCGGGTGGCGAGTACGGCGGCTCCTGCACGTTCATCGCCGAGCATTCGCCGGACGAGCGACGCAGCTTTTTCACCAGTTGGCTGGAATTCGGCAATATCTCCGGGTTCCTGCTGGGCGGTGCAGTGGTCAGCCTGTTTACCCTGGGCCTGGGCGAACAAGCCATGCAGGACTGGGGCTGGCGCGTGCCCTTTGCGATTGGCGGCCTGCTCGGCCTGATCGCCCTCTACTTGCGCCTTGGCCTGGAAGAAACACCAGTGTTCAAGGAAATCCAGGCCAACGAAAAACTGCGAAAGGCGACGGGCGCCGAACCCAGCCTGTTCAGCTTACTGGTCAACGAATGGCCGAAAATCCTGCAATGCATGGGCCTGGTCACCGTGTTCAACGTGACCTACTACATCATCCTCGGGTACATCCCGGGTTATCTGGAAAACGTACTCGGGTACAGCAATACGTTCGCCAGGAACCTGGGGATGGCCGCGACGCTGTTCATGCTGGTGTTGATCCCGGTTTCAGGCTTGCTGGCCGACCGACTGGGCCGGAACCGGATGATCATTACCGGCTGCGTGCTGCTGATCGTCATGGCGTTCCCCTGCTTCATGCTGCTGCATACCCAGAGTGTCGGGTTGCTGCTGGCCGCCCTGCTGATCCTGACCCTCGCCCAGTTGTTTTTTGAAGGAGCGATGCCGGCCACCATGACTTCGCTGTTCAAGGCCCGCGTGCGCTACAGCGCCCTCGCCTTGAGCTACAACGTCGCGGTCTCGCTGTTCGGAGGCACGGCCCCGCTGATCAATACCTGGCTGATATCGATCACCGGCAACCAGATGATTCCCGCCTGGTACCTGATCGGCGGTGCCGTGGTCGGCCTGATTTCGATCCTGTTCGTCAAGGACTCCACCGGTAAACCCCTCCCAACATGAGAACCACCATGACCAGTAAAACCACAGCGCGGCAAACTATTTCCTCGGGCGGTCAGTACGAAAACGTGTTCGGTTATTCCCGCGCCGTTCGCGTGGGCAACCACCTGCACATCTCCGGCACCTGCGCCTCACCCGATTACGAACACAGCAATGCTTACGAACAGGCCCAGGCCATTCTCGTCACCGTCAACAAGGTGTTGGCCGAGGCGGGCATGGGCCCTGAAGACGTAGTGCGCACCGTGGTCTACCTGCGGGATATCAACGATGCCGCCTCCGTCGCCAAGGCACACAGCGAGGTGTTCGACGCTATTCGCCCGGCCAGCAGCCTGATTCAGGTGGATTCGATGCTGCGCCCCTGGCAGAAAGTCGAAATCGAAACGTACGCCATCGTTGCCGATTGACCCAGGCGATGAGTAAAAAACCGCGGCTTGGGCCGCGGTTTTTTTTGGTCCCGGTTATATCCATAGCAACAAACGATATTGGTATATACCAGATTGCTCCCTTATAAATCGCCCCCATCAAAAGACTGCAGGCTGGAGAAGCAAGCGATGGTGTCGGTAAAGGTAATGCTGGAGTACTTTCATCCCTGGCCGAATTCGGCGGGTTTGTACCTGGCGCGGGAACGCGGCTGGTACGCCGAGCTGGGTCTGGATGTGGAGTTGGTGGTGCACGACCCCTACCGTGGCGACACCCTTGAACACCTGCTGACCGGCGCGGCGGACTTCGGCATTTTCCCCAGCAACCGCCTGCTGGTCCGGCGCGGCCGGGGGCAAGCCCTGCAAGGCATCGCGGCGATCAATCATGCGGGCCTTGAGTCGATTCAAACCCTGACCGACTCCGGCATCCGCCGCCCACGAGACCTGGTGGGCAAGCGCCTGGCGCTCAACCCCACGCCACGGGGTTTGGCGATGGTGCGTCACCTGGTGAGCAACGACGGTGGCGACCCCGATGGCGTGATCCTGGTGGACAGCGGCGTGCGTGAGTTGCGGCCCGAACAGTTGGCCGAAGGCATCGCCGATGCCAGTTTCGGCGGCTACTGGGCCTGGGAAGCGTTGATGCACAGCCCAATCGAAGCAGAACGCCGGGTGGTGTTGCCGGTGGATCAGATTGGCGCACCGGCGTATCACAGCTACCTGTTGGGCGCCCACGAACGAACCCTCGCCGAGCAGCCCGGGTTGGTGCGTGATTTCCTCGCGGCCACTGCCCGTGGCTATCTCGCCGTGGCCGAAGAGCCAGCCATCGCGCTGGCAGCCTATGAGCACACTACACCGTATTTCCCAGCGGAATTGCTCAGCGCATCCCTGCACAAAATCGCTCCGACCTGGCTGCATGACGGTCGTTGGGGCGAGCAACGCCAGGCGCTGCTGAAACCTTATGCCGAGTGGCTGCACGAGCACGCGGTGCTCGACAATCCGCAGGTGTGGCAAGGGGCAACCAGCAACGCCTATCTGCCCGGGGCGACGGCATGAATCCACAACGCACCGCCCATGGCCTGGGGCTTGATCCGGTAGCTGCCGACTGGCCAGCGCTGCACGAAGCAGATATCCAACAGCTGCTGCACGAGTACCCGCAACTGGGTCAACTGCGCAGTTTGCATTGGCACAGCCCGCGACCGTTCTCCGCTGCCGGGCTGATCAATACCGGCAGCGCCACCCTGTTCGTCAAACGGCATCACCGGCACGTGCGCAAAGCCGCATGGCTGGAAGAAGAACACCGCCTGATCGCCCACCTGCATCGCCACGGCGCACCGGTTGCCGCAGTGGTGCCGAACCGCCACGGTGCAACGGCCACGACGCAAGGTGAATGGACCTACGAGATTCACCATGTCGCCGAGGGCCTTGACCTGTACCGCGATGCGCTGTCGTGGTCGCCCTTCCAAAGCACTCAACATGCGCAGGCGGCGGGTGTGGCGCTGGCTCGATTGCACCTGGCAGCCGAGCACTACAGCGCACCCCGCCGTCAAACAGAAGTGCTGCTGGCCAACGCCCGGGTGATCGAACAACCCGCGCCACTGGCCGCGATCGCCAACACCCCCGCGCTGACCGAGTACCTCGCCGACAAGGATTGGCACGCACGGCTGACCGAGCTGCTGTTGCCCTGGCACGCGCCCCTGCAACCCTTGCTGCACCAACAACCGGCGCTCTGGACCCATAACGACTGGCACGCCTCGAACCTGCTGTGGCATGCAGACGGCAACGTCGCCAGCGTGCTGGACTTCGGCCTCGCCGACCGCACCTTCGCCCTCTACGACCTGGCGACCGCCATCGAACGCAACGCCGTGCCCTGGCTGGACCTGGACAGCGGTGGACTGGCAGCAGCGGACCTCGACAGCGTCGACGCATTGCTCACCGGCTATCATCGGGGCCGGCCATTGAGCGCCCAGGACCTGCACACCCTGAGCGCCCTGCTGCCGTTGGTGCATGTGGATTTTGCCCTGTCCGAAATCGCGTACTACCAAGGCGTAGTGGGTTCCACCCGCAGCGCCGACGTGGCCTATCACGCCTACCTGCTGGGCCATCTGCAGTGGTTTGCCAGTGCCCAGGGGCAACGATTGCTCAACCACCTGCGGCGAAAATCCGTATGAGTATCCTGGTCGATACCGATTGGCTGCATGCCCACCTCGGGGAGCCCGGGCTGGTGATACTGGACGCCACCGTCGTCCTGCCGTCCCCGCGTTTTGACGGTGATTACCGGGTCGCCAGCGGTCATGCCGGTTGGCTGCACGCACATATCCCCGGCGCACGGCATGCCGACTTGCTGACCGATCTGGCCGACGTTCAAGCGAGCTACAGCTTCGCCCTGCCAACACCACAAGCCCTGATTCAGGCACTGGCGAATCTGGGTGCAGGCGCCGACAGCAACGTGGTGATCTACGATCGCGCCGACGGTTTCTGGGCCGCACGCCTGTGGTGGATGCTGCGCGGGCTGGGCATTCACGCCGGCGTGCTGGACGGTGGTTTCAACGCCTGGCAACGGGCGGGGTTACCGCAGCACAGCGGGCAGCCTGCAAACACACCCGTCGTCGAACCCTGGCCGATCAGCACCTACGCACCACTGTGGATCGACCGCGCAGGCGTTGAGGCGGTGGCCGCAGGACAAGCACCCGGCGTACTCGTCTGCGCGTTGGGCAGCGCCTTGTTCGACGGCACCGCAGCCACCCGCTACGCCCGGCGCGGGCACATTCCCGGCAGCCACAACCTGCCGGCACGCACGCTGTTTGATGCACACGGTCGCTACCTGCCCAAGGACGCCCTGGCCGTGGCTATCGGACCCACGCTGCTGCACAGCGACGGTCCATTGATTCTGTACTGCGGCGGCGGAATTTCCGCGGCGGCCAACGCCCTGGCCCTGACCCTGCTGGGTCGCCAGGACCTCGCACTCTACGACGGCTCGCTGCAGGAATGGGCCGCCGACGCACGCTTACCAATGACTACCGGAGCAGCTCCGGCCTGACGCCCTTTGCGGCGACCCCGGCTTTTTAATTTCGTACTGGCAACCCGTCCGTTGCGCAGCGCTGGGCTCCTTTGCGCTCAATAAAGCGCGAGGCGCCAGCGGGCAGGCCCTTGGAGCGCTCCTTTTATGGCAACACCGTACCGTCACACCCTGCTCGCCCTGAGCATCACCCTCGCCGCCATGGCCGCCCACGCCCAGGACGCGACCCTGGACACCGTCACCGTAGTCGGTGAACAGGCCACCGACTACCAGGCGAAAAAGGCCGCTGTCGCCGGCTTCGATAACGCCCCGCTGCTGGACACCCCGGCCTCGGTGGCGGTGATCACCGAGGCTCGCCTGAAAGACCAGCAAGCCCGCCTGCTCAGTGAAGTATTGAAGAACGACGCCTCGGTCGGCGACAGCTATGCGCCGGTGGGTTACTACGAGAATTTCGTGGTGCGCGGTTTCTCGTTGAACCCGGCCAGCAGCTACAAGATCAACGGTCGCACCATCACCGGCGAACAGAACGTCGCACTGGAAAACAAGCAGCAAGTGGAAGTGCTCAAGGGCTTGTCCGGGCTGCAAAGCGGCGTGTCCGAACCCGGCGGCTTGATCAACTACGTAAGCAAGCGCCCGGAGAACGTGCGCTCGGTGACTGTCTCCACCAACGAACACGGCGAGCGCTACCTGGCCACCGACGTCGGCGGCTGGCTCGGTGCCGAGCAGCAGGTGGGGGTGCGGGTCAACCTGGCCCACGAAGACATCCGTTCCTACGTCGACCACGCCGACGGCCAGCGGGATTTTGCCTCCCTGGCCCTCGACTGGAACATCAGCCCCAACGCCCTGCTGCAACTGAACGCCGAATACCAGAACCGCGAGCAACGCTCGGTGCCCGGATACCAATTGCTCGGCGGCACCACCGTGCCCCACAACGTGTCGCCACGGGATCTGCTGGGCTACCAGAGCTGGTCGAACCCGGTGGGCATCAAGTCGCTGAACCTCGACGGCCTGTTCGAATACCGCTTCAACGAGGCCTGGAAAGCCAGCTTCAGCGCCTCCCGCAGCCGCGTGGTGATCGACGACTACAGCACCTTCGCCTGGGGTTGCTACGGCGCCGCCAGTTGCGCCAACACCGCAGTGCCCAACCACTTCAGCGCCGAGGGTGACTACGACATCTCGGACTACCGCAGCCCCGACGACACCCGCAGCAACGAAGAAGCCCAGGCCGCCCTCAACGGCCAGTTCGACACCGGTTTTCTCAAGCATGACCTGACCTTCGGCACCACTGCCTTCCGCCGCCTGGTGGACCGGCGTGAATCAGTCAACGAATACATCGGCGAGGGCAATATCTACGAAAAGCCGCCGGTGCTTGACCCCTACGAGGGGCCGCTGGGCCATACCTACCGGCGCCTGGACAGCCGCCAATACGGGCTGTTCGCCAGCGACCGCATCAGCTTCAACGAGCAGTGGCAAACCATTCTCGGCGGGCGCCAGGTGCGCCTCGACGAAGAAACCTACGACCAGGCCGGCGACACCACCCGCCATACCCAGCGCAGCGTATTCCTGCCCCAGGTGGCGCTGATCTACAAGCCGCGCCCGGACACCACCCTGTACGCCAGCTACAGCAAGGGCCTGTCCCTGGGCGGCACCGCGGCATGGTTCAGCAGCAACGCCGATGAGGTATTGCCGCCGACCACCTCGCGCCAGCTGGAAGTGGGGATCAAGCGTGACTTCCAGCGCCTGAGCCTGACCGCCGCGCTGTTCCAGATCACCCAGGACCTGCAATACAACCGGCCCAACGATGACGGCAGCATCACCTTCGTGCAGCAAGGCCAGCAGAAGAACGTCGGCCTGGAGCTTTCGGCCAATGGTCGGGTGACCGATAACCTGCAAGTGTCCGCCAGCGTGGCGGCGATTCGCGCCCGGGTGAGCGGCAGCGGCACCGACGACTACGACGGCCACCAGGCGATCAACGTACCCAAGCTGCGCGCCAGCCTGCACGGCGACTACAGCATTCCCGGGATCAAGGGCCTGGCCCTGCTCGGCGGCGTGCAATACAGCGGCAGCAAGTACGCGAACCGCGAGGCCAGCGTGAAGGTCGACGACTATGCGGTGTTCGATGTCGGCGGACGCTACAGCACCAAAGTCGGTGATTACGATACTGTGCTGCGCCTGACCGTCGACAACCTGTTCGACAAACGCTACTGGCGCGATGTGGGTGAATCGGCGGGCGATGGCTACCTGTTCCTGGGCGCGCCACGCACCGCGCGGTTATCCGCCACCGTCAATTTTTGAGGCTGACTGTTCATGCGTAATCTGATTTTTGCCAGTGTGTGCCTGCTCTCCACCGCCCTCGTCGGCTGCCAGCAGCAACCGCCCGCCAACGACCAGCTGGATGCGGTGCTGTGGACCCAGACCTCCATCGAGCACGAGCTGATCTACCGCCAGGTGTTCGCCAACGCCACTCGCCAACTGGACGTGGCCCTCAAGACCCCGGACTGGGACGCCCTGCCCTTGCCACCGCGCAATCTGGCCGGGCTGCCGCCAGCGGTGATCGTCGACATCGACGAGACCGTGCTCGACAACATCCCGCTGAATGCCCGGGACGTCGTCAACAACCAGGTCTACTCCTACGACCGCTGGAACACCTGGGTCGACCAGGCCAAGGCCCAGGCGCTGCCGGGCGCCGTGACGTTCCTGCAGGCCGCCAAACACAAAGGCATCACGGTGTACTACATCACCAACCGCGAGCAAAGCCAGGTCCAGGCCACCGTCAACAACCTGCGCCTGCGGGGCTTTCCGGTGGACAGCGAGCAGCAGGTACTGGCTGCCGGCACGCCCATTGGCGGCTGCGAACACGCCGGCTACGGCAAGAACTGCCGACGCCAATGGGTCGCCCAACACGCCCGCGTGCTGATCCTGGCGGGTGATTCCCTGGGGGATTTCGTGCAGGCCGAACACAACACCCTGGACGCCCAGCGCAAGGCCGCCGAACCCTACCTGGGCTGGCTCGGCCAGCGCTGGTTCGTGCTGCCCAACCCGACTTACGGCAACTGGTACAGCGCGCCGTATGGCGACCAGGAAAAACTGCCCTTTGAACGCAAGCGCCAGCTCAAGCAACAGGCGCTGCACCTGCAAAACTGACCCTGAGGGGACTGTATGACGCCGCTGGAAATAGTCGCTGTGATCTTCAATATCGCCGGGGTGTGGCTCACCGCCCGACGGGTGCGCTGGTGCTGGCCGGTCAGCGTGGTCGCGGTGTTGCTGTACGGCTGGATCTTCTTCGACGTGAAGCTGTATTCCGACATGCTCCTGCAACTGGTCTTCGCTGTGTTGCAGGGCTACGGCTGGTGGCGCTGGAGCACCGGGCGCATCGACGCGGGCAAGGTGCGGGTGGAACGGCTGCCGGTCCAGGAAGCATGGCGGCACCTGCTCGCCGGGGTGATCGGCGCGCTGCTGCTGGGCGCCGCCATGCACCACTTCACCGATGCCGCACTGCCGTGGCTCGACTCGCTGCTCACCGCTTTCAGCCTGGTGGCCAGCCTGTGGGCGGCGCGCAAGTATGTGGTGAGCTGGTGGCTGTGGATCGTGCTGGATACGGTCTACGTGGGGCTGTTTGTGTACAAGGACCTGCAACTGACCGCTGCGCTGTATGCCGGGTTTGTGGTGCTGGCGGCGTATGGGTTGGTGTCGTGGCAGCGTGACCTGCGCCAACAGGAACAGCAACTTTCAGTTGCTTGAACACGATGTTTGTTTCCCAACTGTTGCCAGGCCAACAGTTGGGAAAACATATAACTAAAACAACGCATTACAGTACATAAAATCATTAAACATAAAGCCCTTATCGCGTTTAAATATAAAAAATCCCATGGGTATATTTATGAATTTACGTACTGTCGTGACCTTGGGCCTGGCCCTGTTAGTGGCCAGCCCGGCGGTGTTCGCCGGGGCAACGCTGGATCGCATCACGCAATCCAAACAGTTGGTTGGCGTGCTGATGGAGAACTATCCGCCCTTCTCTTTTCTCAATGAACAAAACCAGCTGGATGGCTTCGACGTCGACGTGGCCAAGGCCGTGGCCGACAAACTTGGCGTCACCCTGAAGTTGGAAACACCCTCTTGGGAAGTAATCGCAGCAGGCCGCTGGCAAGGGCGTTATGACGTGTGCATCTGCTCCATGACCCCAAGTGCCGCCCGTGGGCAAGTGTTCAATTTTCCTGTCGAGTATTACGCCTCACCGGCGGTCATCGTGGTCAACGCCGATGAATCTTCCATCCACTCGGCCAGTGACCTTTCCGGGAAAAAAGTCGGCGTGGGCAGCGCCTCGACCTACGAGGCCTACCTGAACAAAGACTTGGTGATCGAAGGCGCCAACACGCCAATCGAATACCCGTTCAGCCAGATTCAAGCCGTGCCTTACGACAATGAAATCGTGGCCTTCCAGGACTTGGCGCTCGGCACCGGCAAACGCTTGGACGCAATGCTCACCAACCTAGTGACCGCCAATGAGCGAATCAAGCATGACCCACGCTTCAAGGTCGTCGGCAAACAGCTTTACAGCGAGCCCAACGTGGTCGCCACCGAAAAAGGCGACCCCCAATGGGACGCGAGGCTGACCCAAGTGCTGGCCGACCTTAAAAGCGACGGCACGCTGACGAAGATCTCCCAGAAATGGATTGGCGCAGACATCACCCAATGAGCGTTTTCCCCACCCCGACCTCTGTGGTGAAACCGCCGCCCGTCAAACACCAGTGGTTGCCCTTCCAGGTGCGCCTGTGGCTGACCTGGGGCGTGATGCTGTGCCTGTTCGCCGGGCTGTTCATGAGCTTCGACCTGAAGTTTGCGATCGTCGCGGCCAAGTGGCAAAACCTGGTGGGCCTGCACCTGTCGCCCAACGGCTTTCTGCAGGGTGCGGCGCTGACGCTGTTCCTGTGTTTCTGCTCGATCTGGCTGTCCCTGGCCCTGGGGTTTGCGACGGCCATGGCGCGCTTGTCGAACAGCGCGGTGGCGTTCGGGATTGCCAGTTTTTACGCCTCGTTCTTTCGCGGCACGCCGCTGCTGATCCAGATTTTGCTGATCTACCTCGGCCTGCCCCAGTTGGGCGTAGTGCCGGGCGCCATCAGCGCCGGGATCATTGCACTGTCGTTGAACTACGGGGCATACCTGAGCGAGATCTTTCGCGCCGGCATCATCGGAGTGTCCCAGGGCCAGCGGAATGCAGCGGCGGCGCTGGGTATGGGCCCGGCGGTGACGTTCTGGCAGATCGTGCTGCCCCAGGCGATGCGCACCATCATTCCACCGACCACCAGCCAGTTCATTTCGATGCTCAAGGACTCATCGCTGGTCTCGGTCATGGGCGTCTGGGAAGTGATGTTCCTCGCGCAGTCCTACGGGCGCTCCTCATACCGCTATATCGAAATGCTCACCACCGCTGCCGTCATCTACTGGCTGCTCTCCATTGGCCTGGAACTGATACAGGCACGCCTGGAGCGGCACTACGGCAAGGCCTACCTTCACGGGCGATAACCGCTTTTTACCTGCAGGAAGCACCATGTCTGATCCAACCCCGTTGTTATTCGGCCTGTACGAACAAGCCAGTGTCGGCTGCGGCGGCGCGCCCAGCCTGTGGACCCACCCGGCGGATGAACGCCTGGGCATCAACACCCTCAAGTACTGGTCGAACCTGGCCCGCACGGCAGATGAAGCCAACCTCGACCTGATGTTCTTCGGCGATGTGCTGGGCTTCTACGATGTGTTTGGCGGGTCCGAAGCGGCGGCGTTGAAATGGGCGGTGGAAGCGCCGGCCAACGACCCGCTGACGATCATTCCCGCACTGGTGGCCCTGACCGAAAAGCTCGCCTTTGGCGTCACGGTCAGCACCACCTATGAACACCCATTCACCCACGCCCGGCGCTTCAGCACCCTGGACCATTTGTCCGATGGGCGTATCGGCTGGAACATCGTCACCTCTTACCTGTCCAGCGCCGCACGCAACTTCGGCCTGGAGCAGATGATCAAGCACGACGACCGCTACGAACGCGCCGAAGAGTTTCTCGACGTGGTGTACAAGCTCTGGGAAGGCAGCTGGGCCGATGACGCGGTGCTCGCCGACAAACTCGCACGCACCTATGCCGATGGCACGCGTGTTCGACCGATCCAGCATGCCGGCGACCATTACCGGGTGGCCGGCCCGCACCTCACGTCCCCCTCACCGCAACGCACTCCGCTGCTGATCCAGGCGGGTTGGTCGGGCCGTGGCCGGCAGTTCGCGGCCAAACATGCAGAGCTGGTGTTTATCGCCAAATCCAACCCGCTGGAGATACGCCAGGGGCTGGAAGATATCTGGCGCCAGGCCGAGGCCCGCGGGCGCAGGCAGCAAGACGTCAAATCCCTGACCGTGTTGCGCATCATCACGGCCCCCACCGCCATCGAAGCACAAAAGAAATACGAGACCCTGCAAAGCAACTATCACCTGCAGGCGCAGTTGGTGAGCTACGCGGGCGACACCGGTATCGATATCAGCCGCTACGCAGACAGCGAAGCACTGTCCACTCACACCGAAGGCATGACCTCCTACGTGATGAGACCCGATGGCAGCGGTAAACCGCTGACCGCCGGCGAGGTCAAGCAACGCTTCGCCAACGTGACGCGGGGCAGCGACCTGATCCTGGTGGGCACGCCGGAGCAGGTGGCGGAAAAAATCGAGGAACACGCCAGAATCTCCGGCACCAGCGGCTACATGCTCAACCCGTTGATCAGCCCCGGCTCGCTGAATGACTTTGTCGAACTGGTGATCCCGGCCCTGCAAAAACGTGGGTTGTATCGCACCACACCGCAGACCGGCACCCTGCGTTCGCGGCTCAGCGCCGACGGCAGTGACCGCTTGCCAACCTCGGCCCATGGGGCTTCGTTCCGCTTTGAGTAAGGTGCTGGTGGGCACTGCGTGACCTGCGCCAACAGGAACGGTAGAGTCACGCCCACGCCCGGCCTGCACACGGAACCCCAGGATGCCTTTCGACCCGATTTCACCGCACTACCAGCGCATTCGCGAACAGATCGCCCACGATATCGCGGCGGGTGTGCCGCAGGCGGATGAGAAATTCCCGTCCGAACGGGAGATGATCGAGCGCTTCGGCTGCACCCGGGTCACCTTGCGCCAGGCCTTGCAGCAACTGGAAGCCGAGGGCCTGGTGTACCGGGAAAACCGTCGCGGCTGGTTTGTCAGCCCCCGGCGCATCCGCTATGACCCGACGCGCATCAGCGGCTTCATGGATTATGTGAGTGCCCAAGGCCGTACGCCGCGCACCGAATGCCTGCACGCAGAGCTGCGCCCCGCGGGCGACTGGCTGGCCAGGCGGATGGGCCTCGCGTCGGCGGATGAGCCGATGTTTTTCCTGCAACGGCGGCGCTGGATCGACCGGCGGCCGGTGTTGCTGGAGTTCAACGCGCTGCTGGCCAGCTGGTGCCCTGGGCTGCTGGACGCCGACTTGAATACCTCGCTGACCCAACTGCTGCGGGAGCGGTTTTCCCGGGTGCTGTCGCGGTGTGAGCTGGAGATGCACATTGGCACGGTGAATGAAGAACAGGCCGAGTTGCTGCAATTGTCCACCGGTTCCACCAGCGTGTATCTGGAACGCTTGAACTTCGGCGAGGATGACCAGCCGGTGGAGTTTGACCAGGAATTCTGGCGTCCGGATGCATTGTCCGTCGTGATGGAGACCCGCTACCCCGGGACGTGAATTTCACACCTGTGAAAGCTTGTGACTTGTTGCCAACGAACCCGTTTTCACTCGCTTGCAGCCCCTACTATCGAGTCCTCGTGCGCCCCTCACATGGACTGAACCGATGATCACCCGCCCCGAAAAATCCGCGTCGCCCCGCGTCGATCAACCCAACGCTCCCGAGCGGGTTTTCGACGCCGTCCTGAACAAAGCCAAAATCCTTGCCAGCACCGGGCCGGGCGACAAAACCGTCAAGCCCGAGGACTACAAGGAAGTCACCGCCCTCCCGGCCAAACTCGACATCGACAAGCTCAAGGTCATTTCCGAAGACAAGGACGCCGGGGTGATCTACTTCGAACAGGACGGCGCCAAATACAAGATCAGCGCCGAGGGTGCGGCCAACGCCCAGGACGGCTTCGACGTATTGAAGAACCTGCGCTTCGGCCATGCCGTAGCCCCGGTCAACCAGGGCGGGCCCGACGAAGGTACCCCGCTGTACACCTTCCTCCAGACCCTGGCCGAAACCCAGGGCACCCCGGCCGGCAAGGCCATCGTCGAAAGCCTGAAGAACCCCGACCAGCAACTGCTGCGCGAAGACGGCGACGGCGTGCGCCTGGCCAACATCAAATCCGTGGGCAAGGCTGAAGACGGCATCCTCAAGGTCAGCCTTGAAAACGGCAAGACTCTGGTCATTTCCGAATTGCTCACGCCCCAGGCGTTCAGCACCTACACCCAGGCCGGGGTGACCAAGGAAGCCCTCAATGACGGCAAATCCAAAGGTTATGAAGAAGTCACCAGCCTGCCGGGGGACCTCGATTTCAGCCAGTTGAAAGTGGTGTCCGAAGACAATGCTGCCGGGGTGATCCTGTTCGAACACCAGGGCCACAAGTACGCGATCAGCAAGTCCGAAGCCGACCTGCCGCAGCCCGGCGCCGACCTCAGCAACCCCAACCCCAACGCGGGCGGCACCTTCTACAACTTCCTCCACGCCGTGCACGCCAGCGAAGGCTCGCAGGCCTTCGACTACATCAAGAACGCCCAGTCCCTGCCCGGCCAGGAACTGCTGCGCAAGGACGAGGCCAGCCTGAAGCTGGGCGACATCAGCAAGGTCGACGCGCCCATGGACGGCATCCTGGTGGTCAACCAGGCCGACGGTAAACTGCTGGTGGTGTCCAAGGACATCACCCCCGAAGCCTTCGCCGCCTACACCAGCAAGGGCCAAACCCTGGCCGGCATCGAAAAGGCCAAGGGCGACGGCTACACCCTCGCCGCCCCGGACGCTTACCTGGCCTCCACCGAAGACATCATGAGCGTCGGCGGCGCCGGTGATTATGGCCCGGGCCTGATCGCCTTCACCCAGCACAAGCCGGGGGGCAGCGAAGAGAAAATCGTGGTGTCGGAAGACAGCAATCCACAGATGTTCGAGCAGATTTCCAGCTACCGCAGCGACATCGCCGCGCAAACCACCGACGTCGACAAGCTGCGCACCGACAACGGCCTGCCGCCCCTCAAGGACGTCTCCGTCGACAACCTGACCACCACCGAGAAAGATGACAGCGGCAACCCGCTGTCGGTGCAGGACCTGTCGATGAAAACCCTGGTGGACAGCTACCGCGCCGGGGTCAAGGACGGCAGCATCGGCAAGGACGACCCGCGCGCCAAGTTCCTGCGGGCGGTGGAAGCCAGGAGCATGGCCGACAACGGCATGTCGATCATTCCCGAGCACGGCTTCGGCAACCAGGGCATCGCCACCACGCCCATCGACGTGACCTCGCGGGACGTACGCGACAACATCTTCGACACCAAGGCCATCGACCAGACCATCAACGACCTGCTCGGCGACTCGACCATCCAGCACGACATCAAGGCCAACCACGACGCAGCCCTGGGCAAGGTCGACGGCGGCCAGGCGAAGGTCGATGAGACCAGGCAGCGCCTGATCGACAGCACCTCCTCGGAGAACTTCACCCAGTACATCAAGTCCCTGCAGGACAGCGGCAAGACCGAACTGGCCACCCAGGAAATCCAGAACGCCTACACCGCCCTGGCCGATATCGACCCGGCCAAGGCCGACAACTTCCTGCAAAACCTGCAGATCGACGGCTACACCGATGCCGTTGAAAAGCTGATGGACGATCCCACCAAGATCTCAGACGACAACACCGCCCTGGCCACCACCGACAACACCATGGCAATCCTGTCGATGCTCAAGGGCAGTGCCGACGGCCTGCCGCGCCAGGCGCTGGGGGTGTATTCGAAGTTCGTCGACCAACTGCTCAAGGACAAAAACGCCGCCGCCGATTTCGGCAAGGCGATGATTTCCCTCGGCGACACCTGGCAGAAAAACGGCGTGATCAGCTTCAGCGACATCGACAAGGCCGTGAGCAAGGAGATCATGCCGGGCCTCAGCGAAGAGAACCGCAGTTCGTTCGTGAAGAACCTCAACTTCCTCAAGGACAACGGCGTACTCGGCTCTGTGGGCGGCGCAATCGGCATGGGCCGTATCGTCTACCAACTCGCCGGGCAAGGCGGCAAGCTGGCGGATACGCCGATGAAGCGCCTGGGCATCGCCAACGACTTCCTCGGCTTCCTCGGCACCGGCTCGCACTTCGCCACGCTGGGCCTGAAGGTCTACGACAAATTGCGCGGCACCAACGCCTACAAGCTGATGGGCTTCGACCGTTCCCTGCCCGACCTGTGGGCCAAGCCTGGCGAGGGGTACCACGCGCTGCCCAAGGACGCCGAGGCGGTGCAGAAAAAGTACTTCGAGATCGTCGACCAGGCCATGGACGACGGCAAGGACGTGGGCAAGGCCCTCAACAGCGGCGGCTGGAGCGACGAAGGTGCGGCGAAGATCCAGGAAGGCATTGAAAAAGGCATTGCCAGCCGCGGCGGCGTGGCCGGGGCCGGTTTTGGCGCGAAGTTCGCCAGCAGCGCGATCAAGGTGATCGGCATGGCCACCGACGTGGCAGGCGGCGTGATCAGTGTGGTGCAGGCGGCGTTTACCTTGCGTGATGGTGTGCGCGAGAAAGACCCGGTGAAAATCGCCTCGGGCTCACTGTCGATGGCCGGTGGTGTCAGCAGCCTGGTGGGCGCGGCCGGCGGCGTGCTGGGCACGCTGGGGGTGACCGGGCGGATCATTCCGTTCCTGGGACCGGTGGGTTTCTTGATCTCCGGCGCGTTGTCGTTTGTCGGGGCGATCTTGAGCACGGTGCAGTCCCACAAGCTGCACAAGATCTCGATGCAGAACTGGGACCAGATCCAGGACTTCAAGCAGGACGGGCTGCTCAAGCCCAACGGGGATGAAGCGTACGTGTGGTTGCAGACCTACCTGTCCGACTGGGGCCAGCGGGATGCGCCGCAGGACCAGAGCATTTTTGATTTCCGCAAGGAAGAGTGGGATGCGCGGTCGAGTATCCGCGGGGGCGACCATCGGCGGGACCACCCGGACTTTATCGGGGACGGGAATAACCGTAACTCAGAGGACTACAAGTACTCGCTGAAACCGTCGGAATGGACCAATGAGAACCACGACATTATCTGGCGGGTGGGGGATGGGTATGGGGGTGAGTACCATGATGTGGACAAGCCATAACTGAACTTCCTGACACCCGGCAGAACCCATGTGGGAGCGGGCTTGCTCGCGAAGGCGGTGGGTCAGTCAACATTTTCAGTGACTGACACACCGCCTTCGCGAGCAAGCCCGCTCCCACATTTTGATCGGTGTTCGGCTCAAGATCGTCAGATCAACCGCGCCGCCACCAACCAGTCCGCCACCGCCTGGAACGAAGCATCCGGCACCGGATCCCCCGGCACCGTCTTGCGCGCAATCGCTTCCGCCAAGCCCTTGTCCGGCGCTTGCGGTATCCCTAAATCAAACGCCTCCTGCAACATCCCCAACGCTTCCTCCGGCGAAGCGCGGCACACCACCACCGGCACCGGCGTTTCACCACGCACATAACGCACGCCTATCACCCAGCCATCGGTGGTGCCGATCATCATCGACGCCCGGCCCAACCCCAGCTTGGTGGCCAGCGCCTGCATCTCCTGGCGCTGGCGTCGCCGTTCGCTCTTGATCAACGGGTCGCCGTCAATGTCCTTGCGCTCGCGCTTGGTCTCGCTGCGGGTCATTTTCATGTCGCGGCCGAACAGCCAGCGTTGCATCAACACATCCACCCCGCCCACCAGGATGAAGGCCGCGAGTACGGTAAACACCAGCGGCTTGAGCACCAGGAAAAACGTCGACTCGATACACCCCGCGCCACACCGCGACGACTCCATCAACGCCTGCAACGCATGCCGCCCCACCACGTAGAACGCCACGGCCAACACATGCACCTTGATCAGGCCCTTGATGAACTCCACAAAGTTGCGCAGGGCAAACAGCTTCTTGAAGCCTTCCGCCGGGTTGATACGCTTGAACTCCGGCTTGATCGGCTCCACGGAAAACACAAAGCCACGCATGGTGATGATATTGGTCAGGATCACCACCCCGGTGGTCACCGCCATCACCGGCAGGGTAATGCCGATCACCAGTTGCTCGGCATGGTCCAGCACCCGTGGCCAAACCGTGGCGAAGGGTTCGATGTAGATCTGCGCAGTCAGGTCGATCAGCGCCGTGACCTGGGCCTGGGCCCGGGGCGCGAGGATGGAAATGCACAGGGTGCAGAACAGGATGACCATGCCCGAGACCAGGTCCTGGCTCTTGGCGACCTGGCCTTTCTTTCGCGCGTCCTTGAGTTTTTTATCCGTGGCCGGCTGGGACTTCTCTTCGCTGGTATCGCCCATGCGCTACTCCATGCCCGCCAGGGTTTTCAGCAGCTCCACCGTGCCGCGAAATTCCGCCAACTGGTCCAGCATCAACGGAATCAGGAAGCCGATATAGATCACCATCAGGATCGAGAAAAACAGGTTTTTCACCGGTAACGACAGGTCGAAAATATGCAGGTTCGGCGCCATCCGCGACAAGTACGCCAGCATCAAATCAGTGACCAGCAGCGAGATGATCAGCGGCGACACCATCAGCACTCCGACGCGCATGATCTGGTCGAGAATCGACAGCACCGCCAGCAACGCCGAGCTGGCAAACACCGGGGTAAACGCGGTCACCGGCCACAGCTGGTAGCTGTGGTAATAACCGTCGACCATCAGGATAAAACCGCCGGACATGAAGAACAGCGTGATCAACATCACCGTCAGCAAGGTGGACATCACACTCGACTCCCCGGTGGACAACGGGTCCACCAGTTGCGCCATAGTCGAACCGCGCTGCAGGTCGATCAACTCCCCCGCCACTTCCGCCGCCCAGAACGGAATGCCGAACAACAGGCCGATCAGGATGCCGATCAGGAATTCCTTGATCAGCAACCCGGCGATAAACAGGCTGCCGTGGTTGGGCATCGAGGTCATGGCGTCGAACACCGGCATGAACATCGGGATCGAAATCGCCACGGCCACGCAGCCGCGAATCATTCCGGTGAGCCCGAGGCGGTTGAACGCCGGGGTGATCACCACCACGCCCATGGCCCGGCAGGCCGCCAGCGAGGCCGAGCTGATCACCGGGTAGGCGACTTCGAGAAACTGTGCGGTAAGGCTGGCATCCATGGGCGGTCAGCGCGTCCACAAGGGAAAATTGTCCAGCACCTGGCTGCCGAGTTCCGCCACTTGCCCGGCCAGCACCGGGCCGAGAAACACGATAGTCAACAATACCGCCACCAGCTTCACCACCTGGGGCAGGGTCTGGTCCTGGATCTGGGTCAGCGCCTGGAACAGGCCCACGCTCAAACCCACGATGATCGCCACCCCCAGCGCAGGCGCGGAGAGCATCAGCACGGTCATCAGTGCCTGTTTCATCAATGACAGGAAAACGTCCTGGCCCATGGGTCGTGCCTCAGCCGTAACTCAGAATCAAACCGTGCATCAGGCGCGACCAGCCGCTCAATGACACGAACAGGAAGATTTTCAGCGGGATCGAAATCAGGTTCGGCGAGACCATCGACATGCCCATCGCCATCAGCACGTTGGACACCAGCAAGTCCACCACCAGGAACGGGATGTACAACAGGAACCCGATCTCGAAGGCCCGGGTCAGCTCCGAACTGACAAACGCCGGGATCAGCACCACGAGGTCGTCATCCCGCAGGTCGGCACGGGCTTCCGGCGACCAGATGGTCTCGGTGGCCTGCACAAAAAAGCCGCGCTCGGACTCGTTGGCAAACCGTGCCAGGTGCGCCTGTAGCGGCGGGCGCAGGGCGTCGCCGAGGTCCTTGAGTTGCTCGACGTGCTCGATATTCAGGTCGCGGCCCTCTACCTGGCGGTACATGTCGCCAATCAACGGCGTGGTGACGTACACCGAGAGAATCAGCGCGATGCCGTACAGCACCAGGTTCGGCGGCGTCTGCTGCACGCCCAGGGCGTTGCGGATCAGGAACAGCACCACCGAGATTTTCATGAAGCCGGTGAGGGTCACCACCGCCAACGGGATCAACCCGATGGTGGCAACCACCAGGATGATCTCGATCAGGTTCGGCTGATAACCGGTCATGGGGTGGCGAAACTCAGCAGGCGCACGCCCAGGCCGTCACCGATTTTCACCAGTTGGCCCTGGCCGACGCGACGGCCGTTGACCATCAGGTCGACGCCATCCACGGTCGGCGTATTCAGTTGCAGCAGGCTGCCCGCCCCCAGTTCCCGCAGTTGCGCCAGGGTCAGTTCCAGGCTGCCGACCTGGCACACCAGCTTGAGGGGCAAATCGTCCAGGGCCGCGGCGGCATCGATGTCAGTCATTGTGTTCTCCATGTCCAAAAGGGGCGTGTTCAGAGGTTCCTGCACCTGCAGCGACGAGCCGTCGCGCTGGCAGCGGGCTTGCAGGCGGCCCTCAAGGTCCAGCAGCCAGCCGCTGCCGGGTTCGAGCATCAGCACATCGCCGGGCTGCAGGCTGCGCAGCTCGCCGAGGCTCAACCATTGCCGCCCGGCCACTACCGACAGCGTGTGGCGCAGCGCCGGCAACGGGTCGGCGTCGATCTGGCCGTGCTGCTCCAGCAACTGGCCCACCAGCACTGCAGCGCTTTCACTCAAGTCCAGTTGGGCGGCCATTGGCGGGTTGTTGCCGAAGGTCAATGTCAGCGCCAGATGCACTGCATAAGGCCGCAGGTCGTCACTGGTTTCGAGCAGTTGCACGGGGTGGCCGAGCAACGGTTCGAGGCGCTCGATCAGGTCCAGCACGGCCAGTTCCAGCAGCAGCGAACGCGGTAATGCCGGCAGCACTTGCGCGTCGAACTGCAACGCCAGCGGCACCAGTACTTGTTCCAGGGCGGCAGCCGAGAGTCGCAAGCGCACCGGTGACTGGCCGAGCAACAGCAACACATCCCGGGGTGTTTTCAGCGGCTGGGGATCGGCGGCCCAGGCGACGCTCAGATCCTGCCCGGCGCAGCGGCCCTGCCACGCATGCCGCCGGCGGTGCAATTGGTTATGCAGCGTGAGCAGCGCCGGGTCGTAGTGCTCAAGCCAGGGCGCCAACGGGTCGGCAAGGGCCACGATCATGTGCCGAGTCCTTGTTCTTCACGCAGCTCGCCGGCCACCCGTTCGCTGCTTTCACGCCCGTCCAGCAGGCTTTGCCAGGCATCGGACTGGCGCTGGCGGCTCAGGCGCTCCTGGCGAAACAGCTCACGCTCGCGCTCCTGGGTTTGCAGGGTACTGGACACGTGGCTGACGTCGCCTTCAAGCACCTGCTCATCGTCGGCCAAGTCCCGCAGGCGATCCTGGGCGGCCTGCCAACTGGCCACCGACAGGCCTTCGGTCAGCGAGGCGTAAATCTCGCCGGCTTCATGGGCAACGGCCTCACGGTGCAGGCGCAGTTGTTCCTTGGCGTCGGTCAAGGCGCCGCGGGTTTGCGCGCAGCGTTGCTGTTGCGCCGCCAACTGGCTCGCCGCCCGCTGTTCGCGCAGCACCCGCAGGGTTTGCAGGGTGCGCAGTTGTTCAGTCTTCATCGGTTCTTTTCTCCATCGTCATACCAACAGCGCACTCACTGAGTGCATGAAGATCGAATGTGGGAGCTTGCTGCGTTTTCGGGCTCATGCCAGCACCTGGCGCATGCGGATCAAGGTGTGTTCGGGGCTGCTGGGTTCGTCGGCGTTCTGGCGCAGGAAGGCTTCGATTGCCCCATGGCGGGTGATCGCTTCGTCGGCCAGGGGGTCGCTGCCGGCGGAGTACTCGCCGACGCGGATCAGCATTTCGATCTCGCCGTAGCGCGCCATCAATTCACGGATGCGCATCGCCAGGCGCTTGTGTTCGTCACCGGCGACCTGCTCCATCAAGCGGCTGCGGCTGCGCAGCACGTCCACCGCCGGGAAATAGTTGCGCTGCGCCAGTTCGGCGCTGAGGGCGATATGCCCGTCGAGGATCGAACGCGCTTCCTCCGCCACCGGATCGCTGGCGGCGTCGCCTTCGGTGAGCACGGTGTACAGCGCGGTGATGCTGCCGGCAGGGCCCGGGCCGGCGCGCTCGAGCAACTTGGGCAAGGTGGCAAAAAACGACGGCGGATAACCGCGGCGGGTCGGAGGTTCACCCACGGCCAGGCCGATTTCGCGCTGGGCGCGGGCGAACCGCGTGAGGCTGTCCATCAACAGCAGTACATTGCGGCCCTGGTCGCGGTGGTACTCGGCCAGGGTGGTGGCGACAAATGCCGCGCGCACCCGCTCGGCGGCCGGGCGGTCGGAGGTGGCGACGACAGCAACGGTGCGTGCGCGGGCCGTGGCGTCCAGTTGCACGTCCAGCAGTTCGCGCACTTCCCTGCCCCGCTCGCCGATCAAACCGATGACAATCACATCGGCCTCGCTGTTGCGGATGATGCTCGCCAACAAGGAGGATTTGCCCACACCGGGCTCGCCGAAGATGCCCATGCGCTGGCCCTGGGCGAGGGTCAGCAAGCCGTCGATGGAGCGGATGCCCAACGCCATGGAGCGCACGATCAATTGCCGGGAGAACGGGGCCGGTGGCTCGGCATGCAAGGGGTAGGTCTGCAGGTTCAGGGTTGGCGGTACACCGTCACCGTCGAGAAACTCGCCCATGGGGCTGATCACTCGCCCCAATTGCGCATCGCCCACGGCCACACCCAGGCTTTCGCCGGTGGCAGTGATTTGCGTGCGGGTCGACAGGCCTTCCATGGAACCGATGGGCGACAGGATCGCTTCGTCGCCATCAAAACCGATCACTTCGGCGCTGAGGCTGCGGCCACTGACCGGGTCGCGCAGGTGGCACAGCTCACCGATGCTCGCGCCCGCCACGCTGGCCCGCAGCAACACCCCGCGAATGCTCAGCACCGTGCCCTGCATCGGACGCAAGCGGGCCTGGGACAGCCGCTCGGTCAGGCGCGGCAGCAGTTGATCGAGGTTCATGCGACGCCCTCTTCGGCAAAGGGCAACAGGCTGCGGCGCAGGCTTTGCAGTTGCGCCTCCAGCCCCAGCTCAACCGAACCCGCCGGGCTGCTCAGGCGGGCCTGGCCGGCGCCCAGTTGCGCATCGGCCTCCACGGCGATGCCGTCCTTGAGCAACTGTGGGCGCAGGGCATTCACTTCGGCGGGCGGCACCCACAACGTCAAGGCCTGGCCCTGGCGAAACGCGCTCAGGGCCTGGCGTGTACAACGCACCACGCGGTCGGTGTCATCCAGTTCGCCAAGTACTTCACGCACGATGCCCAGGGCCAGGTCCGCCAGCGACGCCTCAAGCCCGGCCAGGTAATGCTGGACCTCGGCCTGGGTTTCCAGCAGCAACTGTGCAACCTGTTCGGCACCTTCGCGGCGCGCACTTTCAAAACCCTCGGCGCGGGCGGTGTGCAGCCATTGGTCGCTGTCGGCCTTGATCTGCTCGGCGTGCGCCCTGGCGGCTTGCACAAAGGCAAAGCCATCGGTCCATAACGCCGCTTCATCGGCGCGCAAAATCCGCGCGGCTGGGCGGCTGGGTAATTTACTCATGGGCAAGCTCCTCGGCGAGTAACCGGGCGGCGACGGTCTGGACGATCTCCAGGTCGCGGGGCAAGCGCCCGCTGTAGCCCTTGGGTGCGACAAACCGCAGGGGCAGCCAGCCTTGCAACTCGGCAGGCTGGGCTTGCAGCCAGGCGGCGACACAGGTGAGGCCATCGCGGTCGATGGCGTCGATCAACTCGGCGGGCTCGCGCAGCAGGTCGGCCGCGCCGCCCAACTGCCGGTGCGCGAGGGCCAGGGCAAAGGCTTCCTGGCCAAGGCCCTCGCGCAATTCATTGACCACTTCGCGGCGGATCTCCCGGCTCAGGGTCGAGCCATGCCAGATCGCACCACACAGCCTGGGCAGACGCGCAAATTGCGCCGGGCTCAGCAGCAGCACCGGCAAATCAGCGGCGGGCGGCGTGACCAGATGCGCCAGCGGCGCCAGCTGATAATGGCTGGCCAGCAGTTGCTCCAGCCGCGAGCGAAAACGCGGCTGCCCATGCAGGGCTTGCAGCACCTCGACCGGCAGGCCTTCGCCAAAACACTCGCCAAGGCTTTGCTCGCGCACAAACTGCAACGGCTGGGCGATCAGCCCCTGCCAACGCTCAACCAGGCTCATTCACCCTCCTTGAGCACATACAACGCCTGGGACTGGCGCCGGGCCCATTGCTGGCGAGCCAACACACCACCCGCGCCGAGGGCGAGCAGCAGCAAGCCACCGAACAGCAACCGCGCCTGGTTGAGGTTGTCTTCCAACAGCCACAGGCCCATGAAACGCGCGAGTCGCGGTTGCGCCGGGTTCTGGCTGATGGACACCGCGGCCTTGATCGCGGTCACCGACACACCGTCATAGCTCAGGCCGGAAATGCCGTTGGCCACCAGGGTCTTGATCTGCGGAATCAGCGTGTTGATGTCGGTGCCCGGGTCGTAGCGCACCAGCACCGAGGCCGACGACGGCGAAATCACCCGCTTGAGCAGGTCATTGTCCGGCAGCACCACGTGCACCCGCGCCGAGACGATGCCGTCGATCTGCGACACCGAGTGGGACAGTTCTTCGCTCAAGGCATAGATCATCTGCGCCCGCTCCTGCACCGGCGACGACACCAGGCCATTGCCCTTGAACACCTCGCCCATGTTGGAAAAGCTCTGCTGCGGCAGGCCGGCGTTGTCCAGCAGCGTCATGGCCTCGGCGAAGCGCTGTTCGTCGACCACCACTTTCAACTGGCCGTTGTCCTGCACCTTGCGCGTCGCCGGGATGCCGTCGCGCAGCAGCACCGCGACCATGGCGTTGGCGTCGCGCTCGCTGAGGTTGGTGTAGAGGTCCATGTCGCAGGCCTGCAAGAGGCTGGCGAGCACGCCGATCAGCAGCAGGCGCAGGGCACGATTCGGGCTTGGCATGGCGTTATTGACCCTTGAGCAGCGTGTTGGCGGAACCGGAAATCTGCGTCGCACCGCGCACCACCATCTGGGTTTCGATGGAGTAGTCGAACATCTTGCCCAGTGAATGGACGATCTGGTCGACCTGCTGCTCGGCAACTTTCTTGCCCGGTTCTGCGGTGGGCGAGGCACCCGAGGTGCGGATATCCGCAGCGGCCACTTGCGGCGGCGCCGAGGGGTTATTGGTGAGCAAATCGGCGCGCTCGGAAAAGGTCCGGGAGCGGTCGATAAAACTGTTCAGGCGCTCCATCAGCCCCGAGCCGATCTGATGGGGGCTGGCGCCCTCGGGCATGCCCTTGGCCGTATTGGCCATGTGCTCGAACAGATTCTGCGAGGCCCCGGCGGGCCCCGCGCCGGCGGACGGCGGCAAGGCCGTGGCGCTGGCAGCGAGACTGATGGTCATGGGTACGCCCTACTCTTCGTCGTCATCGGACATGGCGTCATTCAGCATTTCCTGCGCCTTGGGCATGATGATGAATTGGCCGCCGATGGTGACTGCCTGAGTGATCAGGGCATCGGTGAATTCGGCGTCGGTCATCTCCGGTTTATCGGCGCTCTTGGCGTTGTCCACCGCGGCGTTGAACTTGGCTTCAGGGCTGGCGCCACCGGGGGCGAGGTTGCTGTCTACGGCGGTTACGGACATGGTCATGCTCCTTTACTGGGGTTGGGGTGAATCAAGGGGTTTCAGTGCTCACCTGGGCGCCGCGAAACACCCGCACGCCGTGCTCGCGCGCCACAACAGGCGCGGCGGCCTTGGGCTGCAGGTGATCCACATGCTGCTGGACCAGCGCCAGGTACGGCGGCGGCCCGGAGACGAAGACTTCATCGCCCTCGGGGCCGTTACGCATCGATAACTGCTGGCCGAACACATCGAGGTTGTTCAGATAGGCCTGCAACTGATCCAGGTTCAGGGCGCTGGCCTTGAACAGCCTGGTGGTGATTTCATCGCTGGCATTGAGGTACAGCAGGTTGCCGTCGAAATACCAGGTCAGGCCATTGGTGCTGCACAGCGTCTGCAAAAACTCCCCGGCGGTGGCTGCACGCACCGTGCTGCGGGCCTTGCCGCGGACCTTGTCGGAGAGCACCAGCGGGATATCGAGGTTGTGGGCGAACTCTTCGAGGGCGGCGCGCACGTCCTGGTCCACCAGCACATAGGCGTAGGGTTTGGCGAACCATTCGGGCTCTTCGTCGGCGTGGGCGATCGAGGCACCCAACAGCACCGACAGACATAGGAGCGCCATGGAAAATATGCTTACATGACGTCCGCCTTCGCCCAACGAGTTGTGACGATGACCAAACACTTTTTGCTTGCCGGCAGCCTGTTGCTGGCTGCCTGTTCCAATACTGCGCCGAGCGATTCCGACCGCTCGCTGAAGCTGGCCGACGACCTGAACAAACGCGGCGACTACGCCAGCGCGGCGGCGCTGTACGAACGTGCGGCCCAGCAACCGGGCGCAAGCATCGACTTGTGGCTCAAACTCGGCCAGGCACGGCTCGACGGCAACGACGCGGTCGGTGCCGAGCGCGCCTTCCAACAGGCCCTCGGCCTTCAAGCCCACAACGCCGACGCCCTGCTGGGACTGGGCACCGCGCAACTGCGCCTTGGCAAAAGCCAACGCGCCGTGACGGCCCTGGGCCAGGCCGCCGAGGCCAGCCAGTCGCCGGTGGCCTACACCCGACTGGGCATTGCCCAGGTGTTGAACGGCCAGGCCGTCGCGGCACAAACCGCGTTCGCCAAAAGCCTGGGCCTGCAACCCGACGACCTCGACAGCCGCTGCAACCTGGCCCTGGCCTACGCCCTTGGCGGCCAGGCGCAGCAGGCCTTGGACACCATCGCCCCCGTCACCCAATCGCCCCGCGCGTTGCCACGGCATCAGCGTAATGAGCTGCTGGTGCTGGTATTGGCGGGATACGAACAACGAGTGGCCAGCTTGCCGCTGGACGATATACCGGCGGCTGAGCGCGCACGCCTGATCACGGAAGCCAACCGCATCAAAGCCATCAGCGATCCGATTGCGCAAGCGCGGGAATTGGGGCTGGTGGATACGCACTAAATCCAACTGCTTTTGATCTTGCTGTTGCCCTGCTTTTGACGTTGCTTTTGATCTATCAGGCCCCGTTAAACCACGCTGGCCGAACGCAGGCTTTGGAGCGTGGGTAACCCGGCAGGACGCCGGGTTAGCCGCGCTGGGCCAGGGATGGCCCATCGCGGCGGCCCACGCTCCAAAGCCGGAGTGAGGGCACACCGAGCCTGAGCGAGGTGCCGAGTGGTGGGGCAAAGACCTTTTGGTTACTTTTGGGGCGTTTGCCAAAAGTGACCCGCTGTAAGAGCGGAACCCTAAGTGGCCGTTACCGCAGGAATGGATATGTACGCGGTAAGCTTCAAGATCCGGGTCGCCTATCAGTCCGCTTTCGCGAGCAAGCCCGCTCCCACATTTGGATGGTGGTGTTACAGATGGATCTGCTGGGCCTGGAATACCGCTATCGCAGGCAAGCCAGCTCCCACAGAGGACATGTGAACGCAGGTTCATTGCTCCGCTCCCGGAGCGCCCGCCTTGGCCTCTTGCTGAGCCTGACGCCGCTGCAACTGCTCCCGATCAAACCCCTCGATATACACCTGCGCCGCCCGCCCAACCGGCGCCGCCATCGCTGGCCCGGTGGCCCGCCCCTGATTCAAATCCTGGCGCTGCTCCACCATCTGCATCAAATTCAGATTATTGGCGCAGCCCAACGGCAAGGTCGCCTTGAAATCCTCGTCCAGTCCAATCTCGTCCTTGGCCGGCGGCTGCTGGCACTGGCTTGGCACCCCGTCCGCCTGATACTGCGGCGAGTAATACACCGGCGCCAGATGCGTCTTGCACCCCACCACCAACAGGGGCAAACACATCAACAAACGCGAAACTTTCATGTCATGCCCCCTCATCAATTCATGTAGAAACCAAACGCCCCACCACTGCGCGGCCCCGCCGCTGCGGCGGTCGCAGGCTGCGCATCCAGCGGCGTGGCCAGGGTGCGACTGCGCACCGGCTCCACCAGGTACGGCGTAATCAAAATCACCAATTCGGTTTCATTGCGCTGAAAACGCTTGGAGCGAAACAGGTTGCCCAGGATCGGCAAGTCCCCCAGCAACGGCAGCTTCTCGATGTCCTGGCTGCTCTCACGCTGGAACAAACCGGCAATCGCAAACGTCTGCCCGCTGCCCACTTCCACCCGCGTATCGGCGCGGCGCACACTGAACGACGGCACATGGAAATTGCCGAAATCCACCGTGCCGCCACTCACCACACTGCTGACCTCAGGGCGCACTTGCAGGGCGATCCGGCCGTTGGGCAGCAGCGTCGGGTTGAACAACAGCGACACGCCGAACGACTTGTATTCGATCCCCACCAGGTCCCGATTCACCGGCACCGGGATCGCCACTTCGCCGCCCGCCAGGAAGCTCGCGGTTTGCCCGGTCATGGCGGTGATGTTCGGCTCGGCCAGGATTTGCAGGATCCCGTTGGCCTGCAACGCGTCGAGCATGCCGTCGATATTGGTATTGCCCGAACCGCTGCCCGCTGCCGCCAGGCCACCGGCGGTGGCGGCGGCCAGCGGTCCGCCGGTGATCAGGCCAAAGGAGAACGTGCCGTTGCTGAACATGGCGTTCCAGTTAACCCCGTAATGCAGCAGTTCCGAGCGGGACACTTCAGCAAAGCGCACACGCAAGTTGACCTGGGCGGCACCGGCGTACTCAGTGGTGTTGACCGCGCTCTGGAAGCCCTGGCCCTGTGGGTTGAGCAAGGCATTCAAATCCGTCGCTTCTCCAACCGAACGCACCGTGCCCTTGGCGATCAATCGGTTACCGGCACCGCTGATCTGCGCGCCATTGCCGGGATGCAATTCCTGCATCGGCGCAGTCACTGCCTGGGTCGCGCTACTGACCGCCAGGCTCAGGCTGGCAAGCTGTTTGCCGTCGCTGCCGAGGGCAATCAGGCTGGTATTGCCCGGCGCCTTGCCGAAGATATAGATCACCCCGGGCGACACCACTTGCAGGTCGGCAATCCCCGGCTCGGCCACCAGTACCGACTCCACCGGGGCCACAAAATGCAGGATCCGGCCTTCACCGGAGGCCAGGTTGATAGACCCCTGGGCACCGTTGGCGATGTCCTGGGCACTGCAGAAAAACGAGGTCAACGTCAGCAACAGCAGACAAAAACGGATCATGAGGCAGACGCCAGGGAAGTGACGGAAGCCGCGGCAGGTGCACGGCGGTTGGAGATATCGGTAAGGCTGATGGTCACCAGCGCTTGCAGGTTGTATTCGGTGGCCAGTTCGCGAAACGACAACACCGCCAGCTCCAGTTCACCGCGCAGCACCAGGCGCCGCAGGCTGCGGCGCAGTTCCGGGTGCACCAGCAATACCGCACTGTTGGCTTCAGTGGTTTTGTCGCAGGCCTGGCGCAGTTGGGCGAGCAACGCGCGGTTGACTTCCTCGGGGATCACTTCACGGCTGGGCTCCTGGCGACGCAGGGACGCACGCAACTGGTCTTCCAATCCCGGCGCCAGCACCAGGGCGCCAATCACCCGATTGCGGTCGGCGTACTGATGGCTGATCTGCCGCGCCAACCCTGCACGCAGGTGTTCGGCCAGGCGGCCGGCATCGGTTTCCCGGGCGCCCCACTCCACCATGGCTTCGAGCAAGGCCCGCTGATTGCGGATCGACACGCCCTCTCCCACCAGCAGGCGCAGGGTCTCGGCCACCCGCTGCAACGGCACCAGGCGCAGGGCTTCCTTGACCAGTTCGCCGTAGGTGGCTTCGGTGCGTTCGAGCAGCAGGCGGGTTTCCTGGATGCCGAGGAAGTCTGCGGCATAGCGGCGCAGGCTGCGTTCCAGCACGCCACGCAGGACTTCGTCCGGCAGCAGGAAACCGATGCCGGCGTTGCGCAACGCGTCTTCGTGCTGACGCTCGATCCAGTGCGCGGCACGACCGTTGAGGGGCGAATCGGCTTGCAGGGTGGCGATGTCCAGCAACTGCACATGCACCGGATCGTCCTGCAACAGCAGGCAGTTGATCGGCATCTCGCCTTCGCTGACGGGTACGCCTTCCAGTGACACGCGGTAGCTGCCCGGCGTGGCCTTGGCGTCCATGTGAATGCCCGGCACCGGCATATCGACGCCGAGGTCGCTGCGAATGTCGTGACACAGCGCTTCGATGCGTTGGCTCAGTAGCTGGCGCGGGGCGCTGAGGGCCAACGCACTGCCGAGGGTCAGCAATACCCGAGTGTCGGGGGCCACGCCATAATCCTGCTCGGCCTGCACTTCAACCACCGGTTCCAGGGTCTCGACCAGCGCTTCAGGCTCTACCTGGTTTTCACGGGTATGACGACGGTACATCACGAAGGCCGCACCACCGAACACCAGCGACAACCCGAGGAACACCCAGGTCGGAAAGCCCGGTATCACGCTGACGCCGACCATGATCAGTGCGGTCAAACCGAGGGCGCGGTAGCTGGCACCCAACTGCTTGAGAATCTCGCTGCCGAGGTCACCCGCTTCGCCGTCGCTGTTGACCCGCGTCACCACGGTGCCCGCCGCTACCGAGATAAGCAGCGCCGGGATCTGTGCGATCAAACCGTCGCCCACGGTCAGCAGCGAATAGGTGTGCACCGCCGCGCCGAAGGCCATGTCGCGCTCGATCATGCCGATCAGCATGCCGCCCAGCAGGTTGACCGCGAGGATCACCAACCCGGCAATCGCATCGCCCTTGACGAACTTCATCGCCCCGTCCATCGCGCCGAACATCTGGCTCTCGCGCTCCAGGCGTGAGCGCCGGCGGCGGGCTTCGGCCTGGTCGATATCGCCGTTGCGCAGGTCGTTGTCGATGCTCATCTGTTTGCCGGGCATCGCATCCAGGGTGAAGCGCGCCGCCACTTCCGCGACCCGCTCGGCGCCCTTGGTGATCACCACGAACTGCGCCACGGTGATGATCAGGAACACCACCATGCCCACCACCACCTGGCCGGCAATCACGAAGTCACCGAAGGCCTTGACGATATGGCCGGCGTCGCCGTGCAGCAGAATCAAGCGGGTGGTGGTGATCGAAAGCGACAGGCGAAACAAGGTGCTGAGCAGGATCAGCGGCGGCAGCGCGGAGAATTCCACCGAGTGGCCGATGTAGAACGCCACGATCAGGATCAGGATGCTCAGGGCGATGTTCAAGCCGATCAGCATGTCCACCAGGTAGGTAGGCAGCGGGATGATCATCATCACGATCGCCATCAGCATGAACGCGACGATGATCACGTCGGTACGCTGGGCGGCCATGCGCGCGATGCCGTTCAGGCGATTGAGCAGGTTCATGGCGCGGCTCTCCGTGCAGCGAGGTAGCGTTTGAAGCACTGGCGCGCTTCGTCCTTGCGTTCGCCGTACCACAGCGCCCGGGCACGCAGCAGCAACAGGCTGGCAGACTCACCCTCCAGCGCGACCAGCCGATCCAGGGCCGCGAGTGCGCGGGTGAAGTCGCCGCTGTCGGTGAACGCCAGCACCAGCGAGCGCAGCAGCAGGCCATCGTCGGGCGCGACACTCACGGCAATCAGCAACATCACCAGCGCGCGCTGGGACTGGCCGTTGCGCCGGTACAGCTCGCCAATGCCCTTGAGCAATTGCACCGCGTCGTCGTTGTCCCGGGGCATCAGGCCTGGACCTCCGAGCGTTGTTGTTCGAGGGTGCGGCGCATCTCGATTTCCTCGCTGATCAGGTCATGGGCCAGCGCCTTGATCTGCGGCTCGGCGTCGAGGTTCGGCAACAGGTGCTGCATCACGTGTTCCAGCAGTTCCAGGGAACGTGCGCTGCCGAACAGCAGCGAGTCGACGCCAGCGGCGCTGGTGAGTTCTTCCAGGTCACTGCGCAGGGAGCGGCGGGACTGGACCTTGCGGGTTTTCAGCAACGCTTCGAAAGCCGTGGCCTGGCGCGAGTTGACCGGGCGGATCGCATCGACCGGCGCGCTGCGCACGTCACTGGGAATCAACGGACGGGGTTCGACTTTCATCCCGGGGCCTTAGCTGAAAAAAGCAGCGTCATAGGGTGAAGGTGAAGCGTTCTTCGCCACGGGCGAGGATCACCTGGTTGTTCTCGATGCGCTCCAGTACCCAGTTGTCCGCCAGGGCCGCGCCGGGGTACAGGCGCTTGCCGCTGTCATTGATCACGTAGGGGTTGGCGCCGAACCACACGGCTTGAAAGCGCACCCGTGGCCGGGCCGCATCTGCACGCACGGCAACCCGCGGGTTGAGCACGATCTGCTGGCCGTAACGCTGGTCGAAGGCTTGTTGCAGGGCGACCCATTGAGGCTTTTGCGCGCGCTCAAAGGAGCCGACGGCGTTGAGTTGGCCATCGATGTCGTTGACCTTCACGGCGTCCAGGTGGGCGGCCTGCAATTGCCCTTCGAACCAGGCCTTGGCCTCGGCACGGGAAGGCTTGGCTGCGGTTGTTTCGGCAACCGGCATTACGGTTTGCGCTTGCGGTGAATCATTGCGAAATGCCAGGGCGCCAGCGCACACAAAGAGCAACGCGGTGGCGATGATCCAGGGCGTTAACGTGCGTGTCGTCGCAGGGATTTTTTCAGGGCTGCCCGGCAGCGCCAGGCTCACACCCGCCGTGCCGATACGCAGTTGCAGCGGCAGCCGCGCGCGATGGCCGCTGCCCTGGGGAATACGGATATCGCCGGCAGTGCCGGTGATCAGTACATCGCCGCCGAGGGCCTCGACGGCCACCTGGGCCCCTTCAAAACGCAGGCGCAGGTGCAACTCGGCAATCCCGGGATCGCTGAGCTGGAGGTCGGCCGCCAGGGCGGCGCCAAGGGTGTAGACCGGCTGGTCGAGCATCAGGGAACTGCCCTGGTGCAAACCGTGGGTCACAAGCAGGGTCGGCGCGCCGTTCGCGGCGGGCAGGCCCAGGGAAATCAAGGCTGTCATGGTTGGGTTTGCCCCCTTGAGAATCACAGGCCGCAACGACGCCTGTGCCGATCAACAACGGTGCAACGGGGTAAGGCAGGTATACGGGCAGCGCCGGCGCTGCCCGCATGGCGAATCAGTTCTGCGGACGCTGTTTGGTGGCGTCGAGCTCTGCTTTTTTCGCGGTGCTGATCTCGGTGATCTTGGCCGACTTCTCGATGGCCATGTTGAAAGTTGCTTCCATCTTCGCGATAGCGTCGTCGGCGCCGCCTGCACTTACTGGTGGAGTAGTAGCCATGTTCAATCTCCTTGCATCGATAGGGAAGTTAAGCCGCATGCAAACCGAAACAAACTCCCAGCGTCAGACAGTGAGTTGGCCATGCAGCCGTCGGTTTGCATGGGAACCATACTACTCACGAACAAAACACCTTCGCTGTGAAAGCTTGTGAAACGTTCATGGCAGGTGCTGTGAAAAATCCGGCTCAACGTGCCGTTGAGAAAATCTCATCGCCGCGCGGACGTGGAACTTTTGTTAAAAAACCAATACACGACGAGACCCAATGTTTACGGGGGCACAACCTGAAAAACGAACCAACTCGAACAATTTACGAGCCCGTTACCCCTGGGTAAAAACGTTGATCACTCAACAATTCCAGAAAATAAATCCGACAACTTCACACTTTTAACTAATAGCCATTTGCCCAACTTTGCAGATATTTCCATTTGTAACAAAACCGACTTGATCATCGCGTTTGATAGCTCGGCGCGGGTTAACCCAATAACACTTCGCAACTTTCGCCCGCCCCAGTTAGTGCACTTGCACTAAATATCGACTGATATAAAACAACTTCCAGGTGATCTATGACTGCGATCCCGAATGGCCTTGACCCTGCCGACAACAAAGGCCCGGATGGCTCCCGGAGCACGTTCGAAAAAGCCCTGTTCACCGCCGTCGACAAGCCGGTATTCGACCCCTCGAAAATCCGCGGGCCGTCCATTCCGCTGCCGTACCAGAACGTGCAGGCACCGGTGAACAACAGCATCACCTACACCCCGCTGGGCAGCGACAAACCGGTGACCCTCAAGCAGATCGACAACCCCAGGCTGTTTGAGCAATTGGTCAACCAGTACAACGCACAGCAAAGCGACGCGACCCTTGAGAAGAATCTGGCCGACAGCAAAGGCGCCGGCTACAAGGAGGCAGACGCCAGCACCGTGGCGCCTGGCCTGGGCAACTACAAGGCGATCGGCAGTACCACCGAATTGGGCCCGGGACTGATCCGCTACGAGACCAGTGCCGGCGACAAAATCGTGGTCAGCCAGAAGGAAACACCCGCGCTGTTCGCCCAGGTCAGCGGCGACTCGGCCAAGCTCTTTGCGATCAATGCCAGCCAGGCCGAGGGCTACCGCCTGGCCGGCCCCACGGAAACCATGGACCCGGCAGCGAATATCGGCCCGCCCGAAGAAGTCGGCCCGGGCCTGATTCGCTATACCACGGCGTCGGGCGACAAGGTGATCGTGTCCCAGGACATCACCCCCGCGCTGTACGACCAGGTGGCCAAACTGTATGCCGGCAGCACCGGCGCAGCGGGCGCCTCGGACACGTCCTGGATCGACACCTCATCGTTTGGCGTGTCGGGTGCCAAGGACTGGGACACCATCACCGGCAACACCAGCGGCACGCCGACCAAGGAAGAACTCGACCTGAACCGGCCCAAGGCGGCCGCGCAATTGCTCTCGCAAAACTGGGACGCCTGGGGCCTGCATGGCGCGCCGATCGACTTCGCCAACCCACCCACGACACTCCCCCCCGAGGCCCAGGCCGTACTCAAGTACGTGGCCAGCAGCCCGAGCCTGATGGCCGCGCTGGATACCGGCGGGCGTGGCAAGGCCGACAATGTGATCACCCATTCCGATGTCGACCATTTCATCGACAACGCCGGCAAGGACCTCGGCGCCGCGTCGAAATCCTATGGCAGTTTCCTAGGCAGCAAACCCGGTGACCTGGCCAAGGCGAATGCCAAGTCGGCGGCAATCCTGATGGCCAACGAGAGCCTGGCCGCTGGCGCAGGGCCGGCGATGCGCCCCGGTGACGCCAACCAGCGCAGCAACGACGGCATGCTGCGCAGCGACAACCTGCAAGCCTTGGGCAGCGATTCGGCCCTGAGCACCGAGCTGACCGGCGCGGCGGCCATGTGGTCCAGACCCGGGATGTTCCACGCCCTGGAAACCGGCGGCGACAACCCCGCCACCGGCAAGTCGGACGGCATCGGCACCCGCGACAACATCGGCGCCTGGCTCGAAAAACAGGCACCGAAAACCGACAGCGACACCCTGACCTTCCTCGACGGTGCCGCCACTCGTGATGCCGTCGCCGGCGTCGACACCTCGGGCCTGACCGCCGACATCCTGGCCAACCCGCAGAACTACAGCGGCGAACAGAAAGCCGCGGTGCTGGTGCAGTTGACCGATGCACAAACCCGCCTGCTGGTCAGCGACTACGTGCCCCACGCCGGGTTGATGGACAAGTACACCTCGCCCCACTACGGCCTCAACCCCAACGAAGACAAAATCAAGGCACAGCTGCAAAGCGGCATCGAAACCCTCTCGGCCGACCCGGACGTGCAAGGCTTCCTGCAAAACAATCGCGGCCCGGCACTGGCCGACATCGTCGACAGCAACCCGGCGATGAAAGTCGCGATGCAGAACTACTACACCGACGACATCGAGACCGGCAAAAACCTCACCGACAATCTCAACGCCAAGGACCAGAACGGCAAGCAGATCGACATGGGCATGGGCCTGCAAAACGCGGCCAACGATACGACCATCGCCAACCTGGCGCTGGGGGGCAACGGCCATGTGGACCTGACCGGTATCGCCGACAAGGCCGGGCAAAGCGACAACATCCAGCAGTACTACAAAAACCAACTGGTGACCGGCAAGGCCTTTACCGACGCGGTGGCCGGCGGTATGGACCCGACCGTGGCGGCCAGCAGCTTCGCCGCCAGCACGGCCTCGGCCCAGGCCTTCCTCGGCGACAAGGCCTCGGCGGATGACGCCGCCACCTTGCAGGTGAATTTCAACGAAGCCCTTGGCGACGCCCTGCTCGGCGGCGCCACCACCGACACCCTGAACATCACCCTGGGGGACGGCAAGGGCAACTTCGACGAAGCCAAGGTCACTGCCGCGATCAACGACGCCCAGCAAAAAGATCCAGAGATGTTCGTCACCTCGGATGGCGGCAAGATCGACCCGGCGCAAGTGGTGTCGATGCTGCGTTCGGTATGGGACATCGGGCGCCAGGGCAACAAGATCGCCGACGCACTGCCCAAGGCCATCGAAGGCATGAAGTTCGGCGACGTCAGCCCGGCATTCAAGCAAGGCCTGCTGCACATCGGCAGTGCGGTGCTGATGAGCGGCGTGCTGATGGCCCGTTCGGCCAGCGGCAGCAACACGCCGGTGGCGGACGCGAACCGGGTATCCGCCGGGCTGCAATTTGCCGGGTTGTTGATGGAGGGCGGCACCAAATACGCCAAGGAAGCGGGTTACGGTATCACCTGGGTCAACCGCCCGGATGGCGGCACCATTGGTGATTTCCCCGGCAAGGTACCGGTGGGCAAGGGCCCGCTGAGCCCGCAGCAAATCGCCAACCTCGGCGCGGCCGGCAAGATCATCGGTTCGGCGGGCGGGATTATCGGCGGTGTGATCGGGGTGATTGGCGGTGTCGACTCGTTGAAAAAAGGCGACTACCTGAGCGGCAGTTTCTCGGTTGCCACCGGCGTGCTGGGTACGGGGGCGGCGGTGGCCGGGTTGGTGGAAGCCGGGGCCGGGTTGTACGGGGCCACGGAAATCGGCGCGGTGGCCGGGACCATCAGCGGGATCCTCGGCGGGGCTACGGCGATCCTTGGCGGGATCGGCAGCGCGTTCCTGCCCTTCGCCCTGGCTGATGCCCATGGCAAGGCGCAGGACGCGTTCTATGGCCAGCTTGCGCCGGTGCTCAAGCAATACGGTTTGACTGGCGGGCCTACGGAGCCGGGTGATTATCCTGAAGACCCGATCCCGGCGATCAACACCTGACCTTCCCTTGCAGCCTTGCGCGAAGGGAGCCGCGCGGGGTTGTGTTTTTGAACATGCACAAAGGTTAATCACATGACGTATTCACACCGCGGCCACCTTGAAGACAGCGCTATTGAAATCCACTTTGGCCCTTATCAACTGCTGCCCCGACGTCATCTGCTGCTGAAAAACGGTGAGCCGGTGAGCCTGGGCAGTCGGGCCCTGACGTTGCTGATTGCCCTCGCTTCGCGGCCTGGTGAGCTGTTGGAGAAGACCCAATTGCTGGACATCGCCTGGCCACGGTTGGTGGTGGAAGAGTGCAACCTGCGGGCGCAGATCAAGGCGATCCGCCGGGCGTTGGGGGATGATGATTCGGTGTATATCGCGACGGCGACGGGCCAGGGGTATCGGTTTGTTGCGCCGACCTGGGTGGAGCGTGGGGCGCAGAAAAAGCCGGTGGTGTTGGGGGTTTATAGTTGTCGGCGTTGTTTGGGGGGTGAGGTGAAGCCGGTGCTCGGCGTGCGGCAGGAGAGGCTTAACAGTTGAGGGGGGGATTTGGATCGGGGGCATATCCATTATTTGGGTGATGGCTTATATCGGTTCCGCTCTTACAGCGGCTCACTTTTGAAAAGCGCAAAAGTAAGCAAAACGCTCTTGCCCCACCACTCGGCACCTCGCTTAGGCTCGGTGTGCCCTCACTCCGGCTTTGGACCGTG
>Ga0153921_1000121_pt1 | contig 61056 bp, 81 predicted proteins | sample TSNJ005MetaG_FD_104691 | JGI IMG/M metagenome (GOLD analysis project Ga0153921, IMG submission 104691) | Attine ant fungus gardens microbial communities from New Jersey, USA - TSNJ005 MetaG | ecosystem: Host-associated > Fungi > Mycelium > Unclassified | place: USA: New Jersey, Brendon T. Byrne... | reverse complement strand
ATACCAACTAAGCACGAAACAGATATACAGCAACTAGAACACGACTACGTTATACAGAGATTAAAGCCTTACTATGAGAACGAATCACTTGGTAAAATCGCGCACAACGCAAAGTTTGATATTCACATGTTGCGAAATGAGGGTGTCGATTTACGAGGGCTTGAATTCGATACGCAAGTAGCTTGTCATGTACTGAATGAAAACGAAGAAAGTAAGGCACTGAAAGAATTAGCAACGAAATACCTTAAAATACCTTCGTTAAAATACGGTCAATTATTCGGCAAACAAGGCTTTCAACAAGTTCCGATGGATTTAGCACTTGCTTATGCAGCTAAAGATGGTGACATTACCGTTAAACTGCGAGACTTTCAACGTCATTACTTAAAACAAACGCAGTTATATGAGTATTACATGACAGTAGAGAATCCGCTGATTTCAGTTGTAGTTGATATGGAGCGTGCGGGGCTGTACTTAGACCATAATCGTGTAGAGCAATTAGCTACCGAAGAAAAAAAGAAGTTAGATAACCTTGATGTTGAAATGCGAAAATCATTCGGAGTGGACGAAGAATTTAACTTTAATAGTACATTGCAATTACGCTCTCTTTTATACGATCAACTTAAACTGGATAAACACTTTAAGAAAACTGACTTAAAACGAGGGGATAACGGGTATTATTCAACCGATAAAACAGCCTTACAAATACTCGCTAATCATCACGGCGGTGTAGCAATGTTATTAAAATATCGTGCAGCATCAAAAACGTTTGGTACTTACTTTGACAGTATGCCTAGACAGGTTCAGTCAGATGGACGTGTACATGGTGAATTTAATCAGGACACTACAGATACAGGGCGATTTAGTAGTCGAGAACCGAATCTACAAAACCTACCTGCGATTGCAAAGACAATGTTTATTGCGCCGAAGGGCTACGTTATTCTTAGCGGAGACTTTTCACAACAAGAGCCGAGAATACTGACCCATGCTAGCGGAGAACCGTACTTAACTGAAATTTATAATACAGGACAAGACTTATATACAATGGCTGCGTCCAAATTATTTAAGAAACCGCCAGAAGAATGTGGTGATGGTTCGAAATACCGCAAAATGATGAAAACAGGGATGCTTGCGGTTATGTACGGAACAGGCCCTTACACACTTGGTAAGCAACTAGGTATTACAAAAGAAGAAGCACAGAAGTTTATTGATGATTTTTATGAAGAATATACGAGTGTTCGTGACTTCATGAACGGGTTAGTAAATCATGCTAAAAAGCATGGATACATTCGTATGCTGTTTGACCGGAAACGTCGAGTACCTTTAATTAAATCGAGAGACTATCGAGAAAAGGCACGAGCAGAACGACAGGTTAAGAACAGCTATGTTCAAGGAAGTGCCGCAATACAGACGAAGAAAACGATGATCGAAGTTAGTAAACTTTGTAAGAGTAAAGGAAACTGGTTCCCTGCATTTAGTATTCACGATGAAATCGGGCTTTACGTACCAGCTACGATTACACGAGAAGAAGTAGCAGAGTTTGAGGCAGTAATGCTAAATACGGTTAAATTAAATGTTCCAAATAAAACCGACCTTGAAATCAGCTTACGTTGGGGAGAAGGTATGTCAGTAAATGAATGGTTCAAAAACAAGGAGGATTAACGTGGAAATGACGCAAATTACAATTAGAAAATTATCAAAGCCAAATTGCCGTCCATGCCAAGTATTAGGCTATGCGCTTGCCGAAGAAATGACGGAATTAGAAGCACTTGGCGTAACGGTAATTAATCATGATATTACCCAGGAAACAGAGCTAATCGACCAATATAAAATTACCAGTGTACCAGTCATGATTTTTGAGCGCAACGGGATGGAAATGGCGCGAATCAATGGTATCTGTAATATTACGGAGGTATTTGATGCAGTAAAACAAGCAAGGGAGGCGAAATAATTTGATACAAAATAACGACGCACTAAATGCATTATACGGAGATGCCTCTGCAACAATAACAGCCATTCATGAAGAAGGCGCGGAAATAGCGCAGGCTTTCATCACACAAATGGACGCCTATTACGCTGCACCTAACGCGAGTTTTCACGATAATAAAATCGCTAAGAAATTTTATGAACAACGTTTAAATCATCTAAAGTATACGCCATATCCGAGTGATGAACTGATTACATTTGGAGCCTCAGGTACGAATAAATGCGATCGTGAAATCGTCTTTAAAAATGCAAAAGTAAAGACAGAAAAGACACCAGACATTCCGTTTCGTAGTCGTCAACGACGTGTAGGTAGTGCGGTTATTGAATATTTACAGTTAGACATTGCACATATGCCGAAACGACTTGGAGACGAAGCTATATTTACGCTTGCAACAACGTCTACCGGAGAGTATGCAATGGAAGACGCAATGCAAGTACGACAAGTGATCGAGCATAACGGTGTTAAATTCGCTATTACAGTTAAACCTGACGGCATATTAAACTATGCAAATGATCCTGACCGTCGATTCATCCTTGAATACAAAACTAAAGCAGCAGGCGTCGTTGAAATGAATGGAAAGTTAGATTTCAGTGGAGCGCAAGACGACCATTTACGTCAAGTTACCGCAGAGGCTATTGTATACGGAATTAATGAAGGTTTTATTGTCTATGAATCAATGCATAAGCCGTCTTGGTTTAGTGACGAGGAACGTAAATCTGTTCCAAAAACACGAAAGACTTGGCATAATGGCAAACCTTTACCCGACATGCGAGCGATGTACTTTTATATCACGGATGAAATGAAAACATCATTACTCGACGACTTAGCAAGACAAGCAGATATCGTGTACAGCGGTGAAATACCAACAATAAATGTAGAAATGACGTCAAAATGTGGTTTCTGTCCATTTAAAAAACATTGTAAAGAGACTTTAAGTGACTCTGAATTAACGCTATTGAATGATGTTGAAAAGGCAATGTCTACTTCAAGTATGGCAGGTAAACAAGATCATACGAATCTACGAAATTATTTAGCAGAGGGTGTTTAATTATACAAATTCTTGCATTAGACACTTCGCTGACTAAGTCAGGATGGTCAGTATTGTCTGTCCAAAATAGTAAAGCAAAAGTTGTCGATTACGGACTGATAAAAACAAATTCAAAATTAACAGATGGTGAGCGTCTTAGACAAATTGTAGATGGTATCTATAGTTTACTGAGCAAGTATGACGTAGATAATGTCATACCTCGCGAGGCAGGAATTGTTCGATTTAATTTACCTACCAAACAAATATTTAAGGCTCATGGAGCTACTGAATATGCCTTAGCTAACTATGAAATCGAAGATGTAAATATTGCAACAGTTAAAGCATGGGCGAGACGACTTACAGAATCGCCAGGAAGACGTAACGATAAAGCGATGATTGCCGAAGCAGTTCGTATTTATTTTAACGATGCGAATTTACCCTTAAATAAAGAAGGGGACGAAGCTGATGCTATTGCTGTCGGAATCATCTATTTGAAACGAAAAGGAGTAATTGACTAATGAAGCTAAAGCAACGAAAGCCGGTAGGATTTATCTTAACTAGCCTAGCAAGTATCGTATTAATTATATTTCTTGTAGCATCTTTTGTAGCTGCTCCGTTATTAGTGCTACTAATCGGAATGGCGTTAGGGTCTGTACTCGAATTATTTACAGGTGATTATGTGATTCAGGCGTTTAATGCGCTAGGTCTGACTCAAATAGAAAATGGCGACTTGCCAAAGGTATTCGGATTGTTGGCACTGATTGTCGTTATGTTTAGAGGAAATATCGGTAAGGATGAGGAAACATGAAAGTCTACTACGCCAGTATGACGGGAAATGTGCGACGGTTCGTCGGAAAGATTGGTGTAGAAGCAATTGACATTACTTCTGATGCAATTCCAAAAGAACCGTTTGTACTCATCACATATACGTTTGGTTTCGGCGAAGTTCCTAAAGAAGTTGACGCATGGTTGACGCGTAATTATAAGCTGTTAAGAGGGGTAGTCGTTAGTGGCAATCGTAATTGGGGGGACAATTACGGAAAAGCAGGCGACTTAATTTCACAGCAATATGGCGTACCTCTACTACACAAATTTGAGTTAGCAGGTACAGATGAAGATGTACGAATTTTTAACGAAAGGTTGCTGGTGATTTGCGATACTACGAATTAAATAACGAAATAATGCTACAAGGCGATAAAGACATTTATCAATACGAAAAAGATCAGGAAGCAACACGCGCTTACTTTTTAGATTACGTTAATAAAAAGACGATGTTTTTCCATAACTTGCGCGAAAAGCTCAACTATTTATTTGAAAACAATTATTACGAACAAGAGTTATTCGAACAGTATACCTTTGAACAAGTAAAAGCTGTCTATAAACGTGCTTATGCGAAGAAATTCCGTTTTCCTTCTTTCATGTCCGCATACAAGTTTTATAATGATTACGCATTAATGACAGATGATAAAGAGTGTATTTTAGAACGATACGAGGATCGCATCGCAGTAAATGCTTTATTTTTTGCAGAAGGTGATCCGCAAAAGGCGCTCGATTATGCCGACTTACTTATCGAACAGGAGTACCAACCAGCGACACCTACGTTTTTAAATGTAGGACGTAAACGCAGAGGTGAACTAGTATCTTGTTTTTTAACGGAAGTAGGCGACAGCTTAAACGATATTAATATGGCAGAATCAACAGCTAAACAGCTTTCAAAAGTAGGCGGAGGCGTATCACTAAACTTATCCAATATCCGAGCTAAAGGTGAGTCCATCAAGGGTATTAGAAACGTTTCAAAAGGCGTTGTTGGCGTTATGAAAATGCTTGACCATGCTTTTCGGTATGCAAATCAAATGGGCCAGCGCCCTGGTGCTGGAGCAGCCTATTTAAATGTCTTTCACGCAGATATTAACGACTTTCTTGATACGAAAAAAATTAGTGCTGATGAAGATGTACGAGTAAAAACGCTATCAATTGGCGTTGTTATTCCAGATAAGTTTATCGAACTTGCTAGAGAGAATAAACCAGCTTACATTTTCTATCCACATACTGTAGAAATGGCTACAGGGGAACGCTTCTCTGATATAGACATATCATCACGATATGAGGAGTTAGTAACTAATCCTGCAATACGAAAAGACAAAGTTAATCCACGACAATTACTTGAAAAGATTGCAGCATTACGCTTTGAGTCGGGCTATCCTTATATTATGTTTAGTGACAATGTGAACGAAGCTCATGCTTTAAATGGAACTGTGAAATTTTCAAATCTGTGCAGTGAGATTTTACAATTATCCGAGCAATCAACGTACACAGATTATGGACAACAAGATGAAATCGGATTAGACATTTCATGTAATTTAGGATCATTGAATATTGCTAATATTATGCGGTTAAAAGACATTGACCGTGTAGTATCTTTAGCTACAGATGCTTTAACAATTGTGTCTGAGGCAACAAATATTACAAATGCTCCAGCAGTTTCAAAAGCAAATAAGGAAATGCATTCGATTGGTTTAGGTGCTATGAACTTACATGGCTATCTAGCGAGTGTAGGAATTGACTATGAAAGCTCAAAAGCCATTGAATTTGCAGATGTATTCTTTGCTGCAGTTAACTATTACTCTATTAAACGTTCAATGGAGATAGCAAAACAAAAAGAAACTGTATTTTTAGGATTTGAAAAGTCGAGTTATGCCGATGGTAGTTACTTCTTAGACTACGTCAACAATAGTTATTTACCGAAAGACGAGTACATTGCATCTTTATTTGACGGCATCGAGTTACCTACAACAGACGACTGGATGGAATTAGTAGCCGATGTAGCTAAATATGGCTTATATAATGCTTATCGCCTTGCAATTGCTCCGACAGGCTCAATAAGTTATGTACAATCTGCAACAGCGAGCGTTATGCCAATTATGGAGCGTATCGAAGAACGAACTTATGGTAATTCGAAAACATACTATCCAATGCCAAACCTGTCATATAAGACATGGGGGTACTACAAAGAAGCGTATGAAATGGATATGAGAAATGTTGTTGATTTAATTGCAACGATACAACGACATGTTGATCAGGGCATTAGTTTTACATTGTTCCTACGTGACACAATGACAACGCGAGATTTAACGAAGATTGATTTATACGCTCATCATAAAGGAATCAAGACACTTTACTATGCACGAACAAAAGATACAGGTGCAGATACATGTCTTGCGTGCCAAGTTTAAGGAGGAATTTTATGACCAATGTATATACGGCTGCTAACTATGCGATAGATGACGATTCATTTACGCAGGCTTTTCTAAAGCAGAATCACTCACAGTTTTGGCTACCAGAAGAAATATCGCTCACACCGGATTTATTGACTTGGAAGGGGCTATCAAACGCAGAGCAGAAAGCTTATATGCGCGTACTTGGCGGATTGACGTTGCTTGATACAGAGCAAGGAGTGGGTATACCACGATTAATTCCGCATATTAAAGGACATCAGCGACAAGCACTGCTTACATTCATGTCTGCTATGGAGAACTCAGTCCATGCCAAATCGTACTCTAACATTTTCTTAACTTTAGCAAACCGTGAGGAAATTAAAGGTGTGTTCGATTGGGTAACAGAAAATCAATATTTGCAATCAAAAGCTGACGTCATTGTGACGCAATATAAGTCGATTAAAAATAACGATGATATTTCACTCTATAAAGCACTAGTTGCATCAGTATTCCTTGAGTCATTCTTATTTTACAGTGGCTTCTACTATCCATTGTATATGTACGGACAAGGAAAACTAATGCAGGCTGGTGAGATCATCAACCTAATAATCCGTTAACTTTTGTGGCGGATTCAAAACTCCTTTAATTGCGGGGACACCCTACAAGGGCAATCCGCAGCCAAGCGATACGATATAAGCATGGGTGGCAAAGTATCGAAGGTTCAACGACTATCGAAAACACGCAGAAATGCGGAAGTTAGTAGAGTAGAACGCAAGCGATTGGCGTTCGAAAAGGGGAGGCGCTTTATGGCGCATGATATAGTCTAGTCTGCGTAGAAATACGTAGCAGTTCATAAGAGAACGGGGTGAGCCTAGCGAACTCACTTGAATACAACGGATGAGAGTATTCACGGAGTCTATGTCGGTTTATTAGCGCAGGAAATTTATAACCGCCAATCGTCTGAGGTACAAAGCGAATTGTCTACGTGGGTACACGAGACACTTGAAAAGCTATACCAGAACGAAGCGTTATATACCGCAGACATTTATGATGATGTTGGTTTGACATACGATGTCCTTAATTTCGTTCAGTACAACGCTAATAAAGCCTTATCCAACTTAGGCTTTGACACTTATTACATGCATGACAACTTTAATCCAATCGTTTTAAACGGACTATCGACGAAAACAAAATCACATGACTTCTTTTCGATGAAGGGAAACGGATATAAAAAGGCAACTGTCGAACCCCTACATGACTCAGATTTTCACTTCGATTAAAGGAGCGATTGAATGGTAAAGGACATTGAACATCCTGACATAACGCACGCAAGACTTACAGGGCATGACAGTGAAACTTGGCATGATATGCAAGACTTACATCAATCAGCATCCACACCGCGTGATTACTATGGAGACGCTATCGACTTAAAGAACGATCATTACGTTGTCATTCCGACAGGTTATAAGATATTGCACAGCAATTTACAACGTTATTTGGAAGAACGAAAAGGCTTCGAATTTAACTATATCTTCGGTGATTAGGAGGGGCTTTTTTTGAAACGATATGTAATCGGATTAAACGTAAACGACTCGTCAGAACTACCAAAAGCAGCTACGGATATTCAAGCGTTCATTGAAACGCTTGGCGTTGCTTCTGAAATGGAAATACAAGTTTCAGTTAATCCTTTATTGACGCAGGAAGTTAATACACACGCTATTGGCTTCGCACTACCATCAGAGGAAGATATTTATGAAGGAGATGACGAATAATGGACGCAAATTTAATTGAGAAAAAGGCAAGCGAATTAATTGGTGGCGACAAACTCGAAGAAATGTACGAAATGCAATCAAAACTAGATCAACGCATTATCACTGAGCGAGGAATTGCTAAAACAATAGATGAATGGGTTGTAGGATTAACGATTGCAATGGAATCGGAAATTGACGAGATACGTCGTGAAGTAAATTGGCGCTGGTGGAAAAATAGTAAAACGATTAATCAAGATGCCTTGCAAGAAGAAATTGTAGACATGTGGCACTTCTTACTTTCTATTTCTAGAGTAGTCGGAATGTCCCCAGACGATATTCATCGTATTTATATGGAAAAGAATGCTGAAAATCATGCAAGACAAGATGGTACTAGTGGCAAGGGCGGTTACGCTTTAGATTCTGAACAACTAGGAGGAAAATAATGACGCAAATTAAACGTAAATTAAATGTGCTCGATGATAAGGGTTATGTAGCGATACACGATGTAATGGGATCTGATTTGACAGTGGCTAACGCAGCGCGATGTTCTTATGCAAAGAAGTCCGAAGCATTAACCGAAGCAGACAAACGCTTAATCAACTTTCTAGCACGAGAGGGGCACACTTCTCCATTCCGCCATGTAATTGCACAATTCGAATTTAATGCACCTCTTATGGTCGCAAGGCAACATTGGAAGTATGTCGTAGGCTCGTCAATGCTCGAAGCTACCGGAGATAATATGGATGCTTGGAACGAATCCAGTCGTCGATATGTAACGGAAGAACCGTCATATTATGTTCCTCAACCGAATGAATGGCGTTCAACACCGGCAAATAGTAAGCAAGGTTCAGGCGCAATTGTATCAGTTGAAATCGGAAAAGAGGCTTTTGAGCGTTTAATCCAAAATGTTGATCGGAACATGCAAGATTATGAGTGGGCGCTTGCCAATGACATCTGTGCAGAGCAAGCACGCTTATACTTAAATGCATACGGAATGTACGTTAAATACTACTGGACAGCATCACTACAGAGCGTTTGCCATTTCTTAAATCAACGTCTAGCGCATGATTCACAAGTTGAAATACAAATGTATGCAAAGGCGGTACTTGAATTGATTAAACCCCTGTTCCCTATTAGCGTTGACAAGTTGATTGCTGGAGCAAATGATTAATGCGATTATTAATCGTTATGATACTGTGTTCGCTATTCTGCGTTCCAATTTACCCATTCGTAATGTTCGCAGAATGGTATAGCAAAAGCATGACTTTAGGGGCTAAGTTTAATTTTAAAAAAGCATCTGCGGACTATTGGCGAGATGTGAAAGAAGTGTTATCGAAAGGGAAGATGACTAAGTGACGAAATTAAAAATTCTACTTGCTGGAATCTTAACAGTGGCGTTATTCATTGCACACAAGCCGTCCGATCACGAACATTTAGCGGAATCTCCCACCGAAAGGTATACCGAGATAGTTCCATACGTTAACCCATTTAACGCAATATACACGCGATATCTAGAAAAGGAAAGCCAACGTGCCTCGCTTGAACGTCGAATCAAGCGAGAGCAAGCGTTAGCAGAAGCACACAGGTTATATGACGCTAAGATGGCTAAGATTGCGGAAGAACAACGCAAAAAAGTACTCGAGCAACAACTAATAGAAGCCAATAGATTAGCGGAGAAAAAACGAACAGAACAGAAACAAATCAGTCGTAGTAATGACGCTAAACTGAGGCAAATTACTATGATTGCTACACACTATACGTCACGCTGCGATGGATGCTCCGGAGTTACCGCAACTGGAATAGATGTAAAAGACACTATATACACCAATGGGCTTCGCATAATTGCGGTTGATAATGCCGTTATTTCGCTAGGCTCGATAGTACGAGTTGAATATGCGGATGGAACAACTTTTAAGGCAATTGCAGGAGATGTCGGTGGTGCTATAAAGAATCGCAGAATTGACGTACTTGTTGCGTCAGAGAGCGAGGCGTATCGCTTAGGAAAACAAACGGTAACAGTAACAATACTTAAAAACGGAAAGGGTCGATAACATATGGTAAAAGCACAGAAAGGCGATTTGATTCGAATTGTTTCAGTACCAAAGGATTGGTCATATGGAAATGGCGGAATTTACGAGGTGATTAGTATCTCAAAGGAAGGCTATCCTCGATTTTATATCGATGATACTGAGGATGTATATTACGCTTACCCAGGACAATACGAGATTCATCGTAAAGCTGGTGAAGAAGATGAATTAGTATCCCGAGAAGTCGCAATAAGAAACGCTGCAGACGCTCTAGGAGACTTATTAATCCGTAAGAATCACGATTATGGTGACAGCTTTTCGCAGCAGTACGGAAAATACGGACTTATGAGCGCTTTAATCCGCATGGACGATAAAATGCGACGATTAGAGACGCTACAAGGCGGAGAGCAAGCGCAAGTATCTGAAAGCGTGGGAGATACGTTGCAAGATTTAGCGGGCTACGCGCTATTAGCGTATGTCGAGTCAAAGAAGAAATGATGCAACAACAATCGTATAGCAAATAAGCCTATCCTTCGGAATTATCCGTTGAGATAGGCGAGTTTTCTCGTTTATTAGACTAAAAGGGGCGATTATATGACGAAATTTACTTATGCATCAGCATTCGCAGGCATTGGCGGAATGACACTCGGACTTAAATCGCTAGGTGGCGAAGGGGTTATCGCATGGGAATACGATCCAAGGGAAAAGCGACGCCAATATGCACAGGACGCTCATAAGCTACTTCATCCGGAAATTCCCGTACATGGCGACATTTGCGAGGCTAATATAGACGAGCTACCGAACTTTGACGTATTCTCCTTTACTCCTCCGTGCCAAGCGTTTTCAGTTGCAGGCAAACGTGGGGGATTCGACGACACTCGCGGTACATTGACATTCGAGGCTTTGCGAATCGCAAAGGCGAAGAAGCCGAAGATTCTCTTTATGGAGAACGTTAAAGGCCTCGTAAATCACGATAAAGGAAATACGATGGCGACGATTATTCATGCGATCAATGAGATTGGATATACGGTAGACTTTACGGTATTAAATTCGAAATACTTCGATGTAGCGCAGAACAGAGAAAGGGTCTACCTAATCGCAATTAGAGACGATTTAATTACGTCCGAGCCGTGGAAAGACGTAAAAGGTAAGACAATGCTTCCGAAAGCAAAACGTCGTTATCAAGAAGAAGGCGCACGAACGTTTAACTTTGGTTGGCCGGAACAGATGGAAGTGAGAACGCGATTACGCGATTTCTTAGAGCCTATCGTCGATGAAAAGTATTATTTATCGGAGGATAAGACAGCAGCGCTCGTTGCTCAACTCGAAGAAAAGGTGGAAGGTATTGCTGTAAAAGAGGCGACGACTAAGGGCTACGTCGTGGCTACGGAGGGAGACACCGTTAATATTCAGTTCCCTAACAGCGAAACTCGCCGAGGTCGCGTAGGTAAGCAGATGGCGAATACTATCGAGGCTAGTGGCGTTAATCAAGGCGTTGTAGAGCGTGTAGGCATCGAATATGACCGCAAAAACGGCATCGGTAAAGAGCGTGACATTACGGGTTGCTTATCATCGTCAGATTGGCGTGGACTTAATCGTAATCAATCGCAAACGGCAGTTATGGAATGTATCGGCAACGTAAACCCGAGTGGGAACGGTATGAACGGTAATGTATATTCGATTGATGCCGGACTATCTCCGACATTGACTACAAACAAAGGTGAAGGCGTAAAAATGCTTGAAGAAGTCCGTCCAGTATTAACACCAGAGCGCCTTGAAAAGCGCCAAAACGGACGTAGATTCAAAGAGGACGGAGAAGAATCGTTCACAATCACGTCTATTGATCGCCATGGCGTAGCAGTCGGAGAGTATCCGAAATACCGCATCCGCAAACTTACGCCAAGAGAATGCCTAAAGTTGCAGTCGGTTCCGAAGTGGGCTATTGACGCTCTTTCAACGCAATTTAGTGACAGTCGTTTATACCGCTTTGCCGGAAACGGTCTCACAACAAACGTAATTGTAGCGATAGGAGAGCGCCTTATTAATTATTTATAGCGAAAAAGCAGCAAGCGATTGCCTACTGCTTAAAAATAACGACATTTCCGCTAAGTGACGCAGTATCAGCGTAAAATGATTGCCCTTCGTATTTATCTAACTTAAATTGATTGAAAAGCTTTGCTGCAGTAACGTCTTTACGATTACTAACGAAATAGCCTGCTGCACGCATTTCTTCGCTAAGTGAAGGCGCAGATGGCTTAACGACAGCAAATGCTGTGTCTGAAGGATTGAACGCAATAAGGACACGTGAACGTGGTTTAACGCCAAGTTGTGATAGGATATCACCTTTTAAATATAATCGGTTACGCTTACCAACGTAAATTTGCGCCATGCCTTTATTCGGAACAAACGTAAATCCTTCAAGTAATTGCATTTCATCTTCATCAAATTCTGTATTCGGAACCGGCTTAAAGTGATATTCGAGTGTTCGATCAAGTTCTGCGCAGTATGCGTCAGCTTCACTTGGGGTATCTAGGGTAATCATAGGAAATAGTTCGTTATTAAATTCGACACCTGCAACGTATGTATCGGCAATAGATTCGCAATATGAGCGAGCAGATTCGTTTAATGTAGGAAGCAATTCTTCCAATGTATAAAATTTTGATACGGTCATTCGTATAACCTCCGTTAAGTTAACGTTATTAGTATGACCTATTATAACAAAGAATAGACGCGAAATCAACGCAAAAGGAGTCAACTTAATGAAACGTAATTCAACCGCAAAATCAATATTATCGAACTTACACGCACTGCGGCAGCGCCGTTATGTCGGAGATTTAGACGCCAGTGACACTCTAATCGACTTTGAGCGAGCTTTAGCATTGGCGAAATTGACGGAAAGGCAGTCAGAGGCTATTCACCTCGTATATGACGTAGGATTGACGCAAAATAACGCTGGTAAGCAAATGGGAGTCGGTCAAAATACTATCAGTGAGCTTCTCAGTGATGGAATCAGTGCAATCGACGAAGTCTACGAAATGTGGGTGTGGATGGACGGAGAGTTGACGTAAGATTACTTTAAAGATGAAATGGAGATACTATATGTTAACAAACCAAGACTTACACAACGAAATTACTTCGGAGTTCAAACGATTTAAGAATAGTAAAACTAGCCGACAACATCGTATTAATTTTACTGAACAATTAACTGAAAAGTACTTTTCGCAGCACGAAAAGATGCCAGCGACAAGCGTTCTTGACCGTATGGCTACCTTAATATTGCAAGACGAACTTGCAGACAGACATCCAGATAAGATGTCTAGAAATGAATATCCATTATTGAGTGAAGACCAGCAACGTGTTCGTTACGGAGATGAACGTTCTTTAAAGGCTGCGCAAGATGTGGCGGTGGATGGAATGGATTATCGAGTTAGAACACGAGATAGTAACCGTCGTATGCGAGAATGTTTCGGATAAAACTAATAAAAAGGAAGAAAAAAAGAACGCATATTAATTATTAAAATATGCGTTCTTTTAGTTTATAAATTTACTCTATCAGCTCAAAAAATAAACGGTCGTCACTTTTAAAACCACACTTTAACCAGAAATCATTTATTAGTTTATTTATGGGAGTTAGAAAACTGGAATCTTCCCAACTGTCATACTCTTTCAAAATAGTATGCAACGTATATGCTAACTCTTCGAAAAAATCTACTATATAGGGAGGTTCGTTCTTTTTCATTTCTCGTAGAAATTCTTGGAAAATCACTATACGGTCACCTTCAAATGCTTGTATTCCTTCGAATATTCCTATTATCTGGGCATTAAAATAGAACAATCTATATGAAATAGTTTGGATTGTTGTACAATCACGAGATTAACTTCATCTCTTGCTTTCTCAAGTAACTGCGGTATTTCTTTGACATAGTTATGCAGTAAATTATAAAAATGATTTATAATAATGTCAAATTTTTGAATATGGTCGTCAAAAAGCCACAATGCTCTTGTAGCGTAAAAATTGGCGCCGTATTCGGCAAAAGCGATACTCGCTTGTGAATAGTGAGCTGCTTCTTTAAGAGAAGTTGCGATATGCTCAAAGTCATAAGTTGGAAGGATATGTCTGCATGTTAGATTATGTTCATAAATGTGACCTATCTCATGGTTAATTAAAAATGCCGGCAAAAATGCTTCGTCAATAACTTCGTAAATAAAAGGTGAAAAATATGTATAATTCAATACAATAGCGTGCCATTCCTCACCATTTTCTATGTAATGCAATGTCTTTCCTATTGCATGTTCAGAGTGACCTATTATAGGCAATCCTTTAGCCTCTTGTAAATATCGTACATCTCTTAGTGTATCGTCTGAGAAGATAATGTAGAGATTTGAAAGGTCAAGATTCGGTTGGTTATTTTCAACTAAGCGCCTTATATTAGTTTCCAGTATATCTGTAGGAATCCGCTCTTCATTCGATACGTTAAATAATATATGCATAGCAACCTCCATCTATTAAATAGTAATTTCTTGCTTTTGGAAATTGTTTGTAAAAAAAGAAAAAGTCCCCATATTGGAGACATTTTAACAATCTTTAAACATTTTATTCTGCTTCTCGAACAAGAAATTTTTCCATTTCTTCTGGCGTTAAATCTGAAGGTAATACACCCTTTGCCTTACAATATTCAGCTAAAGGACGAACTTTTACTTTAGGATGGTCTTTAGGACGTGGAATAACGAATACACCATCGAATGCGTCATCAAAACGCTGCATTTCTTTTCTCGACATATTACCACTCTCCTTTAAAGAATTATACCCTTTTTCGGGAGTTTTAATAATATCTATTACACGTCCAGCCATTTTATACCTCCTTGTAAGTGTTCTTCTATTAATATTTTAGCATCAGAATCATATAGCACCATGTTTTGACCATATGTATTTTTTGCACCTAATTCTTCATAAAACGTTATTTTAGATGTTTTAGACGTTAATTGAACATAACCTTCTAAACTTACTTCTACACTATAAGCACAAGAAAAAGCAACTAAACATTTGCCGATATTTACATAGCTTCTGTTCATATTAAGTTTCTTTTTGTTATATTTTTTGTTTTGTGGTGCAGATTCTAAAATATCAATATCTACGCATTTATATATTTCATCATAGTTAGGTCTTACAGCTATTAGCCCTTGTACTATTTCTGGAGATGATTTAGTAATGAGAGCATATACTTCAAATGATAGACTAATAGGTTTTGCCCAATCAAAGTCCCACCCTCCTGTTGGTGTATAATTATTTTTAAGAATTTCAGCTCTTTCTACTTTTCGAAAGTAACATTCCTCAAGTATGTTTGTTGAAACATTTAGTATCATCTACACTATTTCTCCCTTATTCTCTATCGCTATTATAACATACTATGTTCGTTTTACTTTAACTTCCAATATAAAATGTGTTCGTAGTAAACCCATTACTTTTAGAGGCTACTAAATTGGTAGTCTCTTTTTATAATGAAAATACACTCCATTTATACTATGATATAGGTAGATGGGAGGATGTGATTTTGAACATTTCAGAAAAGTCACACAGACAATTTCATGAAACGATTAATGACGAGGTATATAGAAAAAATATAGTAAATCTAACTCCGAAATTTGTGAAAAAGTTTGAAAAGATTATAGAAAATAATAATGGTTTGAACGTTAAGAAAGATATAGCATTTGTAAAAGCAATTTTGATAGAGGCGAGAAGTAATTATTATATGATTTATAATTCAGATTCAAAAGCATTTATACTAACTAAAAGAAATTTCAAAGGTGTTATGATCATAGGTCATTATACACCTGTTGAAATACTTAAAGATTACTTTAAGGGATATGAAAAGGTTATTGAATTAGTTCATATTCATTCCGCAAAAAAAGGCGAAGGACGCAAAATGATGAAGACTATATTGAAATTTAAAAAGGACTTGGAAATACCAATTATGTTGTGGGCTGAAACTGATGATAACGCTCATTATTTTGAAAATTACGGATTTAAAAATTATGGACGTAAGGGTAATGAAGACGAACATTTATTGATTTTGAAGTAATAACTTAAAGTCACATCTAACAGGGTGTGGCTTTTTTCACTAATAACACAAATGTATGTTCGTATTGTATTGTATTGTATTGTATTTTCAAACATATATGATTGAGTGAACATAATGAATAAGGAAAAATTCTTTAATGATGTTGAAGAATGGCTTAAAGATATTGGTAATAAGAAATTGCCCAAAGACATTGAAGTGACTATCAGTTACTCAACAGGAGAAAAGGATGTATTAAAGGTCACAAGCTTTTCGTACCAGCATGTTAGCTGCTACAAAAAATAGAGATAAGTATTTGTATATCCAATATCATCTTATATCTCTTAATCACGTAGTGAAAATGACATTTAAGAAGATAGACAAGTAAGTATCCAACTATCAATAATTTTCTAATCCTTTTGGTAGAGTAATTATTAGACACGCATGTTCGTGTTTTCATATAATGGAAATATAAAGGAGTTGGATAAAATGGAACATGGAAATCTATTAGGAACATTAGTATACGAAAAAAAGACTGTAAGTTATGATGTAGGTAACAGACCTTTCGCTAAAATAGAAGTGTTAGACTTTTTAGATGGAACATTTGCTTCTCAAGCAGAAATATTAGCTACCGGGAAAAAAGTTGCGATTTCTAGCGTGAAAGAAAGTTATTTAGAGGCATTACGTGCTATTTACCCTCTCATTGAAGAAGAAATTAAAGATGTCGAATGGGTTAAAGATGTGCAACGAACTGAAAGTATAATTTAAAAGTATGTTTTAATAAGTCACATCTAATAGGTGTGTCTTTTTTTATGTTATCCATATGTGATGATAATAAATTTAAAGCCTTTTGGAATCGGAAAGTCCATCGCCTTTAGGCATCTTTCTCTTGAACCAAGACTACTATTTAAGGAAACTATTTTTTATTCATTTTCATAAACTTAATTCCGATATTTTACCTCGTTAGTTACCTATACATTATAGGAAAGTAAAAGGCACGCAAACTCACGTATTTCAACGTGAAAGGCGTGTCTTTTTCATATGTACGTGACGGATATGTTTCGCACGAATTATAATTAAACGGAGGTTTTACTGTGTCAACGACAAAGAACGAATTTTACTGCTATTCAACTACGTTAATGCATTTTTTAAAGGCAAATAGCGTTCGGTATACGTATACCACTACTCATTACCGTACACAGAAGCGTATGTGGGTTTTTGAAAGGAACGAAAGATTGTCAAAGCTTCTAGATGAATACGATGCTCGCAAAGCTGCGGCACTTAGTTAACAGTTTAAATTAGTGAACGGAGGGAATTAGTCAATGAAGAACGGATTTGTACAAGTTTCAAACGCAATATTTACGCATTATAACTTTTATCCAAAGTACAACGGTACTGCAATTCAAGTTTACGGATATCTTAAGAAGTTAAATAACTCCGATTATGGATATGCATTTCCGACTAACATGCAAGTTATGCGAGACATGGGGATTAGCGATAAAACCTTTAATAATGCGGTAAAAACGCTTATAGCTTGCGGGCTGGTGTCTGTTAGCAAACGTAAAGGAGCAACGTTCAATAACAATGTATATCAACTGCACGAACCAATCGAAGATATGGTCGAGTTTTTTATTAAGTATCCAGAAGCTAGAGAAGTGTGGGTTGCGAAACAAACAACTGCGGATAAAGTAGCTAGACGAAAAGACTCCGATAAAGAAGCATTTATTAATGAAAAAAGTACGGAAAATGATAGCGCACAGTAATTTTTACTGAACGACACAGTAAATTCTACTGTACGACACAGTAATTTTTACTGCGTATAAATAATTACTTATAAATATTTACTATAAATAATTACTATTAACGCTTATTTGCTAAAGCAAATAATCGTAGCAATCGATAATAATATATTTTATTGTTATTCTTTTAAAGAATACAATAAAGAGATACAACCGCTATTATACAAGTTATTATTTTGCGTCTATATCTTTAGTGAAAATGATAAATTATTTAATTTTATTTCGGTTATATATTGAATAATATTCCAATGATTTTTTTGTATAGTATTATTATCGCTATACAGATCAAACTGATGAAATAAGTCTAAACGATTAAGACATATCGATGAATTAAAAGATTAGGTGGGTGGTATTATGACAAAAGAAGAAAAAGTTAAATTAATTGATTTGCAACTTGAATACCTAGAGATGACGCATTTAAATGCGCAGGGACTAATGAAAAATTTAGATAGTAGTGTAAACGACAAACGTTTCCTAGAAGATCCTACTCATTCTGAAAAAGAATTAGAGCCATGTTTATAATAGAAAAAAAAGAAGCCTAAAATCGGCCTCCTTTTTTAATTCTTTAAATTTTGGTACGCAGAATATATCGCAATTCTTTTTATATATGCGATTCGTACTTCCGCGGATTAGGTTGTTCTTTTTCAAGAAGCCAAATACGACCAACCTTACGACAAACGACTTCTCCTTTGCTGCATAACAATTTGATGTGTGGTTGAGAAAGTCCCCATAATTCGGATGCTTCGGCTATATCCATTACTTTAAATAACGGACTATCTGCGTCAGGTATTTTATTGCTCATTGTTATCACCTCGTTTATTGATTATTTCTAGTATGATGTTAACAATGAAAAGAATTACGATTAAGGCGTACAGTACTAAGAAAACATAGTCTGACGTCGTTAGACTATTAAAGTCCATTATTCGTGGGATTAAAAATGCCAATGCTACGATGATAACAATGTCAAATATCCGTCTGAGTGTCATTTGCATATAGATAGTGGATGCGATAAAATACTGTATACAAAGGAGGCTTTCACCTCCTTAGCGTTATTTGCGACGTTTTGGCTTGGTCGGCTGACGTCGCTTTTTGTTGTTGTTTTTACGGTTGTTATTCTTCAACTGCTGTAGGTTTACAGCTAATGAGGAAAGACCGCCCAAGATTCCAACAACTGTACTTACGTACATAAGTATTTTATCGTAATCCACTTTGTTCACCTCCTTGTTTATACTCTTATTATACTATGAATAAAATAATTCGTCAACGATTAATTGCGTATTTACAACGTATTTTCGACGCATAAACTTAAAATTATAATTTATTATTAGGAAAGGATGTAATAATACATGACAAAGTTAAATGAAATGCAATACGCTGCTATTGCGATATTATCACAGCCGAAACGTGGTGGACTTACTTATGAACAAGTCGCTGAACGTGTCGGAGTACATCGTGATACGTTGTTAGCATGGCGTAAGAACGACAAGTTTAACGATGAATTAAAGCGTACTATTATGCGTGCTACTATTGATGATTTACCAGAGATTATGGCGTCAATACCACGTCATATTATTGAGGACGGTAATGCTGCGCTATTTAGGACGTTAATGCAAGCGCAAGGTTTATTAACGGATAAAGTCGAAGTAACAACGACTGTTGGCGCAAATGACGTAGATAGCATGAAGGCGGAGATTGAGCGAATTAAAGGCAGTCAGTGATGCCGAATTAAATGGTGAGTATTGCTACTATATAAGTAGAGGGTGCGATTGTTGTACTTTTTGTATATCCGCAGATGTCTGTATGAAGGCTTAAATTATCAGGCAGACGTTCAAAATGGACGTCCACCTAAATGCTTTGAACAATATGGAAATATTTTTTATTATCGCAACTTGAAAGCTTTGACTAATAAGATTAGGCTGTAGAAATAGGTTTGTAAGGCTTATTTAATTAAGTAAGAAAGAACTAATAATAGAAAAATAATATGGTAATATAAGTAATAATTGTATAGTTTATTAACTATTTTCCTGAATTAAACATATTTCTTCCACTTATTATGTTATTATAGTTATGGACAAACATAAAAGGGAGGAAATGGAAAATGATGAAAAAGAAATTATTTGCTGTAATCTTTACTTTAACAATGTTCTTCTTATTGAACGTTGGTACTTCAAGTGCAAGTGAGGTAGTTTTAAACGACGCGGAGATAGAAAAATTAAGAGAAAACTACATATCATTAGGTATTGATGAAGTAACAGGAGAAAAATTAATTCAAAAAGTATTAAATGGGGAATTATTAGATTCACAAAATCCTGAAAAACTTAAAGGGAAAGACCTTGTTATTCTTCCGGACGGTGAGAAAAATATCATAGAATTTGAAGATGGTTCTAGAATTTCTTTAGAAATGGAAGATGAAGCAATTACAACTTTTGGTTATTCAGAAGTACCTGTAAGTAGTGATTGTAGTAATGGTTCTGGATACAGTACATGTACAGTTACAGTAAAATACAATGATTTAATCTGGACAATTTCTTATAAAACAACAGTAACTCGTGTAAGTGGTGGAAACACAACAATCACAGCTCCTAGAGACTTATATGTTGATATGGTTCTATACGACTATGTAACTTTAGATTCAAAAGCTACTAATCCAACGTCATCAGGTTCTACACCAGCAAGAACAGCATGGAAATTCAAGGCTTCTCATAAAACTGGATTATACACAATGACAAGAGACCTTGCTGTCTATGGAAGTAACTCTAGCATTTATGCTAGACTTGAATGGCAATAATATAGTTAAATATAAAAGACAAAATCAATTAATTTAGGTTTTGTCTTTTTATATTTAATTAACTTTAAGGGAGATAAAATATGGAGATAATAGTTTTAATAGCGATTTTATTAATGATATTTTTTAGTAGTAGTACAATAGAAAAAAAGATAGAAAAGATGAACAATAAAAATGAAGAGATAATTGAATTATTAAAAGAAATAAAGAATGAAATTAATAACAAATAAGAATAGTGGAAATTTAGCCCTACTTATATTTGAATAGGGCTTTTTCCTATATTACAATCAAACGCTTTGAACCGTACCAAGAGATGACTCGTTATCAAAACTTAACAGTTTTGACAACGAACCTCCGACATGATAAGATAGCGCTATAAACGTTATCATAACTCATTGTCATAATTGGAGGTTAAAATGTGACGAAATACGGCTACGGGCGAGTATCAACTATGGCTCAAGATTTAGAATCGCAAATACAAGCGTTAGAGGCTGAGAATTGCGACGAAATACTAACGGAGAAGTTTACGGGTACTACAACGCAACGTCCGGTATTTGACGCGCTAGTAACGCAGTTAACCGCAGGGGATACGTTAGTGGTGACTAAGCTAGACCGACTAGCACGCAATACTCGCGAGGGAATAGATGTCATAGAAGGGCTATTCGCTAAGGGTGTTAGAGTGCATGTGCTCAACGTCGGGTTACTGGAGAATACGACTATGGGACGCTTCTTCCTCACTACACTACTGGCGGTGGCAGAGATGGAGCGCAATCTAATTATAGAACGTACGCAAGAAGGCAAAGCAATAGCTAAGCAACGAGAGGGTTTTACGGAAGGTAGACCGAAGAAGTATACTAAGAAACAATTAGACAACGCCATGGAAATGTTAAAAACGCACAGCTACAAAGAAGTTGAAGCAATTACAATGATTTCAGTTGCGACTTTAGCGCGTGAACGAAGAAAGCGAAAAGAAAACGAAATAGTTAACGATTGAGCTACCGAAAGCTTGATCGTTTTTTATTGTGTAATTTTCGTAATCCCCCAAGCCCATGTCTGTGAAACTGCCTTTCTGACACTGAATAAATCGCCGTCCTAAAAATTCACTTTGACTTTGCGGAACAGCAACGCAACACCTAACGCCTTTCAATCGCGTCCCTACGTAGCCTGTAAGCCGTTTAACGATTAAAGCCGATAGATTGCAAGGTGAACACAAACAAACGCTAAATCAACGCATTACAGAGGGAATACATAAGCAATTACGAAAGGAGATGCTAATATGGCATGGGTAAACGGAGAATGGCTTGAACGAGATAAACGCGAAGCATTGATCACAGTGTATCGGGAGTATGTAGATACTATAGACAGTAAGTATTCTAATATTGACGGCATTATTAGTGCTGGACTTATCGAGGATTATTACGCTAGGTTGACGGAGTTAAAGCGATTGGAACGTATTCATCGTTGTGAGGATGATTTATTATATTTCGTATATCAATATTTCTCCGACGAATCGAATCCAGAAAATGAAGTCAATTTAATTCCGAAAGGGCAGCGATATGAAGATGCGGCAGACTTTCACCGAGAACTTTGCAAATTGTTGGACGACATCACAAAAGGGAAGTCGTCATCAAACGTTGCATGGTCTGTAGGACGCCGACATGCGAAAACTGGGTACCTATCTAATGCGTATCTATGCCACCAAGTTACGTATCGTAAACAGAAATATATAATCGAAGTTTCTGACACTACAGATGTAGCAGCAGATTTCATAAAGTTTACTGCGCAGAATCTAAAATTTAACGAGCGTCTACGTGCTGATTTCGGCGAACTATTATATCCAAAATCGCAAGCGAACGAAGTAGATAATAAGTTAGAGTTCATTACTACTAGCGGTACAAAGGTAGAGGCGAAGGGGATGGGTACGCAAATGAGGGGACTCCGGCACCTTAGTAATCGTCCAGGACTTTTCTTGCTAGATGACCTTGAAAGTAACGCAAATACAAATACGCCTGAACTTCGTATGAAAAACTTACACTGGTTCCGGTCAGAAATGATGGAGGCGTTAGGGTTCGGTGGTATCTGTATTTACATGGGGACGATTTTAGGTCCAGACTCTTTACTTAATCACGTAATCACACAACGAAAAGACTTCATTAGCCGTAAGTTTCCTGCGATTTTATCTTGGACAGAGCGCGAGGATTTATGGGATCATTGGCGTGAGATTTACAATAGCGACGACGTAGACTCCAACGAAAAAGCAAACGCTTTTTACGAAGAAAATGAAAAAGAGATGCTACGAGGAACTAAAACGTTATGGCCACAAATGTATTCATATAAATACTTTATGGAAAAACGAGAGTCGATGGGCGGCAGAGCATTTAACCAGGAGTATTTAGGTAATCCTACAGACCCTGATTCGCAGATTTTCAAACCAGAGGAATTTACGTACTATTACGAGTCAGAGTTAGAAAGTATGCAAGTGGACTATTATGCAGCCGTGGATTTTGCAATGGGGAAGGAAAAAGGTGATTACTCTGCAATTGTAACACTTGCTAGGAATCAAGATACAGGTACTTGTTACGTTGTTGATACGTTTATAGAACGCGTACATCCCGATATACTACTGAATACAGTCGTACAAAAGGCACTATATTACCAATACGCAGGAATCGCAGTAGAGGCACAGATGGCGCAAGAGTGGTTCGCCCATAAAGTAAAGGAAGAACTGCAACGATATGGCTATCCAGGAATTACACGCGTCAAAGAGGTTAAACAACGTATGCGAAAGTCATTACGTATTGAGGCGTTATTACCTGATATACAGAACAGTAAGATACGATTCAGCAAGAAGCATCGTTTATTAATCGAACAATTAGAGTTGTACCCTAACGCTCGATGGGACGATGGTCCGGATGCACTTGCAATGGCGTTTCAGTTGGCGCAAGGTACGAAGAAAATACAAATACAAGAAAAACCAGTGTGGTTATAATATAATTAACGCTAAACTAACGCAAATTTATGCCGATAACCATCATAGGTGGATAGATGAAGGGTAGCTCCCTGAATTAACAAGCACATATCTCGATGTGTTTCCACCTTATTTATACCGAGAAATCACAACGAGGAGTGATTAGTATGACAAGAGTAGCACGTAACCGATATACACATATTAAAAACGAAGATATTGTCAAATTATACTTAAAAGGGATGTCTAGTAACCAGATAGCAGGCTTATTCAATGTAAGTAGTACATTAATATTACGTAGACTAGATGAAGTTGGTGTTGGAAGAAGAAAGCCCAACACGTATCCAAACTTAACAAAAGAGCTATTAGAGGATTTATATAATATCCAAAAGTTAAGTTCTAGGGATATTGCAGCAAAAGTTGGATGCAGTAATCGTTTAGTCCTTAAAAGATTAAAGAAATTTAACATACAGATAAGGTTGAATGCTGGAGATAAGTCATTTACCTCGGAAGAACGTAAGGAAAAATGGGGTATGCGGTTAGATGAACATCCGAGATGGAAAGGCGGAGTAACAGCAGTCTCTAGGTTAATTAGAAATAGGTTAGCGTGGGTCTCTAAAGAACGTTTAGCCTTAGATGGATACAAGTGTGGGGAGTGTGGAGCTCCTCGAAATTTACATGCTCATCACCTTCGAAGGTTCTCCGATATTGTACAGGACATACTTTCTGAAAACCCTAAGCTAAGTCTTTTAGATGAAAAGGAACGCTTAATTTTTGTAGATATTTGCGAAAGAGATAGTCGATTAACAGATATAAATAACTTAATCACATTATGTGATTTATGTCACCACAATCAGCATAGCGAAGAGAAGTTTGAAGTGATTCATTTTGAAATTCTAGAGAAAGAATGGAGAGAGTACGTCGATAAAAACCATTTTAATATGTCATTAAAAGAAATGCGTAAAACTACTAACGTTGATCATCACAGAACTATTGCTTACATGAACCATAAAGGGCTTCTGTTTGCATTCCAAAATAAATATTGGTTACAAAGACAATTGGAGACAAAAAACTTTAGTTCGATTGCATATGAGTTCCATAGCGCAAAGTATCCGTGCAGAGCACCTGATATTAAATATTATGCAGATGCATTCAGCTTACTAACTAAAGATACATCCCTTATTTTAACCAAATATAATGAAGGTTTATCTGTTAGGAAAATAGGAGAAGAATTAGGGATGACGAAGTGGGAAATTAAAAAATCGCTAAAGTCATATGGGATAGAGCGCACAACAAACCATCTGAGACTAGACATTACGTACGAGTTAGTTTATCCGCTATTTAAGAGCGGAATGTCGATGAATCAAATATCCAAAGAATTAGATTGTTCTTTAAATAAAGTTTCAAAAGTTTTAAGAGATAATGGAGTTAATACTAATATTCGAAGGTATAAAGTAAAAGACGATGGTATTGGGTACACATTATTTGATGACATACAAGGGCTAATTAGTATGTATAGGAGTTCCGATAAAACAGTTAAAGAAGTGGCACAGCACTATAAAATACCAGAGTGGGCAGTAAGAGAGTTACTAAAGGAAAATAACATCAGCATCGATCTTCAAAGAAATAAAATAAAAGTTGACGATGTTGTTTTAAAAAGATTATTGAGTGATGGACATACAATACTTGAAGTTTCTGCTATATTACAGGTATCTGAGAGTGTAGTGAGGGCAAGAATGAAAGAACTCGGTATACTTAGACAAATTGACGAAACTAGTATTTTAAAGCTATATAGCGAAAATCATTGTCTACGTGATACGGCAGATAAGTTAAACTTATCACCAATAACAGTAGCGAAATATTTGCGTAAAAATGATATTCACATTAAGCACAGGAGTACTAGGGATGATATACCCTTAGAAGAAGCTAAAAGACTTTATCTTCAGGGGTGGACATTCAGAAAATTAGCAGAAAGATACAAATGCTCAACTACATTAATACAAAAGAAATTGGATATAAGAAAGCCTACACTAAAAGATGTGATTTCAAAAGAGACACTACATGATTTGATAGTGATAAAAGGATTAGGATATCAAGATATTGGAAAGAAGTATAATACTTCACGAGGCGCCGTATGGCGGTTGGCCCAAAATTATGGAATAAATAAATGAGAACAAGCATCGTCTAATTGACGATGCTTTTTATATTGGCAAAACTAACGCAAAGGAGGCCCCAAAAGAGTGACAACATGGAACAAATTTGGACGTAAAAGCAACGCATATATGAACGAAACTGGAAGCGTCACAAACAACGTTGATACGTTCAAGCAAGGCGAACAATTTCCACCTACTAACGCAATTGAGCGTATCGCTAAATACCGTAGAATGAAAAAGTTATATGACGGAAAACAGGCGGAAATTTACGAACGTGCTACAGCTTTGTTACGTGATACACCACATGCACCGCAGTTAGAAAAGCTATACATTGCCGTGAATATTGCTGATCCGATTATTACGAAAGTTCCCGATTTACTAGTCGGAGAACCACCGATTTTTGATAGTGGCCTAGCAGATGACACACCGCAACAAGTTGCAATCAACTCGTATGTAGAGGAAAACGACTTAGTAAAACTCATTCACGAATCTGCGCTTGCTAATGGTTATCGCGGTGATTCTTGGATTAAAGTACGCTACGATTACCGTCAAGACTACAGTGCTTTGACTGAATTAGGTATTGAAAAGCCTGTTGACGCAGAGATGGAGCCAATTATCGAACATGTAGCCGCTGATTGCGTTTTCCCGCAAACAAGCGCAGGGAACGTTAAGAGTTTCAAGTCTGTTGTAATTGCGGCTGTTGAGTGGGTTGTTACTGCAAAAGAGGATATTCCTTTTTTAAATGTAGAGCGTCATTTACCGGGATACATCATAAATGAGCGATATAAGCTACAGTCATATGAAGGCGGAGTTGATAATAGTTACGGTTATCCTGTACAGCTATTTAAAATCGTCGAGAAAGTCGGAGAAACAACGACAACAGAAACGGGAGTTCCGCACTTATTAGTACACCACATTCCATATAAATCAACGGACGATCAATGGGAAGGAAAAGGTACGTTAGAAGCTCTAGAATCGATTTTAGTAGCAATTAATGACCGACTTGTTCAACTAGACTACATCCTTTGGAAACACAGCGACCCCACAGCATATGGTCCAGAATTAGGAACAACAGGGACAGCACGTCTGACAGGCGCTTATATTCCTTTAACTGCCGAAGATGCGACACCAGGCTATATGACGTGGGACGGACAATTAAACAGCGCATTTAAAGAACTCGAAACATTAATCGGAATGGCTTTCCAAATCGCAGAAACTCCGCAATGGCTTTTCGGTACAGTTTTAGGCGACCAAAACGCAGGTGGAACGGGTACTTCGCATACAGACGGAGCTGCGATTAAAGCTCGCTTCATGCCGATTCTAACGAAGGTGGCACGTATTAGAACGCACTATGATCGCGCCTTGCGAGATGCTCTATACAATTGTCAGTTACTCGATATTGCACATGGAGAAGCTAACTTTGAAGCCGTTTATCCTACTATTCAATGGAGAGATGGATTGCCGCATTCAGAAAAAGAGCAAGCCGAAATCATGGCGATTCGTACAGGAAACAAGCCGACTATAGATGTTGCTACTGCTATTAAACGGTTGGATTCGCTTGATGACATACAAGCTGCACAGATTATAGACCGAATAGAAGGCGACACAGAGCGCGAAGTAGGGACAGTCGATGCTTCCATCTTTAATAAACTTGATACAGCAGTAGACGAAGGAGCAGACGATTAATGCGAGAAGCACCGCAACCAAACTACGATTACGATGTAAAGAAAGTCGTCAAAGCGTACGAGAAAGCACTAAAAGACGTACAGCAAGAGCTTAACAGTTTATTTCTAACAGACTTTCAACGGGCACAACTGCTTGTGACAGAAAGAAACATACGTAACATATTATCCGACATATCAAAATTCAGTGATGAATGGTCTTCCGTCGCCATATCTAAATCAGCAACCGAAGGTATCGCATCGACGATTTATTCACTAGGGCTTGCGCCAACATACGAAGAAGCCTTAAAGATTGCCCGATACAACAAAGTAAACAAACGCCTTGTAGCCGCAGCAATAGCTGATACTCAGACGGATTTGCTTGCAGTAACACAGAATATTGAACGACAAGCGAAGTTAGCCATCAGACGAGCAACCGCAGAAGCTATGCGGCATACACTTACACGCGGAAATAACGCGACTCAAGACATTGCAAAAGAAATCCGACAGCGTATCGTTCAAGCGACAGACGTTGCGATTATCGACAGTCGCGGACGTAGGTGGAAGTTAAGTACGTACACCGATATGTTAGCACGCGAAAAAATGAAACAGGCGCACCAGGAAGCATCTATTAACGAAGCACTTTCGGAAGGTTCATTGTACGGTCGAATAAGCAGACACGGAGCTAAGGATAAGTGTCGTCTATGGGAAGGGAAAATAGTCAAATTAGTGGCTGATGCGCCAGGTGACTATCCGTATTTATACAGCATACCTAAAACTGAATTTAATCATGTTGGCTGTAAACACCTTATAACTCCATTACGCGACCCAAGTAAATACAACAACTTATAGGGAGTTGATGACATGCGGAAGAAGTGGGATAAGTAAACGATGACCAAACGTACATGTCGTTAAACTGCAACGGAAACTATGTGCGACGGCACTCAAACGGAGGTAATACGATGATTAAATATTTTAACGCATTTTTACCGCTAACCTTACAATTCTTTGCTGCAGAAGGCGAGACAGAAACGCCAGAGACGAATCCAGACGGACAATCATCCGCAGAAACGAAAGTCAAATCGTCTGAGAGCGCAGATATACCGCAAGAAAAGACACTAACGCAAGCAGAATTTGAAGAAGCGTTAAAAAAACGTCTAGAACGTGAACGCAAGAAATTCGATGGCTTCGATGATATGAAAACGAAGTTAGCTGTATACGAATTTGAGGAAGAAGAACGACGCAAAGCTGAATTAACCGAAACGGAACGATCGCAGGAACTTGCGAAACAATTCGAAGAAGAAAAGAACGCATTAACGGCTCAACTCGAAGCCTTACGTGAGCAGTCTAAACAAGAACGTATCCGTAACGAATTCACCAAGGTAGCTTCAAGCGCCAACATCGTATATATTGATGACGCTATCGCCCTTGCAGACTTATCTAAGGTAAGTATCGACGATGACGGAAAAGTGATCGGAATGGATGATGTCATCAAGTCGCTTGTTGAAAATAAACCGTTCTTGGTAGCGAAAAAACAAACGCAACCAATTGGAACAGCTACAAACGGTGGTCAACAGTCGGTAGAAAAGACAGCCGACCAATTACTTTCAGAAGCAGCAGAGAAAGCACGTCAAACGGGCTCATTAAAAGACAAAGCTGCGTATGCACAATTGAAAAAACAACTTGGTAAATAGTCGTTTGGCAAAAAATTGCTGACGGCTTTTTATATTGCGGAAATCCGCACATTAAATCAAAAACACTAAAGGAGACATATTACATGACAATTTTACAAAATCAAATCGTAGGCAAGAAAGAATCGGTAACAGATGAACTATTACTTTTAAATCCACATCAAACACCAATGATTAGCTTAGTAGGCTTTGGAGACGCAGTATCGCAAGTTGAACATCAATGGTTTGAAGATGAAATGTATGCAGATGAAACGACAGCAACAGCAACTACAGCCGAAGCTACTAAAATTACAGTTGCAGATGGTTCAATCTTTGAACCTAAACATGTAGTGAAGATTGGTGAAGAATTACTATTAGTTACCGCAGTTATCGCTAACGAGCTTACAGTTACTCGTGGATACGCTAGAACAACAGCAGGCGTTGTAACAGAAGGCGCTAAAGTTGAATTCCAATTCGTTGAAGGCGTCGAAGGTGCAGATGCACGTAAAGCACGCTTTAAAGCACGTAAACGAGTATCGAATTTAACACAAATTTTCGATGAAACAGTATCTATTTCAGGAACAGCAGCAGCAACTTCTGAATACGGAATTGACGATCTATACGAGTATGAGAAGCAAAAGAAACTTTTAGAGCTTGCATTACAGCTAGAAAAGGCAGTAATTAACGGAGTGAAATACGAATCAGCAGACGGAAAAGTTCGTCAAACGGGCGGTATTCGTAACTTTATTCAAACTAATGTATTCGACAAAACGGGTGCAGCATTAACCCTTGATGCTTTAGGAGACGCCTTCCAAGCAATTTATGAGGCTGGAGGTTTCGCAACAGGCGGTAATTACAAAATTATTGTAGGTGCAAAACAAAAGCGTGCATTATCAGCAGCAGACAAAGATAAAATCTCAATCACACGTCAAGATAATGGTCGTGGTCAAGTAGTTGATCATTACTTATCAGACTTCGGTTCTGCGGAAATCTTACTAAACAACAACGTAGCACCAGATGAAGTGTTTATTATCGACGCTAACCGTACTGAAATCAAACCACTTAAAGGTCGTGACTTCTCTCATACATTCTTAGGGCATAAAGGGGACTATGTGGAAGGTCAAATCGTAGGTGAATTCTTACTTGAATTCAAACAAGAAAAGGCACACGCACGTATCAAAGGATTAAAATAATTGCTTTTTAGGCGGTTTATAACCGCCTTTTTCAATTAATACGAAAGGAGTTTAAGTATGGCTAAGTATAAATCACGCTATAAGGCACTAGGTTTTTACGTCAATGGTGACTTAAAGCGATTTAATAACGGACTCTATGTAACTGATGATAAGGATACTATGACGGTACTAGACTCAATTACAGACGCTATTCAAGTGAATGAGCCAAAAACTACAGTAACTAAACCTGATATATCGGAGGCAAAGACTACGCCAAAAGCGCCAGCTAAACGTACAGCCTCCACTAAATAATACGGAGGTGAACGTATATGACGCAATATGATGAATGGGCTAATACGGAGCTACCAACAGAACCAACAACGCCAAGCAATCCGGAAGAACAACCTAGTGACGAGCCGGTAATCATTGGTGAATGGGATCTAACGGAAGCTACTGAATATGTCGCATACCATGCGGTTGATAATGAAGACTTTTTATCGTCGGATAATACGATACAAGTACGATTCTTAAACGTATCTAAACGAACATTACAACGTGCTTATAAAGGCTACCTAATACCAATCGAAGCGTCTTACCTATTTGCCTGCGTCCTTAACGCCAATTTCAATGATACGACGGTAATGGCACAGCGCGGAGTTGCCGGTTTTAGCGTAGATGGCATTTCATTTACGTTTAAGGATTGGGCGAAAAAGGAACTCGACGACTTAATTACGGACGACATTCGCGATTTAATCACAGAAGCAAATCCTAGCATCGACAGCAATAATGGTCGTATAAAGTGGGTGACGTTGTAATGGCTATTATTCCATTAAAACAAAAGGCGTTTGTGCGTAAATACATCGCAGACATTAACGATGGTTGGGCGACTGATGATTACGCAACGCCGGTTGAATATGCGGTTAGAGCTACGGAACGCTTCGATATTGTCACGAATCAGCTTGGCGAAGAAGTTACAGCATCGCTTAAATTAATGTTCGATAAAATGCCCGACGTTGGATATGACGATATGTTCTCATATACAAACGAACATGGGAGCACAATCGAGCGCAAGCCTAGATCGATTAAATACACACGGATGATTAACGGCAAAGCCACGTTGACATCCGTTTTTCTGTGAGGTGACGAAATGGCAGGCGAATTTTATTTTGAATCTGACGTAATGGCCCGAGCGATAGAACGTTCAATCGACGCTACTGCTCGTGGAATGTTAAATGGACTCACCGACATTAAGAACGAATGGAAAGCCGAATCGGTAGATGCAGCGCCAATTGATACGAGCAATTTACGCCAACAAATAGCTGCGGAAGTTTTTACGGAAGGTACTGAATCAGGCGTCGAGATTACCGCAAATGCTACACGTGGATCAAGGCGATTTAACTATGCTTACTACATTCACGAAGAAAACGCGGGCGGTGCGAACATTAGCGGAGAAAAGAAATTCCTTGATAAGCCAGCGCAAAATAGTAAAGAGAAGTGGGCGGGATGGATTGAGAGAGAAATTGAATTGGAGCTTAGAAGGGATGGTTGGTAGTCTATGACGGACATAATCGGAGAAATTAATACAATTAGCGATTTACTGGAGACCGTAGGTGTTACTCGCTTTTATAAGCAGGACCTACCACTAAAGTACGTAGCTAATACGATTGGGATTCGATGGCAAGGTGATAGCGATGAAGAATTTACACAAGCAGCTTACGAAATTAATCGACCGTATCAAGTCATCTACTTCGGCAATAACGAGGTCGATTGTTTAACTAAAACGAAGGTGATTCGCTCGAAAATAAGCGATTACTTATCGAAAAAAGTACAAATTAGAGACTCTAACGATTTTATGACGTTTGAGTCTTTTTCTATGTCCGCACCTTTTAAGACGGACACAAACGGAGTATATGCGGTTGTTGGCGTGCTTAACGTTTCGTTACTAGAAGCCTATACACAACCACATTACGAAAAAATGCAAGAAATTCATGCAACTATTAACGAAGGAGGAATTTAATTATGGCAAACGGAGGGATTTTTGATCCAACATCCTTACCAGTACGTCCAGGGTTGTACATGCGCTTCATTCGTGCAGCGCTTGCTGGCATTGGCGGAGGTCCAAGAGGCATCGTAGCATTGCCGATATTCAAATATGTCGGTACTGCAGTAAGTGGGAAATTTTACACAGTTGAAGATGTTGCGGACGCTAATGATTTAGTCGGAAGTGTTAACGCTGTGTCCATTAAGCGTGTATTAGAGGGTGGAGCGAAGGAGGTATTGGTCTATGCGGTTCCAGAATTGATTATGCCAGAAGTAGAGTCGGCGCAATATGATTCATTACGTGAAGCTTACTCGGTACAGGACTTCAATGTTTTCGTTTATCCAACAGTTATTAGCGCTACAGAACAAACGTCAACTAAAGCATGGGTAGCCGATTGTCGAAACGAAGGTAAACACTTTATGTACGTAGCTGGTGGAAGCGCAGAGGACGACTTGGACATTACAGTTGGTAACGCTAGAAGTATCGTTTTAAAAGATGAATATATCGCAAATTTAGTTACTGGCGTAGTTCTACCCGACGGTACAGAAGTACAATCCGCGGATTATGCACCGTATATCGCAGGATTAATCGCTGGAACACCTGTTAATAAATCGATTACTTACACAGAGCTGCCAGTGTCAGACGTTACTTTGCGTCTAAAGAACTCGCAGATTGAGACTGCATTAATCTCCGGATCACTTGTAATTGTAAAGGACGGCAAAAAGGTTCGCATCGAACAAGGAGTAACAACAGATTCTAGCGCAGTAGAACGCGGAAAAATCCGAACAACGCGTGCTAAACAAGCGATCGCTTCTGATATTCCAGCGACAGCGCGAGACGCTTACATCGGTAAGGTCGATAATAATCCGAACGGTCAAGCGTCATTAATTGCCTCAATCAAAGCATATCTGGAGCAACTCGAAACTGAGAACGTGCTAATGAATCCTCAAGTAGCACTAGATACTCGCTATAAATCCGAGGGAGATAAAGTATTCTTAGCGGTAGCTTACACGCCAGTTGACTCTATGGAACGAATTTTCTTGACGATTACTGTTTAGTAGTCGTCTTTTTAACACAAATATAACGCAGGAGGTAATAAGCATATGGTTATGAAATCAACGGGTGCTGTCAGCGGAACATTCGGTAAGTTAATCCACGACGGACAGTGGCTTATGAACGTATACGGGGTTGAAGTTAACGGAGAAATCACCTACGAAGATGTTAAACGTTCGGGAACACGCGCTAAAGGTAAAAAGGCGATGGACTACGAATTTACTGGAACAATTAAGTCGTACAAAATGAGCAATGAGTTTGCAAAGAAAATCGGACAGATTACGGACGACACTAAGGGCGCATTTGTAACAGATCTTATCGTAGCTTTAGAAGACCCTGAAAATGCGCCAGTAGGTGCGGAGAAAATCCGTATTAAAGGCGTTCAATTTACGAATATTCCCGTAATCAACTTCGAGCACGGCTCATTAGTCGAGGAAGAATTACAATTCGTTTGCGAAGGCTACGAATACATCACTATTTAACACAAATATGACGCAAGAGCTTCGGTACTTAGCGTCTTTTTTTAATTTGAAAAACTAACTCAACGGAGGTTTTATTTTTGACAAACATATTACAAGCGCTATTAGGCTCAAAACCAACAGTAGAAATTACTGACACTATTTCAATTAAGCGACTAGGAGGAGATTTTACAATTAAGGCACTCACAGGTGACGACCTCGATAAAATTCGTGATCAAGCTACTCAGATAGTTAAAAACGGCAAAAAATCAGAGTTAAAGGTAAACGAAGAAGAGGTTGCTCGCTTAATTATCGCTAAATCAGTAATAGACCCTAACTTTGCTGATCCGAGTTTACTTGAACATTTTGGCGCAACGGACGCAGGAGAGTGTGTGCAAAAAGCTTTGTTATTTGGTGAAATTGTATCTTTACAAGAAGCTGTTATGAAGCTGTCCGGATTTGACGACGAGGAAGAAATCGAAGAAGTAAAAAACTAATTCTGGCGGGCGGCGAGGCTTACTTGCTGCACCGCATATGGCAAGACAAACACAAGTATCCTCATGAGATTTACGTATTGGAACGACGACATAGAAATTTCATCTACGCGTCAGAAATGCTCGTTATTGAGGAAGAAGAAAAGGCGGAAAGAGAACGTCAGAAAGGAGGAAAATAGATGGCCGTAAATTTAACCGCAATATTTCGTGTTCGCGACCAAGGCACCTCAAGACTACGACAAATCACGCAAATGATGGATAGAATGAATCGAACAAGCCGAACAACTAGTCAAAGTATGACAGCCGCACAAACAGCGACAAATCGTCTAGGTAACGCAGTTTCAATGACTTCAAATCGTATGGGCGGATTCGCTGCGAGAGTTAGCCGGTTACATGTAAGCTCTAGCGGACTTAGTGCGTCGTTAGGTGGAATGCAAAGCACGCTTATAGGACTTGCTGGCGCCTATCTAACTGCTCAAGGCGCAGCTAAAGCGTTCGACGCAACAATTGGTGCTGCAGCTAGATATCAACAATCAGATGTCGCAGTTAAAGCAATATTTAATGACGCCGCTAAATCAGACGCATATCTAAAGTTAGTCGATAAGATGGCGATAGATAGTCCGTTACTCAACTCCACCGAGATGTTAGCATCTTCAAAAGGATTAGTAGCGATGACTAAAAACGTTGACGAACTTGGGAAAGCGTGGTCAATTATCGAAAAATTAATGGTGCTTGATCCGACGCAAGGAACTGACGGAGCAACATTCGCTTTAAAGGAGATGTGGCAAGGAGATTCACTTTCAATGGTTGAGCGATTTGGATTGAGTAAAAAGGATTTGAACCGTATCAAGAAACTTGCAATTCCACAACAAATAGCAGAAATCACTAAGCTACTTGACGGTATGGGAATTACACAAAAAACAGTAGAGGCTATGGGTTCGACAACTCTCGGATATTGGTCGCAGATAGGCGAACGTGTCGAGAAGTTTCTTCGTCAAGTGGGCAGAATGGGTAACTCAAAACTCGGTGACACGCTAGGGAAAATTGTTGATGCATTCGATAACGCAGATTTAGACGGAATTGCTGCGAAGTTAGACGAAAAACTCGCAAGCATCGTAGACAAAGCAATAGCCTTTGGTAAATTCATTTGGAAGTGGAAAGAGCCTATCGCATATGTAGCAGGAGCAATCACCGTAGCTTTAGGCGCATTTGCGGTCGTTGGTGTCATCGCAGCACTTGTGAATCCAGTCGCACTAATCGCAGCAGGAATTGCCGCAGTAGCAGTCGGAATAAAAGCGCTCTATGACAATAGCGAAACGTTCCGAGGTATTATCGGCAGTATTGTCGGAAAAGTCAAGTCGTTGGTTGACGCATTTAAAACAGGCGGGACTAGCGGATTAATTGATGCTATTTTACCACCAAACATCGCTAAAAAAGTGAACGTAGTAGTTGACGGAATTAAGTCGAAAATATCCGGTATGATGTCAGCATTTAAAACAGGTGGAGTTGGCGGATTATTTAATAAAATATTCGGAGAAGGAACATTCGATAAGCTTATAGCGAAATTAGAAGAAGTTAAAGCATTTGTCACCGAAAAAGTAACACAATTCTCCTCGGTGTTCGGGCGACTGAAAGAGGCATTTACGTCAATAGTTACGACAATTTCCGGTATCATTTCAAATCTTTGGACGGTCGTTCAGCCGTATTTAAGCGGACTTTGGAACCTACTGCAAATTCTCGGAGATGTTGCGGTGATAGTCTTTAACAACGTCTTTGCTCCGGCGCTTTCGTTTGTTGCGCAACTATTCTCGACTTTATGGACGATTGCTCAACCAATTATTAACGCTATCGCAAAGGGATTCGAGTTACTAACTAAGGTAATCAAGTGGTTATGGGACAATGCGTTAGGTCCGCTAGTCGAATTTATCCTAACTGGCGTTAAAGGTGCGTTCGATATTCTTTCTAGCGCATTATCAGGCGTGCAAGGATGGTTCGAGAAGTTGAGCGGATGGATTTCGACTGTGTACGAAAACATTAAAGACTTTGTTGGATTTATAAGCACCGTTAAAATGCCGGACTGGCTATCTAGCGGAATCAATTCGACTGTGTCGTTCGTTGGGAATATGCTTGGCGGAGAAAAAGGTGGTAAGAAATCGCATTACAGCGGTTTAGATTCTGTGCCATATGACGGTTATTGTATAGCCGCTTGACGGAGAAATTCGTCAATGAAAATCGGGCAAAATCGGTGAAGACTAAGGTTTAGACTATGTTAACACCGAGGTAAGCGAGTACATCACTCGCCACCGTAGAGCGTAGAAGGTGAGCGTTATGAGAGCGATAATCCTTCCAAGAGTGTCCGACACCGTTTAGGTGAAAATGTACGCCGAGCTTGCGGGAAACCGTAAGAAGTAGAGGATAAAAAGCCTTTACGATAACATACTGTATTCGGCACGATTACACAAAGGAGAGCGCGTTTTAACTGCGAGTGAGAACAGACACTACTCGCAAAATGGCGGCGGTTCATCTAGCGGCGCAATTTCTATCGCAAAACTTGCAGATAGCATCGTAGTACGTGAAGAAGCTGACATTTACCGGATTGCAGAGGCACTTGTAGTTAAAGTCTTAGAGAAACGTGGGTGATTAAGTGAGTGTAGAGTTTTGGTTATCATACAACAATAATGCGGAGCGTATGCGCTTGCCTGTCAATCCTAACGGCATAAGTGTTACGTCTCCTTTCGGAATTACTGACGTAAGTGTAACGCATATTGGAGAGTTCAGTATTTTCGGAGAGCGCGGACTAAAAGAATTTACTTTTAGTTCGTTCTTTCCTGCAAGCTATCATTCGTCATATTGCGAATTTGTTAACATATCGAAAGCACCAGTTTACGTTAAGAAGCTCGAAGAATGGCGTGATAAAAAGCGTCCTATTCGCTTAATCGTAACAGGCACGAGCATTAATTTTCCGGTGACTATTCGTGATTTTACTCTTGAATACGAGCGTGGTGGCGAGATGGGCGATATTTATTACACACTAACATTGAAGGAATATCAGTGGCAAAAGGCGCGTGACAGCGTTGATTTAGCTACTGCGAAAGCAATGTCTAAATCGGAGCAGAAGTCTTCAACACGTCCTGAAAAGTTGAATAAGGATAATAAATCTAATAAAACATATACGATTAAGTCAGGTGATTCATTGTCAAAAGTATTCGGTAAGAATTGGCGTAAAGTATACGAAGCAAATAAGAAAGTCATTGGGGCTAATCCGAACGTCATTAAGGCTGGGCAAAAGTTGGTGATTCCTGCATGAGTAGTTTAAGGGTAATAACTTATACACAAGGTATTATGTCTAATTTAGACGGTCGTATCGAATCAGTTACCGTTAACGGAGACATCGGGACATGCTTCCGTACTTGCGAAGTGAACCTTATAAACGCTAATACTCTCCGGAATAGAATACTTGATTTTACGTTAGGTAAAGAATTGCGTGTATTGTACGAAAATCGTGAAGTATTCAGAGGCGTGTTGTTTTCGCAAAGTATCGGAACTGACGGCAAGCAAAAGTTGAAAGCGTATGACTATAACATTTATCTTGTAAAAAACGCTGATACAGTTGTATACAAAAATAAAACAGCTTCTTCCATTATAAAAGAGTTGTGCAGTAAGTACGGAATTAAAACGAGTAATATCGAAAATACAGGCTACGTGATAAAGTCGCATGTAGCAAGGGGTAAATCGTTATTTGATATAGCGACCATTGCGCTAACTACTACTTACAAAGCTACAGGAAGAAAATATCGGCTTGTTAACGTCGAAGGTAAATTAAACTTAGTAAATGTTAAGGACCCGAAAAGACTTACTATCATAGAAAATGCTCGGAATCTCACGTCTGCATCGTACGCTGAGGACATCGAAGATTTACGTAATGCAGTTAAATTGACTGGTGGAGATGAAAAGAAACCAATTGCAGTCCGAGTTGACGATAAAGGTAGTCAAAAAAGCTACGGTACATTGCAACACTATGAGCATATGAGTGACGTAAAGAAGTCGGGAAATTTAACAACGTTAGCCAATCAGTTGTTAAAAGAGTTGTCGCAACCTAAACGAGAATTTGACGTAGAAGCACTTGGAGATAACGATGTGGTTAGTGGTATGTCCATTGCCGTTAAGGAGGCAATGACAGGCATACAAGGCGCATTTTACGTAGCTTCCGATACACATACGTTTAATGCAGATGGAACACATATGATGTCATTAAAATTATCTCGTACAATAGACGTGCCACAAATGGAAGCTGATAAATCATGACGCAATTACCGTTAGAAGGCGACGCATTCTCCAAACTTAACGCGCTATTTACCGAAGGAACAAACGCGGCCGATCGCGCAGCAAAAATCGAAATAGCGACAGTAACGTCAGCAGCTCCAAATCTCGAAATTAAACTCGATGCGGACGGACTTGTACTTGATAAAGACGTTTTAGTAGTTTCTGAACACTTAACACGACATGAACGAATAGTTTCGATAGAACATGTTGAATCAGAACAACGAGATTTAGGCGATAAAGTTGTTGCGAACACGTCCACTCCAACAATGACGCCATATACGCATAGTTACATTAAGATGACTTTTGAGGACGTCTTGAAGGTGGGCGACCGTGTATTAGTCGCCTGTCTTGATGTTGATATGACGTATATTATTTTAGATAGAGCGAGGTGGTATTAATGGCACTGACGCCGGAAAACGATACAGAAGTACTCGACACATTTCTTGAGGCTGAATTAAATGCGCCGGACGAGCCGAGCAAGACGTTTCGTATCGACTTCAATCAGTATCGTGTCGGAAATATGACAGATAGGAAAGAAGCGTTAAAGCAGTACATTACGAAAGCAATTTTAACTCGGCGCTCATACTATCGAATCTACAACGACTATTACGGTTGCGAACTGTGGGAATTGCTTGGGCAAGATGTTACAGACGCATTTATTGACGCAGAAATACCACGAATGGTACGAGAAGCAATCGAATATGATGACCGAATTTTATCGGTCACAGACGTTAGTGTTACCCGAAACGGTGACGCTATTTTTATTGTCGTAAATGTAGATTCAATATACGGAGAAGTAGAAACGGAGGTGACGATTTAGTGGGAAAATTTAATAACCGCACAGCAGATGATATATTAGCGGACATGCTCGCTAATGCTAGGGACGACATCGATAAACGGCAAGGCTCCGTTGCTCACGATATGCTTGCTCCACCTGCACATGAAATCGAGATGCTCGGATGGGAGCTAGAGGCGGTATATCTGCAAGGATTCTTAGATACTGCCGTAGATGAAGCGCTCGACTATCATGCGCATGAACTTGGATTAGAACGTAAGCCTGCGATCAATGCCGTTGGATTCGCTGACATTACCGGAACGAACGGCGTTGTAATTCCGAAAGGTTATCGATTCATTTCTGCGTCGGGCATAGAATTTAGCGCAGACAATGCGGTATCTATATCTAATGGCATCGCTAAAATCGCAGTAACTTCCTTAATTGCAGGCGAATCCAGCAATATCGGAATTGGCGAGCTTAGCGACCATGAACGTAATCTAGTCGGAATAGATTCGGTTACTAATAACGATATATTTGTCGGAGGAGTTGACGCAGAGACAGACGATAGCCTCCGTGAGCGAGCACTGTTCAAAGCGCGTAAGCCTATTACATCCGGCAATGCGAATCACTACCGACTATGGGCGACAGAAGTGGAAGGCGTTGCTACTGCGAAAGTGTTTCCGACTTGGAACGGACCAAATACAGTGAAAGTCGTATTAATCGCTAAAGACGGAGGCGCACCAGATCAACCTATTGTTGACGAAGCAATCGCTTATATCGAGAAAGAACGTCCAATAGGCGCCATTGTTACAGTATTACCTATCAAAGAAGTTGCGCTTGCTATTAATGCAACATTAACGCTAGATGGCGACTTAGCAATTGCCGACGTTCAAGACGCAATTACCAAGTCAATTAATGCTTATTTATTGTCAGAAGCTGATAGTGGAATTATCCGTTTAGTCCGCATCGGTGAAGCGATTCTTGACGTTGCTGGCGTACTTGATTACGAAAACTTAACAGTCAATGGCGCAACAAGCAACGTTCAACTATCCGCTGAACAGGTCGCTATTGTCGGTGAGGTGACGCTGACATGACGCAAGTTGATTATAGGCATCGCGAATTAGTGCAGATGTTGCCGAGGTTTTACGATGATTCGCCGGAAGTAGATGGATTGCTATACGCAGATGCAGTCGAGATTGAGCGAGTACGAACGGAAGCTCTTGACTTACTTACGCAATTAACTGCGACTACTGCTACGTGGGGGTTATCGGATTGGGAGCGTGTATTAGAATTACCGCCACGTCCGAATAGTACGGCGGAGATACGACGCTCACGTATTCTTGCTAAATTGCGAGGCGCTGCTCCGGCAACTGTTGCGAATATGCTCGCGATTATTAATACGCATACCACAAGTAAAGATTCTCGAATTATCGAATTGCCCGAACCTGGAACAGTGCTTTTTGAAATTAACGCTAACTCTCCGTTTGATTTAGAGGGTCTTGCGAAAGATATAGCAGTCTATATCCCAGCTCACTTAGCCTATAAATTCGCAACGGCATCTCATACGAGTGTTTACACGGGGGCGCTAACGTCGACAGGAATTAGCATCAATGTGTACCCATATCAAACGAAATTAGTGACCCAACAAACCCAAGTCAGTAATGGTGGGGCTACGATAAATTCACAAATAACAACAATATATCCGAAAGGGGTCGTTTAAATGGCGAGTTATTACACACTTTTGACACCGACAGGTCTAGCGAAAGTTACTAACGCACAATTAACGAACAGTAAATTAGAAATTACGCAAGTAGCAGTCGGTGACGCGAGTGGAATTGGCTACCAGCCTACAGGCAATGAAAATACGTTAAAAAACGAAAAGTGGCGTGGAGGTGTTGCAAGTATAGAGATTGATAGTCAAAATCCGAATTGGATTGTTGTAGAGGCGATATTACCGTCATCTATAGGCGGATTCACTTTACGTGAGGTAGCGCTATACGATGCACTAGGCGACATTATCGCTATAGGAAACTATCCTGACACATATAAACCCATTGCGAGTGACGGCTCAACAATGGACTTAGCGTTACGTACGATTATCGAAGTGAGTAATGCGAGTAGTGTGACCTTAAAAATTGATCCAAACGTTATCGTAGCAAGTCGGAAGTATGTAGACGATAAAGTAGCTAGTGTAGTAGGGAATACCTCACAAGTTGTTAGCGGATTACAGACGCAAGTTACTGAACATTTGGAAGAAATGGCTCAACACAATCAATTCATTGAAGGAAATAAAAAATATCAAGTAAATCTTGGTTGGAATACAAAATTAAATTGTCCGACTATGGATTATGTGGAGGTGATTGAATAATGCCTTTTAATTTACCAAGTTTTGAAGTACAGACATTGATAAAAACTGCTGTTGATTCAATTAAAACGGTAGTGGATAGTATCAAAATAACTACTGATGTAACAAAAACAGGTGTAGAAAATGTTAATAGTAAACAAGATTCACTCATGCAAAAAATTCAAAACGGAGAGATGAAACGAAATATTGCTCTGTTTGATAAGCCGGGTACTTATACATGGAAATGCCCGGATGGTGTTAATGTTATTAACTTAACAATGTTTGGCGGCGGTGGTAGTGGGGCTGTGTTTACAGTTATTGAATATCCTATAATCGGCGGAGGGGGTGGAGGAGGAGCATATGTTGATAACAAACCGATCAAAGTTACACCCGGAACAACATATTCCTTAGTGGTTGGCCCTGGGGGACCAAGTGCTGTAGCTAGTAGTGAGAAATATACTGCTGGTAAAACTGGAGGAGCAACATCTGCATTCGGTATCACTTGTAACGGTGGTTCTGGCGGTAACGGCACAGGCAGTGTTATTACAACTAGAGCTAAGGGCAATAGTCCTTTATGCAATAAAGGCACAATGAGCGCGTACGCAGTTAATAATTCCACACTAGATGGTCAGCATGCTGATGGGAATACTCTTTCTGGAAATCGCTTTGGATTACCAGGAATATACGGTGATAGAACATATGGAGGCGGTGCCGGTTTCGGCGATGGTGGAGACGGCAGCGATAGAACAACTGTTGCCCCAGGGGCTGGTAGTGGTGGTGTGAACGGAGGGTCTTCAGCTAAGGGCGGAGATGGAATTATCATTATTGAGTATTAAAGGAGCTATAAAGTATGAAAAAATTTGTTCAAATTGTAGACAATAAAGCATACTGGATTTTCGAGGCAGAAGAATTACCGCCATATCCTAACGTTGAAGATTTTTTAGATATATCAGGTCGTGAAGGGGTTGAGGAAGGTTTTTTATACAATTCCGTGACTGATGAGTTTTCGGCACCTGTTGTTCCTAATCCTGTCGAACCACAACCGACGCTAGAAGAAATGCAAGCACAAACGCTTATTAATACAGAATACTTAATAGCTCGCAATGAGCTAGGATTGTAGGGGGAAACTAAAATGACAGTTTATCAATTATGTGAGTTTTTAATTGAACGTAAGCGTTATGCGCGTGAAGATATGCTTAAAAAGGTCAATGTATTTTACGCTAACGATCAGTTGGCTGATGACGAATATACGCAACTGTTGACGCTTATGGACGCACAACTAACGGCATAATCGTCCCATATTGTTCAGTAACAAATTAAACGCAGCATAAGCTAGCGTTATTTTATTTATATGAAACTTTTTCCATACTCTTTCGTATGAGATATTAATAGAAAGAAAGGATTGGTGATAGACTATGAAAACCAATAACGGTGGTTTGGTTGGGAAAATGAATGGAGGTAAAATAGTAAACTCTCATGCTGAAGGGACAATTTTTAGTAACGGTACTGCTACTAATGGTGGTTTAGTAGGAAGTATGGATGGGGGAGAAATAGAGAATTCAACCGCTAATGTGAGAATCATCTCAACTGAAGATAATGTTTTTAATGAATTAAGGATAGCATTGGAACAAATTGATAAATCAGATGCGAAGCAAAACTTAATACAATTAGTGAACGATATGGAAAAATCTGTAGGTAAAACTACTTTTGTAGAAAAGTATAGAAATTTTATTTCAAACACTGCGGATCATTTAACTGTGGTAACTCCATTTTTAACTAAATTATCAGAATTTTTAATGTGAGATAAGTGTAAAAAAGGAAATAAATATATTATTTGCTTAAATTATTAAAAGAGGAATGGAGCTAATTTCTCCGTATATTGCTGCTGGATTCCAAAGAACAATTAGTGGAATTCAAAAACAAATTGAAATAAGAAAAAATGGTATTTTAAATAACCTGATGAAGCACTCTCGAGCTAGGGTGCTTTTTATTATGGACTATGAAAACAATCGAGATGGGCAAGGGTACGCTGTACTAAATCTCGATACTTCTCATGGCTTTTTATTTTGAATAGGGCAAAGGATTGGTGATGTAATGTCCCATATTGCTCAGTAACTTAATCGGACACCTCCGCAACATCTGGTGTCCTATAACACAATATTAACACAAAGGAGGTCGCCCTATTGGAAGACTCTTTAGTACGTGACATATATCAACGACTAGGCGGAATCGAAGCGAAGATAGACGATTTCAGAACGGTGCGAGAAACGGCCAATCAAGCGAACGCTACCGCAGACCAAGCACTAACGCTAGGTCAACGCAATGAAGCAGAGCTTAAAGAGATGCGTACAGAGACGAATGCTAATCGTCGATGGCTAATCGGTACAATTATTGCAGCAGCATTTTCAATTGTTGGCGTAGTAACTACGGTTATTGCACTTTTAACATAAGGAGTGAAACGGATGAAAATTAACTATAAAGTACGCGCAAAGAATCCGCAATTCTGGATTCAAATTGCGCTATCTATCGCAACACCAGTATTCGCTTATTACGGAATTACTGGCGCAGATTTGACGACATGGGGAAGCGTAGGCAAACTCGCTGTCGATGCGCTATCTAATCCGTATGTCTTAGCTACTGCGGTCGTGAGCGTGTACAACGCCATTAATGACCCTACGACGCGTGGACTATCGGATAGCCGACAAGCAATGTCGTATAATCTGCCTAAAAAGGACGTGAGACGATGACTTCTGTTACGCAAACTTGTCGTGACGTTGCTGAGCTTAATTCTCTTGCGCAAACAGCTATTCGGGTGTTCTTTTACGAGTGCAATAAAGCAGGAATTAACGTATTTGTGACGGAGACTTTTCGTAGTCAAGCACGTCAAAACTATTTATATGAACAGGGGCGCAGTCGTACAGGCGCAATTGTTACGTGGACGAAGTCGAGCCGTCATACTTCACGTATGGCGTGGGATATTGCAGCATGTCCTCCGAGAACACTTTACGATACAGCAACATTGAATAAGGCTGGCGCTATCGCTCGAAAACTAGGCATTACGTGGGGAGGCGATTGGATAGGCAGTATTGACCGTCCACATTTCGAGATAAACGCTAACTGGCGATTACCTTTAAGCTATGATGTTAAAGTAATTGCAGGCGTTAAAGTACCATCAACTAGCACAGGGAAAGTCGTATTAACAGTTTCAGATGGAAAGAACGAGGAGGCTAAACCAATGGCAAACGTATGGAATCCGCAATCACCGGCGATTAAAACGGAAACAGAAAATTATATTGCGCAGGCAGTGAAAGATGGAATTATCCAAGAGTCGCATTTAATGAATTTGCAAAGTGGAACAATGACTACTGATCGTTTATTAGGATTGTATATTACGATACAACAACGACGAATAAAAAATTGATTTGTTGAATAGATAAAATAAATATCGGCAATATTATAAAAAAAAGGCGAGTTAAGGATTTTTAATGTTAACATTGGTATTAATTTTAAATATAATAGTTAAAATCCTTGCATACACAAAATGTAGATGTTAAACTAACATTAGTACTTAGTGTTGGCTATACTAAGAAGATAAAGTGAAAAGTCGACCAGTTATTTGCCGTAACCAATCGACGATTCAAACTATATCACGTTAAAGCCAATTAAAACTGCAGGTATTGCTATAGGTAGTAAAAACCAATGAAGTAAGTATCCAAATACCACTTTGACACTTTGGTCTACAGACAGGATTTTGTTTTTAACTCCATTAGCAAGATACTTTGTGTATTCTACGAAATATGCGCACATCAGAGTAAGTAGAATAGTTAAAAATAAATTATCCATAATTTTTGTCTCCTTTCTTTTTTGATTGAGAAACAACATAGTAATAAATGTAAAGACACTTATTTGCTTTTATATTTGCCGTATAAAAGCTATTCATGTTTTTACATATAATTCTTTCAAACTACTCTTAACTTGTCCAAAAGTAGAGTTAAATTACAAGTGTTATTATAACATAAAACTGGGAATTTGTCAAGTCATTGGCACAATTCACATATTTTAGACCTGTTGTGATATTCATAATGTGTCTTTTTTTATTGTTCTAATTATTTAATCCTCAGTATATTACACGTAATTTTACTGTACGTGACAAAAAACGATAATATAAAATTAAGTGTCGCTTTATATATATATATGTTTAGTCACAGCATGCTAACCTAACAAATAAAGACCAAGTACTCCTTTCAAAAAAGGCGTCTTGGTCTTTTTTTTATTTCCGTTGACAACTATTAAATATTGAACTATTATAAATTTAACAGTTAAGAGAAAGGAGATGCTAATATGAACTTAATTGTTAAACTTTCTGACTTAAAAGAAGTCGCAGCAAAATATGGCAAAACAGAAGTTGAATATTTTAAGCTATTAATAGAGCAAAATACACTGACTTCACAAGAATTAGCAGAGGACCTCGGGGTAGCGCAACCTCGTATATCAGGACTCAAAAAGGCTGGAAAATTAACAGAATTAAAAAAAGGAATTTATCTGAAAGAGGAGGCGATGGATATGCGTTACAATCAATTAGCAAACGATAATACTTTAAAACATTCTATCGATAAGACAGAATATCATTTAATACCTACTAGTTATATAAAAAAACTAGATGACGGTAAAACTATTTTATTAGTCAGTAAAACTCGTTTTTCAGACTGTCTCGTAATGGTTAATCGAAGTACAGATGCAAAAGTGTACAAAGAAGAATTAGATTCTTTGTTTAAAATGATGTTAGAAGTTTTGAAGTCTGGGGGAGTAGTTCTTCCGATTCCCGAGCAACATTTCAGGGAGTTACTTTCTGTTAATCCAATTCCCGTCGCAGAATTAATAAGCTACAATCTACAGTATGAAAATCCGTATTATAATAGCGTAGGCTTAACTAATAAACAATTATTTAATTGGTTATACCGTTACCAATCAAGTATTAATAGCTATGAACTAAATGAGTTGTGTAACTATCTTGCGGGTAAGATACAAATCGAAGTAGAAGAAACACTTCGTAACATTTATGGATTTGAAACATGCGTACTTACAAAAGACTTTGAGTCTTCTCAGCACTTTAAATGTACAGATAAACACAATCAGCAATATGCAATTAAAATCAATAAGGCTACACGACGAATATTCTTCAAGCAAAACAACGAATGGAAAGCAGACGTTAAAAACATGTTTCCATTCAAGTTATAGAAAAAAGACCGCTTGGCTTCGTGCCTTGCGGTCTTTTTTTTGTATTCACTCACGCCATTTCATATCGATAAATTCGCTTACAGCTTCCTTGATCCTTGATACTGGACTGCCGACTTCTGCAAGAACATGCTCGAGTAACGACGCCCAAGAAAAGTACGATTCTCCAACCTTGTTGACATATCGTAAAATCGCCTGTAGCTCACGCATTTGCGAGTCATTCAGTTCCTCAGTTAAGTAACGCTTAATGTACGCATTAACAAACCGAACATTCTTCATACTGATGTCGAGCAGAATCGCAACTGTACGTGAAGGTGTACAGTCCAGCGCGTAACTAAGCAGCGCTACCGACTCAAATTCTTTCTGAGTGAAACGGATGGTTACGCGTTCTCCGCGCACTTTAGGGCGCTTTTCCATAGTTTCATTCGTAATGTTCCCAACAAACATCGTATTGCCCATGATTAAATCGCGCTTGAAATATTTCGATAAGTGTTCTATTGTTTTGCGGTCATGTAAGACAAGCATCGCCATCTGTTGGCAAACGTCTTTGACAGGGGAATACGTTATATAAGAAATACGATAGAGGACATCTTTTAAATCCATAGGAATAGTGGGCTTCACGTCGCGCTTTTTATCAGAGCGTACTGAAAGGGTCTCCCCCACACTTTTAATTTTCATTTTCCGCCTCCTAAAGGACATCTAAGTTAGGGACACATTCCACATGTCCCTAGCACATTTATATAAAGTATGAGGGACTTGCTAGTTCTATACCGTTTAGAAAGTTGATTATTTGGACAGGATGAAAATAAAAAAGGCGGTGTTTTTACGATGACAACCGAAGATAAAAAGCGCGCAATTGTAGAAGGTGTACGTAAGATGTCTGAAAAATACGGCTACCCTACCGTACCTAAAAAGAAGAAGAAAAAGAAAAAAACCGAGTAGACGATAGGTTGTCCACTCGGTTTTTCAATTATCAATTTATCCTTTTTTAGCTCCAAAAGGCAACTTCTTCTTTGGTTTTACTTCATTTACAACCGGCTTGTTAATACCGTTGCCAAAAATTTATAAAAATCTATAAATCTTGTTTAATTCTTGCTTCTACGTGTCCGATTTTGCCGAAGCTACTTTCGTTTACTGTAACACTCCACAAGCGTAAATTCGGATGCAACGAATCCTACATATTAGCAATAACGTTTAAGTGTTAGTTTGCTAATTGATAATGCGCTAAATTGATAGATGCATTTAAATCCCTGTCCATCTTATGGCCACATACACATTCGTATATTCGGTCAGACAACTTCAAGTCTTTTTTAATGCTTCCACAACTTGAACACATTTTTGAAGATGGATACCATTTATCAGCTTCTACAAATTCAATTCCATACTTTTCGCATTTATATTGAATTTGTCTTTTGAACTCATACAAACATTGCTTTGCAATAGCTTTCGATAAATGTCTGTTCTTCATCATCCCTTTGATGTTCAAAGTCTCCATTACAATTCGATATGGTTTGGTTTTCACAATATCATTTGTACTTTGATGAAGATGGTTCTTTCTGATATTTGATAATCTTCTATGCAGGAGTTGTATCTTCTTTTCGATTTTTATAACGTTGCTTGTTTTGACAAAACGGTTTCCCTCCTTATTCATTTCATATTTACGAGAAACTTGTCGTTGCAACCTACTAAAGCGTTTCACAGTCTTTTTAACGGCATTATTTTTATTAATATTTTTATAAACTGTACCATTTGAACAGACCGCTAATGCTTTTACCCCAATATCTATCCCTAAAGAAACATCTGTCATTTCTTCTTGACTAGTTTCTTGCTCTATTCCTACTGATAAATACCAATACTTATTGTCATGAGTAATTCTAGGGTTAGTGTATTTGACACCAATAGGTATTTGTTCGTTCGTACTGATCCAACCCACTTTTTCAATGAGTACCTGTTTTCCATCTTTTACTTTTAAACTTACATTGTCATTGTAAAAGGACTTTTTGCTTTTTCTTTTACTCTTAAATGTCGGCTTATTTAAAAAACTTTTTATACGCATCACAGGCATCTTTAACCGCCTGTTTTGCTACATTGTTAGATACTTCATTTAACCAAGACAATTCCGTTTTCTTTAGTTGGGTTAATTCCTTCCTAAGCACACCATCAGCTATAAACTTGCCGCCATTATTATGATTTTCTTCTTGTTTTGCCAATGTCCAATTATAAATAAATCTCGCTGTTCCTACTGATTGCCACAACTTTTGTTCTTGCGATTTACTTGGGTATATTCTAACTTTCTTTGCCAGAATCATCTTCTAGTAACTCCTTAATCTTTTCGTCTCCATTCAAGTTATAGAAAAAGACCGAGCGGACATTCCGCGTCTACTCGGTCTTATTTTTATACTTTTTTCGCTCCAAATCCTAAGCGTTTCTTGCTCTCTACCTTTGCAACTTGTGGAGCGCTAATTCCTTGCGATGCCATTACCTCGCCCAATAATCGTTTAACTCGCTCGTCAAACTGTTCTTCTTCACGACGTTGCATCCTTTCGCGAATAGCATTCTTGAATTGCGTTGCTCTCGGTATATCATGTTTCGATAAATACTCTATAATATCAGCGTCAGCATCCGTTAAAACGACCTCAACTCTTAACTTCGTCAACCTCAGTCACCTCGTTAATTAATCCGTATTTATAATAGCCTCTTACGTTTGCGGTTTCGCTATCCGATACGAATTGAGCGATTTTGATTACGCGTTCAAATTCTTCTTTTACGAATAAATTCGCAGTTCCGCCAGTTACGTATATTTTGCGCATACGTGCGATTGCTTTATACGTTGATTTAACTGATTGCGCGATTTTACGTGTATAACGTTTACGTTCTTTCATTACTATGCTTGTTAAATCAATTGTTTCGCGTCCATTAGGCGACCATGTGTAAATTTCGCGTGCATTTCCGTCTCTTACTACGCGCTCAACTTCATGATCCGTAATTTTATGTCCCATCGCGATAACTCGATTACGAATCTCCGTAAATAAATCGTGCGAACCTTCTTCTAATTGTACGCGGTTTTTCGTATCGAGATTCATTTTCTCAAAAGCGTCGACTAATACAGTACCTCCACCAGCATCTACGACACCCACGTAACCTTCTTCAATATCGTTATCTTCAACGATATTTCCATTAGCATCGACCATAACATCGATTGCCGTACCAACTGGCTGCATTAATACGTAAACTTCGTGTACATTAATAACGTAAGAAGTTCCGTCAACCATTGCGCTATGAACGCCTTTTAATGCGTTTGTAATGTGCGAGATTGTTTCGTCCTTTTCATAATCTTCCGTTGGAACCCCCGTTACAATCACTACGTCCAAGATACCTTTCGAAGCGTCTTTAAAGTCGCGAGCCAATTCGGCTAATGCAAAGTCAACCAATAACTTAAATTCAAGTGTATCGTAACGTTTATTAAAATCTAAAGTATCAGTAACGTTCTTTCTACTTACATCTAATCCTGGTCCCCATACGTATGTGAAGTCTGAATCGCGTTGGCTTATATAATCACTAGTTGTTTTTTCGCTTGTTCTAGTTAGTGAAATTGCGTCTCTTTTCCCATATTCTGTTACATCAACATAATAACTAGGTAAGACTTTTGTACCTTTTTCGCTCATAAGCTTAACTTGACGGTTTCCTAAATCTAATCCAAATAAATGCATCCAATCGCCTCCGAAAGTATTTTATACCGTAATTATATCACACATTTACCGTATTGCAACTACTTTCTATATTTTTACCGTAATTTATTCCGTAAAATTTACCGTAAAATGATACAGATACATAAAAAATAACGCCATCTCATTTGGAGATAGCGCCTTGTTAACAGATGAATTTTATGCTTGCATTTCCGTTTTTTGCAGTGTAAAGTTGTGGTAACAATAAATCGAACGGAAATAGAAAAAAGCCGGCTGTTATAAAGTGCTACCAACACTTTATAACCGTCAACCGCGAACAGGACTCGCGACCAACACTTTACCGACTTAATTTCGTTTACATATATAATATAGACATAATAGCATCTATTTATGTGTATGTAAAGTAATATTAAGTATAATAAAGCGTCTGTGTCGTAAGTAATTGCGATATGGACGCTTTTTTCGTTTTCTCACATGGAGGATAACGATATGACTACACTTTCATACGCAACAGAACGTAACTATGAATCTCTATCGAAATTTACGGATATTAATGATTTCAACAATAACTTTGAGCAAGCAATGCTCGATGTTAAAGCTGAGTTTACAAAATCCGAATACATAGCTCTAAATAAATTACGTAAGTACGCAGCTAATGTTGTAGGGGTAGCTTGGTGCAAGATTCAAAAGGCAGTTGCCAGTACGCACGCAAGTGACGTGATTGGTGTTAGTCGCTCGACATTTGATCGTATGCTCCGTAAAGCTCGTAAACTAAACTTAATTACTGTTATCAATACGCAAAAAGCAAACAAGTATCAAGCACATAATATTTTCGTTTTCAATCGAGTAGAGGAATTAGCGATTACTAACGAAAATGTCGAAATTGTTTCTGATTTTCAAACAATTGATGCAGCTGATGAAACGAAAATTGACGTAGCAATAACTAATAATCTTTCTAAACTATCTTTAAAAAAACAAGTAAAAGATAATATAAAAGCGCCTATAAGCAATTCTGAAATTATTCTAGAAGAGCAAACATTAACTATTGAGGATCAACGTGACTATGTCGAAAAGTACGCAGTAAATGAATACCAAATAGCTACGTTTAAATTAATCGAATCAATGCCAATGTCAGCAGAAATCAAAGCAAAAGCCCATATTATTGCATTACGCGTTGGAACTAATGCGACTCTAAATGACTTTGTACGTGCTAAATCTGTGCTGCTTAATATGTCCGTAGCAACAGTAGATGGAACTACGTTTACTAACGTTGTAGGTGCGTTTACGAGTGCATACAATAACGCTTCAATTCGTCCGAAACTAGTAGATAAGCCTGCGTCAGTTGAGCAGAAAACTGAGCGTAGAGTTCCATTCTATAACTGGCTAAAAGAGCGTAGCCATGCGTCTGGACGAGCTGTCTATAATTGGCTGACAGTGGATATTTAAGTACGAAAAAAGACGCCTTAATTGGCGTCCGTCTCTTCATCTCTTTCGTATATCATGACGTCCTCTAGCGAGTGTTTTACGCCAGTAAGTCGTTCCAATGCAGGGATGATACGTTCTATCATTTCGATGTTTACTCGCTTAATGTCATTGCGGCACATTTGACTAATAGTAGTTGGGCGTGTCCCCGATTCTTCTGCGAGTTGAATTTGTTGAATGCTATATTTTTGCAGAGTATTTGCTAGTGTAAATCTTATTGTCAACGTAAATCATCCTCCTATTCAATCTAACTCATATGGGTATTTCTCTATATTCTGCGACCAGTATTTCGGAATTAGTGCAACTTCATAAAAGCCGGCAGTCCCATTTAATTTGCGAGGCTTGTCCTTGATTCCGAAACTTTCGAAAAGTTTATTTACATTTTTAGCATCGTTAGGAATCAATTTTACTCTAACGATTTGCCCGTCTTTAAAAATGACGCTTGCGTTTCTAAAATGCTCATTGTCAGCTAACGAATAGTAATCCGCAGTATCTGTACGATCTCCTACAAAAGTAAATGACCCATCTAAATATGGTTCAGTAGTAGGCTCAACTTCAAAATTTTCTAAAACTTCGTCCTTGGTTAACCGAGTAATCTTCTTTGTTTCTGTTTTATTTTGAGTCTTTTCGGCTTTTACCACTATCTTCGGTTCATATTTTACAACTTCTTCATTTTTATTATCAGTTGCTGCAGGTAATATTGTACCTAAAACTAATAGGGCTATAAATACCACAACCCAAACTTGCCAGCGTTTATGCCACGGTTTACTAATTTTATTCACCTCAAATTCCCCCATTACATTTAATTTCCTTATATACGTATATTTTACGTTATAGTTAGTGGGTATTTAGGCTTATTTTACTTGAGATGTGCGCCATATCGGATTTTCTTGTATATAAGCTCGGTAAGGAGGTTTTTTTGAATGCTCGATTATCGCACATCCAAATTCGTAATGATACCGCAATCCTTAGCGAAGGATAAAACGCTCACTCACCGAGACAAAATAGTATACATGACACTCTGCATGTATTCGGACAATATGAGTAAGCAGGCGCATCCAAGCGCTCAAACTATCGCAGAAGTTGCCGGAATCAGTCGTAATGGTGTATTTAAAGCTTTTATAGCGTTGGAGAAATTGGGATATATTCGCCGAGAAAAACGTACTTATGGAGACGGAAAGCAGACGACTAATACGTATTATTTGCTCGATATGTAGTGTTAGGAGTGTCAGATTGGATATGCCTTAGGGGTGTCAAACCGGGTACACGAACTATACTACTTTCTTTTTAACTATACTACTATCTTTAAAATATTAACGAGTATTCATGCTAAAGCATAAATACTCTATGTCGCTATCGCTCCATATCAACTATTAATTTATCGATATGATCGTAATCTAAAACATTACGCCAATGTTAATAAAGGAGAGTGTTAAAGTAATGATCGGAATTAACAGTAATCACGTGCAAAAAAATACAAATTGTTGTGACCACATTTTCAGTTATGCAACGCAATATGGCGTTCATATCTTCAAATGCGAAAACTGTTCGTTAGAACAAATCATCACTGGAGACAGCATGTTAGCAGAGCATACCGACATCTTAAAACAATCGCAACTTTAACGGAATATAGAACGATTACTACTACAGAAAGAGGCGTTATTTATGACGAAGAAAGCAACGCACTATAGCGAAACACCAATAGAAAAGTGGAATAGCGCACATTTCCAATCGTACTTATGTGATCAACATGTCAAATACTTTGGTATCCTATATACTTCTTCTAGTGGTATTGTGGCGGAGCGTAATTTAATCGTAAAGTATATCGGAACAGCACGTAAGACAGGTTTATACAGTAAAAATGTGATGAAACATTTTATTGATGCTTGTTTTGCAGAGTATAAGCCAACAGCGCAATACCCAGGGTTAACATTTTGGTTTATGGTGACGTACCAGTCTAGACTACTACAACAAGCAGAAATAGTAGAAAAACGTGAAGAGTTGACTACTCAAGTTACCGAAGAATATGAGGAGGTGACGGATTGGCTATGATAATAAATAAAAGAAATTGCATACTGAATAGTCGAAACAAAAATGGTTGCTCAAATTGTCCGAATGCTTGTCAACACTATATCGGTGTCAATGGACGATTGGCTAACGTAGGTGTCCCAACAAACTATAGCCAAGTAACTGTTAATACATCACCTGTACGTGAAGGACAAGAAAAGGCTTATGGAATAGTTGACCGATATGTAGAAACATTTAAACGCATTTATGACGCAAGTGCTGATAACATTAAATCACTTTATCTATTTAGTGTTGAAACAGGAACAGGCAAAACAACGACAGCAGCAGCACTTCTTAACGAATATGTTATTGCTGACTATCTAGGGGCATTAAAGGCAGGAAAACAACCGACACAGTCTCCTGCATACTTTCTTGATGTAAACGCATGGCAAACGTTATACAACGGATTTAATCGCTCAAATATACCACAAGACGTGGCCGAACGATATAGTAGGCCATATTACGAAATGATGGAACGAGCAAAATATGTACCTTTCGCGGTACTTGATGATATTGGTGTGCGAGGAGCAAGCGAGGCATTTAGATCTGACTTGCATACAATTATTAATCATCGGGTTACAAATGGATTACCAACCGTATATACATCAAATATACCAATTGAAGAATTGGAAACGGTATTTGATCGTAGATTGTATGACCGTGTTAGGGATAAAAAACAATGCGCTGTCATTGCTTTTGAAGGAGAATCATTGAGAGGAAAACGCTATTTTGACGCAAATTAGTTCTGCAATTGAAATATTATTTGTAATAACAGCAATAACAATAATTGTTTCAGATCAATATATTAATTTTAAAGAATATCGAAAAATTAAGAGTAAAAAATAAATTAGATGCTTTATTTAAATATTATTGCTAGAGGACTTAGAATAAGGAAAAAGCAGTGCTAGACTTATTTACAGGAGGTGGAGTTATGAGCAACAACGGAACACTATTGTTATCAAAAGTGTTGGACGATAACGATCCGCAAGCATTGATACGGCACAATATATTTCTAGAACATTTCACCGTTGAAGCAGACCGTAAAACATATGAATTTATTCGCCAATATGCCGAACAGACTGGAGGGCAAGCTCCAAGTTATGCTACAGTTGTCGAACATGTGCCTGACTTCTTTTATGTACCACAAGTTAGTGATAGCTACGAATGGTTAACGCGTCGTTTGTTAAATGACGCTGGACAAGTAGAGTTTATTGACTTGGTACAAACAGGCATACAACCGTTATTTGATGAGTATAAAAACGATGTCCCACGGCTCATTGACAATCTACAGCAAAAGTTTAATAATATTAAAAATAGAACAAGTGTTCTTGATAGTATAGGGACAAATATTCGTACAGATACAGAAAAATTCCTTGAAGAATTCGAAAGAAGAAAAATAGGAGAGTCATTTAAGACTTGGAACAGTAAGTTTAGCAACATTAAGGAATACGTTAGTGGAAATATGTACGTTTATTACGGTAAATCAGGACGAGGGAAGTCTGTAATTGCTTCAATCGAAGAAGCCGTTGAATTAGCTTTGAAAGGCGCAAACGTTCTTATTTGGTCAATGGAAATGCCATGGTTTGAGGTATTAGTTCGTATTTACGTAGCGATCAGTGGTCGAAAGGGCTTAACGCAAGTAAACGTAGCAGGACTTGATCTTAATGTTAATGGAGGCTTCAATGCCAACGATGTTCGTAGTGGACGGATGGCGCATGAATTCGAAGTAGCGTTTAAAGCATTTCTTTCAATGCTTAACGACGAATTGCCTGGGAACATCATTGTACGAGGTGTAGATGATCCAGACTTTACTAACCGGAGTCTACAGCAGCTAGAATCAGACATTTTAGCAACTAAAGCAGATGTTGTAGTTATTGACCCGTTCTACTACCTCGATTATGAACGTAACACATCAAAAACTGCAGGAGGGGATGCTGCTGAAACATCTAAAAAGTTAAGACGTTTAACAGGTTCATTACAAGTAGTAACTATCGCCATAACACAAGCTGATGAGGGCAAGGAAAGCACAGACGAAGACGGTGTAAGAGAATTAGCATTACCTGAAAGAGAAGCTGTTAAAAAAACAAAAGCACTTCTTGAAGATGCAGCAATGCTTATTGCTATCGATACAGATTATAAACAAGGCCGTGGTTTAGTAGGGATTAACAAAGGTCGAAATGGTGGCGAAGGAGAAGTTGTAGAAATAATTTATGTTCCGCAAGTAGGGGTAGTTAGAGAGATAGAGACGGGAGAAGGTTCTGTTGAACAATTTAATTTTTAGAAATTAAAAAATATTATAGTCTAAATTTCTAAGATTCGACATATTATGAGTACAAGCCTACTTAACAAATTTAAGCATAGTAGATTTCAATGGTGAAAATGCGCAAGGGAAAATGCTTTATGTAGAGCGCATAAATGTTTAACTGTTGTTAAAATCTCGACGCATGACGAACGATAAAGAATTGATACGTTGGGGTTCAGGCTATGGTAAAATAAAGGGGTGGACAATATTGGCAATCGTTAAAATACGAGGGCATGACGTCCAAATTGACGTACAATCAGAACTAGAGGAATTTGAATGGCATCGTCCAAAATGGTCTCACGACAAGTTGATAGCAGCGTCTCCATTTAGACATGATCGCTCACCTTCGTTCTTTGTCTTACTTGAAGGTAACGGAGATTATCCAGCAGGCTCTTGGGGCGATTCAGGTGCATATGACGATGAATGGAAGTCGGGAGGATTTGTAAAGCTACTTTCCTTTCTACGAAACGAAACGTTTGAAGAAACAGTGGAATATTTATTGTCCAAATATAGCGAATCATCGAACAACTGCGACATAATACTCATTTTACCTAGTTTGCGGAGAGATAGATTTAAAACCGTTTTGCATCGTGATATTATCGAAATACAAACATCTCCATATTTGAACAAACGTGGTATTTCGGAAGAAGTACAAGTCAAAGCAAAAGTTGGAAAGTCGCGTCACTACGGCTTTGTTGCTATTCCTTGGTATTCTCCTGATGGTCAGTTGTCTAACGTGAAATACCGAGCGACTAAAGGAAAAACGTTTTTCTACGAACGTAACGCAAGGCCTATACGGGAGCTAGTTTTCGGAGCAGATTTGTACAATCGTTCCTATGACGATTTGATTATATGTGAGGCGGAGATAGATGCTTTGTCGTGGCGTGTCGCAGGATATAACGCAATTGCAGTCGGTGGCGTTTCATTTACTACTCAGCAAAAAGATATAATACAGAGACTTCCCTTCAAAAAGTTAGTGGTTGCGGGAGATAACGATAAGGCTGGCGCTAGATTTAACACACAGGTTGTACAAGCGTTAAAAGGGCGTGAATTAGCCGTCATTCAATGGCGTGAGAGTGCTTATAAGGATGCAAACGATGTTTTACTTGCGAAGGGGATAGACGGGCTAATTGAAATGTTTGAGAATGCGCACGACTTGCCTACGATTATTCCTTGTATTCGTACGGATTCGGATCGTAGTATTAGATAATATCACAGGGACGTCAAAATACTCGCAGAGCAAGTCAATTGTTTCGAGAGTGACGTAGCCGGTGTCGTTTTTCATGCGTGTTGTGTACGTCGATTTCTGCGCGTAATAGAGCCGGAGGTTGGCCGAGGAATGAAAATTCTCCTATACTAATAACGTTTACAGTTATCTCTGTGTTATGTATAATCAAAATGTGTATCTATTTTTATCAAAAATGGTTAATATAACTATTTGATTATAATTTAAGAAAAAAAGTAAAAAAAGTGCGCCGAAACCAAAAAGTATGTATATAAGAGGAGTAAGGGGGCGATAGAATTGGAATTTGAAAAACAATTTAATAGAACGAGAAAGACCATCTCAATTTTCTCTAAGCGATTCTCGCGAGCAACAAACATTCCAGTAGAAGAATACGAGAGTGCAATGTGCGAGGAATTTGCTAGTAAGTACGAGAGGTATGACGGACGAATATCGTTTGATGCGTATATCAAACCGATACTTCATCAATGCGCACAGAGGGTTGCTGCCCGGAAAGAGCGCAGATTTTATGACAACGTCATCCACATTGAGGGCTTACAAGACGACGAAGGAAACGTAATGTTTGAGTTTGCTGACGATAACATCACGGAAGATGTTGCGCTAGAGCGCATAGAAAAAAGCCCGGACAAGTTGCTGCTCATCCAGGCTCTTACGAATAAAGCGGACGAATTTACGGTTGCTGCCGTAAATCTCATCCTAGAAAAACCGAACGCATCCATGAGATCCATTGCTAAGGAAATGGGCGTTCACCACTCAAAAGTAACACGTTGTATAACGCGTTTAGCTAAAAACTACGATTATTCACGTTTTGGAGACGTATCGCAATATTTAGCTATCTAAAAATCAGTTATGGCTAATTAAATTGGCGGTGGTATTACTTTATGAGTATGACCACCGTCGATACGCTTAACCAAGCGCACATACTGGCGACTTTATAAGTACGTCGTATGTATTCCCTATATTAATACTATTAAACGGCCGGTTTATTTATGTATGGTTTCTATCTATATTGACTATTGTCAAACCGCCTTTAATCGCATTATAGCATGAACTCGTGATTTTTAAACAAAAAATGCATTAAAACATAACGGAGCGTGAATAAATGAGACCATTCGACGAGGTAAATAGTAATGATTATCAGGAAAATGTTACACATTTTAACAATTACGCGCGAATCGTACAGACGTACTTTGATTATCACGGATGTTTACCTTGCGACGAAGATGACGCAGCGCTTACTAAAGCAATAAAAGTAATTAGATTAACGTAAACATGACGTAATAATAGAATACGTTTAACGTCATTCTGCGACTTATACAACAGAATAATGACGTAATAGTAACGTGAAATGCATTTTAAGTGCAATGAGTTAACGCAAAACTAACACCATATGTCCGTCCGTAAATGTACCGAAGGAAATTCTATCACCTTCCTATCAAAAAAAATACCTTCGGTACATTCACGGACGGTGACATTCACTGTTCAAAAAAAATAAAAATAAAAAGGGGACGATTTTTTTAATGAATAACTTTACAACAGGTGCTGACGCTTTAGCGGCATTGAATTCCAGTAATGAAATTAATAAAAGTCGAGAGTTTACTTCATTAAAATCGGGCAGTAAGTTCATTGTTCGTATTGTAGACAAAGCAGCCGTACAATTGGCGTACAGCTACGGTATTTTCAAACAGGTTAATTCGTTCGTAGCGAAAGAACCATCTATAAAAACGCCAAACGGATTCCCTACAGACAACCTAACTCCCTGGGATAAGGCGTACAAATACCACAAGGATAAGTCCAAAGACTTTAACGATGAACACGGACAAGAAGCCAATAAATACCGAGCTAAACAACGTTTTGCAATGGCGTTTTTTAATCTGAATCAAGGCGAATATATCATCGTAGATTTATCGAAAAAGCAGGCGCAAGCAATCGCTACTGTTATCAGCAAAAACGAAAGTAAGTTAGGTAAAAAAGCCTTTGAACTCGAAAAGGTTGGCTCGGGAACATCTACAAGTGTTATGTTATCGCCTCTTGATTTAGAAGATTTAACAGAAAAGCAACGTACAAACTTCGATAAAGCTCCTGCAGAGTTTGACCAGTCAGTGTTTAACGGGATTTGGTACGAACAAAATGAAACGCAGATGATCGAATTACTAAAACAAGCTGGATTTGATATTAGCTTAGTCGGATTTGACGCAACTTCAACTAAAAACGATGGCAATGACGATGATCCACTACCGTTCTAACAAAAGGAAGTGACGTTAATATGACGCAGAAAAATGGTCGACTTTCTACTTCTAGCATAGGTAGACATTCTGAACTTTTGGCAATGGCTGCGTTAATAGCTGACGGTTGGGTGGTTCATGAAGCCACCACACCAGAGGCTCACGACTTGCTTGCAATAAAGAATGGTAAGACACGACGTATACAAGTTAAGACGATTAAAGTACGAGAAAAAGAGAATGTTTCCTACTACGTAATTCGCGGTCTGAAAAACAGTGGTCAAGTATATGACTTAACAGACTGTGATGTATTTATTGGAGTAGTTGGTGAAAATGTTTATTTAGCTGAGAATCGAGCCATTAGTGAGTATTGGTGCAAGGCAGAAGAAGTAACTACGAAATGGAGGCAATTACCTCTTAAAATTCCCGAAAATGTGTAAGGAGATGTTGCGTAATGAAGTTAAACATTCAATTGAATATGGCTACACAACCAGCGTCCACATCTACTGCAGCATTGAAGGAAGTAAGTAAGCGTAAAACTGCCGCAACAGAAACAATACAGGAAGCATGGACTCGGATTCTAGCTATGAAGAACAGTGACTCAGATTTGAGAAAGTTACACGAAGTCAAACGAGCGATGGATTGTGGAACGATTGGTCGCGACGATGTTAGTGCAGTCAAACGTTTCAGCAAGGCAGAGGCTTTACGAATTCATGCCAAGTTACAAGAAGAAAGAATAAATCAAATAAGGCGTGAAATGGTCGAACAAACACCGGACAATTACTGGCTAGTCAACTCAAAGGAAAAGCTCGACGAATTGTGTTCTTTGCTAGATAACGAAGTGGAAATCTGTTTTGATGTAGAGACAACTGGAACAGATGTCTATAACGACTATATCGTAGGGCAGGTGATTTCGGCAGTTAAGGCTAACATTCACGCTTATATACCAACTAAGCACGAAACAGATATACAGCAACTAGAACACGACTACGTTATACAGAGATTAAAGCCTTACTATGAGAACGAATCACTTGGTAAAATCGCGCACAACGCAAAGTTTGATATT